>Ga0136556_1000360_pt1 | contig 28691 bp, 19 predicted proteins | sample AntRauTorckE6831_FD_104780 | JGI IMG/M metagenome (GOLD analysis project Ga0136556, IMG submission 104780) | Saline lake microbial communities from Rauer Islands, Antarctica - Metagenome Torckler E6 #831 | ecosystem: Environmental > Aquatic > Non-marine Saline and Alkaline > Saline | place... | reverse complement strand
CAGAACACATAGTACAACAATCCCAGATCCCACCCCGAGTACACTGGCTGATCGGAGAACAGCCCCACAAAGCTCTGGGTTGCCGGTTTTGCCAGACTCAGAATAAAAAATGCCAGAATCACACATGCCCAGCTCAGAGCGGGGAACAGCGGCAATATGCGGCGCAACAGATCCGGCCCGCTGCGTCGATCCCTGCCGGCACGGCGATCATCGCGATAGCGTCCATCATTCACCCGGCGTCTGTCAGGTACATTCCCCATTTCTGCTCTCCCCTCATTCTCGTGCGTTTATATTACTCCCAAACCCCAGCCACTGTTGCCCCGCATGCGCTACATCTCCCCGCATCCAGACTAATCTGCGCAATCCGGTATCCGCGTCGCTCCACCACCACCTGCTCGCATTTCGGGCACTCGGTGTGTTCATAAACTCCGGCAACATTGCCCCCGTAGACATAGTGCAGTCCTGCCTCAAATCCAATATCACATGCATGCCGGATAGATTCCACCGGAGTGGGAGACACATCCCGCAGAAGATAAGTAGGGTAAAATGCGCTCACATGCCAAGGCACATCAGGCCCGAGTTCATTTACGATAAAATCTGTAAGCTCGCGTAATTGAACTGTGTCATCATTATATCCGGGGATAATCAGAGTAGTTACTTCCAACCATACCCCCGCAGCGTAAAAGCGCCGCAGGCTATCAAGTACCGGCTGCAACTTCGCCCCACACAGCTTGCGGTACACCTTATCATCAAAACTTTTAAGATCAATATTCGCCCCTCGCAACAGCGGCGCCAACTGCTCAAAAGGGGCAGCTTCCATATAGCCGTTGCTGATCATGATGTTGTCCAGCCCGACCTCCCGTGCCAGGGTGGCTGTCTCCAGCATGGTCTCAAAGTAGATGGTAGGTTCGGTATAGGTATAAGCCAGGCTGCGACAACCGCTGCGCTGCGCTGCGCTCACAATCTGCTGTGGCGTCACCTCTTCTCCGGGCACGGCGTCACCCACCTGAGAGATGGAGGCGTTCTGGCAATGGCCACAGTGCATGTTACACCCCGCCGCCGCCACCGAAAAACTCTGACTTCCGGGGAGATAGTGATACAGCGGCTTTTTTTCAATAGGGTCGATATTGCTCGCCACAATGCGCCCGTAGTTCAAACTGTACAGCACCCCGTCACGGTTTTCGCGCACATGGCACACACCGCGTGCGCCCGGCGCGATGCGGCATCGGTGCGGACACAATTCACAGAGCACATACCCTTCGCCTTCGCCTTCGCCTTCGCCCTTCCAGAACATCGCTTCGCGCATAATTGATACCTCCCGAAGAAATTTCTGCGTTAAATCTATTCACACACAGAGTGTAACAAATATCTTCCAGATGGCGATAAACCCTTGACCCCTGCAATTTCAATCCATATAATCTGGCCCTGCTCGTGCCGAAGTGGTGGAATTGGTAGACACGTCGGTCTCAAAAACCGATGCCTTCTGGGCGTGCGAGTTCGATTCTCGCCTTCGGCACCATAGATATTTCAAGGGGTTACGCTTTTTGCGTGACCCCTTTTATTTTTTCAAGTTGCCTTTTTGGACCATTTTTGGTCCAATCGTATTATCCAAATGGTTCCAAAAAGGGGTAAGTGAATGGCAGCTATCGACAAAAGAGGACCATACCAATGGCGCGTAAGAATTCGCAGAAACGGATACCCACTGCAAGCCAAAACATTTGAAACCTATGAAGATGCAGCGCAGTGGGCGCGCATGATCGAAAACGAAATGGATCGAGGGATATTTGTGTCTCGCAAAGAAGCAGAGAACACAACTCTAGATGAAGCTCTTAATCGCTACAGGAATGAAATCACACCAGATAAAAAAGGCGCTAAGCAGGAAAAAAGCAGAATCAACATTTTAAAGAAATCCGATCTTGCTCCGCGCTACCTTGCCTCAATTCGCGGCACCGACGTTGCCAAGTACCGCGATGAACGTTTAAAAGTACGTAGTCCCATAACAGTCAACAACGAATTGATACTTCTGTCCCACCTGTTCACTGTGGCACGTAAAGAGTGGGGACTGGAGGGCCTGACAAACCCCGTAAGCAATATTCGCAAACCCAGGCAACCTCCGGGTCGAGATAGGCGCTTAATGCCTGGAGAAGAAGAGTTACTGCTTTCAACTTCTTCTGCACAGATGCAACCGCTTATCATACTCGCTCTTGAAACAGCAATGCGCCAGGGCGAGCTTACATCTATTCGTTGGGACAACGTGAATTTATCCAAGCGTACCATTCATCTGCCTAACACTAAAAACAGTGAAAGTCGCACCGTCCCCCTATCCAGCAGAGCTGTTTCAACCTTACAAAAGGTGCCACGCTCAATCGACACCCGTATTGTATTCCCAATAAAAAATCCATCGCGTAAATTTTCTGATATTTGCAAAAAAGCAAAAATCCAAGATCTGCGCTTCCATGATCTGCGTCACGAAGCTACCAGCAGACTCTTTGAAAAGGGATTTAACCCCATGGAAGTGGCCAGTATTACAGGCCACAAGACTCTACAGATGCTAAAGAGATACACTCATTTAAAAGCTGAAAATTTGGCGCAACGTCTTGGATAAAAAGCATTATTCCCATACACCGATACCTATAGCCAGGGTACTATCAGGATACGTAAGGGCTGTGCACTTTAACGGGTTCCTACATCGCAAGGCGAGTATTGAAACCAGCGAAAATGTCAATGAAAAGCTATTGGAACATTTTTATGGTCCCAAAGTGTAAACAACTTGCTGAGATCTAGCTAGCAATTAAAGAAAGGAACAAGACTATGACCAAGAAAGAACTGGTGAGGAAAATCGCAGATAACGCCAACTTGACTCAAACTCAGGCTAACGAGTGTTTAAGTACAGTGCTAGGTTGCATAGGCGATGCATTGCAACAGGGTGACAAAGTTGTGTTGCCGGGATTTGGTACATTCCGCATATCGAACAGATCAGAGCACCAAGGCAAGAACCCCAGCACAGGAGAGTCAATAACCATTCCTGCTTCCAAGGTTCCCAAATTTAAGGCTGGCTCAGAACTGAAATCACAAGTTAATCAATAGTATTCACGTCGTAAATAATTAGGAGAAGATCTGAATGAAAAATTGGCTTGAAGCCTCTTGGGTTGCGGTTACGTTTAAGGATGTTTCAGGGCACGGCGAAGAAGGTGCAACTTCGCTCAGAGAAGGTATTTGGGATTTTATCTATACAGACATGGAGAGCCTTGCTGATGCAATGGATATTTTTACCGATTACTGTAATGCCAATCAGTTTGAGATCAAAACGGTTGTTCCTATTGATCGGGCGGTAACACACGATCATTCAAAACACGATACATGGAGCAGCCTTGGACAACAAAGCGGCGCCGGTTATGGCTGGGGTCTAGGGTATGGCTGGGCTTATAGTAAGATCTCCGGATTTACAGCTCTTTTGCAGAAGTCAGAAACTATTGATGAGGCGGAATATGAAAAACGCCTTGAAAATCTGAAATTAGCGGGAAGCATAAGAAGCAAGAAGCAACCTCTTCAAAAAGAATTGAAAAAACTAAAGCAAGCAGTGGCAGAGAAAACCGAGGAGTTAGAGCCCCTCGAAGGTGTGACTGACGAGTATGTACAGGAAAAAAAAGAGAATATGTTCAGCAAGAAATATACTTTTCGCCACACCACGTTCCCAAACAAGCAAGAGGCAGAAGATTATCGGTTTTCACTCGTCAACAAATACGACCAGATTTCCCGGGAAATATCTCAGATGCAGAGCATTATTGATGAAAAAAAACAACAGTTGGAGAAGATATACGAAGAATCAAAGTCATTGCTTTACTGGAAACCGCATAACAGGGGCCTGTAAAGCATTTTGTGTAAATGGCCAGCCGGTCAAAGTGTCGGCATCCTCTATCTTCAAACATGATAGTGAACTTATTTAATGCCGCTTTCCAGTCGCGAATCGGCATGGTCCATTTTTTTGATATATTCTGCAGTGCCAGATACAGCAGCTTTATCATTGCCTCGTCGTTTGGAAATGAGCCTCTGTTTTTGGTCACTTTGCGTAATGACATATTGATGGATTCAATGGCGTTTGTGGTGTAAATGGCTTTGCGAATCTGTGGCGGAAAAGAAAATAATGGGATGATGCGCTCCCAGTTGTTTCTCCAGGATTTGCCAATCATGGGGTGACTGGCATTCCATGTTGCCTCGAATTGAGCAAGATTGAGCTCAGCTTGTTCCAGGGTCGGTGCGGAATAGATCAGCTTTAAGTCAGCAGCTACCTCTTTGCGCTGTTTCCAGGATACATAGTTCAGGCTGTGCCGCACCATATGGACGATACTAAGCTGCACCTGGGTGTCTGGATAAACGGTTTCTATGGCTTCGGCAAAGCCCTTGAGACCATCAACACAGGCGACGAATATATCCTTCAATCCACGGTTCTTAAGTTCAGTCATAACCTGGAGCCAGAATTTCGCGCCTTCGTTTTCTGCGATCCAGAGGCCCAGAACCTCTTTGATGCCGTCTAAATTGACGCCAACCGCGAGGTAAACGGCTTTGTTGATGACTCTATTGTCCTGGCGCACCTTGATGCGCAGGGCGTCGAGATAGACTATAGGGTAAATCTCTTCCAGGGGACGGTTCTGCCATAGAACTATTTCCTCTTGAACCGCCTTGGTTACCTGGGATAACAGGGTTGGAGATATATCTACCCCGTAAATCTCTTCTAAGTGTGCCTGGATGTCGCGAGTGGTCATGCCGCGCGCATACAAGGCAATAATCTTGTCGTCAAAACCGGTAAAACGGCTTTGGCCTTTGGGCAGAATAACCGGATCGAAACTGGCATTGCGGTCACGAGGGACAGTGACATCCAGCTGACCGAAATCGCCTTTAATATTTTTATTGTAACTGCCGTTGCGCGTATTGCCGGTGTCGTTCGACACGCTGGCATTTTTCTCGTAACCAAGATGTTCTGTTATCTCGGCTTGCATGGCTCGTTCGAGTAGCTGTTTGGTGAGTTGTTTCAGTAGCCCTGTTTCACCAAGAAGATCTTCAGGATTTTTATAATCCTGCATCAGGGTATCAAGCAGTTCTTTGGGTATGGTCACAATATGTTCCTCCAGTGGTTACGGGTTGTAACCGACTGGGACCTTTTACACAAAGCTTTTTACACCCTCCCCTAAAAGCGAACTTAACTCGCCAAATCATCAATAGTGTTCCCCCATTTTAATCTGAGCCGAAACAAATTGTATCACTTTCTATTCTCACCGATTGTCTTACAAAATCTAGAAACACTCCTATCACAACTCGATTGAGCTAGCAGACAAACTAGCATATAGTCGGCTATATACAATTCAATTCAACTTGACCCAAACATATAAATTTAATACTCTCTAACAGATTTTTGGCATTGGTCATATAGAACCGATCTAAGAAAGGACCTTGCATTGGAAGATAGGTGGCTATCAGTAGATGAAATCGGGGCGTATCTTGGTATCAAGCGAGATACCGTCTACAGGTGGATTAACGAAAAGTCTTTGCCAGCACACAAGATTGGGCGGTTGTGGAAATTTAAAAAAGATGAAGTAGATGAGTGGGTTCGCAACGGTGGAGCTAACAAGACAGGTCGTGGACATGACATCAAAAAATGATCTTCTAACTCCGTTTGGATTCAGGTTTGGACGCGGTGGCGTTCACACATCACGAACCATGATGCTAGAAGAGCTGAAAAACCTACTTTCTTATGTAGATGACCCTGAAGCGGAGAAAAACACTTACGCAAAAGCAATAGATGAAGAAAACTGCTTAGGCAAACGCTCCGGGAAAACCAGAGTTCTGACATATAGACACCTGGCCGATCTTTACACCCTTGATCGTGATAGCCTTCTTTTTCGGGCTCTTCTTTACTTCTGGAACCGTGACATCCAAGGACAGCCTCTGCTTGCACTTCTTTGCACCTATGTTCGAGATCCAATATTTCGCTCTACTGCGCCCTTTCTTCTGAAATTCTCTGAAGGAACCATCATCTCGCGCGAAGCCATGGAAAAGTTTATTGATGCACAAGAACCCGGTCGCTTTAGTCATGCAACCTTGAAGTCTACTGCTCAGAACATCAACTCCACATGGACAAAATCCGGCCATTTATCCGGCAAAGCAAAAAAAATACGCACGCGTACTACGCCAACTGCTGGCAGCATTTCCTACGCGTTGCTTATCGGATATCTTTCCGGAATTCGAGGTCAAGCGCTTTTTCAAACAGAATACATAAAACTTCTCGATTGTAACTTTGAAAAAGCCATTGAGCTCGCAGAAATGGCCTCTCGAAAAGGATGGATCGTATTCAAACGTGTTGGAGATGTAATAGAAGTTTTGTTTCCAAATTTGATTACCCGGGAAGACATGGAGAAGCTTAGTGAGCAGAATTAAGCGCTTAATCCAATCCTATAACAAATACATCTCGGTGCCATGGCGCAGTGATGCTGCTGCAGCACAGCGGGTTATCTTCTGTGTCTACAACGAGACAGAAGAACGCTTGTTGCGAGCAAAAATGGATGAATTTGAAATTGCCACCCGCCAGGCAGGGCATGAATGGGCAGTTTTCGACTTAACCAATTCATTTGCCACCTGGCTCTCATCGCAACGTTATGCAAAAAGCTATTTTCAGAAACCCCACCTTCTTGCCACGTTATTACCCAAATATATGGACTATCTCAGAGATGAATTCGAATCATTTCTGCACAATAAAGATATAGGTGTTGATCACGTCGTTGCCATTAAAGGTGTAGGCTCATTATTCGGTTTTCTGAAAGTGAAAGAAGTAGTAGATAAACTGGCGCCCATGTTTGAAGGACGACTGTTAGTATTTTTCCCTGGCAGCTATGAAAACAATAACTACCGGCTGCTGGATGGCTATGACGGGTGGAACTATCTAGCTGTACCGATTACTGCAGATAAAGAGCATTGAACAAGGAATAATGATGAATAATCGAAATATTTACCAAAAAGACCCTTCAAAAATAAAACTGATTAATCAGGGGGTAGCAAACGTCAATGACGAACAGACCAGTCAAGCCTTGGCAGTACTGCGTTATGAGTTGGAAACATTTGTCTGTGACGGACAATACGAAAAAGGCCTGGACCACATTCTTGAAACATATCTGAAAAACATAGACCAGGCACAACAGCCTGCTGTTTGGGTCAGCGGTTTTTACGGGTCCGGTAAATCCCACTTAGTCAAAATACTTCGAGCCCTCTGGGTAGATACCGCTTTTGATGATGGAGCAACTGCTCGGGGTATTACGAGCTTACCCCAAAACATCAGCGATCACTTCAAAGAGCTAACTACCCAGGCTAGGCGCCATGGTGGATTGCATGCTGCTTCCGGCACTCTTGGAGCAGGCGCAAGCGGAAGTGTGAGATTGGCTTTACTACGCATTATTTTCAAATCTGCAGACCTTCCGGAACAATATCCCATAGCACGCTTTGTCATGTGGCTTAAACACGAGAGAATATACGAAGAAGTTCGGACTCAAGTTGAACAAAATGGTTATAACTGGGAAGAAGAACTGGATAATTTCTATGTTGCTGAAGGTCTTCACAAGGCACTAGTCAACACTAAACCGCAGCTTTTCCCCTCCCCTTCTTCCTGCGTAGAAACCCTTAACAATCTCTATCCGCACGTTCATGACATTTCCAGCGATGACATGCTTAAAGTCATACGTCAGGCCTTGACACATGAAGGCAAATTTCCTTTAACCCTGGTCGTTCTCGATGAAGTCCAGCAATATATTGGCGAAGACAGTCAGCGCTCCATAGATGTGCAAGAAGTTGTTGAATCGTGCAGCAAAAACATTGGGGGGAAACTGCTGTTTATCGGTACCGGTCAAACAGCTGTCACCGGTACAAGTAACCTCAAAAAACTTGAAGGTCGCTTCACTATTCGGGTCGAACTTTCCGATGCAGATGTCGAAGCTGTAATTCGGCAGGTTATTCTTGCCAAAAAGCCAGAAGCAAAACCCGCTATTGATGAGATCATGCAAACCAATCTAGGAGAAATTTCCCGCCATCTGGATGGCACCACAATAGGGCATAAGCAGGACGATATTCCCTACTTTCCCCAGGACTATCCAATTCTGCCAGTTCGACGCCGTTTTTGGGAAAATACTCTCCGCGTTCTCGACCAAACCGGAACAGACAGCCAGTTACGTAATCAACTCAGCATGATTCACAAAGTTATCCAGACCAACCTTGATGAACCGCTAGGGAATATTGTTCCGGCTGACTACCTGTACTTTGATTCTGCTGACAAATTACTCCAGTCCCGCATTTTGCCGCGCAAAGTTCATGAAAAGACCATGAGCTGGAATAAAGGCTCAGATAGTGAGCAGCTCATGGCTCGTGCCTGCGGGCTGGTATTTCTGATCAACAAACTGGGAAGCCAGAATAACGAGATTGGCATTCGCTCTACTGTGGATACAATAGCCGACCTTCTGGTGGAAGATCTTTCCTGCGGCAGCAGCAGTTTACGCAGCCAGTTACCCGGCCTGCTTGATAAATGCGAACTCCTGATAAAGGTTGGGGATGAGTACCGCATTCAAACTGAAGAAAGTGCAGCCTGGAATGATGAATTCCTAAGTCAGCGTTCAGTGCTATCCAACGAAGCTCACCGCATAGAAGCTGAGCGTGATGATCGTATCCGCAAAAAATTTGGTGACATCGTACGTAAACTATCTCTGGCTCAAGGCAATTCGAAGGTCAATCGCGAGCTACACCCGATTTTTGACCCCCAACTTCCTAATGATTCAGAGCAACGTATGTGCGTATGGGTGCGGGATGGCTGGAGCATTGACGAAAATTCAGTACGTGCAGATGCAAGGCAATCAGGGAGCCAGTCTCCAACAATATTTGTATTTATTCCCAAGCGCTCTGCGGATGATCTGCGCCATCACCTCATAGAATACAAAGCTGCAAGAGCCACCCTGGATAAGCGTGGCGTACCGAATTCTCCCGAAGGTACCGAAGCCTTTTCCGCCATGGAAACAACCCGGCAGAGTGCTGAAGGGAAGATAAGCGAACTGCTGGAAGATGCATTTTCTGGATCTCGGGTTTTTCAGGGTGGCGGCAATGAAATTCTCGGCAACAATTTGCAAGAAATGATTTTAGAAGCAGCTGAAAATGCGTTGCAGCGGCTTTATCCACATTTTCATATAGCAGATCATGCGGGATGGACCAAAGTATACGATAAAGCCAAAGCTGGCGCGCCTGATGCCCTTAAAGCGGTAGGGGATGACGGTGAAATAGCAAAAAACCCGGTTTGCAAAGCCATCCTCTCCTTTATTGCCGGAGGTAAAAAAGGCGCTGATCTGCGCACACATTTTGAAGGCAAAGAATTCGGGTGGTCGCGTGATGCTGTAGATGGCGGCCTACAGATTCTGCTTGTTACCGGCCTTATCCGTGCCCATGACGAACGTGGTAAAACCATTGAAGCAAAAGAACTAGAACGCAAAACCATCGGTAAAACCATGTTCAAGGTAGAGTCAACCACCGTTACCACAGCTCAACGCATCCAGATCCGTAAATTGTTCCAAAAGGTAGAACTCACAACCAAACAGGGCGAAGAATTGGCTCAAGTGCCCACTTTTCTGCAAAAGGTTACAGAGCTTGCAGATCAGGCAGGAGGCGATCAACCCCAGCCAGAGCGTCCGGACATCCAGTTTCTTGAAGATATACGTCTTACATCGGGTAACGAACAACTTCTCGCCCTCTTCAACCAAAAAGATAAAATTAAATCCAGCATCGACACCTGGACCGAGATCAGCAAACTAATTGCTAAACGCCTACCCTACTGGAAGATCCTGACGCGTCTTATCAGTCACGCTGAAGACCTTGATGATTCAGAAATAATCAAATCTCAGGTTGAGACGATTAAACGCCAGCGCCACCTCCTTGAAGAACCTGATCCGGTTCAACCCCTGATTTCAAGCCTTACCCAACAATTAAGGGATGAACTTAATACGCTTGATAAAAAATATGCCTCCAAACATGAAGAGGGGATGAAACGTCTGGGTGAAGACAGCAACTGGCAGCAACTGGAACCTGAGCAACGCAACAAGCTATTAGCTGCCGAGCGTCTCACCTTGAATGATCGCCCTGTGGTTGAAGTACAATCTACAAATGATGTCCTGGTCACATTAGATAGATGCTCCTTGTCCATGTTTATTGATCGGGTAGCGGCTATGTCAGGTCGTTTCGATAACGTTGCAAGCGAAGCCGCTGAACTATGTGAACCTGAAGTAAAGTTCATAAAGGTGCCACGTCGCACCCTGAAGACAGATGAAGATATCGACGCCTGGACAAAAGAAGTGGTGCAACAACTCAAAGAAGCAGTAAAGCAAGGGCCCGTATCTTTAAGCTAGGGAAAACCACCATGCGAACACCCAAAGAAATCGAAAACCTTCTGCCCCAGTTAGATGACCTTATTGCAGATGAACTTGAGGATCAGGATCTCGACTTCAAACAGTGGGACCTGAAAAGCCGGGACAACGCGGTAAAAACCGTGGTCCAGATGGCCGTGTGCATGGCCAATGGTGGTGGCGGTACCGTGGTATTTGGCGTGGCTGACCGTATACAGGGCCGGAGCAACGCCATTCTGGGTGTGCCACCGGAAATCGACTCAAACCTGCTGAAAAAAGCCGTCTACGACCAAACCGACCCGAAAATCATGCCGGTATTTGAAGACCTGGCCGTACCGGAAGGCACCGGCCGGTTACTTTTGATGCAGATTCACCCCGGTATGCCGCCGTACACGGACACCGCAGGGCGGGGCACGATTCGCGTCAGCAAAGACTGCGTTCCGCTGACCGGCACACTGCGCCGGAAGATCAGTGTCGAAACCGGCGAAACTGACTACACCGCAGACGCCATTGCCCCTGTGGATAACGCCATTTTGTCCGCCACAGCACTGGAAGCACTGCGCAACCAGGCCAGTAAGGAGCGCGCACCGGAAGACTTGCTACGGCTATCGGACACTGAACTTCTGTCCACTCTTGGGTTGATCAAACAGGGCAAACTCACCAGGGCGGCTATATTGCTGGCCGGCACTGAGGCTGCCATTCGGGAACACCTGCCCGGCCACAACTGGACTTTCCTGCAAATGACCTCGGATACCGACTACGGCATTCGGGAGGATCGGGTCAGCGCATTGCCTTTGTCCGTTCAGCGCATAGAAGAACTGCTGGTCCCCTTTAACCCCATCACCACCTACAAACAGGGCATGTTCCACTACGAATACCGCACCTGGCCGGAAATAGCGGTGCGTGAAGCCCTGATGAACGCCTTCTGCCATGCAGATTTGCGCATAGCGGGGCCGGTGATGGTTAAGCTGTATGTCGACCGGCTGGAAATCAGCAATAACGGGGGTTTTATTGCCGGCATTACCCCCAACAACATCCTTCATCACCAACCCGCTGCCCGAAACCCCCTGCTGGTGGAGGCCCTTACCCGGTTGCGCCTGGTAAACCGCAGCAGCCTGGGCATTAATCGCATGTTTTCTGCCCTACTGATGGAAGGCAAAGAACCGCCCCAGATCCGTGAGATTGGTGATTCGGTGCAAGTCAGCTTTCCCAAGCGGGAGTTGAACGCTACCTTCCGCCTGTTTGTAGCGGAGGAAAGCGAGCATGGGCGTAACCTGGGCGTGGATGAACTGATGCTGCTGCAATACCTGCTCCAGCATCCGGAAATAGATACCAATACCGCAGCCACTCTGTGCCAGCGTGGCGAAGCGGAAATGCGTGAAAAGTTATCCACAATGGAGTCGGCTGGTTACATCGAACACGGCGGTACCGGTCGGGGCGCTTACTGGTGTTTTCAGCCCGAGCTCTACAATCGGTTGGCCGAGGATGGCCAGGGCGAAGCACGCCGCCGCATCGACTGGGAAGCCGCCAAAACCCGCGTTCTCAGCATTCTGATGGAGCGTGCCCGTCGTAACGAGCCGGGCCTGAGTAACAAGGACATCCGGCAAATCACCCGCTTTGACCGCAACCAGGCCCTGCGCCTGATGCAGGAGCTGATGCAGGAGAACGCCGGCCTACAGAAGGTAGGGGAACGGCGCTGGGCGCGCTATGAATACAGCAATGCGCACCAGCATTGAAATTCGCATAGATAGAATTCTATGCGGATACTATGCGATTACTTGATAAGTTGCGCATATTGGGTCGTACCGATGCGCCAGAAAAAGAGCTTTAACGGCACCAAAGCCGTAGCCGTGGCACCACTTTAAGGATTGGGGAAGTAAAAGAACATGCAGCCACTCGACAAGACACTCAGAAACCAACTTGAACGCGCTGTAAAAAATGCCCGCGACACCGCCGAAACCGGTGCCCGCGCCGCGCTGGACCAGCTGGGCGTGGCAGACCCCACACCGGCTGCGCACCTGAGCGAGACCGAGCGGGAACTTCGCCGTCGCCTGCGAGCCCATGGCCGCCAGCTAGGGGATTCCCTTAATGGGGGCAAAGTCCAGAGCATGGACCGGCTGGTGGAAGAGGTGGGCTACGAGCATTGGCACCGCATGTTGTTTGCTCGATTCTTGGCCGAAAACAACCTGCTCATGTACCCCGACCCAGACGAGCCGGTCGCCATTACCCTGGAAGAATGCGAAGACCTGGCCGCCGACGAAGGCGCTGCCAACGGCTGGGAACTGGCCGCCCGCTATGCTGCCCAAATGCTACCGCAAATTTTCCGGCTGGATTCCCCAGTGTTCCAGCTAACCCTGCCGCCAGAGCACCAGCAAGCCCTGGAGCGGTTGGTCTCTGGTTTGCCACAGGAAACCTTCACTGCCTCCGACAGCCTCGGCTGGGTGTACCAGTTCTGGCAGGTCAACAACAAAGAGCGCATCAATAAATCAGAAGTAAAAATCGGCGCCCGAGAACTGCCCGCCGTTACCCAGCTGTTCACCGAGCTCTACATGGTCAGCTTTCTGCTCGATAACAGCCTCGGCGCCTGGTGGGCAGACCGCAGGCTCACGGAAGATGACCTGAAAAACGCCCAAAGCGAAGAGGAACTCCGCCAGAAGGCAGCCATCCCCGGCGTACCGCTCGACTATCTGCGATTCGTTAAAGTGCCCTCTCCCAATGCGGGAGAGGGGGGCGATGAGATCTGGACTCCAGCCGCTGGCACTTTCGATGCCTGGCCGGAAAATCTAGCCGACCTGAAAACGTTAGACCCCTGCTGCGGTTCCGGCCACTTCCTAGTGGCCGCACTCCTGATGCTGGTACCCATGCGAATGGAGCGTGATGACTTGTCCGCTCGGGACGCAGTGGATGCGGTGTTGCGAGAGAACATTCATGGGCTGGAGCTGGACCAGCGTTGTGTGGAACTGGCCGCGTTTGCTCTTGCATTGACCGCTTGGAACTATCCGGGAGCTGGGGGTTACCGCCCCCTGCCGGAGTTGCAACTAGCCTGTTCCGGTCTGTCCGTGAGTGTGGCAAAGGAAGAATGGAAGCAGCTTGGCCTCGGCAAGCATAATCTCACCATTGCGCTGGATTGGATGCACGATACATTCAAAGAGGCGCCGGTGCTGGGCAGCCTGCTTAGCCCTGCCAAAGCTGATGCCGCCAACCTGGTGAAGTGGGATGAATTGTCAGCCACCCTGAATCAGGCGCTTAAAACAGAGAACTCGAAACAGGACGAAAACCAACAGGAAGCTGCAGTGGTCGCTCAGGGGCTGGCCAAGGCGACCACACTGTTGTCCAGCCAGTACCAATGGGTGATCACCAACGTGCCTTATCTGGCTCGGGGCAAACAAAGTGATCCTTTACGGAATTTCTGCGAGCAACACTACCCGGAAGCAAAAAACGATTTGGCCACCGTCTTTCTCGATCGCTGCCTGGAGTTATGTACTCAGGGCGGTACCTCCAGCATCGTGTTACCGCAGAACTGGTTGTTCCTGACCGGTTACAAGAAGTTCAGAGAGAAGCTGCTGAACAATGATATCTGGCACTTGATTGCCCGGTTAGGAGAAGGCGGCTTTGATTCATCGGCAGCCGCCGGGGCATTTGTTGCAATGATTAGTGTTAGTCGAGGTAACAACGCTCAGGCATCCGGCGGGCTGTTTGGTGAGGCGGAACAGGCCAACCAAATACGCGGTGTGGATGTTTCCGAGCCGCGTACGGCGGCTGAGAAAGCTTCGCAGTTACGGGTATCGGATGTTAAGAGTGTTGAGCAGTCGAAGCAGTTGGATAATCCGGATGCGCGGGTGAGCTTTTCAGAGCAAGGCTCTGAAAATCATATTTCTGAAATTGCTGAATGCTATCAAGGGTTGGTTACCGGAGATATTGAGCGATTTACTAGGAAATTATGGGAAGTTAATACGTTTTCTAAAGACTGGGTGCCATTCCGGCGCAGCAACAACATTGCTGAGTTTTATGGTGATGTGTCAGAGGCAATTTTCTGGCAACAAGGACGTGGACAGCTACATATCTATGCCGAATCAACTCGTACTCAGTTGCACGACATGCACGAAAGTGGCAACCGCGTTTGGGGAAAACGGGGTGTTGCTATAAATCGAATGAGAGGGTTGAAGGCCGTCCCGTACTGGGGTGAGCACTTCGATAACAATGTAGCCGTTGTGTGGCCAACTAAAGACGTAGAAATAACGCCGTTATTGTGTTTCCTTGCGTCAGACGATTTTCATGAGGCAATCCGCGAACTTGATCAAGCCTTGAAAGTTACCAACCGCACTATGCTGAAAGTGCCATTCGACTTTGAGCGTTGGTCCACCGTTGCAGAAGATAAGTATCCTCATGGAATGCCTGGGCCCTATTCCGACAACCCCTCTCAATGGATCTTCCACGGCCACCCCTGCGGCTCAGTTGTCTGGGACGAAGAGCAAAAGAGGAATGCGGAAGGCTCCCTTCGAACCGACGACACCGTGCTGCAAGTTGCCGTAGCCCGTCTGCTCGGCTACCGCTGGCCAGCTGAACTAGATGAAAAAATGGAACTGGCCGACGAACAACGCGCATGGGTAAAGCGTTGCGAGGCCCTACTGTCGTTCGCCGATGACGACGGCATCGTCTGCATTCCTCCGGTGCGCGGTGAAGCGTCAGCGGCCGACCGCTTACTCAACCTTCTGGCTGCCGCCTACGGCGAGGCTTGGTCCACCGATGTATTGACCGAACTTCTCAAACAGGCCGACCACGCCGGCAAAACCCTAGAAACCTGGCTCCGGGACAAGTTCTTCACCCAGCACTTCAAGCTGTTCCAGCACCGCCCCTTCATCTGGCAAATCTGGGACGGTTTGCCAGACGGCTTCTCGGCCTTGGTGAATTACCATAAGCTGGATCGCAAGAACCTGGAAACTCTGATCTACACCTACCTGGGTGACTGGATCAGCCGCCAAAAACAGGATATGAACAACGGCATCGACGGCGCCGAAGAACGTCTCGCCGCCGCTGAAGCCCTCAAGAAAAAGCTGGAACAGATCCTCGAAGGCGAAGCCCCCTACGACATCTTCGTGCGCTGGAAGCCCATAGAACAACAAGCCATCGGCTGGGAGCCAGACCTCAACGACGGCGTGCGCCTCAACATCCGCCCCTTCATGAACGTCGCGGATGTGAAAAAGAAAGGCGCCGGCATCCTGCGCGACAAACCCAACATCAAGTGGACCAAAGACCGTGGCAAAGATGTGGAGTCAGCGCCCTGGTACCAGACCTTTGGTGGCGAACGGATTAATGATCATCATTTAAGTCTGGCGGAGAAAAAGACTGCGAACTGATTGGGAGAGGACACGTGTCTGAAACAACATTTACGAACGCAAAATTCTGGAAGTGTGCATTGCAGGTTAATCCGGCCGGTTATATTGATTACCGTGGCGGCGATCATGGGATGACAGAGGAGGAATACAATCTTGAACTTCTCAATGTCGCCCTCAATAACGACATCAAAATTATTGGTTTGGCTGACCATGGAAACGTAGATGGTGTTGATGCAATAAGAGACATTATGAGCGCAAATGGAATCTTAGTTTTCCCGGGATTCGAAATTGCCTCCAGTGAGAAAATTCACTTCGTTTGTCTCTACCCAGAGGAAACCACAATCGCTGAACTGCACCGGTATCTTGGTAACCTCGATTTGCTTGATCCAAAAGAGGGGATTCGTCCTTCGCGGCTTAGTGCCGAGCAGTTACTCAAAAAAGTCGTAGAAGATCAGCATGGTTTTATTTTTGCCGCCCACTGCACGGGTGATAGCGGTCTGTTGTCGCGAAAATCAAATCATGTCTGGCAAGACCCGCTACTAAGAGCGGCTCAAATACCCGGAGGCTTGGACGATCTGAAAAATGATGAAGCCAATTCGTACCGTCAAATCATTCTGAACAATAACCCAGACTACAAACGTGATCTTCCTATTGGGATCATCAATGCCAAAGATGTCGCGGTTCCAGGCGATTTAGCCAACCCCAAAGCATCATGCTTGGTCAAGATGACCAAACCGTGCTTTGAATCGTTTCGCTTGGCTTTTCAGGATCCTAAATCCAGGGTACGCCTCAATAGTGAGGTTTCGGAAAAATATTATTCTCGCATCGAGAAACTCAGTGTTACAGGGGGCTATCTTGATGGTGTCAAGATTGACTTTTCTGAACATCTGAACTCTGTCATTGGCGGCCGTGGAACCGGAAAATCAACCCTATTAGAATGCATCCGTTACGCTCTTGGATTAACCCCAATAGGGAAAAACGCGAAGAAGCAGCACGAAGAAATCGTCAAGGAAAATCTTGGGAAATCTAAGGCACGTGTAGAGCTGGTTCTGCGCTCTTCACAGATGAATGGCAAGAGTTTTACTGTCGCCAGGAGATATGGTGAAAGCATAAGTGTCAAAGATGAAGATGGTGCCTTATCTAGCTTCTCTCCCGCAGATCTTTTGCCAGGGCTAGAGATATATGGCCAAAATGAAATCTATGAAATCGCACAGGACAGTTCAAATCAGCGTAGATTGCTATCTCGATTTTTAGGGGATGACCAGCAAGACCAAGAGACCAAAATTCGGCAAGCATTGATAGAACTCGATACGAATAGACAGGATCTCATAGATAATCAGGAAGAGGTCGCCGAGATTGAAGTTGAAGTTGCTCAACTCCCAAAGTTGGAGGAGCAACTTGAACATTTTAAAAAATTGGGCATTGAGGAAAAGTTAAAGATTGTTCCTCTCTTGGAATCTGAAAAGAGTCTCTTGTCTACAGTTCAAGAAGAAACTGAGGGTCTTAACAAGGCCATTAAGTCCGTAGAGGAATGCATACCGAATCTGGACTTTCTCGGAGATAAAGAACTCGAAAAGCTGCCGCATGTAGACCCCCTACGCAGTATTCGTGAAGTAATGAGTGATCTGAATGCTGAAGCCAATGCGTTGATTCAGAAGTGGGGTGAAAAATTTACTACAGCAACTTCCCGCCTGGAAGAGCTTGCCCGGACCGTCGAAGAGGGGATTGATCACGAAGAGGCTGAACTCGAAAAAACATTCAAAGACCTTCCTGCGTGCGAAGGAAAAACGGGCAAGCAGATTGGGTGTGAATATCAGGATCTCACAAAAAAAATCGAAAAAATTCGCCCTAAAAAAACGTTGGTCACCCAAGCCCAAAAAGTCGAAGGAAAGCTCCTGAAAGAGCGAAACGTGATATTGAGTGATCTTTCTAAAGCACGATCAGAAAGGTCAGCTCAATTTGAACGTTCTCTAAAAAAATTAAATCGTAAGCTTTCTGGCAAGCTCAAACTATTGGTTATTCCAGAAGCTGACCGAACGCCCGTAATCGATTTTCTTGTAAAATGCCAGTTGGAAGGAGTGGCTGAAGGGCGACTTGCATGGATAAAAACAGCAGAGGATTTTTCCCCCGTGATGCTTGCTGAGTTTATTCGCGCAGGCTCTGATGTTTTACGTGATGCCAACTGGGGCGTCACCCCTACAGTTGCGGATGCGTTTACTCGCCTGACTCCTGAGCAAATTTACAAATTTGAGGAGATCGAATTACCTGACGTGATCAGCATTGAGCTGAACACCGGCCACGAGGGCCAGGAAAATTTTAGACCGCTGGACAAACTCTCTACGGGGCAACAATGTACGGCTATCTTGCACCTTCTCTTATTACAAAACCTTGATCCACTAATTATGGACCAACCAGAAGACAATCTCGATAATGCCTTTATTGCGGATCGGATCGTCGATGAATTGCGGTCAGCAAAAATTTCCCGTCAATTTATTTTTGCCACACACAACGCGAACATTCCTGTTTTCGGTGACGCCGAATGGATTGGCGTTTTCGATGCTTCAGATGGTAAAGCGTATATGCCAGCGGAGGTACAGGGTGCCATTGATGTACCTCATGTTAGGGATAAATCAGCAGTCATCTTAGAGGGAGGCAAAACCGCATTTAACCTGAGAAAATCAAAGTATGGATTTTAAGGAAAAATTCGATGATTAAATCAGTAAACAACTACCCAGTATCGCAACTATTCGATATCGAGGCAGGAGTGGTATATGCCATACCAAGATATCAAAGAGAATACACTTGGGGTAAAAGTCAATGGGAAAGCCTGTTTGATGATGTGTTGGAAAATTATCTAGGATATTTCCTTGGCTCTATAATTTGCATCAATCAATCAACAGACACTCTTTCTGTTCAAAAACTGGAATTGGTTGATGGTCAACAACGTCTGACAACACTTTCATTGCTTTTTGCCGCAATCTACCAAGCACTAAAAGGGCATGAAAACGAATTGGACGATGAACAGCGCTTTGAATTGATCAACCTGAAACGCAAACTAGTTTTAAAAAAAGAAGCCGAACAGATTCGTCTCATTCCTCAAATTCAGAACAATAATAATTCTGATTACCGTGCCCTTCTCTCCACTATAGAGATCATCCGTGAATATGATGTGCCCGCCTACGCAGGTAACCGAAAGATCTTTCGTGCCTTCCGGTATTTTCAGGATCGCATAGACCAGATGGTTGACGGCCAATGCAACCATCTGGAAATCATCATGGGGTTCTTAGACAAAATCAGCCATGCATGCATGGTAAAGATTGAAGTAGCAAGTCATGCTGATGCTTACACACTCTTTGAATCTTTAAACAATCGCGGCATGCCTCTTTCAGCCATTGATCTGATTAAGAACAAACTTTTGTCCCGACTAGAATCATCGGAGCACGGCAATGTAGATCAATATTTTGAACAGTGGAATCGTCTCTTAGCTTACCTTGGAGAAGATTACGCCATCCAGGAACGTTTTTTCCGTCAGTATTATAACGCCTTCAAAGATCAACTTAAAGATGTCCACAACGTTCCAGTAGCTACCCGATCTAACCTTATCCAAATATATGAAAAGCTAATAAACCATGATGCAAAGGATTGCTTAGAAAAAATCAGTGCCGCTGGCCGAATATATTCATTGATTCTCTCGCGCAATATGGATGATTCGCTTAAAGGACTCGAAAAACCGCTTATTGACTTAGAAAGAATTCAAGGGGCACCATCATATCTCCTCCTACTGTATCTGTTATCCAGAAAAGAGGAGCTTGAGCTTACCAATAAACACCTGAAGTCAATCCTTAAGTTACTTATTAGTTTCTTTGTGCGTCGTAACCTTACAGACACACCACCAACAAGAGATCTCACACGTTTTTTTATGTCCATAATTGACATTGTTAATAATAAAAAAGCGAACCAGATACCTGAAAACATCAAGGAGCAATTCCTAAAGGTATCAGCCTCTGACAATCTGTTTGAATCTAGACTTAAAGGCTCAATATACGAGGAGAACTCTTGGGTAACGCGTTTTATTTTGTGCGCACTTGCTGAACAGAGGATGACAAAGGAAACTTGGGTTGATCTGTGGCAAGTCGATAAAAAGAAGTTTGTTTGGACCATCGAGCACATATTCCCGCAGGGAGATAATATCCCCCAAAGTTGGGTAGATATGATTGCCGACGGGAATAAAGAAAAGGCAAAAGAGGTGCAACAAACCCATGTGCATAAACTAGGTAATCTGACTATTTCAGGATTTAACGCTTCCCTCGGTAATAAAAGCTTTCAAGATAAGAAGAATCGAAAAGATAGGTATGACCGTCCGGTCGGATACAAGAATGGGCTCAAGCTCAATGAAGACCTAGTTGAGGTCAACAAATGGACCGTTGAACAAATTGATAGCAGGACTGAGAAACTTGCTAAAGAGGTAGTTCAGCTATTTCAGCTACAGGGGGTCATGGAATGAGAGTCCTCGATCACCTCCTTAAATCTATCCGTACAGCCGCCGTTTACAACCCCGAAATCCAGGTAGCTCCTTCGTGTATCTTATGGCCAGATCGGGAGCGGCAATGGGAAAATGTCATTATGAGGCTGCAGGCTGAAATGCCTGAGTTGTTAGTTCTGGGCGACTATGCCCCTGATGAGCGTACCGGACCTGCCATCTGGCTGCGGTGCGTTATTGCCGGTGCTATTGAAGACATTGATCTCACAGATGATACTCCACCGATTATATATCTTCCAGGAGTAAGCCGTCAGGATTTAAGAGCGGTAGAAAGTTGTCCCGACAGCCTGAAACCCTTGGCTGAGCTACAATATCGAGGTGTAATCTGGTCACAGGTTAATTCCAAAGACTGGACTATTCTTGCCTATATGAGTTCTGGCCAGGGAGGGCTAAATCTTGATGTGGCCAGAGACACTACCACCAAAAGCGCAATGCAACTCGCTCTACATCAGATTCTGGATGAAGATATCGACTTATTGGCGGATAAACACCTGGATGCTGACTATTTCCGCAAGCTGGTAATCGGGGATCCTATGCGCCAGGTTCTGGAATGGCTGGATCGTGATGAAGCGTTCAGGGCAGCATATTCTGAACACGAATGGCAGACGTTTGTAGATATTTGTGTCTCGCAACTGGGATTCAACCCACAAAACGAAGGAATATTGAGTGGTGCGGCTAAATTGGCTGCCAATGAAGGAGCATGGAAAGCAGTCTGGGATCGGTTTTGTGAAGCCCCGGGTCGTTACCCAAACATTCCAAATCAGATAAGAAAATGCCAGCTTCCAGATTTTGGTCTGTTCTGCGAAACATCCATAAAAGGATGCTGGCCGCAGTGGAATGACGCCCAGGAAATTGAGTTGAAAGATGCTTTGATCTCTCTTGGCAATGCCCATCCTGCAGAAGCTAGAAGTATAATTCTTGAATTGGAAGAGAAGCATAAGGAACGCCGCTCTCTGGTTTGGGCTGACATGGGTAAGGCTGTCTTATGCTCTGCACTGGAACATTTGGCCGTCATTGCAGAAATAACAAATAGATCTCTAGCTTCTGGGACTCTGGCTGATTTAGAAAGTCGCTACCTTGAACAAGGCTGGAAAGCAGATGCAGGCGTCATTGATGCTCTGGCGCACCTGGAACAAGAGGAAGATTTCAAGGCAGTCGCAACTGCTATCAATGCTATCTATCCTACTTGGCTTGAAGAATCTGCCCGCTATTTCCAATCCCTGGTACAACAAGGTTCATATCCATTAAAGGGCATTGCTGACGCTGTCTCTCCGGAAATGCAGGATGGAGATTGTTTTCTTTTTGTCGACGGACTTCGTCTTGATACAGGAGAAAAATTGCGTCAGTTATTGGAATGTCGCGGTATGGATGTAACAACTACCCCGCATTGGAGTGCCCTCCCCTCCGTTACCGGGACTGCAAAACCAGCCGTAGCCCCACTGAACTTAAACTCTGAGCGTATTGCTGAGGACAGTCAGGGATATAACTTTGAGATTCTTACCCAATACCACTTGCACAAAGCTTTAGAAGAAAACGATATAGGCATAATTCTAAAAAATGAAACGGGCAATGGTAATGGAATATCCTGGTGCGAATTTGGCAACATTGATCACGAAGGTCATGACAGAGGTTGGCGTTTAGCCAGACACTTGAAGAATATCCTTGGTGAAGTGGAAAATAAGATTATTTCATTGCTCCATACTGGATGGCGCAGAGTGCATGTTGTTACTGACCATGGATGGCTTTTACTCCCTGGAGGTTTACCTAAGATCACCTTACCCTCTGCTCTTTCTGAAACTAAATGGGGCCGTTGTGCCGCTCTGAAAGATGGTGTTCAGTCGAAGGAGACCGTGTACCCGTGGTTTTGGAACCAGTCGCAATACTTTGCCTTAGCTGAAGGTATAAACTGCTACCGCAGTGGGCTAGAATATGCGCATGGAGGGGTGAGTCTACAAGAGTGTCTAACTCTTCACCTTACAGTGAGTGCCAGCGATAGTTCTATGGGTTTTACAAAGAGTATGGAATTAACAGATATAGCCTGGAAGGGATTGCGTTGCACGGTAGCAGTTGATGGAGAATATCAGAATTTAATTCTGGACATACGGTTGGATCCAGGCAACCCGGAAAGTAGCGTTGTGGTAAACAAAAAACAACTTAAAAGTAATGGCACAGCTTCGGTTGTAGTTGAAAATGAAGAGCTGGAAGGACGCAATGCGTTTGTGGTGTTCTTGGACGAAAGAAGTGCTTTGGTTATGCAGCACAATGTAATTATTGGTGGGTTGGATCTATGATTGAGATGGATAAAATTGACTCAGTTGCGGCTGAGGTCCTTGATGGGTACCTAGTAAGAAAAGATCTGGTTCGAACGTTCAGCAGGCAGTTTCCTGTACCGACCTATGTCGTTGAATTCTTGCTGGGACGTTATTGCGCCAGTACCGACCAGGAAGAAATAGATGAAGGTCTTGAAATTGTCCAAAGACAGCTCAAATCCCGCACAGTAAAAGCCGGTGAAGAAGAGTTGTTCAAGGCTAGAGCAAGAGAAAATGGAACAGTAAAAATTATTGATCTTATAACCGCACGTCTCGATGCGAAGAATGATTCTTACATAGCTGCATTGCCAAGCTTACGCCTCAATGATATCCGCATAAGTCCGGAACTGGTCAATGAGCACGAACGCATGCTTACCGGAGGATTTTATGCAGAAGTCTGCTTAAGCTATGATGCTGCAATTGCGATGGAAAGCAACGGAAGACCCTTTGGAATTGAATCGCTGCGCGAAATCCAACTATCTAAGAGAAATGCACTCGATATCCTGGATGAATCAAGGCCTGCCTTTACAAACCAGGAATGGAAAAGCTTTTTGCTGCGTTCGATAGGCATTGAGCCTGCTGAGCTATCTGAACGGGAAACTGACGCTTTGATACTGCGAATGGTTCCTTTTGTAGAGCGCAACTACAATCTGGTAGAGCTTGGGCCGAGAGGAACAGGTAAAAGCCACCTTTTCCAACAGGTTTCACCCTATGCACATCTGATTTCGGGCGGTAAGGCTACAGTTGCAAAAATGTTTGTCAATAATGCTACCGGCCAACGTGGCCTGGTATGTCAGTACGATGTAGTTTGTTTTGATGAGGTCTCAGGTATCTCCTTCGATCAAAGAGATGGTGTCAATATTATGAAGGGGTACATGGAGTCTGGGGAATTCAGCCGCGGCAAAGAGAATATTCGTGCCGATGGAAGTATTGTCCTTGTAGGGAATTTTGAAGTGGATGTTGAGCATCAACAACGTATTGGCCACCTATTTGGTCCAATGCCCCCTGAGATGAAGAACGATACCGCTTTTATGGATCGTCTGCATGCTTTTCTACCAGGCTGGGATGTGCCTAAGATCAGTAATGAACTTTTAACAAACCATTTTGGTCTTGTGAGCGATTTTTTGTCCGAGTGTTGGAGCCAACTACGTAACCAGAGCAGAGTAGGAATTATTCAGAATAGAGTTTTTTATGGTGGTGCGCTTTCGGGGCGGGACACCAATGCCGTTAATAAAACAGTCAGTGGATTGCTTAAACTACTCCACCCTGGAGATGGAGAGGTCTCAGACGAAGATATTGAATGGGCTGTCCATCTGGCCATGGAGTCACGTCGTAGAGTAAAGGAGCAGCAAAAGCGTATTGGAGCTGCAGAGTTTCGAAATACCCATTTCAGCTATGTTATGGGGACTGATGGGGTAGAGAAATTTGTTTCGACCCCAGAATTGCAATGTGAAAACAGCATTGGCGATGACCCCCTTGAGCCTGGTCAGGTTTGGACAATTTCTCCTGGAGGAGATGAAGAACATCCCGGGCTATATCGCATAGAGATAAACGAAGGACCTGGTTCGGGTGTGAAGATTCTAAATAAACCTGTACCCCCAACTTTTAAAGAGAGCATGGGGTATGCAGAACAAAACCTCTATGCCAGAGCATTGCAACTTGTTGGTGACAAAGACCCTAGGCAGCATGAATTTACCGCGCAATTGCGCGCATTTGATGCGTCTAAATCAGGAGCAAAACTGGGGATGGCATCACTGATTGCTCTGTGTGGTGCGTTGCTGAAAAAAAGTGCTCGGGGCGGGCTTATAATCGTTGGAGAAATAAACCTTGGGGGCTCTATCGAGCCTGTCCACAATCCTGTAGCTCTTGCAGAGATAGCCGTTGAAAAGGGTGCCTCAGCGCTGTTAATGCCTGTAACCTGCCGCCGGCAACTATTCGATTTATCCGATGACATGGCTACCAAAATCGATATTCAGTTTTACTCTGATGCCAGGGATGCGCTTTTGAAGGCAGTGGTAGAGTAAAACTGAAACGAAATCTGCCAATCTTAATTGAAGATACCGCTAAGATGTAGCGTAGATAAAGGGGCATACCAGAGTAATCTCTCCCGTATGCCCCAGACAACTTACCAAGTTAGTAGATTTTTGCCTCAATTATGTCTATCAAAAATTAAATTATGAAAAATTGTCCGGCAGGTCATCAAATTCGGAACATATCTCTTCCACCCATTTCTGTTCAGCCCTCTCAATCTGTTTTAAGTATTTTCTTATCAAAGCGAGGCATTGATTTTGCTCTCTGATGATTCGAAAAGCTGTCTCGGCCTCCAAAACCCTTTGCCATTCGTTTTGCTTGGACAGCCTACCTAACTTTTTAAGGCTATAACCATAGGGGTCGGTCCTGCCTTTAGTGATATATTTTGCAAGAGGTTTTGGCCCATTATTCGTACGAATCCACATAGTTCGATACCACTCAGCATAAACTGATCTGTTTTCACCTTTAATCCGGACTCGGCACCCCATCAATCCCCTGTCTTTGAGTTGTAATGTTCTATTCCGCTTTATATGGTCGCGCCAGAAATCTGAGCTAACATTTAGTGCTCTATCTTCAAGCTCGACGCTAAACGCGTCAAGAAACTCCGTAACATCTGACCAATAACTTCCCATATCTTTTTCTATGCCCATAATAATCTCTCCTGAAATATCGCGATGTAAGTAAGGTTTGACTTTATCCAGAATACTATCTGTTCTGGAATTTGACTTGCTTCCATATTCATAAATGACCTTGTTTTTCAGTAGCACAAAATATATTCATTTTTTTGACTTTGCGTTCCTGATACTAGGATTAGGAAAATGGCACCTTTATCCGGATCAAGAACACAAAGAAGAGGATTGAGCGTACTTTTTGGCTTCACGTTCCTGGTACTTGGGTTTGGAAAACTATGCAGTTATCCACATCCATGAACATAAAGAGGGGGATTTGATAATGCTTTTTGGCTTTGGGATCCTGATACTAGGATCAGGAAAATGGCACCTTTATCCGGATCCATGAACACACAGAATAGGATTGAGCGTACTTTTTGGCTTCACGTTCCTGATACTCGGGTCCGGAAACGACTGCCGTTTTCCGCATCCTTAAACGCAAAGGGGGGATTGGTCGTACTTTTTTGTTTGCGATCCTGTTACTCGGGTCCGGAAACGTCTGCCGTTTTCCGCATCCTTAAACGCAAAGGGGGGATTGGTCGTACTTTTTTGTTTGCGATCCTGATACTCGGGTCCGGAAACGTTTGCCGTTTTCCGCATCCTTAAACGCAAAGGGGGGTTCCCCGTATTTTGCTCTACATTTCCAACCAAGGGATATACCTACATCTCTATAGTTAGAAGCAGAGGGGGTGGTTTAGCCCACCTTTTTATCTACTTCCACATCTTGAGATCTGGAAAACATATTACAGATCCCACAAATGCGATAGAATTCATAATACACATTTTTACTAAAAGTGCACGACCTAAACATGCTTTTTGGAAAAGGCATAAAAAACCAGTATGAGCCTGATAAAATTTGAAATCTTGTGACCGTTTATCCTTGAAACCTGAATTACGAACTTTAGTATTTAGACGACCGACTAAGAGAAGAAAGCCAAGTCAATCTACCTCTCTATCAAAAGCCTCGGTCAAATGATAGACTACAATGAATAGAGTACATTCCTATCAAAAGGTTGTCCCCTATTTTTTGATAGGCTTTTATCAAAATGTAAAGGAGATTTTGAAATGATTGTAGGCTATGCCAGGGTATCCACCACCGGACAGCACCTTGAAACTCAAATTGAGCAGCTGGAACAAAACCAGTGCGAAAAAATATTTAGGGAAAAAGTGAGTGGCGCAAAGAAAGAGCGTCCGGAACTGGAGTCCATGTTGGACTTTGTGCGCGAAGGTGATTGCGTGGTCTGTTGCAAACTGGACCGCATTGCCCGAAGCACTAAACACCTTCTGGAGGTTGTCGAGCGTCTTGAAGATAAGGGAGTGGCTTTCAAGGTTTTGAATATCAACCTGGACACCAGTACGCCCACCGGCAAACTTATGCTTACTATGTTGGGTGGAATAGCTCAGTTTGAACGAGAAATGATGCTGGAGCGTCAGGCTGAAGGGATCGCCAGAGCGAAACGAGAAGGCCGGTTCAAGGGCAGACCTTCAGTTATTAAGGGGAAAACCGAGCAAATTAAAGATATGGCTCACCATGGAATGACTAAGACAAAAATAGCCATGGAACTGGGTATTGGAGTAGCATCAGTTTATAGAGCTTTACGTTTGTAATATCTGGCACGCAAAATGTTGAGCTGTAAATAAATAAAAACATCCACTGAGATTAAAGGCCTCCCAGTGGATGTTTTGGTATTGGGATTTTCCGACCCTATTCGCAAGGTTTCCAGTTTTCCGGATAGTCCCAAATTATAGTTGGCTGAAATCCAGATGGCCGAAGAGATGGACTGTGCAAGAGGTGGGCACCAGAAACTCTTATCTGTATCTTGTCACCCGAAACCCTCTCAATAAAACCAATATATCTAATACTATAAGAATCAATCTCAGTGCGACAAATTTTTGCACCTATAGTTTTCATATGATTCTTCGCACGTTTTTCAATATTCGCCACAAATGCATCATGCCCTTCTACTTCTTTTACAGCTCTGATAGTTTCATCTCTAACTGAATCAAAACTTAAGAAAATATTGCGAACTTCGGGTTCTCTAGCAAGAGCGTAATTTATGAATCTAAAACAATTACTATAGCTCAATTCTAGCCTGTCATCCAAGGGAATTTCTTCATATTTCTCCATTAGAAGATTAGCCATTTCTGGGTCCTTTTTCTTAGCTGCTATAATAATTGGATTACTAAACAAATAGTCAGAAGTTTCTATATAAAGATTGTTCCTAATCTTTGCATAGTTATTGTCAAACAATGTAACACCTTTATTGAATGCTTCTCTAGCCATCTCTATATCACTTTCTATAACAGCATTAAAGAGCATAAGGTTAGGGTCTTCATTGTCAATCAACTCGCCAATCTTCTCGCTTAAATATTCATTGCCTGTAATTGCTAGACGTAGATCGTTTGTAGTTGAATTTGGTTTGTCTGGAAAAACCCCTATGACTTCCCACGAATAATACTTATCTGGCTGCCCTCTTTCATGAACAACACATGCTTTGTCAAACAAATTGGAAGTACTTGAAGATAAAGAACGAAAATCGAAATCAGATAGGATTTTTTTATTTTTGAAATAGGGGCCAGCTAATTTTTCAATGTCAGGGGAGACCCTTTCTTTAGCTACCCTAAGAGCTTCTCCATTTAAATGGAAATACTCTTTGTAAGCTGAACCACGGCGGTTACAAGCTCTTTTAAGCTCTTTTTCTACTTCGTACATTTGATAATCTCTTATTTCATAAAGAGAAGTATCTGATCCAATTTTTGTGACATTTTTCTTTCCTATTTCAGCTATTAATTTTTCAGTAAATTCGTCCACTGTCTCCGCATTGCGAACATTATCGAGATGCACCCAAGGGCCACACCCGTAAAGTGAAAGGCTGACTAATAAAATCAATAAAAATCTCATTTCCTTCTCCTTAAATAAAATTTACGTGTTTGGCACAAACCGTAATACCATGAATATATTCAATCAGCGCACATAAGTTGGCTCACTGGGTTAAGTCTTCTGTCCCCCATCTCCAGAACCCCTTTGCATTTGCAGTTACCGAATCCTCTGGGCAGCAGATATCAGCACGTGGGAACATATCCTTAACTACCTCACGATAATATTTAGCACCTCCGCCAGTTAACACTACGCAGTCTAGTCCTTCTATTTTCTTGGGCATACTGCAGTTCAGATGATTGCATAGAGCAGGCTTGACAGAATATGCAGCACGCCCAAGCAATTCATCGATATCAACCTTAATACCGTCTGAGATAATGAACTTGCGCCCAGCTATTCCCGGCCGCCCCATAAACTGCTGAAATCAGGACGGTCATAATTTTTGCTTTCGTAAACAAATGCCAATATCATCTTCAGGCGGTACATGTATACAGTAGAGGTTATTCGGCAT
>Ga0136556_1000342_pt1 | contig 29554 bp, 31 predicted proteins | sample AntRauTorckE6831_FD_104780 | JGI IMG/M metagenome (GOLD analysis project Ga0136556, IMG submission 104780) | Saline lake microbial communities from Rauer Islands, Antarctica - Metagenome Torckler E6 #831 | ecosystem: Environmental > Aquatic > Non-marine Saline and Alkaline > Saline | place... | reverse complement strand
CGAGGGCGACGACCTCCGCCACGAGCGCAACGAGGTCAGCAGAAAGATCGGCGAACTCAAACGCGAGGGCGAGGAGGAGGAGGCCCAGCAAGCTATCGACCGCTCGAGCGAACTCAAAGAGCGCCTCCAGGACGTGGAGGAGCGCGCCGACGAACTCGCGGTCGAACTCGAGGCGCGCATGATGGAGATCCCGATGCTCCCCGACGACGACGTCCCTCGGGGCGCCGACGAGAGCGAGAACGTCGAGCGTCGACGCGAGGGGTTCGACGATCTGCGGGACCTGCCGACGGAAGTCACCCCGCACTACGACCTCGGCGAGGAACTCGACATCCTCGACTTCGAGCGCGGCGCGAAGGTCAGCGGCGGCGGCTACTACTTCGCGAAGGGCGAGGGTGCCCGTCTCGAACACGCGCTGATCCAGTTCTTCCTCGAGACCCACCGCGAGCAGGGCTACGTCGACGTGTTCCCGCCGATCCCGGTCAACAGCGAGTCGATGGAGGGAACCGGTCAGTTCCCGAAGTTCACCGAGGACGCCTACCGTCTCGAGGGGAGCCACGACGAACCGTACGACGACGACGACCTGTGGCTGCTCCCGACCGCGGAAGTCCCCGTCACGAACCTCCACCGCGACGAGATCCTGCTCGACGACGACCTGCCGCTGAAGTACCAGGCCTACTCGCCGAACTTCCGGCAGGAGGCCGGCGAACACGGGACCGAGACCCGCGGTATCGTCCGCGTCCACCAGTTCAACAAGGTGGAGATGGTCAACTTCGTCCGGCCCGAGGAGAGCGACGAGCGCTTCGAGGGGCTGGTCTCTGAGGCCGAGTCGGTGCTGCAGGCGCTGGGCCTGCCCTACCGCATCCTCGAGATGTGTACGGGCGACCTCGGATTCACGCAGGCCGAGAAGTATGATATCGAGGTTTGGGCGCCCGGCGACGACATGGACGACGGTCCGGAGCAGGGCGGCCGCTGGCTCGAGGTGTCGTCGGTGTCGAACTTCCGGGATTTCCAGGCCCGGCGGGCGGGGATCCAGTACCGGCCCGAGCAGCACGAGTCGGCCGAGTATCTCCACACGCTCAACGGATCGGGCGTCGCCGTCCCACGGGTGCTGGTGGCGATTCTGGAGTACTACCAGAACGACGACGGCACCGTCGACGTGCCCGAGGCGCTCCAGCCCTACATGGGCGGGCAGGAAGTTATCGAAGGGCACGAGGCGGTCGGTGAGACGGCCGTCGGCGACGAGTAGCGAGGCGGGAAAACTCCCCGAAGGGGAGGAAAACCGCCTCGACAGCGAGCGGCGAGCGGTAGCGAGCCGTGAGCCGCGGTCAATGATGGCGAAAACTCCCCGAAGGGGAGGCAAACCGCCTGGACAGCGAGCGGTGAACGAAGTGAGCCGCGAGCCGCGGAACGGGAACGCCGAGAGGGAGTTTTCGACCGAGCGGCGGCAAACAGTCACGATACACGAGCGGGGAGCCTGCGACCCGTGAGCCGCAGTCGATGATGGCGAAAACTCCCCGCAGGTGAGCCACCCCGAAATGAACGAGGCGGGAAACGTCCAACCCTTACTTCGTAAACGTCTGCAAACCTACGATACTCCCGTTTTCGAGCGTAAACAGGTCGATAAACGCGAACATCTCCTCGCCGTCGCTGTCGAACAGCCGACCGTGGGCAGCCACGGAGGCGTCGCCGTCCTCGGGGACGAACAGCGTGTCGACGGTGTGGGTGGTGTCGGTCTGGGGCCGTTCGTGCAGCATGAACTCGACGAACCGCTCGCGGCCGTCGAGGGTCCGATCCGGGCGGTCGTGGCGGAATCCCGGATCGAGCACCGCCCGGAGGGCGTCGCCGTCCGACGCGTCGATGGCCTCGTAGTAGCGCTTGACGGACTCGGTGTGGCCCATACGGGCTCTGGGGCCAGCGGCGCCAAGAACCCGTGGATCTCCGGGGGGCATATGGCGCTCGGGCGCCCAGCGCGGGTGTGGACCTGCACGTTCGCTACGAGGGCGACGACGACCCCGAGAAGTGTACCGCCCGGAAGCTCTCGCGGTTCGACCTGGCCGAGCTCCACCGCTCGGACCGAGCCACTCCCTACGGGGTCGTGCTCAACCCCCACGCCGAGCGCGCGCTCTCTCCCGCGGACCGCGAGGCGGCCGAACGCGCGCTGGTCGCCCTCGACTGCTCGTGGGAGTCCGCCGGCGAGAAGCAGTTCACCATCGACGGCGACCACCGCGCGCTCCCGTATCTCGTCGCCGCCAACCCCGTGAACTTCGGCCGGCCGATGGAGCTAACGACCGTCGAGGCGTTCGCCGCCGCGCTCGTAATCCTGGGCGAGAAGGCCCAAGCCGAGCAGATCCTCGCGAAGTTCACCTGGGGCGAGACGTTCCTCGAACTCAACGAGGAGCCACTCAGACGCTACAGCGAGTGTGCTGATTCGACCGAGATCGTGGCGATTCAGCAGGAGTATCTGGACCGATAAACTGTATAGTGCAATAGCGAATTTCGGGGCTCTCTATCGAGTAGTCCTGCGCGGCCTGTCGACGCCGGGCGTTTTACCTGTCGAGCCGCGGTAGGCGCTCTATGGCGAGTTTCCAGATCGGGCGCATCTTCGGGATCCCGATAAAGATCGACGTGACGTTCCTGCTGGTGTTGCCGCTGTTCGCGTGGCTCATCAGCGCACAGGTGGGGTTCTGGGTCGACCTGCTGGGCATCCTCCCGACCGACGTGCCCGGCGCGGCGCCGCTGACCGCGGGGAACACCCCGTTGTACCTCGGCGCCGCGAGTGCGATCGGTCTGTTCGGGGGCGTTTTGCTCCACGAACTCGGCCACTCGTTGGTCGCGATGCACTACGGGTTCGAGATCGACTCGATCAAACTCTGGCTGCTGGGCGGGATCGCCCAGTTCAAGGAGATGCCCGAGGACTGGAAACAGGAGTTCACGGTCGCCATCGCCGGCCCCATCGTCAGCGTCGCCGTCGGCGTCGTTTCCTACGTCGCGTTCGTGGCGCTCCCGACCGAACTCCCCGCAGTCCGGTTCGTCGTCGGCTACCTCGCGCTGACGAACGTGTTCCTCGCAGGGTTCAACATGCTGCCCGGGTTCCCGATGGACGGCGGGCGCGTGCTCCGCGCGCTGCTGGCGCGCAACCGCAGCCACGTCCGCGCGACACAGATCGCGACCACCGTCGGCAAGGGGTTCGCGATCCTGCTCGGTTTCGTCGGGCTGCTCGGCTTCGACCTGCTGATCCTCGCGGTCGCGTTCTTCATCTACATGGGCGCCTCGGGCGAGGCCCAGCGTACAGTGCTGAAGGCGGCGTTCGAGGGGACCACCGTCCGACAGCTGATGACGCCTGTCGAGGAACTCAAGACCGTCGAGGAGGAGACGACCGTCGCCGCCCTCCTCGAACGGATGCTGCGCGAGCGTCACACGGGCTACCCCGTGCTGCGGAACGGCAACTTCGTCGGCATGGTCACGCTGGCGGACACGCGCTCGGTGCCGGAGGTCGAACGCGACGCCTACCGCGTCGAGGACGTGATGGACTACGACGTGCCGACGCTCTCCCCCGATAGCGAGGTGATGGACGCGCTCGACACGATGCAAGCGAACGGCGCGGGTCGGCTGCCGGTCACGGACGAAGACGGGGACCTCGTGGGACTGCTCTCCCAGTCGGATCTGGTGATGGCGTTCAACATCTCCAAGTCGACCGGTCCGCTCGACGCGCTCCGGCCGGGCGAGACGCCGCGGTAGCTACACCGCGTCGGCGCCCTCCTTCCCGGTCCGGATCTGGACCGCGCGACTGATCGGGAGCACGAACACCTTCCCGTCGCCTTTCTCTCCGGTGTGAGCCGCATCGCGGATCGCCGCCACCACGTCGTCAGTCGGCGTGTCGGCGACGATACACTCGATCTTGGCTTTCTCGTGGAGGTCGACGGTGTACTCCTCGCCGCGCCACTGCTCGGTTTTGGCGGCCTGTGACCCCCGGCCGGCGACGTCAGTCACCGTCAGCGAGGGGGCGCCGACCGCCGCCAGCGCGGCCTTCACGTCGCCCACTTTCTCCCGGCGGATGATCGCCATCACCATCTCGACGGGCGCCTCACTCATCGGCGTCACCCCCGTGGGTCGCGGCGTCGTCATCCACCACTGGCTCACCCACCGTGATTCCCCCGTCCGTTTCGACCCTGCCGCCGTCCGCGCTTACGGTGCGCTCCGGGCCGCTATCGCCGGTAAACTCGGGGTAGACCGAGACGCCGTGTTCCCCCTCGTCGAGGCCGAGTTCCTCGTCTTCCTCGCTCACGCGCAGGCCGAACAGCACGTCGGCGACCATGAACGTCGCCGCGGTCGCGCCCACGGCCCAGAACGCGAGGACCGCGACGCCGACGACCTGCATGAGTAGTTGATCGACGCCGAGGAACGTCCACGAGCCACCCTGCACCCCGAAGACCGGGATCAGGATCGTCCCTATCGCGCCCGCGGCGCCGTGGACCGGGAAGACCCCACAGACGTCGTCGATCCCGAGTTCGTCGACGACGAAGCGGTAGGTCGGCAGCACGATGGCGCCGCCGAGGCCGCCCAGGATCAGGCCGCCCCACCAGGTGACGTGCGGGACGGCGCCGGTGACGGCGACGAGGCCCGCGAGCAGGCCGTTTGCGGTCCAGAGCGGATCGGGCTTGCCCTGCCAGTAGGCCGATACCGCCATCGCCGCCAGCGCGCCGGCGCCCATCCCCAGCGTGGTGTTGAGCGCGACGCGGCCGAGTTGGGCACTCAGCAGTTCGTTGCTCCCGTTGAAGATGGCCGAGGTGCCGACGTTGAACCCGTACCAGCCGAAGGCGAGGATCAGCGTCCCGAACACCGCCAGCAGCATCGAGTGGCCCGGGATCGGCTGGCTGTTGCCGTGTTCGTCGAAGCGTCCCTTGCGCGGGCCGACCATGTACGCACCCGTCAGCCCCGCGAGGCCGCCGAGCATGTGCACCACCGTCGCGCCGGCGAAGTCGAGGTAGCCGACGCCGATGACGCTGGCGACGTAGCCGGGGTTGTCACCCAGCGCCAGCAGGCCGCCGTCCCAGGTGAGGCCGGTGGCGACGGGGTAGATCACCGCCGTCATCGCCGCGGCGACGAACACGTACGCTTTGAACGACATCCGCTCGGCGACGGCGCCGGAGACGATGGTCGCGGCGGTCATCGCGAACACCGCGCCGACCAGCCAACCGATCCACGTCCCCGAGTCCGAGATGTACGCGAACGCGCTCCCGACGTCGAGGGCCGCGGTGCTCGTCAGGCTGGCGACGATCACCGACACGCCGAAGCCGACGATGAAGTACGTCAGCACGCCCAGCGTCCAGTCGGTCATGTTCTTCATCAGCACGTTGCCCGCGTTCTTCGCCCGTACCTGGCCGGCCTCCAACAGCGCGAACCCCGGCTGCATGAAGAAGATGAGGAACGCGACGACCAGCGCCCAGACGGTGTTGATCCCCTCGGCGACGGCGGGATCGACCGGCATTAGCGCCCACCCCCACGCGTGTTGGGGGTTTCAGTTTTCGATTCCCCACCCGTTAGCGACTTTCCCCCACGTATGTGGGCGGCTACCGATAAAACTGCTACGTTCGTCGATACCATGTGCAGTTGACTCTCAGCGACCCATGCCACCTAATACCTCGCTTGCGTATCTAAACTTCTACAGGGAAAAGAACAAGAAGTAGCAAGAAATAGGTGAAAAGACCGATTCTTCGAACGATAAACCGTGATAGATTGGACGTTCGGGTTCGAGATTACCGATCGGTGTTGCGACGCCAGCCGGTCGCCCAACGGACGCGTTTTTACGCGCTGGGCGGCTACACTCCCGTAATCAATGACTTTCGAAGATCTTCCGACCACCCCCCGGGCGGAGGAACTCCTGGACAAGGCGTTCTCCCGGGCGGCGCGGACGGGGCGTGCGAAGTCGCCCTACGAGGCGCAGGAGGCGATGCTGCGGACGGCCGGCAACATCCTCTCGGACAACCTCCAGAACGTCGTGACCGCCTGGCCCGATTTCGACTACGTCGACCCGTTCTACTACGAACTCGCCGACGCTATCGTCGACGTCGACCGCCTGCGACAGGCGCTCAGCGAGGTGACGTGGGCCGGCCGACAGATCGAGTCGATCCGCGACGAGTACGCCACCAAGATCCGGAACTCCGACACCGACACCGCGCGCAAGCACCGCAAACAGGCGTTCGCCCGGATGGCCGACATCGTCGAGGAAGTCGAGGACGACCTGCTCGAAATCGGCGCCGCGCGTGACGAACTCAAGACGCTCCCGGACATTCGTCCGGACGAACCGGCAATCGTCGTCGCGGGCTACCCCAACGTGGGGAAGTCCTCGTTCGTCAACACGGTCACTAACGCGCGCAACGCCATCGAGTCCTACCCGTTCACGACGACGGCGGTCCACGTCGGCCACTTCGACCACGACCGGGTTCGCTACCAGATCGTCGACACGCCGGGGCTCCTCGACCGCCCGGAGGACGAACGGAACGACATCGAGGCCCAGGCAGTCTCGGCGCTGCGCCACCTCGCGGACGCGGTGCTGTTCGTCGTCGACGCCTCCGAGGAGTGTGGCTACATGCTGGCGGACCAACTGGAGCTCCGCGCGGAGCTATCGAAACAGTTCGACGCGCCGATGGTCACCGTCTGCAACAAGTCCGACCGCTCGACGGACGTCGAGGCCGACGCCTACATGAGCGTGACCGAGGGAGAGAACGTCGACGAGGTGCTCGACACCGTCGTCGCCGCCGTCGACTGGGAGCCGGATATCCCGCCGTCCCGCAACGCCTGAGGCGTCTGGGGTGCCGGCTCGTCCGACCCGCTCGTCTCTATCGCGATGTAGCGGATCTCCACCTGCACGTCTTCGCCCCCGCCGAGCCCGAACTGTCCACCCTCTATCGATTCGATCCGATCGACCAGCGTTTCCGCCAGCACCGGCGGATCCTCCCCCGGTGGGTAGCCCACGGTCACCACCACGCGCTCGGTTGCCCGGAACGGGAACGCCACACCGTGTTCGACTTGGAACGACACGAGCGACAGCGACGACCGTTCCTCCAGCAGCGCCTCGGTCTCTTCGTGGGCATTGTCGGCGAACTCGGCGCGCTGGGTGGCGGCGTACGTTGCGGTCACGAGCACCGAGGAGAGGACGAGCACAGCCAGCACCAGCGCGGCGGCGCGCTGGGCCGTCTCCTTCCGGGCTTCGTCGGCGTTGAACCACTCCTTCGGCTGGTAGCCCTGATACCAGAACACCACCATCGCCACGAGGTTGATCGAGAGGAAGTTCACCGCGACGAGCACTGCCGATCCCACGACTGCGCTGGGTCGTCCCCACGCGATACCGATCCCGACCACCGCCGTCGGCGGCACGAGCGCTGCGGCGATCATCACGCCGACCAGTGCTGCGGAGACCCCCGAGGAGAGCGACAGCGCGCCCGCCACCCCGGCCGCGAGCGCGACCACGAGCGAGGGGATTCCCGGCGAGAGCCGTTCCCTGATCTCACCGATCGCGAGCACTTCGTTCGCGCCCATCGGGACGATAGTGCCGTACCGTAACAGCGCGGCGAACGCCGCGGCGCTGGCGACTGCCAGCAGCGCACCCACCGCCTGGAGTTTGATCCCGCGAACGAACAGTTCGTGGTCGTCGACGACGCTCCCGACGCTGGTCGCCATCGCCGGTCCGATCAAGGGGGCGATCACCATCGACCCGACGACGACCGCCGCGGAATCCAGCAGCAGCCCCGCGGTGGCGACGACGGCGCTGATGGCGGTCATCGCGAGGAACGGCACCCAGTCGGGGGCCAAGTCGGCGGCCCGAGCGGTGAGTTCGTCGCGGGCGATTCGGTCACCCTCCTCGCCGGAGGTCCACTCTTCTTCCAACTGGTCGTAGCGCTCGGAGATCACCGTCTCGGCGTCGACGACGACGGTGTAGGAGTTGCGCTCGATACCGGTCTCGTCCCGTAACTGGTCGAGTATCGGCTCGACCGCGTTGGTCGGGAGTGGGAACGAGACGACGCCGGTGTAGCGCCGGTCGCTCGTCTCGTCGGAGAGCGCGTAGTCGATCCCGTTCTCTTCCAGTACCGAGAGCACACCGTCGCGCTTCCCGGCGGGGATCATCACCTGTACGTGTCGCACGGCTGCATCTATCGCGGCGACGGGAAATAGTCGGCGCCCCGCGGTGCGACGAATGCTCCGGCGCTGGGCGGCCGCTCCAGCGCCCGCCGGTAAAATTCGATATCGCGATATTCAGTTTATTGCCGCGCACTACCGACCCGTGAGCGTTAACCCCGGCACCGCACTACCTGCGCCCATGCCTTTCGAGAACCGGCCGAACCGGGGCGACGAGGTCGTACTCGTCGGTCGGTCGAACGTCGGGAAGTCCACCCTCATGCGCGAACTCACCGGCCACAGCTTCGATACCGGCGGCAAGCCGGGTGTGACCCGCCAGCCCAACCACTACGACTGGGCCGGCCCGGATTTCATGTTCACCGACCTGCCGGGCTTTGGCTTCATGTCCGGCGTCGAGGAGGGACACCGCGAGCAGATCAAGACCGACGTGGTGCGCTACCTCGAGGACAACGCCGAGCAGATTCTCGCGGGCGTGCTGGTCGTCGACGGCAAGTCGGTCATCGACATCATCGACCGGCACCAGGAGAAGGGCGACATCCCCCACGACGTGGAAATGTTCCACTTCCTGCAGGAGGTCGGTATCGACCCCATCGTCGCGGTCAACAAGATGGACAAGGTCGACGACCGCGAGGAGCGACTGAACGACCTCTGCGATCGGTTGGGGCTCTACCCACCGTGGCAGCAGTGGCAGGAGACCATCTGTCCGATCACCGCCAAAACCGGCTCGATCGACACGCTCGAAGATGCGCTGTCCGGGCGCTTCCGCGAGGCCAAACGCGACGAACTCCTCCAGTTCGTCAGCTGAGGACTCCGTCGGCAGCCGCCGGTTCGCGTAACGCTCTTCCCCTCGGCCCACGCTCTTTCGGCCATGTCTGCGGTCACGGGTCCCCCGGCAGAGCTGGCCGAGCGCCGCGACGAGCTCACGCCGATGCTCCAGCAGTACGTCGACCGCTGTGCGGAGCACGACGACGCGCTCGTGCTGTTCCGGGTGGGGGATTTCTACAAGACGTTCTGCGGTATCGCCGAGGAGGTGGCACGGCTCTGTGAACTCACGCTGATCGAGCGCGAGGACTCCACGGGCACCTACGCCGCGGCCGGCATCCCGGTCGACAACGCCGCGGAGTACATCGAGCGCCTGCTCGACGCCGGCCACCGCGTCGCCGTCGCCGATCAGATCGAGGATCCCAGCGAGACCAACGGCATCGTCGAACGTGCAGTCACCCAGATCATCACACCCGGAACCGTCGTCGACGACGAACTGCTCTCGCCCGATTCGACGTACGTTGCCGCCGTCGTCGGCGCCGAGGGTGCTGAGGGGCCGGAGTTCGCCGTCGCCAGCGTCGACGTTTCGACAGGCGAGTGCCGGGTCGCGCCTGCAGCCGATCGATCGAGCGCAGGGGAAGAAATCGCCCGCGTCGGGCCCGCGGAACTGATCGTTGGTCCGGGTGCGCCCGACGTGGAAGCCCCCTGCCCGACGACCGACTGGGGCGACGACAACTTCGCCGCCGAGGCGGCCCGCGAGACGCTCGCGGGATACACCGATCCGGGCCGATTCGCGGGCGTCGAGGTCCGCGCCGTCGGCGGCTTACTCGCCTACGCCGAGTACACGCAGGGCGACGACGGGTCGCTCTCGTACGTCTCGCGGGTGCAGCGCTACGACCCCGCGGACTGCCTGGGACTGGACGCCGCCGCGCTCCGGAGCCTCGAACTGTTCGAGAACCGCGCTGGGGGCGACCGGGAGGGCGACACGCTGTTCGAGACCATCGACGAGACGGTCTGTGCGCTGGGGCGCCGACGGCTGACGTCGTGGCTCCGCCGACCGCTGGTCGACCGCCGAGCCATCGAGCGCCGCCTCGACGCCGTCGAGGAGCTCTCGACGCGAGCACTTCTGCGCGAGGAGCTACGGGACGAACTGAGTACCGCGTACGACCTCGAACGGCTGGTTTCACGGGTCTCCCGCGAGCGAGCGAACGCGCGGGACCTCCGCTCGGTCGCCCGGACACTCGCCATCGTCCCGGACCTGAAAGACGCGCTCGAAGACGCCGAGGCCGACCGCCTGCGGGACCTCCGCGACGACCTCGACGAACTGCAGGAGATCCGGCGCCTGATCGAGAACGCCATCGCTGAGGACCCACCCCAGGAAATCACCGAGGGCGGGGTGATCCGCGACGGCTTCGACGACGAACTCGACGAGGTCCGGGGCACCGAGCGCGAGGGTCGGGAGTGGGTCGCCGACCTCGAAGCCAAAGAACGGGAGCGCACCGGGATCGACAACCTCGACGTGGGCCACAACCAGGTCCACGGCTACTACATCGAGGTGACCGACAGCCACCTCGACGCCGTCCCCGAAGAGTATCGCCGGCGCCAGACGCTGAAGAACTCCGAGCGCTTCGTCACCCCCGAACTCCGCCGGCGCGAGGACGAGATCCTCGGCGCTGCCGAGCGCGCGGACGCGCTGGAGTACGATGTGTTCCGCGAGGTCCGTGCCGAGGTCGCCGAGGCGACCGACCGCCTGCAGGGACTCGCCGACGACCTTGCGGACCTCGACGCCCTCCTCTCGCTCGCGACGGTCGCCGTCGGCCCGGAGTTCTGCCGGCCGGCGTTCCACGACGGCGACGACTCGCTCGAAATCGCGGCCGGGCGTCACCCCGTGGTTGCGAAGACCCAGTCGGAGTTCGTCCCGAACGACGTCGACCTCCCGGCGGGGAGCGTGGCCCTGATCACGGGCCCCAACATGAGCGGAAAATCGACGTACATGCGGCAGGTCGGGCTGATCTGCGTGCTCGCGCAGACCGGCGGATTGGTGCCCGCCAACTCTGCGAGTCTCCCCGTCCTCGATCGGGTGTTTACCCGCGTCGGCGCCAGCGACGACATCGCGGGCGGCCAGTCGACGTTCATGCGCGAGATGAGCGAACTCACGGATATCCTCCACGAGGCCACCGAAGACTCGCTGGTGCTCTTGGACGAAGTCGGCCGCGGCACCTCCACGGCCGACGGCCTCGCCATCGCCCGCGCGGCCACGGAGTTCCTCCACGACGAGGTGGGCGCCCGGACGATGTTCGCGACCCACTACCACGACCTGACTGCGCTGGCTGACGAACGGGAGCGCGTGTTCAACCGCCACTTCACCGCGATCCGGGACGGCGAGGACGTGACCTTCCTCCACCGCGTGGACGAGGGACCCTCTTCCTCCTCGTACGGAGTCGAAGTCGCACGAATGGCTGGCGTTCCTGATCCCGTGGTCGAGCGCTCGCGGGAACTGGTCGAGGCGGGCGAGTCCGGGACCGACAGCGATCCAGCGACTGACTCGGAACCGTCGGTTGCGGCGGCGACCGACGGCGCGGGCGTCGAACCTGAGAGGTCCCGAGAGAATTCCACGACGCCGCCGGGTCAGCAGACGCTCCCGGGCGTCGACGCTGGCGATAGCGACGACGTGTCCGAGGATATCGCGGACGAACTCCGTGCGCTCGACCTCGCGCAAACGACGCCGCTGGAGGCGCTGAACCGGTTACAGGACCTCCAGGATCGCGTTTCGCGGTGACGAAAAGCCGTTAGCTGCGCGTTCGACTGCTGCTCACCACTCCTTGCAGTCGGCACAGACCAGCGCGTCGGGGTCGAGTTCCGGGTTCTCGGCTGTCCCGCCCTCGCCGGCGTGCCAGCGCTCCTCGACGACGTCGCCGCAGGCGTCGCACTCGGTGCCGTCGGGCGTCGATGTGTAGGTGTACGTCGGCGTCTCGGCAGATTCGGGGTCTTCCTGATCGTGGCCGCGTCCCTCGCCGTCGCCGCCCACGAACTCGGTGAGGCTGGCGTCGTCGCTCATAGCCAGAGGTGGGGCCGGTGGGGGCTTAGCGTTGGCGTCCAGCGGAAGCGAACGCTTTTCACCCCTGACGGGCCGACTCCCGGGCATGGACCCGGGACACCCGCTGCAGGGCATGACCGACCGCTGGGAGGACACCATCGACGATATGGAGGCCACCGCGGCCGAACTCCGGGAGGCCGGCTGGGAGACGGTCGAACTCCACCCTGGCGCGGTGACGCCGCTGCCGCGCCTGGAGACCGACGACGGCTACGAGGACGACCGCACGGGGTTCGACGTGCTCGTTCCGGGCAACGAGTTCGAGGCCGTGCAGGAGGCCGTCGACGGCCCCGAGTACGCCGAGTACGAGGCGTACAACGCGCAGGCGAACGGCGTCGTGTTCGTGGTGGTCGTGATGAAGGCCGAGGCGGCAGAGCGGGCAGTACTCATCCCCGTCTACTACCGCGTCGAGGACGCCGAGGCGACGGTCCAGCGCATCGAGGCGGCCGGCGAGAGCCGACTCTACGTCCGGCCGCTGGACGACAGCGAGCGCGTGCTGTTCAGCCAGCAGGCGCCCGAGGCGCTGCTGCCCGGCGAGGAGTAGGCCCCACCCTCCCGGAACGGGCGGTTTCGACGTGTTTTTCTGCCGCGGCCGAGAGTTTTGGGGTATGGCCGAACTGAAGCTCGTCGTGTCGGACCCCGACACGGGCAACACGTACCAGACGGAGGTCGACGGACAGGACGCCAACCGATTCCTCGGGCGCTCGCTGGGCGAAGAGGTCGACGGCGACGTCGTCGGGCTCTCGTCGTCGACGCTGGAACTCACCGGTGGCTCGGACGCCGCCGGCCGACCGATGCGCGCCGACGTCCCCGGCTCGAACCTCAAACAGCTCCTGCTCGAGGGCGGCGTCGGCTTCAAGCCCGAGAAGGACGGCGAGCGACGCCGGATCACGGTCCGTGGCGCCGAGTTCAGCGAGGAGTCCGCACAGGTTAACGCCAAAGTCATCGGCGACGAGGACGTCGCCGCGGCGTTCGGCGAGGGCGACGACGGCGACGAGGAGTAAGCCGCTCCCGCTTTTCGATGGCCGACCGTATTCCGAGCGACCACGCCAGCGTTCACAGTTCGCGCGCCGAAGTAGCCCGCAGCGGCGGCACCCGCCGTCCCTGCCTGCGACTCCCGGCCGAGTTCGACCTCGAAGCCGGTGAGTTCGTTCGGGTCGTGATCGACGGTGACGAGTGCCACGCGAAGATCGAACGCGACAGCACGGGACTCCTGCTGCGGGGCGCCTACGACCTCAAGAGCGAGGCCCGCGACCCGGGTCGCGCCGAGAACCGCCTCGTCGAGTGGCTTCGCGGCGCGGGTCGCGAACCGGGCGATCCCGTCGAAGTCGACGAGATCGAGGCCGGCGAGCGCTACGGCGTCCGCCTGCCGGGCGAACGGGCGTACTACCGCGACACGAGTGGGCCGGGTGGCTCGCTGCAGGGGATCGCTGAAGATCTCGACGGCGGGGGAACCGATCTTGCCGGCAACGGACAAGCCGGCGAGGACAGCGACGACCCGTTCGACCTCGACTGAACGGAACGCGGTCGCTTTTTCCCGGACAAGCGCTTCTCCCCCGTATGAGCAAACGTTCCGAGTTCCTCGCGGGCGAGCGCCTGGAGGACGTGGCGCTGTTTCTCGCCGAGGACCAGTTGGACGAGAGCGGCAAACTGGCCGAGGCCGGGGAGGAAGTCGACGGCGGCGTCGTCCTCGTTCGCCCGGGTGAGCAGGGGCGAAAGCTGTTCAGCGCCGGCACCGGGCAGGACGCGATGGCGTTCGCGAAGGAAGCGATGGGCGAGGGCGGCAGTATCGACGAGCGAAGCTCGTCTGCAAACCAGAACGCCAAGCGTTCTGGTAGCGTCGACGCCGACCTCACCGGCGGGGAGTGTCCCGCGGGCGACGGCGACGAACACCAGGTCACGTACGTGTTCGCGTTCGCCGAGGCCGAGAACCACGACGTCGGCGGGATGTACGCCGACGGCGACGTGATCCACGCCTACGCGAAGTGTGCGTGTGGGGAGTCGTACTCCGAGAAGTGGGTCGTCGGGAGTCGGTCCGGGGAGTAGGCCCCGAGGCTGTGGTGGTCTCGACTGCGAACAGGTCCCCACGAGTCGCTACCCACCGCGTATGCAGTTCTCACGTTGTTTCGGGCGGCGCGGACAGTCGCGTGTGACTCTGGGCTATCCCTTGAGTAGAAGGGAGACAGCCTATGGGTGAGACGGTCGTTCGGTGTCAGTAGTCCGTGACGGGTGATTGTGGACACGTGACCGTGTGTCATACTGGGGGCAACTATGTCAGAAAACGACACGGAACAACCGTCCATTCAGCAAAATTGGCACGAAGCGGATACTGCCACCACCAGCGTGGTCACCGCCATCGCCGCGCTGACGGGGCTGCCGCCAACCGGAATGGACCCGCTGTACGAGAGCGTCGATCCGGACGCGCTCGAGCGGGTACTCGAATCCGGATCCGACGGTTCCTGCCGATCTTCGGCCCTCTCCGTCTCGTTCTCCCACGAAGGCTGTCGTGTGAAAATCCGGGCCGATGGGCAACTGACTGTGCGCCTGCAGCGCGCCGAGCAGTGATGCGCTATCGGGGGCACCGCCGACATCTCCCCGATCGCCGGTTTCAGGAGGTAAAGAGAGCAGAGAGCAGGTTCCGCTCGGCCGCCCGAACGACCTCCGAGAAGGCCGCCGAACTGACACCCAACTCGTTCGCGATCTCTTTGCCGGTGGTCTCGCGGGGCCACGCGTAGTAGCCAGCGTCGTACGCGGTTCGAAGGACCTCCTGCTGGCGGTCAGTCAAATGTGTCTCGGGAACCTGTTCGAGCGTCGAGTCCGTAAATATCGGCGTAACGTCGTCCCGATACTGCTTCGAAACGAGCTCCCCGTCCGGGTGCGCTTCGAGGAACGTCTCGACAACTGCTGATGCCTCGTACTGCGGCGGGATCTCCGAGACGATCCGGCCCTCACCGTTCAGCGAGACGACCTCACGCGGGAGTGCGCCCACCTCGGCGAGGGTGAACGCCGGGCAGTCCCCGGAGGCGAGGAACTCGAACAGGCCGCCGTTGTCGTACTCCCGCAGGAGCGACACTTCGAGGGTCTCGTACGATCCCGCGAGATCCAGGACTCGATCGGCGTCGATCCCGGTGACGTTGAAGAACTCGGCGTACTGTCCCTCAATGCGGGGCACCATGTCGGCGAGTTCGAAGACGCAGTCTTCGGCTTCCGTCGCGGAGACGAACGGGTACGCCGGGTCGGTGATCGAGAACTCGACTTCGACCACCGAGCCACTCGGTTCCGCTGAGCTGTGGAGGGACACTGTGGCCTGTTAAACTTCACCAATCATCTTGATTCTTTCCCCAGATCCGAGAACCGAGGCGGTCTCGCTGGTTCCCACTGCCTCGAAAACACCCGCCTGCGCGCCTGTCCTCGACGTCACCGCTCGCGGACGCCTGAAAACGCGGCCTCTACCCTACTCCTCGACCAGGTTCTCGAACGCGCGCCGGATCACGGTCCGCGCGGCCTGCCCCTCGGTCGTCCAGTGCTGGGCCATGTCCAGCATGTCGTCGTAGATATCCGGCTTACAGCCCGCGGCTTTCGGGTGGCCGCCGCCGTTGACCTGGCCGGCGACCTCGTGGCAGCGTTCGAACCCCTCGGAGCCGCGGATCGATGCGCTGCCGGAGGGTTTGACGATGACTGCACCGTCGCAGCCGTCTTTCCGGAGCGCCTCGGCGACCTCGTTCTGCGAGCAGCGACCGTAGGTGAAGCCGACGGTCCACTCGCCGATCTGTCGGTGGTTGGCGCGGGACACCGCGGCGTCGATGCGGCGTTCCTTCTCGACGCGGCGGTGCTCGACGTACGCCTGCACGGTTTCGGGTAGCGCGGCGCCGTACTCGCCGACGACGGTGGCGTACTCCTCCGGGCCACTCCAGTAGGCGTAGTCCGCCAGGTCGTCGCTGCGCTCGTCCTGCTTCAGCCAGAGGTCGTGATCCCGCGTGACTTCGGCGAGTTCGGTGTAGCGGTCGTCGAACGCGTAGTCGAGCGAGCGAAGCGCGACGTCGGTGGTGCACTCCTCCTCGCTGTCGCCGATGACGAGGTCGACGCCCGCGTCGCGGACGCTCCCTTCCAGTTCCTCGCCCCACTGGTGGTGGTCGAACCACCGCACCTCGCTACAGCGCTCGACGAGCGTCTCGAGGTCGTCCTCGATGTACTCGTAGCTGTCCGGGCAGATGTCGCAGACGAACAGGTCCGTCCCGTCTTCGACGTGTTTCGCGACCAGTTCGAGCGACTCCTCGATGTCGCCGGGGCCCGACGCGACCAGCGCGACCGTCGAGCGCTCGTGGGCTTCTTCCTCCTCGTCCTCACCCGTCTCGTCGTCCTCGGGTTCGTCGTCGGCCATCTCCGCGGCCAGTGCCGCCTCGAAGGGGGCCACGTCGAGGGCGGCGTCGCGGGCCTCGCGGATCAGCGCGACACAGCCGAGGCCGTCGGCGTCGGAGTCGGTGATCACGACGGCTTCGGCGCCGTCGACGGCGTCCTCGATGCGCTCCTCGGTTCGGTCCTCGTCCAGCGAGTCGGGGTAGAAAAAGCCCTTCCCGGGCAGCAGCGAGCGTCGGTGCAGCGAGAACTCGCTCGTCTCGATGAGTTCGTCGTCCATACCGGAGAGTCGGCGAGCCAGGGTATAAGGCCGATGGAACGCGCTACGCCGCCGCGTCGTCGCCGGGATCGTCCATCTCTCCTTCCAGTTGCCGCACGGTCAGCACCGGCACCGGACAGCGCCGCACCACGCTCTCGGCGACGCCGCCGATCAGGTAGCGGTTCTCGCCGTGGCGCCCGCGGGTCCCGGTGGCGACCACGTCGGCCTCGACTTCGCGGGCGTAGTCGGAAATGGTCGCGGCCGGGCGGCCCTCACGGACCGCGGTGGTGACGGTGCTCCCGGCGCGGGCGGCGACGCTGGCGACGGCGTCCTCGCCGTCGTTCTCGAGCGCGTCGCGGAGCTCCTCGCGCACGCTCTCGGGCGAGGACTCAACTTCGCGCTCGTCGACGACGAACAGCGCGTACACGTTCGCGTCGAACCGGTCGGCGACGTCGAGCGCCACGTCGACCGCCCGCTGGACGCTCGCGGAGCCGTCGGTGGCGATGACGATAGTGTCGAACATATCCCAGCGTTCGGGCGCGGAGGCATAACTCCGACGCCACGGGTCGTCCGGTCAGGGTCGACGCCCATCGACTCTCAGAAGCTACTTCCCCCAGCCACCCGCCAGTTCACTCATGCGCACCGACATCGGCAACGCGCTGGGCGGGGAGCCTGCCCTGACCCGCGATGCCCTCGACGACCTGGACGCCGACGTGGCCGCGGCCCACGAGCGAATCGCCGACGGGATGGCCGACGACGAGTTCGGCTACACGTCGCTGAATCTCCCCGAGACCGCCGACCCGGACCGCATCCGGAACGCGGTCGAACCGTTCGCCGACAGCGAGACGGTGCTCACGGTCGGCATCGGTGGCAGCGCGCTCGGCGCGGCGACGCTGGCCAACGGGCTCGAGAGCGACGTCGACGCCTACTTCCTCGATAACGTCGACCCCGAGCACACGACCCGGCTGCTCGACTCGCTCGACCTCTCCCGAACTGCCGTGAACGTCGTCTCGAACTCCGGCACCACCGCCGAGACGCTCTCGAACTTCCTCGTCGTCCGCGAGGCGATGGAGACCGCTGGCGTCGACTGGACCGAGCGAACGTTCGTCACGACTGGACCCGACGGGAACCTCCGGAACCTCGCGGAGAAGCACGACCTGCCTGCTCTCGACGTCCCGGAGGGCGTCCCCGGGCGCTTCTCGGTGCTCTCGACGGTCGGCCTCGCCGTCGCCGCGATTCAGGGACACGACATCGACGCCGTACTCGCCGGCGCCGCCGACGAGCGCGACCGACTCGCCGGCTCGCTCTACGACTCGCCTGCCTACGCCTACGGCGCGACGACGTTCGCGCTCGCGGAACGCGGCGCGGTCACGAACGCGTTCATGCCCTACGCTGAGTCCCTGGAGACGTTCGCGGAGTGGTTCGCCCAACTCTGGGCCGAGAGCCTGGGGAAGGACGGCCAGGGACAGACCCCCGCGAGAGCGCTCGGCGCGACCGATCAGCACTCGCAGCTCCAACTCTACCGCGCCGGCCCGCGGGACAAACTGGTGACGCTCGTGCGCCCGGCCGAGCGGGCGGACCGCGGGATTCCCGAGACGGATCTGGAGGGGCTCTCCTACCTCGGCGGCCAGTCGCTCGGGACGCTGCTCGACGCGGAGTTCGAGGCGACCGAAGCGAGTCTCACCGCCGCCGACTGCCCGAACGTCCGGATCGAGATCGACCGCGTCGACGAGCGCGGTTTGGGCGAACTCCTGTTCGGGATGGAGGCGGCCTGCATCTGTTACGGCGAACTCGCCGACCTCTCGACGTTCACGCAACCTGCCGTCGAGTGGGGCAAGAAGGCCGCTCGCGGTCTCCTCGGCGGCGGCGAGTTCGAGGAAGCCGAGGCAGTGCGCGGGAAGGATCGGCTGGTCGTCGAGTAGCGCCGCGGTGCATGCGCCGGCCCGTGTGGCGACGATGCCCGGCGTCGACACTCGCGACCGTCATCGCTTTGCCCCGCCGGCCGCTTCTCTCGGGCAATGAGTCAGTCCTCGCGGCCCGACCGACCGATTTCGGGACCGCGCCTCCTGCGGACGTTTCAGGCGTTCGTGCTGCTCGTGGCCGGACTCGTCGGCGGCGCCGTCGGCGCCTCGCTCTGGGCCAGTTCCGCGCCGTCGCTGGGCCTCGCCGAGGGGACGACCGCCTACGAGATCGCGGGGACCGTCGTGCAGTTCGCCGGGATGGTCGCGCCAGTGGCGCTGTTCGTCGCCTCCTCGGGCGATCGCGACCTGCTCTCGTACGCGGTACCCGACCGGCGTCAAGCGGCCATCGCCGTCGCCGGAGCGGTGGTACTCTACGCCCTCCAGATCGTGCTGCTGACGGCGTTCTCGCTCGTCGACGTGACGCCGTCACAGAACCCCGCGGTCGATCCGACCGGGCGCGAGGCGTCGTACTTCCTCGCGATGATCGCGATCTCGGTGCTGGTCGTCGGCCCGGCGGAGGAACTACTCGTCCGCGGTGGGGTTCAGGGGCTCCTCACACGAGCGTGGGGCCCGTGGCCCGGCATCGTCGGCGCCAGCGCGATGTTCGGATTGATGCACTACATCGGCAGCGGGAGCGGCGCGCTCGCGTACGTGCTGTTCGCGTTCCTGCTGGGGATCCTGCTGGGCTCTCTCTACGAGTACACCGGCAACCTGGTCGTGCCGATGGTGGCCCACGGCGGCTACAACGCGGTTATCTACGCGATCCAGTACGTGACGTTCTGAGAATCAGGCGGGGTTCTTGCGGGCGAGGTCGCTGCCACAGATCGGGCAGCGCTCGCGATCCTCGTCGAACTCGCGGCCACAGCCGGCACACTGGAACGTCCACTCGCGCTCCTCGGCGATGCCGTCGCGGGCGATCACCTGCACGTCGAGGCCCAGTTTCTCGGCGACGTTCTGCATCGCGTAGTCGTCGGTGACGAGCGTGGCGTCGAGTTCGAACGCGGTCGCGAGCAGGCGCGTGTCGGTATTGGAAATCTCGCCGGCGTCGCCGGTCTCGGTCGCGGCGCGGCCGACCCGATCGACCGTCTCATCGGCCGGGAGATGGATCTCCATCCCCGCGCCCTCCTCCGCGTCGAAGCGGTACTCGGTCTCGTCCTGTAGCTCCTCGCGGACCAGCGGGATCGAGACCGTCTCGTCGTCGGTGTGGTACTCGTGGATGAACGCGGACGTGTCGAGGACCTCCATGCTACCGCTGGATGACGATGTAGTCCTTCACGGCCTGTACCCGGGAGACGGGCACTCGGAACCGACCGCCCTCGTCGCGATCGAAGTTGATCTTCCCGCGAGGGGTGTCCTCGTTGGGCGAGACCAGCAGGTCGTGGAGTTCGCCCGTCTTGAGGTCCATCGAGATGTTGTACAGCATGCCGAGCTCGGTGCCGTCCGAGCCCATGACTGCCTTCCCCGAGAGGTTCTCGGCGAGTATATCGGCCATACGCCTCCACACACGCTGAGGCGTGATAAACGCCACGGGGGCAGCGTCGTCGGCGGGGCGTCGACGGCCGGGCTGGTGGGAGTCGAAACAGGTAACTGGCGCCCCCGACTCCGTGGAACCAAGAGACGTTCTCCCGGTGATTTTCGATGCCTGACGCCAACCCAGACACTGACGCGGACGCCGACCCCGGATCGCTCCGGACACCGATCGTCGCCGTACTCGGTCACGTCGACCACGGCAAGACCAGCCTGCTGGACAAGATCCGCGGCTCGGCGGTGAGCGAGGGCGAAGCCGGCGCTATCACCCAGCACATCGGCGCAACGGCCGTCCCGCTCGATACGGTCTCGTCGATGGCGGGCGACCTCGTGATGGCCGAGGACTTCGACCTCCCCGGCCTGCTGTTCATCGACACGCCGGGGCACCACTCGTTCTCGACGCTGCGGGCCCGCGGGGGCGCGCTGGCGGACATCGCCGTCCTCGTCGTCGACGTGAACGACGGCTTCCAGCCCCAGACCGAGGAGGCGCTGGACATCCTCCAGCGCACGGGGACGCCCTTTGTCGTCGCCGCGAACAAGATCGACACCACGCCCGGGTGGAACCCCAACCCCGACGCGCCGGTCCAGGAGACCTACGATACCCAGTCCGATCGCGCCCGCCAGCGACTGGACGAGAACCTCTACGAGATCATCGGCCAGCTATCCGACGGGGGGTTCTCGGCGGACCTCTACTGGCGCGTCCAGAACTTCCAGAACAACATCGGCGTCGTCCCCGTCTCGGCGATGACCGGCGAGGGGATCCCGGACCTGCTGGCGGTGCTGATGGGGCTCTCCCAGCGCTACATGAAAGAGGAGATGGAGATCGACCTCGGCGGGCCCGGGAAGGGGACGGTGCTCGAAGTCAAAGACGAGAAGGGATTCGGCGCCACGCTGGACGTGGTGCTGTACGACGGCACTGTCACGGAGGGCGACCGCATCGTCGTCGGCGGCGTCGAGGGACCCATCGTCACGGAGGTCCGCGCGCTCCTGCGCCCGCGTGCGCTCTCGGAGATCCGGACCGAGGCGGAGTTCGAGCGCCTCGACGCCGTGCAGGCGGCCTCGGGCGTGAAACTCGCCGCGCCGGACCTCGACGACGCGATGGCCGGCGCGCCGGTCCGGGTCGTCCGGGGCCGGCCGCTGGAGGACGTGATCGCCGAGGTCGAGGCGGAACTCTCCGAAATCGAGGTCGACACCCAGGAGCAGGGCGTCGTCGTCAAAGCCGACACGCTGGGCAGTCTGGAGGCGATGGCCAACGCGCTGCGGGAGGCCGAGATCCCGATCCTCCACGCGGAGGTCGGCGACGTGGCGCCGCGGGACGTGTCGGTCGCCAGCACCGCAAACGAGGCCGAGAACCGCGTGATTCTCGGGTTCAACGTCGACGTGCTCTCCGACGCCGAGCGCGAACTCGACCGCCAGGACGTGCGCCTGTTCAATCACGACGTGATCTACCAGTTGGTCGAGGATTACGAGCAGTTCGTCGAGGAGCGCGCCCGCGAACAGCAGGAGACGGTGCTGGACAAGATCCACCGCCCGGCCCGGTTCCGGATCCTGGAGGACCACACGTTCCGGCAGAACAACCCCGCCGTCGTCGGCGTCGAGATCCTCGCCGGCACCATCGAGAACAACCGCCGGGTCGCGAAGTTCGAGAACGGCGACCCCGACCGTATCGGCGAACTCTCGGGGATGCAGGAGCAAGGCGAGGACGTCGACGAGGCCCGCGCCGGCAGCCGGGTCAGTATCGCCATCGACGGCCCGACGGTGGGCCGGGACATCGAGGAGGGCGACGAACTCTGGATCCACCTGCCCGAGAAGCACGCGAAGATTCTGGAGCAGGAGTTGAAAGAGGAGATTCCGGCCGACGAGCGGGAGGCGCTGAACGCGTATCTGGAGAAGATGCGCAAGCGCGATCCGTTTTGGGGGAAGTAGATCGGTTCTGTCGGATTCTTCGGTTGGTGAACGGTATAGTGTGATTCGGTGAGTATAGAAGAGCGGCTTAGCGGTAAGTACAGAAAAGCCACTTATCGGGCAGTACAAACCTGGAATCTACTTGTCTACCTCAAACCCGAAGGTGATCTCCACAGAGGCGTTCGCAGTTTCCTCGTCCGTTCCACCGCTGCCATCATCAGGCGTCTCTGTAGCTCCGTCTGGCTCGTGGAACGTGATAGTCGCCGTGTCACCCGTCTTCGCTGAGGCAACTAAGTCTCCTGTCTCTTTCCCAATTACCCGCATCTGCACGCTCACCGTAGCATTGTAGGAAACCTGATTTTCAGAAGCGTTCGTGGAAGTTACGTCGCCCGATGGATCGAAGTCCGTTTCATCGACTAGAGAATGGGAAGGGTGCCAACTGACAGTTCCTTTGTCTTCATCGGGCCTGAATCGTTTGCTGTCGTCGTAGCTTCCGAAGTCGAAATCGACATTCATGAGGAACAAGACATTATGCACCGGCTCGCTACCTGAATTGTAGTCACCTGTCACTTCACCCGTCAAGCGAAGGTCTTCGATAGTCTTGTCTTCAGGGAGATCAACGTCGGCATCAGTGAACGCCAGAGCGACCGAAGCCGAAGCTGGCTCAGACATCTGACTAAGCCCTACTACGGCTCCTGTACTCACTACGGCTCCTGTTGCAAGAACCTTCAACACCTTTCGCCGTGGTTGTGAATCGATATCCATGATCCCTCTACGAACTCAGCTTTCTTCGTAATGTAATCCGTATAATGAGTAAGACGGAGCTACAGGTATGCACCCTGTAAGGGATCTAAGCCGAGGAATGTGCAACCTCACTTATCGCCTGTCTCACTAAGGTCCATCTTGAACGAATAGTGTTCAAGAGGCCCAGTACACCCTCGTACGCCCTCACTCATCCAGGTTTTCGATCGCCGATCCAGTAGCCGTCGATGGTCTCCACACCGAGCGGTTGCTCCAGCACGTCGAAAAACGAACCGCAGAAAGACCGCCTACCGCGCCACAGGAACCGGATCGTCGCCCATCGCGTACATCACCTGTGCGGCCGCGCTGGCGGCCAGTCCCTTCGCGACCTCGTCGCGGTCGGCGTCGTCGAGGCCGGCCTCGATATCCTCGGCGTCAGGCTGGAACCCCGCGCTGACGGGGTGGCCCGCGGGCGGGCGGACGGCGACGGTCGCCTCCGGCCCCTCGGTGCCGAACGTGAGTTCCGAGCCGACGACGTAGCCGTCGGGGAGGTACGACTCGGTTCGGGAGACGATCCCGGCGACGGCGCGTCGGAGGCCACGCTTCTCGTCGGGCGAGAGTTCGATCTCCTGGGGGGTCCCACCCGAGATCCCGTAGCCGCCGGCGTAGTTCCCGTTCATAGTGCCCGTTCTTGGCGGTATCGGTTCATAAACCCACCGGCGGTGGCTCGTTTCGCCGCGGCGCCGCGGCTCAGGCATCCCCGTCGCCGTCGTAGGGGAGCGTCGACTGATCCACCTCGTAGACGGTGACCGCGTCGCTCTCGAACGCGACCGAGAACGCCTCGCGGTCGAACGAGCGCATGTCGTCGTACGCCTCGCGCTCGTTCGGTCCGACGTAGACGTAGCGCACGTCGTAGTAGTCCAGCAGGATCGCCGCCCGCTCCCACTCGCCGGTGTAGATATCCTCGACGTAGCCCACCCGGCGCTCGTAGGCCTGCTGGCTCCGGTACTCGGCCTCGTGGTCCCAGCCGACGATGGTCGGCAGCCCCGAGAACGTCGACGCCGGGTTCGACCAGCCGTAGGAGGAACCTGGCGCCTCGACGATGGTCGGCTTGCCGGGGCGGTCTTTCAGCCAGCGCAGCGCCTCGTACTCGTCGGGGTGGTAGTTCTCGACGGCTTTCCACCCGTCCAGCGAGGGCTCGTAGTAACCGCGCTCGATGGGGTCGCCCACCTCGGCGGCGAACATCATCACCGGGAACGTCGCGCTGATCAGCAGGACGGCGACGACCAGGACGACCACGAGCGCCGACGAGAGCACGCTGCGGTTCGCCGGGGCGCTATCTCGGTTTGGTTCGTACTGCGCCTGCAGCGCATCCCGGAGTCTTCCCCCATATTCCCCCAGCAGGAGCGCCGACGCCGCACCCGCGCCGGCGGCGCCGAGCGTCCACGCCTGTACGGCCACCTTCAGCGACGTGTTCCACCGTGGGTTGGCGATCAGCGGCAGTTTCGCGTGGGCCAACTCCAGGGCGAGCAGCAGGCCGGCGCCGGCGATCAGCAGCACCGTCGCGAAGCCGGCCCGACCGGAGCGGACGAGCAGCCAGCCAGCGACGACGAGCGTCCCGAGCAGCGCCAGCACGGCGGCGTTCTCGAACAGCGCGGCGAACGCGACGGCGCCGACGAGGAGGAGCCCTGCCGCACCGAGCCACTCGCCCGGTAGCGCTTCGACCGCCTCGCGACCCTGAACGGCGAGGGAGACCGCGAAGGCGGTCAGCAGGCCGCCGTAGAGCACGAGGAACGCGGGGAGCGGGCTCCGCGGCGGCAGAAAGCCGATCCCCTCGTTGCTCGGTACGTGGCCGAACACGAGGAACGGCGAGGCGACGACGATGCCGATCAGGAGCACTACCGCGCCCACGACGGCCGCGAGCACGACCCGCCAGAGTTCGTAGCCGATCCACTCCATCCGGTCCTCGGGAGGCTCCGCCGGGCGCAGGCGCTCCCCCCACGCGTCGGGAAGGAGCGTCGACGGGTGAGCGTCGGCGGCGCCGACGGCGAGCATCGCCATCCCCGCGGCGGTCGGCAGCGACCAGGTGTTCATGAAGCCGAACAGGCCGGCGACGGCGCCGAGGCCCCCGAACACCAGCGCGAGCCGGCGTTTTCGCTCCGACTCGGGGGTGACGTAGTACGCCAGCGCGAGCGCGCCGGCGAAGAGCACGTAAGGGTTCGCGAACGTGTGGCCGTGGAGGTCGGCCTTCACGAAGGAGTAGAGCGGCACCTCCTGAATCGTCCCGGGGACGACGTAGCGCGTGTACCACCAGCTCCAGTCGAACGGGGCAGAGAGCTCCGATACTGTCGTCGCGAGGTCGCCGCCGTTGAACCGCTGGGCGACGAAGCCGAACGCGGCCTGCTCGACCGTCCCCGAGACGAACTCGGGGAGATACGGCGTGAGCAGCCGGATCGCCGTCGTTGACGCGCCGCCGAGTGCGACGAAGAAGGCGCCGAAGGCGCCGCCGACCCGGAACGAGCCACCGCGGCGCTGGACCACGGCGCCGCCCACGCCGTAGGCGACGACGAACAGCATCCCGTAGAACGTCGCGATACCGAGGTTGAACCCGTACCTGATCGCCGTCCCGGTCAGCATCGAGAGGCTCGCGACCTGCATCTGGGTGCCGTAGTAGTACTTCAGCGGGCGCCCGGCGAACCACACGTCTTCGGGCGGGAGCGACTCGGCGCGTTCGAGCGTGTTCACCAGCGCGAAGTGGAGGAACTGCTCGCCGCCTTGGGGGGTGATCGCCGGGTTCGCCGCCCGGAACGAGAGCATGAACAGGAAGCCGACGACGAACACGCCGTAGGCGGCGGCGACGCCGCGCCAGTCGGGCCGGGCGTCGAGGCGCCACGCCGCGGCCGTGAGCACAAGCACGGCGACGATACCGAGCAGGAGGGTGTGCAAGCCGAACGTCAGTTGGCCGATCCAGAACACGACGATGGCGAAGGGAACCATCGCCGCCGGGAGCGCGAACGCGGCGCCCCGTCGGGGGAGGTGCTCGAACAGCGCTGCTGAAAGCGGCGCGCCGAGCGCCGTCAACCCGGCGGCGACGAGGAGGTAGGCGAGGACGGGGATCCACTCCATAGAGGGCGGTGTAGTCGAATCGTTTTCACCTTTCTGGGACCGCGAGGCTCAGCAGATCGACTCGCTCTCGCCGTAGGCGGCCAGCACGACCACGCAGGTGTGCTCGCCGGGCGCGGCTTCGGCGCTCTCGATCAGGGTGGACTCGTGGTCGAACGTCCAGTCCCGAAGGTCCCGGCCGGCGTCGAGGCCGGCTTCGAGGCGGGCCTGCACGTCGCTCTCGGACTCGGCGTGGGCCTCGTAGAACAGCCCCGGACCCGGCCCCGTGGTCCAGCCGATGCCGGCGGCGACGGTTTCGGGACCCACGGCGGCCGCTTTCGCCTGCACGACGTTGAGTCGATTTCCGGCCGGGCCGAGATCCGGTGCCTCGTCGACCTCGATCACGTCGGCGTCGGCGGGGACGACCGAGGAGACGGGGACGAGGTTGTAGTTGTGGAGGTTCGCGTCCGCGAGGGCGGCGTCGTAGGCGGCCTTCGCCGTCGGCGCGGTGCCGGTGCCGGCGACGACGTGGATGCTGCTCATGCCGGTGACGGGCGCCGCGCGGAGAAATGGGCTACGGACTCAGCCCGGGTAGTAGAGCACGAAGGCGACGAACGCCAGCACCAGCAGCGTGACGACGGCCGCGACGAAGTAGCAGACCAGTCCGACCGTCAGCGCGATTCGGCCGTCGTACTCGCCGTCCGTTTTCGGCTGCCAGACGCCCCACACGGGGAACACGACGGCGGTGACGATCCACCACAGCAGCGCGTTCCCGATCGTGAGGCCGGCAACCCACTGGAGCACGTTCCGCTCGAGGCTCCCGCCATGGAGGGCGACGGCGGCCGTGATACTCCCGAGGTGGGTCGCGCCGAACGCCGCCGCGGCGACGAGGTAGTTCGGGCCCAGTACGCCGGTGGGCCACTCGCGAAGTAGCCGTCGAACCGCACTGGAGAGCAGCACCGGCAGGAGGGCGACTGCGTCGAACGCCGCCAGCGCCAGGAGCGCCAGCAGGAGGTCGGGGACGATTCCGGGGACCATATCGGCGCCTCCGGCGCGCCCGAGAAACGCTTTGTGGTGCTACTGGCGCTCGACGGTGCGCTCGTCCAGCGCGATCAGCACCGCCGTCGCGGCGAGCACACCCGCCATCGGGAGCACGAATATCCAGAGCGTCGCCTGTCTGAAGCCGAGTAGCGCGAGCACCACGGCGGCCGCGGCGGCGACGACGGCGCGACCGGTGTAGCCGCCGACGGCGCCGACGGTCGCCACCGCGCCGAGTGCGACGAAAAGCAGGAGTCGTCGCTGTGTGTAGCCTGGTTGGTCGAGATAGAACGCCAGCACCGCGAGAAAGACGAGCAGCGCCGCGAGGGTCATCCCCCGTGCCGGCTGGCTGCCCGTGATCTGCACTTACTGGTAGTGGGTCAGCCCCGTCGTCGGGCCGTCCTCTGCGGCCTGTTCGATCTTCTCGTGGGCGGCCTCGAAGTCCTCGGTCCGGACCTCCTCGCGGTCGTCGCGGATGGCGAACATCCCCGCCTCGGTGGTGAGCGCGGCGATGTCGGCGCCGGAGTAGTCCTCCAGCCCCTCGGCCAGATCCGCGAAGTCGACGTCCTCACCGAGGTTGAGGTCCTGTGCGTGGATCTCGAGGATGCGCTTGCGCCCCTCGACGTCGGGCTTGGGCACCTCGATCAGGCGGTCGAAGCGGCCGGGTCGGAGGATCGCCTCGTCCAGCATGTCGAAGCGGTTCGTGGCGGCCATGATGCGGATCTCGCCGCGCTCGTCGAAGCCGTCCATCTCCGAGAGGAGTTGCATCATCGTCCGCTGGACCTCGGCGTCGCCGGAGGTCTTCGAGTCCGTCCGCGTGGTCGCGACGGCGTCGATCTCGTCGATGAAGATGACGGCGGGTTCGCGCTCGGAGGCGAGTTCGAACAGGTCCCGCACGAGACGGGCGCCCTCGCCGATGAACTTCCGGACGAGTTCGGAGCCGGCCATCTTGATGAACGTCGCGTCGGTCTCGTTCGCGACGGCTTTCGCGAGCATCGTCTTCCCCGTGCCCGGCGGCCCGTGGAGCAGCACGCCGCTCGGGGGCTCGACGCCGACTTCCCGGAACGTCTCGGCGTTGATCAGCGGGTCCTCGACGGCCTCACGGACCTCCCGGATCTGGTCGTCGATGCCGCCGATATCGTCGTAGACCACGTCCGGCGACGCCTCGACCTCCATCGCCTGTGCGCGGGCGTCGGTCTCGTCGTCCAGCAGTTCCTGGACCGAGAAGGAGTCGTTGATGGCGACGCGGTCCCCGGCCTCGACCTGGCCCTCCAGCGCGGGGGAGAGTTCGGTGAGGACCTCCTGGTTGTTGCCGTGTTGCTTGATCACGACGCCGTCCTCGGTGAGCTCCTCGACGGTCGCGAGATAGAGCGAGGAGGTTTTCAGCGTCTCGTTACGGCGTTTGAGCTGATCGACCTCCCCCTGGAGCTCCTCCTTGCGCCCTTCGGCGTCCTGGAGGCGGTCGTCCAGCTCCTCGTTGACCTGAACGAGCCGCTCGAAGTGCTCCCGGATCGCCTCGAGGCGCTCGCCTTGGGACATATCCGGATCCAAGTCGAGCCGGGGACGGTCGGGAAGGGACGGACTGCGTGACATCTCTCGTTTGCGGTTAGGGGTACGCGTAAATGTGCCTTTGGGTCGGCACATCGGTCCCGGCGAGTCGATCACCGTCGACGAAACCGGCGACTGCCAGTTGGGCCGGGCGAAAAAGACTGGACGGCGCCGACTACTCCAGATCCAGCAGGTCGGCGGCGTCCTCGAGGCGCTCGCCGTACGCCGAGAGCGCGGACTCGATGGGTTCGGGGCTGGTCATGTCGATACCCGCGATGTCGAGCACGTCGATGGGGTACTCGCTGCCGCCGGCCGCGAGCGCGTCGCGGTAGGCTTCGGCGGCCGGCTCACCCTCCTCGCGGATCCCTTCGACGATGGCGACGGCCGCCGAAATCCCCGTCGAGTACTGGTAGACGTAGAAGTTGTAGTAGAAGTGCGGGATGCGCATCCACTCCTTGGCGATCAGGTCGTCGACGTCGGCGTCGGCGTAGAACTCCGCCTTGAGGTCGCCGTACACCTCGTCGAACGCGTCGGGAGTGAGCGGTTTCCCCTCCTCGGCGCGCGTGTGGACGCGCTGTTCGAAGTCCGCGAACATCGTTTGGCGGTAGAGGGTCGAGCGAATGCGCTCGAGGTACTGATCCAGCGCGTGGATGCGGATCTCCTCGTCGTCGACGTTCTCCAGCAGGTAGTGGGTCAGCAGCGTCTCGTTGACGGTGCTGGCGACCTCGGCGACGAAGATCTCGTAGCTGGAGTACTGCCACGGCTGCTCCTCGGCGGCCAGTTCCGAGTGCATCGAGTGGCCGAGTTCGTGGGCCAGCGTGAACAGCGAGGAGATGTCGTCCTGGTAGTTCATCAGGATGAACGGCTGGGTGTCGTACGTGCCCGAGGAGAACGCGCCCGAGCGCTTCCCGCGGTTCTCGTAGACGTCGACCCAGCGGTTCTCCAGCCCCTGCTCCATCCGGGCCTGGTACTCCGGCCCCAGCGGTTCGACGGCCTCGACGATCCACTCCTTGGCCTGCTCGTAGGAGATGTCGGGGCCCTCCTCGCCTGTCAGCGACATGTAGAGGTCCTCCATGCCGAGTTCGTCCACGTCCAATGCCTGTCGCTTGAGTTCGGCGTGGCGCT
>Ga0136556_1000335_pt1 | contig 30144 bp, 35 predicted proteins | sample AntRauTorckE6831_FD_104780 | JGI IMG/M metagenome (GOLD analysis project Ga0136556, IMG submission 104780) | Saline lake microbial communities from Rauer Islands, Antarctica - Metagenome Torckler E6 #831 | ecosystem: Environmental > Aquatic > Non-marine Saline and Alkaline > Saline | place... | reverse complement strand
GTTGGCCCCGTCGAGGTTGGCCCGGTTGAGGTTGGCCCCGTTGAGGTTGGCCCCGTTGAGGTTGGCCCCGTCGAGGTTGGCCCCGTCGAGGCTGGCCCCGTTGAGGTTGGCCCGGTTCTTTACCGCCCATTTTACGGAAAGGCCGACTTTCAGACTGCGCGCATCGTTTTCGGTTGCATCAATCTCAGCTACAAACTGGACAGCGCCAGTAAATCTATTGAGGATGTCAAACTTGATCATGCCGCGTCCTCCGCCATGCGTTCGGCGTGGGCGTGGGCTTTATCGTCGCCCGCAGCTTCGGCCTGACATGCAGCGTCATAGGCGCGGCGCTCTGCGCAGTCGAAGCAGACAATCTCCCGGTTGCTTTCGGTCAGTGCGTCACGGCCAAACATGCGCTTGCATTCCGCGCAGCAATGTTCCGCCTGAATGTCGTCAATGGCGTCCTGCAATGCTTCCAGGCTGTGCGCGCTGGCTGTCATCCATGCGGGATCGTTATCGCCTGTGATGTCGTCGTGCTGCGCCAGCCAGACGGTGCCGCGCGCATCGTCGGTGCTGATGTGCCACAAGCCCGCGTCGGTGGCGTAGACAAGCGCATCGCCGCGCGGCTTTACTTGCATTGCGCGATTGAACGCGGCGGATGTGGCGGCGGCAACGTGCGGCGGGCAGAAGACAGTGAAGTAGCCGGATCGCCCCTCAATGTCGAACCAGGCATCTCTGCCGCCTTGCCCTGCAGTCATCTCCGTGGCGTTGTGGATGTCTGCGGTGATTGTCATTGTCGCTCTCCCGTTCGTTTGTGGTATGAACTATAAGTAAGGGACAAATTAACATGCGTCAAGGGGACAAATGCACTTGCGTAGATGTTTTTTATGTGCATATATAGGGCATGAAAAATCAAGACATCATAGACGCCATTGAGGCGATAGCCGCTAGAGACGGGATCGCGCCTGCGACCGTGACTAGCCGAGTGGCAGGGAATTCCCGCCTTTATCAACGATTGATAGCTGGCGGCGGGTGTACTCTTGTTACCGCCGAAAAGATCATTCAATTCTCTAAGGGAAAACGCCGGAAGGTTTCAGTATGAGCCGTATCACAGCCCTTACCCTGTTCATCGCCGCCCCGGCTTCCGCATATGGCCGCCAAGGGTTGCCGGATGGTGCGTGTTGCCAAAAACACCGCGACGGACACGGTGGAAGGGATATACGACTGCGAAACGCCCGAGGCGCTTTTCGCTGGTGTGCTGGGTGCTTCACCTACCCATGCGCTGACGTGGGAGGATGCCACCTGGAAGGGCGCATATACCGGCACACCTGCCAAGAGTCCGCCAGCCATCGGAACACCGCCTACACACCTCCATCGCCTGTCCCTCTGCCCGCGTCTGCGTGGCTGCTACTGGACGCGCTGGGTTGCTTGTGGAGGCGGGCCGCATGACAGATATGATCAATCACCCGACGCACTACACCAGCCATCCGTCCGGCGTGGAGTGCATCACAATCACCGAACACATGGGGTTCAACCTTGGCAACGCGCTTAAATACATCTGGCGCGCTGATCTAAAAGGCGATGCCATAACTGACTTGGAAAAAGCAGCTTTCTATATCGCGCGCGAAATTGCCAGGCGCGCATCACCCTAACCATTCGGTAAAGGCTTGCCATGCACCGACATGACCCAACGCAACGCAGGCAAACGCACCTGCGTCTTGCGCCGCTTCCAGGTATTCAATCTGGCCAGGTTGCCATTTGCTTTTAGTGTGATCGGCGCGCTTAATCTCGCAAACAAAAGTCACGCGGCCAGGAATAATAACGTCAGATGCGCCGGGGGTCATGCCCTCGGCTTTTTGCTTTATCATGCCGCGAAACTGGCCGCCCCTTAGCTGCTGCTCATTGCGTGGGTGCAGTGCCAGCTTGCCCCATGTGTCAGGATAATCGCAGCGCAGGCGATTAAAAAACGTGATCTGCTCAAGGCTTTCAACGGGGCAATCACCCCGCCATTTGGCGTTGCCGTAAACCGGGAATAGTAGGTTTTTCAGGCGCAATGTCTTTCTCCTTATTTAATCCCAGCAGGCGATAAAACCCGCTCATTTGATCCTTGCGATATGTGACGGTGCGGGGCTTCGCATCAGCCGTTGCGGCTTCAAACCGCGCCCATTCTTCGCGCTGTTTCCATCCCTTTGCCTCCGGCGTAAACCAGACCGAAAAAGAACGATACGGCGTTACAAAATCGGCGCGGATGGTTTTATTTCCAGCCTGCGAAATGCCCTCGCGCAAATCCATTCTTAAAACATCATCGGTCTGCACTTGCGTTGGGTCGCGCTTCAACTGCTTAAATTCCGCTATCAATTTATCGTTAGGGTCCACAATTTCAGCTTTGCACTTAATGCAATGTCGCGCCGAAATATCGTTTGGCGCTTCGCAATTATGGCATTCTTTGAACGTCCAGCGATACCCACAACGCTCATACTGCCCCAACGGCCCTGTGCGCTCCATACCCCAGCACCTGCGCCCATAATGCGCGGGCATTGGGCCATATTCGGTCTGCACATGATTGCCCTTTAGATCGAGGCAATAGCCGTTTTTATCTATCGCAAAACCTTCCGCATCCGGGTGCGCTGTGAAATTGTTTTCATAGGCGCATGACGGGCAGATTGCATTGACGCCCTCGCCTTTGATCTTTGGTTCCTTGGCTTCAATTTCAGGGTTAAAGAAATCACCATCTGGAAAATGTCCGTCGATGTTGGTGGTGTAATCCAAAATCAAGCAGTTATGGACTAAACGCCCGTTTGCGGTAAATCTCTGTAGTGGCCCAGCGTTGAGAATGTCCCATACTTCCCTTTCGGTTTCCGCGATGGCGCTTCCCATCTTTTCACAATTTCCGGTGCTTCCATCTGGGATATAAGCCTCATCAAAGTTGCATCCGCATATTTCACCTCTGGATAATCTTTGCGAAACGCAATGAATTTTTCCCTGTTGCCCTTGCTTCTGCCGTTGTTGTTCATATTCACAACAGGATGAACCCATCTCATATTCCCCGGTTCGTAGTGACCGTCGTTGTCCATGCGGTCTAATTCCATAGACCGATTCGCTACACCTATGTTTTCTGATATCCAGTGTGCAGCTTCGTTTGGACCAGAAAAATTGAACATTATGCCGCGCCCGCCATATCTCGCAAAGTGGCTGTTCTTGGGGTTTTTGCATCTGTCCTGCTGCGCTTGGCATCTCTTGTATAGCCATAACGGAACATTCACAGGCTTCCGACCGTTGCAAGATGGGCAAGCCCGCGTGTTTGCTCTGCGCTTCATGTTGTTCAGATTGTTCATGAACGTGTGACCGCAAGATAGGCATTCCACCTCCACTTTTAGCCTGCTGTATTGACCCTCCACAATTCTCGAAATGATCTTGTTTGAACCGAACTGGCGACCGACCAATTCCTGTTCTAGCAATCCGTCTGCCGCTACGTTTCGCTTCGGATATTCGCATCCATCCTGCATTTGTCATCACCCTATGATCTGGGGTGGCGCAAACCCCGTCATGTTCAATTGTCATCTGCATGCCCTTGCAGATTGCCCCGCCGTGGCTAACAAATGATGCTCCATCCCAAACCCTGTAGTCAAGCGTTACATCCTCAATTCTTACTAGGCCCTTGTCAGTAAGGATAAGAGTCCCGCGCGCTAGGCAATCCGCTTTGCCATCATCAAGGCGCAATCCTCGCCCCATGATCTGCGCCCACAATCCGGCGCTTTCCGTCTTACGAAGGATAGCAATGCAATCAACGTGAGGCGCATCAAAGCCCGTCGTCAAAACGGACACATTGACCAGATATTTTAACTGCTGAGTCTTAAACCGTGCCAGAATGCTGGCGCGTTTTGCCTTTGGTGTTTCCCCCGTGACAATCTCTGATAGCTCAGGCGGCAGGCTGGCCAGAATTTCGTTGGCATGTTTGACCGTCGCGGAAAAAAACAAAACGCCTTTTCGGTTTCTGCATTGCGCCATAACATCGGCAACAATGCCTGACGTTAGCCGCCCCTGCCCATGATACGCGCGGTCAACATCGGCGGCATTGAATTTGCCTTGCGCGTTTACCTTCATGTCACCCGTGTCATAGCCTTCCGCCCCGGCGGTTCCGATAATCGGTTTAGTCAGAAACCCCATTTCGATCAGCGTTGGCGCGGTAATCCTATCCACCATTTTTGTAAAATATGGCTTATACGCGGTGCTTCCGTCATTGACCCGACCGTCAGGCCACATGGCAAAGATGTACCCCGTGCCTAGCCTGTACGGCGTTGCCGTGAGGCCAAGAACGCGCAGGGACCGGTTGCCCTCGCGCATGGATGCAATGATGTTTTTTAGCGTTGGTGTCAGTCCGTGGCAGTTGTGGACTAAGAAGCCCCCAGCATAGTAAGAAGGGTGCCCGCTGACGTGCAGATTAAAGACAACTCTAGGGCTTTCGAGTTTTTCACACGAAACACGTTCCACCCAAGTTCTGCTAGTTTCTTGTCCTTCTTCCTGTCCTCGGATTGCCGTTTCAGTGTTCCGTGACTGCCGCCGTCCAATTCGATCACTATCATTTTCTCTGGGCAGGCTATGTCTGCCTTGTAGTGGTTTGGATACACTCCGTTTCTGTGCCCCGCCATTGTTGCTATTGGATGCTCTGCAATCCATCCATCTCCCAATATCTCCATAAAAATCTTTTGTGGAACCGTCATTCCTATCCCGTTGCCGCCTCGCATCATTGGCTTGTGCCCAATCCGCTTCAAAGTCATCGCCATCTTTTCCCGCGAAGCATTCGAGTGCATGGGGTTCCGCAGCTTCTTTGCGCAAGACGGTGAGCAGGTCTCTTGCCTGATCCAACTTTTTTCTGATTGTGGAAACATTTTTCCCGTCGTGTTGTGTGGGTGATAAGTCGGGCGGTACAATGCGCCGCAAGCCAAGCACGTCTTGCTTTGAGAATAAGACCTCTCCTTCCATGTCTTTGGCTTTGACCCATCCTCTTTTTGTAAAGAAAGGATGGTTTTCTGTGCATTTAATTTTTTGACCATTAGACAAATACAGCGTGTAAATTTCTGTAACGGCTTTCTGAAACTTCGTTTCGACTTGGCCGCTACCCACAGCATTACACACAAGATCACCAGTTTTCAAGTTTTCGATAGAAACCTTACCTCTTGGTGTTTCGATCATTGTCCCAGCGGGGAAGCATTCATCCACAACAACCAGCGCATAGTTATCCGTAAACCTGCTAATCTTGTTTTTGACGGTCAGCGGCGATCCGAAAACCACGTTGTGCCGCAGTTCTTTTGCCCCGGCGCTTGCGCTGAACAAGCTGGCCTTATTGCCGCTGGCCAGATACTTTTCGCGGTTTTGCAGCACCAGTTCGGCGCTGGGCGCAAGGCATAGCACCCGCTTTCCCGTGGCATCGTGGACGGTTTGCGAAATGGCGGCGATGACATGAGATTTGCCCGCGCCGGTGGCGGCTTCAATCAAGCACGGATCAATACTGCGCTTCATATGCGCCCAAGCTGCGTCATGCGCGGTCTGTTGATATGCTCTGAGGCTCATGCGCCAAACTCCCTGCGCTTCATGTTTATGAGATTTACAATGTGGATGGCCCGCGCCGGGTTTACGGCTTGCAGGCGTTTGAATTGTTCCTCGTACTTTTCCGACAATTCCACGCACTCGCCAACGTTCTCAGCTTCCCGTATTTTTTGAAGCAAGGCGTTGGCGAATGCGTTGGATTTATCAATCTCGTCTGTCACCGAATTTGCCAACTTTCGCTTGGCTTGCCCCGGTACGGCTCAAGGTCAGCATCCGGCACCAGTTTTTTCAATGCCTTTGCATAACTGACGGACCCTTGGCGCTGTACAAGCGTGAGATTGCGCCCTGACACCATGCCATTCTTGCCGCTGGTCATTTCAACCATGCGGGCAATAATGTCTTTCTTTCGTGCGTCGGCGTTTTCAATCGCGTCCGACAATTCATCATATTCAGCAATCAGGCGCTCAGATTCCGGCGTATCAATGACAACCCGCTTTGGCCCCTCAAAATCAGCAGGATCAGCGGCTTTTGCAGCCTCCCAAAACTCCACCAGCTTGGGGATGTTTTCATTAATCCAAGCGCCGTCATACGTCACGCGCTCAAGCTTGTGTCCGTGTGCTGACCATTGCCAGAAATCACACCATCCAAGACCCGTGCAAAATAGCTGTACCTGCACTTGCGCATAGTAATGCGGCTGGTCTGCAATGGGCGCAAAAACAGGACTCTCATCCTTACGCTTGCCGAACGGACATTTTATTTCTAGCAAGCCTGTTTTGTGTTCTCTGGCGTCTATAACGTAGGCGTCCGGCGATGCGCCGCCCCATTCCGCATAGGCCACAAACCTCGCATCCTCGGTGGTATGGCCCGTTTCCATTTCATAAGCCGTGCGGGCCAGCGCTTCGTTGTCATTGCCATATTCGGTGGCGATATTGACGCTAAACTCGCTTGGCAGGCCGTGCATATCGCGCACCAGTGAGCGCATGGCATCATCGCGGCTCATGTAGGGAGCAACGTCTAGAACCGCCCCTGCAAGGCTTGCTGTCAGTCTGCCACGTCTTGCCGCAAACCATTCCGGACTGCGCTGCGCGTGTTGTCTGTCTGTCATTTTATGATATCCTTAAAAGCGGACCACGGCGCGGCTCGGGATTTATCCCCGGCTAATCGGCTCCACACCTTCGCACCGTGGTCCTATCCCTTAGAAGGGAATTTCATCATCCATTTCAAAGCTGCGGTTTTCGCTGGCCTTCGGCGCTGAAGCTTTCGGCTTGGCAACCTCGGCGCTCACATGCAAATCAGATGCTTTCGGTTTTACAGCGCTGACCCAATTACCTCGGATAAATTCGCCGTGCTTTTCACGGTCTGGCATTTCCCAAATCATGCACTTGATCACCATCTGTTTTCCCGTCAGGGCCAGCGCAAGGCTATCATCGGTTGGCGTATCTGTGCTTTCCATCAGCTTACCGCCCGCATTGGCATCAATGCTGGCAAGCATTCGGCGCGCCTTGTCGCGTTTGACCTTGGCCTTTTCTTCAGACTTGGCCTGCGGGTCCAGATCAGCAACCCACATCTTTTGAAAAACAACCCGGTTTTTCACGCTTTCCGGCGCATCGACCTGCCATTGGATGTTGATGTAGCACTCAACCCCGTCTTTGACCGTTTCCCATTTTACAGCCTTGATCTGCGCCAGCACATCGCTGTTGTCAGGGATAGGCTCCATATTTCCGCCCGGCACTTCGTATTCTGTGCCGGTATCCTTGGCGGTTTCGCCATCGCTTAAATCCCAAAATCCCATTTCGTTATCCTTTCAAAAATTCTGCAAGAGGGTTTTCACCAAGCTTAACGCTCAGCGGTTCGGTTATGCCGTAAGGGTTTTTACTCACGTTCGCGGCGGTTAGCTGCATGACAAGCTCACGCTCAGTTCCGCTGATCGCCTTTTTGCGCTCGCCATCATCACCGCGCACCACGATTTTTTGACGCAGAAAGCCAACAGCATCCACATCATCAAGATATGGCGGCAGGCTTTTGTTGTGCGTCATGCGTAGAGAATATCGGCTATAATCGTCCTGATCGGGCGGGCGCACGGTATCAATCTCAGTGTGCGCAAGAAAGATTACATGACACCCGCGCTTGAGTCGCAGCATTTCCGCCCCGTTGCGCAACTGCTGATGACGTGCTGCAAGCGCGCTGAACCCGGCGCCATAACCGCCAAGGGCTTGGTTTACGCTTTTCGCCTTGCCATCCTGCTTTAGAATTTCAGTGGCAAACATACGATCCAGCGCTGAAACCGTGTCGATCACAACGGTTTTGAAACCGTGTTCCTCATGGATAAGCGCTTTTAGTTGCTCCCATAGGGTTGCTTCTGCGCGCACAACTGGCAATGCCTGGGGCCGGAAAGCTTCCGGTATGCGTGACACGCCATCTTCGCCGCGAATGAATATGGGGTTTGGGAATGTGGCGGCGAGGGATGATTTACCGACCCCGGCATCGCCGCAAAAGGTTATGATCTGCGCACCCATTTCAGGCACAGATGCTTGCTCAAGAATACTCAAGGCATCCTCCTATTTTTAGGCCATTGGCCCTGCATGGCGGCGACATGCTTCAAACACCGCAAGTTGACACTAACTTGTAGATAATATACCGTCAAGGTGGAATATCAACAGAGGATAAACGGATATGGACATTATCAAGATGAAGCGAATGCTGGCCGATAGGAGGCTAGATGTGGTGTCTGATGCCACGGGGGTTCATGTAAACACCATTGCGAGAATCCGCGACGGCGTGACCGGCAACCCGTCGCACAAGTCGTTTGATGCAATTTCAAAGTATCTTGAGGGACAGCACAATGACCCCGGATGAACGCGCGGGGGCGCTTTGGACGGGTCTGAATGATTGTATGTCGCAGGATCGTGGCATAACAATGCAGACGGTCACGCATTGGCTGGAACATCACGGTGCCGGGTTTCCTGATGTGCCGCTTATGCAAGAGCGTATTCGAGAGGATGCGTCGCTATGGGCAGCATCGGCATCACAAGTTGAACTTGAGACATATGCAGCAGCGGCAATCATGGAGATGGAAAAAACGCCAATCCTGAACCGCGCGGCCAAGCGGCTGGCTGCATTGTCTTACCGCGCCATGAATGTTGTTGACCGGGATAAATTCAAAAAATGGATTGAGGGGGCGAAGTAATGCCAGACGATTTTGAAGACTTCAGTGATTTTGAAAAGTATGTGCCAAGCCATAATGATTTTGACGCCGAACAGCCGGACGAAGACCCGAAGCGGCCCTTGCCCTGCCGGGTGGATGATCTGGACCTAACCCGGCCCCCAGGCTTTGTCGGGCGGGTTGCTGATTGGATTGACAGCCAGTGCCGATACCCACGCCGCAAGCTGGCCGTTGCATCTGCGATTGTGGCCACGGGCAATATCGGCGGAATGCGCTATAAGGATTATCGGGACGGCATTACAGCCAATTTAATGGCGTTTTGCGTAGCTGCATCAAGCACGGGCAAGGAAGCGGTGATGCAGGCTTTCACGGACCTGCACCGCGCAGCGGGCATACAGGGCGCAATGCACGGTAACATTAAATCCGAGCAAGAAATCATGCGCAACGTCATCGATCAGCAAGCCAGCTTTTACAACATTGACGAAATCGGGATATTCCTAACCAAGGTGCGCAAGGCACAAAAGGGCAGCGGCGGGGCGTCATATCTGGAAGGCATTTTCGGCGCGTTGATGTCGATCTATTCCAAAGCGGACAGCAGCCTGATTCTGGGCGGCGATATGAAACGGGATTTGGAAAAGCTTTATGCGTCGCGCCTTTCCCGCGCAAAAGAGGACGGCGACGAGGAGGCAGAGGCCAAGGCGCTCAATCTGTTGCAGATGCTGAATGAGGGTCTGGAACGCCCCTTCATGTCCCTGATCGGCTACACAACACCAAGCACGTTTGATGGCATCATGGACGGGGAAACGGCCACACAGGGGCTTGTGGGGCGCGCCATTATTATCAATGAACCTGATATCAATCCGCGCCCCAGATTGGGGTTTCGCAAGGCCGAATTGCCGCTGCCCATATCCATGAAACTGTTTTCCATGACGGGCCGCGATGCGGAGAATAGCGGCGCTGTTGAATACCGGGGTGAGCGGCTTGTACTGCCCACCAGCGCGGATGCCGGTCGCTTGCTTGATGATGTCCTGACGTGGGTGATGGACCATGCGGATGATGCGAATGAGGAGACCGGAGAAGCGTCCGTTGCGATGGTGCGAAGGTCGTTTGAAATGGTTGCCAAGATCAGCTTTATTCTGGCCATTCCGCACGGTGAAAGAACGGTCGATCATGTGCGCTGGGCGTTCGCCTATGTGCGGGCTGAAACGGCTGCAAAGGTCGCCTTGGTGTTTGCCAATGACCACGCCAAGAGCCGCCCGGCGGAGGCTTTTGCGGCGCGGATATTGTCGAAGCTGGACCCGGAAAAGGGCATAAGTGCTGCCGTACTTTCCAACCGGCTTAAAATTCCGGCGGGCCAGGTGGAGGAAATTTTGCTGAAATTGGAGGCAATGGGCGAGGTCAACCAGAAGGTGAGTAAAAGGACGTATCGTGGCGTTAAAGTTGTAAACTGGTTTCCGGCAGAGTGACATTTTGAGTGTTAGGATAACATTAGCATCGCCTTATATCATGTAAGGCGATGTTTTTGTTTAATAAATCGCCATCTTAAAAAGTTAGAGTTATCCCTATCTAGATCCTCTCTTTCTCTCTGTTCAAATTGATAGAGTTAGAGAGATACCCTTACGTTCTTTTTGGCCCTCAGCCCCAGCCACAACCTTATATAATACTCTATTAATAATATTAATGAAGAAAGAGAAAGGGGATCAAGGGCTTAGGGGGTCGGTTGACGTAGGGTAAGGCTACTCTAACCTCGATAACTTGGATTTTGGGAGGACTTTGCAAAATTAGCAGCCGACTTTGCAACTTTGCAATTTACTGCGGGGCAAACAGTGTTAGCCTGACAACGCGGATAGGTGGATACGCCGAAAAGCTGGACCTCCCCCAGCCTGCCGCAACTTTTCACGGGAGAGCGTTCAGGAGAAATGCAATGCCCTACACACCCGCCATGCAAGCACAAATTGATAGCGCGCGGAACTGGCGGGCATCGGGATTCGGCGACACCGAATTGCGAAACATGGGCTTTGCCGAGGCCGCAATCAAAGCATCAAGGGAGGAAACACATAATGCCAGATGATAAATACCCATATCGCCACCACGGGCCAGCAGTGCACGGATCAAAGCTGGCTGACTTTCTGGTGTCCGAGGCAAACATGACCGACGCCATGCAAGCACAAACCGACGCCGTTATCCGCCTGCTGGGCGAACGCTATAGCCCGCAGGACCTACGCGACATCGGATACAGCCAGCGCGCCATAGACGCCGCAATCAACGCCATAACAGCACGGAGCGACCAGCCATGACCCTACAACTGCGCCACCATCACGAACTGGCTATCGACAACGCACGCACCGCAACACACCAGGCACACATCGCACGCTGGACAACCCCACCCTGCCAAAAGGCATACGCCAAAAAACTGCGGGCTGCGAAAAAGGCCGAAGACGCCGCAAACCTTCGGCTCAAAACAAACAGGGACACACCCCTGGCGAATGAAATCCTTGAATTGATGGCTGATGGTCGTGAACGCACCCTCGGCGATGTTTGCGCCCAGCGCGGTATATTTCGAGATTACAAAATCAAAAACTCAAAGCACGACAAAGTATACAACGCCCGACGCCAATCCATCAATTTCTGCATGAAGGGACTTGCCGCTCAGGGCATCCTTGAAGCAAACAAACTCCCCAACGTTGGGGCCTTTGCTTACGTCCTGCGCCGTGTTGATACATCAAAACTCATTGGCCGGGGAAAGCGGGCGGTGAAATGGGCATCGTGAAAGAAGAACGCATCGGGGATTGCAGGCTGATCTTGGGGGATTGTTTGCAGGTGATCGCGTCCAAAAAGCATACGACCAGCCGGATTTATTCGTGGCACCTCCAACACCACAGACGACGCAAAAGGACATGGACCTATGACCAGCAAAGCAATCGACGCAGCCGCAAAATGGGCCGACGCAAAAGCCAGAGGCGCAAAACTCAAGCATGGCACCAACGCATCCGCAAAACCAAAGGCCGAAGTCAGTCTGGCACAGCCACGATGGGATCAAGGCGCAGCAGGCCAAGCCAACCGTCACGGCCTTGTCACAGAAGAACGCGGCGACGTGGACGCAGACACGGGCAAGCGCATCAATCCAAATGGCGTCAGAGGTGTTCGCCGCGTGGACGCCTTAGAAATGTACTATAAGCGGGGCGTAATCAGCAGGCGCGGCTACACCGCCGGAGAGGCCCTTAGAGCGGCATGGGAAGCCACCATGCAGGGTAAGGGCGCGGACATCAGTGACGTGCGTGTAGACCGCACGCCCAAGGCCGACGCGGCCATAGATATACGCATTGATCGCATGTCCCGGCTACTACTCATCTCAAAGCACGTTCCGACATGCGACACAGGCATTGTGTTCGCAGTCGTTTGCGAGGGCCGCGCAATCGGGCATTTGCCGCAATACAGGCACAGGCGACACGACGCAGGCAAGCGGCACTTGTTCGCAGCACTGGAACGCTTGGCAACGGCGATGGGTGGGTGACACGCTGAAAGGTTGACTGCATCTCTTAAATGCCGTATCACATGAAAATGGCAACGGGTGGCAGAAATGCCGCCTTTTTGCGTTTTAGGCGCACATAGCGCTACACGCGGCGGTGATAACGCATCCCCAAACGCACACCACTCAGACTGGTAGGACAATATGGAAAAGGCAGGTGATAAGCCTAAAGTAGGGCTTGACAGGTCAAAGACCGGGCGCGCCAAGGGTACGCCAAACAAAACAACGGCTTTGCTCAAGGACGCGATCCTAAAGGCGGCAGAGCAGGCGGGAAACAAGGTGGGCAAGGATGGCATGGTTTCTTACCTCGCATTGCAGGCTGAGGAAAACCCCGGCCCCTTCATGGCATTGCTTGGCAAGGTGCTGCCGATGCAGGTTGCCGGATCAGACGAGGACGGCAACCCAACCGAAATAGTGATGCGATTTGTCAGTCCTGGCGGTTGATGCCCCTGCAAAGATGCGTCCACTCACAGCCCCGGCCCGATACAAGGCAGTTCACGGCGGGCGGGGTGGGGCAAAGTCGCATTTCTTCGCGGAGCAAATAATCCTTTCATGCTATCGCAAGAAAACGCGGGCAGCATGTATCCGCGAAGTGCAGGCCACTATCAAGGATTCGGTCCGCCAGTTGTTGGTGGATAAGATCCAGAAGTTTGGCCTAGGCCAATTCTTCACGGTACTTGATAACGAGATACGGGCCAGCAATGGCAGCTTGATCATCTTCAAAGGGATGCAGTCCTACAACGCTGAAAACATCAAGTCGCTTGAGGGCTTCGACATCGCGTGGGTAGAGGAAGCGCAAACGCTCAGTGATAAATCATTGCGACTGCTGCGACCCACTATGCGAAAAGACGGGTCTGAAATCTGGTTTAGCTGGAATCCCCGCCACGACACTGATGCAGTTGATCAGTTTTTTCGCGGCAAGGTAGCCCCGCCCGGCGCTGTTGTCGTCGAGGTGAATTGCGATGACAACCCGTGGTTTCCGGAGACCTTGGTTGATGAACGCGCGCACGATTACGCCACCGACCCTGAAATGGCAGACCATGTTTGGGGCGGCGGATACGAGACAATAACAGAGGCGGCTTACTATGCCCGCCTTATCGTTGCCGCTGAGAAAGAAGGCCGCATAGGCTATTTCCCGCATGATCGGCATTTGCCAGTCGTTACCGGATGGGATCTGGGCATAGACGATTACACTGCAATCTGGTTCGCGCAGGTTGTCGGCGAAAATAGGCTGCGGATAATCGACTATTACGAGTGCCAGAATTTAGGTGCTGCTGAAATCATCGCAGATGCCATGCCTGAATTTAGCGAAGAAATGCTCTGCAATGCAAAAATGCTGGAAATTGGGCGCGATGATCCGTTTGATTATGGCAATCTGTTCTTCCCACATGACATTGCGGTCAGGGAATGGGGCGCGGGTGCCAAGACACGCATAGAAAGCGTTATGGATTGTGGCGTTCCGTTGCGGATCATCAAAAAAGGCACTGCGGCCAACCCAGAGGACCGGGTGCAGGCCGTAAGACGCACACTGCCCGTCACAGAGTTCAACGCAACCAATCGTGTCCTAAAGGGCATTACGAGGCTCCGCAGGTATCGCCGAAAGTTCAACGAACTGATGGGTACATATCAGGGGCCACTGAAAGACGGCAATGACCACGGCGCTGACGCATTCGGCGAGTTGGCTGTCAACCTCGCAATATCGGCACCAAAGACGGCTGTGCCTGCACCGCAGGTTACGGGCTGGTCGCCTGAAATGTTCCGGCCAAAACCTAATAATGGGCGCATCAAGCTATGACCGAAGAAGAACCGCCCATCGCGAAAGGCAAAAGCCAGCATTGGCTTGACCTGATTGAAAACGGCGAAAAGGTGCTGGACGACTGGCAAAGCATTGCTGACGGCATCGACAAGCAATACGCCGATTCCACAGCGCTCAACGGCATTGTTCGCGACCGCGAGTTTCAACTGTTCTGGTCCAATATTCAGGTCATGGGGCCAGCCATCTACGCCCGCCCGCCTGTCCCGGTTGTCACGCCTAAATTCAAGGATCGCCGCCCGCTTTACCGCACAGCTTCCGAACTGCTTGAGCGCACATGCGTTGTCAGCTTCGACATGGCGGATATTGATCAGGTTATGCTTGGCCTGCGCGATGATCTAACCATCGTTGGGCGTGGCGCATCGTGGGTGCGCTATGAAAGCGATGACGGCGACAAGGTTTGTTACGAGCATGTGGACCGCAAGGATTTTGCGCACGAGCCTGCCCGTAAGTGGTCCGAGGTTGATTGGGTGGCCCGCTGCGCGTGGCTGACCCAAGACGAAATGAAAGAACGCTTTGGCGCGGATAAAGCGCTTGAGGTTGATTACCAGACGCGCCGTGATGAAAAGCTATCATCTGCGCAGAAATGCGGCGTTTGGGAAATCTGGTGTAAATCAGAGAACAAGGTTGTCTGGGTCACTGAGGGATATGAGAACACGCTTGATGAAAGCGAACCCTACCTGAAGCTTGCCGGGTTCTTTCCATGCCCGCGCCCTGCCTATGCCACGGTACAGCGCCGCACACTGATCCCCGTGCCTGACATGCTGATGTACAAAGATCAGCTTGAGGAAGTGAACGCACTCACGCGGCGCATCCACTCGCTGGCTGATGCCATCCGTGTGCGGGGGTTCTATGCGGGTGGTGGCGATGTTGGCGCTGCAATCCAAACCGCCATTGATATAGAAGACGACGCGCAAGTTCTGATTGCGATTCCGGCCATGCAGGCACTGATGCAGGGTAGCGGCGATCCCATCATGTGGTTGCCGCTGGACATTATCGCGCAAACCATCACCGGGCTGATTGAACTGCGCCGCCAAATCATCGAAGATGTTTATCAGATTATCGGCCTATCCGACATTATGCGCGGATCTACGCAGGCAGAGGAAACGCTTGGCGCGCAACGCCTAAAGCAGCAAAACGGATCTGCGCGGGTGCGTGACAAGCAATCCGAATTAGTGCGCGTTGCTCGTGATCTTGTCCGCATTGGCGCGGAAATCATGGCTGAGGAGTTTGACGAAGACACGCTGATTGACATGGCGCAGATGGACTTGCCAACGAATGCTGATGTCAAGAAACAGCTTGAAGAAATGACCGCCGCTGCCGAGGAAGAAATGCGCGCGCTGGTCGAAAAGGCGCAGGGCATGGCCCCGCAGCAAGGCCAAGAGCAGCCAGATCCGCAGCAAATGCAGCAACTTCAGCAGCAGTTTGAGCAGGCGCAACAGGCCATCATTGCCAAGTGGCAACCGGAAATCAAAAAGGCGGGCGAGGCAGTCACGATTGACGCCGTTATGGAGTTCCTGAAGGACGAAAAGTTGCGCCCCTATGTCTTGGACATCGAGACAGACAGCACAATCTATCCAGACGAAATGGCTGAGAAGGCATCGCGCCAAGAGTTCATGGGCGCATTCTCCGACAGTATGCAGCGCCTCATGCCGCTGATGCAGATGGGGCCGGAGGCCGTTAGCGTTGCGGGTGGTGTGATTAAGTTCGCTCTTAGCCCGTACCGTGTTGGACGTGAGTTGGAAGGGCTGATTGACGACTTTGTAGACGGTGCGCCTGCAATGGTAGAGCGGATGCAGGCAGAGGGCGGCGAAAGCGAAGACCTGGCCGCTGCCAACATGAAGCTTGCCGAGGCCGAAACCATGAAGGCTCAGGCCGCGATGGAGAACGTCAAGGCCAAGGCCACCAAGGATCAGGCCGACATGCAGGGCAAGATGCAGGATTTGCAACTGAAGGCGTCCAAGGATCAGCAGGAAGGCCAGCTAAAGGTTGGGCAACTGAAACTCACCATGTCCAAGCAAGAGCAAGACTTCTCAGTAAGGATGGCCGAAGCCGAGGCGAAGATAAACAAGACGCAGGCCGAAACAGCGGCGATCCTTCAAAGCATTGGCTTGGACGTTCGCAAGCAAGACTTGGAAGAATACAAGGCGGCGGAAAACACTCAGGCCAAGCAGGTAGAGCAGGCCATGTCAGCCGAGGATCGACAGCGGCAGGCCGTAGACGGCCCCGACCGTCAACAGCAATTTGCAGAAAAGGTGCCGGAAAATGGCTGATACGTTTAAGAACGTCAGACCTTGCGGTATTGCCGCGCGCTGTTGCCTGCTCCGCTGATGGCACGATTGTTGCCATTGATGCGATGGGAACCAGCATGACCATTGCCACCACGGAGGGCATCATCCCGCCCATCAGGCCAACCCGCGTTGGCGCGGCATCCACAGGCACTTTCTACGCCCTTTATTGAACAGGAGGCCATCATGGCTAAGGACAAACTGACCCCCGCAGAAAAGGCGGCGAAAACCCGCGCTGCGAACAAGAAAAAGAATGACGCCAAGGTTTCCGAGGCGATGATTGTTGCCCGGCTTTCGTCCGCTGGTTTCCCGGCCGCGCAGATTGAAGCGCTGCGGGACTTGTTCGAGGCCGCATAGTGGAAGGCTGGACAAAGACGGATCGCGGATGGGTAAAGCGGTATGGCCCGCCCCCATCGCAGGTACAGCCCGGCGACTACCCATGCCCGAGCATTGCAACCGACGCCATGCCGCTGACGGAGCATGTTGACGGGCGGCATTATGACAGCAAATCAGCCTTTCGCGCCGTAACCAAGGCGCGCGGCTATGAGGAAATCGGCAACGACACAGCCCGATTTAAGGCTGACGCACCAAAGCGCGACACCAGCAAGTTGGATGCGGCCATACATCGGGCCATCGCGCAGAACGCCTAAACGCACCTTCTCAGACAAGGAAAACCAATGTCAGAAGCATTAACTGCGGACCCTGTAGGGCCGCAAACCGATACGCTTGTTGAACAGACAGACGCGCCACGCCCTGCCGAAGTCAAAGTTGACGAAACGCAGCGCAAAACGCTGGATGAAACGCTAAAGGCAGAGGTCGATCGCGCCGTTGAAGGCGACAAGCCAGAGCCGAAGGAAAAGCCCGAAGCCAAGGTGCCGGACGATGCCGCTAAGGTGGCAGACAAGCCGGAAGCCAAGCCCAAGGTTGAGCCAAAGGCCGAAGTCGAAGACGACACGGATGATGACGACCCTGTAACGCTGAAAGAGCCGACCCAGGATAAGCCAGACCCCAAGCCGAGCGCGTACAAAGAGCCGCCAAGTGGTTTTGACGACGCGGCAAAGAAGGAATGGGATGCCACGCCGGAAAGTGTACGGGGCGCAATGAACCGCCGCTTTCAGGAAATGGAGCGCGGGCTGCACCAGCACAAGCAAACCGCGCAGGAATACGAGCCGCTGCGCAAGTATGCCGACATGGCAAAAGAGAGCGGCACAGACCTTCAATCGGCGCTGCACAGATATACGCAGATTGAAACTGAGTTGGGCCGAGACCCCGTGTCAGGGTTGCAGGCCGTTGTTGCCAACTTGGGCCTGAAAAAACAGGACGGCTCCCCGGTCACGTTGCGCGACATTGCAGCCCATATCATGGGGCAGTCGCCGGATCAGGCGGCATCGCGGCAAGAGGCCACAATCAGCCGACTTACACAGACTATTTCGCAGTTGCAGCAACAAATCGGCGGCTTTTCACAGCACGTTGAGCAGCAGCAGCAGCAATCCAGAACAGCCAGCGCGGAAAACGAGTGGACCGCGTTTCAGAACGCCAACCCCCGCGCTGCCCAACTGGAACCGCAAATCGCGGAGTTCCTCACGAAATACCCCGCCGACAGCATGTCAGTCGGGGAAAGACTGCAAGACGCCTACGATTGGGCGGCTTCAAAAACACCGAACGTCGCTCATACCGACCCCGCGCCGCTGGCTCAGACCCAGACCCCGACTCGGCAACCCAACCCTGCCGGGCAAAAGTCAGTCAGCGGAGCAGGCGGCGAAAGCCGCACTGTCCGCAAAATGTCTTCGGATGATGCCATTAAAAAGGCTATCGCGAAGCTTAACGGATAAAGGAATAAAACCATGCCTATCGTGGCAAATCGCCAGTATCAGCAGATCCTGACCGCATCGCGCGCGGCAGTTTCCAGCGAAATTCAGGATCTTGTGAGTGACAGCATTGCGCTGCTCAACATCCTGAAGCGCAAGGGCGCAATCCGCTCTTTCTCCGGGCCGGAAATCCGCGTCCCATTGCAAATCGCCAAGCAAAACAGCCAATGGGCGCAGGGATACGATATTCTTGCCAACCCACCCATCGAGCTGTTCAACTCGGCGGTGTTCTCGCCTGCCGCGCTTTACACGCCCCTTTCTTTCACAGGGCAGGAAATGCGCGCGAACGAGGGTGCAAACCAAATCTTCGACGTGGTGAAGGCCACAATCGACGCCGCCAAAATGTCGGCCCGTGAAGAAATGGAAGAAGCGCTGTTTTCGGATGGCACGGCAGACGGCGGCAAGCAGATCATCGGTCTTGCAGGCACCATCCCAACCGTGACCAACACAGGCACGTATGGCGGCATTAGCCGTGCAGACAACGCCATCTGGCGGACATCCACATTCGACGCCGATACCGACTTCCCGACAATCGGAACGCAGGTAAACGCAACGACCATACGCCCGATGCTTGGCCGGATTATGACGCAGCGTTCGCGCGGCATGAAGGCGGCTGACTTGCTGCTGATGTCGCCTGAGCATTACGAAGCATACGACGCGGCAACCACATCCATCCAGCGCATCACCAAGCAGGGTGGCTTGGCAAGCCTTGGCTTTGCTTCGATGGAGTACATTTACGGCGGGCGTACCGCTGAAATCGTGCTTGCCGGTGGTATCGGTTCGTCCATGCCTGCCAACACAACCTATGGCCTTGATACGGACAGCATGGCGCTTCGCTACCGCGAGGGCTTCAACTTCGACATGCTGTTTGACGGTGAAGGCCAGATGCCAATCAACCAGGACGCAATGGCGCAGTTTATCGGTTGGGAAGGGGCTTTGACTATGTCCAGCCCGTTATTTAATTGGAAGTTGTACGATTCAGATCCCGCTTCTTGACATAGTGCAATAGCCTGATTATGCTGTAAAAACTGCAGCATGAAAGGCTAAAATATGTCCAAGTTTAACTCGCCAAAACCGCTTCCTAACATCGCAAGACTTAGAGAGATGTTTAAACTGAACTTGGACACGGGCGAATTGAAGTGGAGGCCCAAGCCGCCAGATGCGCATCGCGCAAAATGGTGGAACAGTGTTGTCGCCGGGAAGAAGGCTGGAAGCCCGGACCCCGGCGGCAGATTAAGAGTGGGTCTTGATGGCGAGCATTTTATGGCGCATCGCATCGTATGGAAAATGGTCCACGATTCCGAACCTCATTACATCGACCACATCAACGGCGATGGATCTGACAATCGGCCCGAAAATCTACGCACTGTGGATTTTGGCGAGAATCTGAAAAACAAACCCCTCTACAAGCATAACCCGCACGGGTTCCCCGGCGTGGGCTTCCATAAGAGGGATAAGGTTTGGACGGCAAAGATCGGGGTTGACGGGGTGCAGGTGCAACTCGGCAGCTTCAACACCAAAGAAGAAGCCGTGGCGGCGATGTCGGCTGGTTACGTCCTTCTTCGATACCACACAAACCACGGTCGAAAGACCGACATTTGAAAGGAGCCTTCCAATGGCTGCAACTACCCCATACCGCATCACGCCCAACCTTGGGCCTGACCTGTGGCAGACCGCTACCCAGTTTTACTGGGATACCATCGCAGACCCGGCCAACGCCAAAGACCCCAGCTATCAGCTTGGCACCACGGTTGTTGGCAATGACGGCGCTGAATACACGTTCGTCCAAGCCGGTGCTGCATTCGCCGCTGATGATGGTTTGTCCATCAACCAAACCACATGGTCCGCAACGGCAGACGCCACCGCGCCTGTGTTTGAAGCGCCCGTTGCTGTGGCAAGCGGGGATTACTTCCACGCCCGCCGCATCATGGTCACGACTTCGGCATAATCAACTAAGGGGCTGGCTTCGGCTGGCCCCTTTTCACCAACGCACCCCACTCAGACTGGAAATAACATGCAAAACGATAAATCTATGGTTGTCCCGTTCTTCAAAGCTGTGGCGGTTGAAATGCCCCATGCCAGCAAGGAAGCCGGGCGTCCTATTTTCAAAGACGTTGATATGGTTGAAATCCGTATCGCGGGCGAACGCAACTACTCCCCGACATTCCCGGCCCACGAGGTCTGGCGGCATGTTGAGGGCCAGCCCGTCACCTATGCGCAGCGGTTCCCCGACGCATACGCCCGTTTCATGGCAGGCCGTGAGCAAATCGCCGATGGCACCCCGCTTTCCGAACTGACGTTTATGACTGAGGCCCAACGCGCCACGCTGCGCGGGCTGAAAGTCTACACCGCCGAGGCGCTGGCTTCGATGGATGGCAAACGCCTTGCCAATCTGGGGCCAACGGCGCGTGAATTGAAGTCGCAGGCCGAGGCGTACCTTGATCGGGCAGGCGGATCGGCGAACACGGTGGCGCTTGCTGCCGAGGTTGAGGCGCTGCGGGCTGAATTGCGGGAAGCCAGGGGCGATTTGCCCCAAGCTACTGGGCCGCAAGGGTCTGGCGAGGCCGTAGCAGGCGCAGAAAAAGACGACCTGAAGGCGAAGATTGCGGAACTGACGGGCCAACGCCCCAAGGGCAACCCGTCCGTCGAAACGCTGCGCGAAATGCTGTCTGAACTGACAGTCCCGTCACAGGTGGCCTAACATGATCCTACCCGCCATTAAATCAGCCATTCTGCGCACAACTGGCGTGGTTGTGCAGGAAGTCTTCACGTCTACCGATAGCGTGGCTGTGGAAATGGCGGATCTGGTCAATGAAGTTGCCACCGAAATTGTGCAAAGCCATGATTGGCGCGCACTGACAAAGGTGCATCAGATTGTCGGCGGTGGCGTGACAGGCCATGCCCTGCCGACAGACTATGACCGCATGGTGCTGGCGTCTGAGATTGACAACGCCGCATCTTGGTTCTGGGGTTATCATTCGTTCGATAGCGTCAATGAATGGATGCGGTACACATCACCCGGCGCAACAATGCTTTCGCCGGGTGGCTGGATTATCATTGGCGGCGAAATTCAGTTCGTCCCGCCCCCGAATGGCACGGCGCAGTTCCCCTACATCAGCCGTTTTTTTGCGCTGGATAAGGACAGCGCGCGCAAGCCCGCATTTACGGCTGACGATGATATTTTCGTTCTGGACGAACGACTGCTAACGCTTGGCCTTATCTGGAAATGGCTGGCCCAAAAGGGCATGGCCTATGCCGAGGAAATGGCGACATACGAGATTGCACTGGCGCGGGCGCAAAGCCGTGACCAAGGCGCGCGGGTGATACGTTCCGAGCGGGGCCGTTTCTACGGCGGGCGCAGGGCATATTCGGGGCGTCCATACGGATGAGAATGCCCACACAAAAGCAGCGCCCGCGCACGGCCAAGGTTGACAGCTTTCCGGCCCCTACAGGTGGACTGATCAGCAACCGTAACCTTGCGATGGGCCGCGCACCGGATGCACCCCCCGGCGCTTCGGTGCTTGAGAATATGTTCCCAATGGCCGCATCGGTTATTGTCCGCAAGGGCAGCAAGCGGTGGGCATCGCTTGAGGAAGGCCAGCCCATCAAGTCGCTATTCACCTACCTCTCAGGATCGCAGCGCGAACTGTTTGCGGCAAGTGATGCGGGCATTTGGAACATCACAACGGTTCCGTCGCCTTATTCATGGGCGCTTGCTGCCGGGCCGGATGAATATGTTGCGGTGGACCCGGACGAAGCCATTGGGGAAATCAGCGTAGAGGGGCTGGACGTTTTTACTGGCACCACATCCGGCGATTGGATTGTGGCGCAGTATGCCACATCGGCGGGCGCTTACCTGATCGGCGTCAACGGCGTGGATGAGGGGTTCATATACGATGGCACCACGTTCTATCCGCTGGTTGCGGGCGGCGTGTATGGCATCAACTACAGCGCCGAGGTTGCGCCGTTTACCGCAGGCGAAACGCTGACAGGCGGCACATCAGGGGCCACGGCAACAATCGTCAGCGTGTTTGCGGGTGTGCTTTGGGTCAAGGGCATCACAGGCACATTCCAAGACGCCGAGGCCATTACGGATGGATTAGGTGGCAGCGCAACAGAGGATGGCGCGGCGACACTGCTTGCCCCCGGCGTTGCGTTCCCCGGCGGTTATACCAAGACAACGGCGGATCTGTCCTATGTCTGGATATACAAGCAGCGCGTCTGGTTCATTGAAAAGAACAGCCTGGACGCATGGTATCTCCCCGTCGATCAAATCGGCGGCGAGTTGACGCTATGGCCGATGGGCGGGATTTTCACCAAAGGCGGCACGTTGGTATGGGGCGAAGCGTGGAGCCTTGATAGCGGCGGCTCAGGTGGTTTGTCCGAGCAATGCGTATTCACCACGACAGAGGGCGAGGTCGCGGCCTATCAGGGGCTTTCCCCAGAACCGGATCAAGGCTGGACCAAGGTTGGCGTCTACCGCATTGGCAAGCCACTTGGCAAAAAAGCATTCATCCGCGCGGGCGGTGATCTGGTTATAGCAACATCGGTGGGTTTCATCAGCCTGGCGATGGCATCCAAGTTCGACTATGCCGCATTGGGCGCGAACGCGGTCAGCTATCCCATTGAGGATTATTGGGCGCAGGCGATTGACGAGCGCGGATTGCTGGATTGGAAATGCGAAGTCTGGGCGGACGGGCAAATGGTGCTGGTTGCGCCACCAACGCCTGAGAGCAAATCCCCGGTTGTCTTTGTGTCCAACGCCAATACAGGCAAATGGGCCACGTTCACGGGTTGGGATGTATCCGCGCTGCGGGCATTCAATAATGGCATTTTCTTCGGATCAAATGATGGTGCCGTGCGTCAGGGATGGGTCGGCGGATCAGATGAAGGCATCCCCTACGTTGCCAAGTCATTGCCGCTGTTCTCAGACATGGGCGCGCCCGCAAGCCTGAAGGTTGTCAAGATGGCCCGCGCTGTCACCCGCTCCACATACCCGGTTAAGTGCCAAGTCTCCGGCCATACCAATTTCAAGCCGAAATTTCCAGCCCCCCCAAGCCAAGCAATCATTTCATCAGGCAGCGAATGGGATAACGGCACTTGGGGCGAATCCCTATGGGATGCAGAGCGCGGCGACGTGGTAACGGGCGATTGGGTGTCAGTCGGCGGTTCCGGGCATGACATTGCAATCGGGGCGCAGTTTACGAGCGGCACGGTAGTTCCCATCGACGCTGAATTGATCCGTATGGACGTGACATTCAGCTTGGCGGACGCCGGGACTTGATTGTTACCGATGCGCGGGTGCCACGGTTTGTCGGCGCGCATGTCGGCACCATCATTTATCCGCCCTACACGGCGATGGGGATTGAGCGGAACGGCGAAATCATAGGCGGCGTGGTGTTCAACTGCTTTACCGGGGCCGATGTGCAGGCAACCGTTGCCGGGCATGGCTGGTCGCGGGCGTTTCTGGCAGCCGTTGGCGATTATGTTTACCGCCAGCTTGGCGTGGCGCGCATGGAATGTACAACAGAGCAGGAAGCCGTTGCCATCTTGGCGGAACGGTTAGGCGGCAAGCGCGAAGGCGTGTTGCGGGACAAATTTGGCAAAGGGCGCGACGGCATTGTGATCGGCGTTCTTGAGCAGGAGTATAAATTCAACGCTTTCCGGTTTTGATATGAGAAATCAGACCGCGGCTAACCCCGTATTCTGCGGCTATATCCGCGCCAACATACCCGTCATTAAGAAGCTGGCGAATTTCAGAAACATCATCCAAACCAAAACACCCCATACCCGCGCGGGTGCCGCTTAGCCTGCCACTCCCAGCAATCGTTTGGGCCGCGAATATCCACCTTCGACCAGAAGCGATCCGAAACATCCATGAGCGTTCTCCTTTTGACTAGGAAAGCACCAAAACCGCTCTTGCGCAATACAGGTGAACAGTTATAATGAAAACGCCCCAAGCCCCAAATCCCTATGATACCGCCGCCGCGCAAGGTGGCATGAACCGCGACACCGCCATTACTCAGATGCAGTTGAACGGCGTCAATCAGGTAAACCCGTGGGGCAATGTTTCCTATGATCAGACGGGTAGCAACAGCTTTGTCGATAGCCAAGGAAACACGGTAAACACGCCGCAGTTTACCCAAACCACAACGCTATCGCCGCAGCAGCAAGCCACGTTCGACCAGACGCAACAAGCCGAGGGCAACCTTGCGGGCATTGCGAACGATCAATCGGCGTTTATGCAGGATTACCTAAACGAGCCGTTCGAGTTCAACAACTCGGACGCAGAGCAATGGGCCTATGACCTCGCATCGCCGCGCATCATGGAGCAGCAAGCCCAGACCGAGGCGGCTTTGCGGGCAACTCTTGCGAATAAGGGCATCGGTGAGGGTTCCGCCGCTTGGAACGCCGAAATGGGCCGGATGACCAACGCCAACACCGACCAAATGAACCAACTTGCGCTGACCGGGCGCGGGCAGGCGTTTGGCGAGTCAATGGCGACACGCAATCAGCCAATCAATGAGATTAGCGCGCTGTTGTCTGGTTCGCAGGTAAGCAACCCGGCACAGATGGGCGCAGCAACCCCCAGCGCGGGCGTGGCAGGCGTGGATTATACCGGGCTGGTTAATCAGAAATACCAATCAGAGTTGGCAAGTAGCCAAGGCATGATGGGCGGGCTGTTTGGTATCGGTTCCAGCATTGCCAGCGCATTGCCTTGGTCTGACCGCAGGCTGAAAAAAGACATCAAGCGCGTTGGCGATACTGACGGCGGCACCCCGGTTTATACATACCGCTATGTCTGGGGCGGGCCTGTCCACATGGGCGTCATGGCGCAAGATGTGCCGGATGCGGCGGTTATGACCGACAGCGGATACATGAAAGTCAACTACGGGGCTGTGACATGATCGGAAATATGCAAAGCCCGTTTCAATGGGGCAGCAAGGGCCAAAAGCTGACACCGGAGCAGGTGGAGCGTGAGCGCGAACGTGCTGCGGCCATGCTTGAGGGCGTTGGCGACACATCCCCGGTACAGCACTGGCTGCAAGGTGCGGGGCGGGTGGTTAATGCCATCACAGGCAAGATACAGGACCGTCGCGCGGACAGTTCCGAAGCCTTGGGCATGGAAAGCGCAGACAACTGGATTGCGAACAACCCGGTTTTGTCCAGCCTGATCGGCGGCGGCGGTTCCGGCGTGTCTATGGGTGTGCCGCAAGGCGCGGGCCAGCCGTTGGATGCAATGAACGCTGCGCCTGTGTCGCCGGATCAGGCCGTAGCGAATGATGCTATGGCTGCAATCGGGAAAGCACCCTTGGGCGGTAAGCTTGAGGGCGTGGACCCGCGCATCAATGAAATTCTGACAGAAGCGGCGCGGCGCGCTGGCCTTAATATCGGCGTTAGCGAAGGGCTGCGAAGCGAAGAACGTCAGCGCCAGATGGTTGCGCAAGGCAAGTCGCAAACAATGAACAGTAAGCACCTGCACGGCGGCGCTGCTGATTATCATATTATTGGCGATGACGGTAAACCAAATTGGGATTTTGAAGCATATCGGCCATTGGCAGCGCAGGCGAAGCTTGTCGCGGCTGAAATGGGATATGACGGCTTTGAATGGGGCGGCGATTGGAAATCGCTGAAAGATGGCGTTCACTTCCAGTTTCGTGATGGGGCATCAGCAACACCAGCAGGCCAGCAAGCCCCACAGGCCACACAGGCGGGCTACACGCCCCCACAGGGCGGCGGCATGCCCCAGATGGACAACAGCGTTATAGCGGCCCTGTCAGGGGCCATGTCTGACCCGTGGGTTGCGAAGAAATATGGCCCGGTTATTCAGGCGCTGATGGGCAGCCAGATGAAACGCCAGGATATGCAGTATCAGCAGCAGCTAGGCCAGCAAGATCCGATGTATCAGGCGAAGTTGGCAGAGTTGACAGCGCCGAAACCCGTAGACCCATGGGCCGGGACGCAGGTCATTAACGGCCAAGTCGTCCGTATGGGCGCGAATGGACCGGAGGCTATTGGCGACTTCAATAAGCCAGAACCGGGTTATCAAATGGTCACGCCAGAAGAGGCGCAATCGCTTGGACTTCCCCCCGGCGCATATCAGCGTGGGGCTGATGGCAAAGTCAGTCAGATCGGTGGAAACGGTACAAACGTAACCGTAAACACAGGGAGCGGGCCTGAACTTGGCAAGCTATCGTCTGATTATGGCTATGTGCTGGACCCTGCTACCGGGCAACCTGTCATTGACCCTTCTACGGGGTTGCCAACGGCTGCGCCTGTCCCCGGTTCTCCTGCCGCGCGCGATATAGCGTCGACAAAGGCCAAATCATCGGAAAGTGATCGCCAATCCGGCATCAAAATGGGGACGACGTTGGAAAACATCGGCCTCAATATCGAAGAGTTGGAGGACGGCGGCGTTCCCGTAACGGGCCTTATTGGTAAGATGGGGCGTATGATCCCCGGCAGTCAGGCAACGGACTTCGCCAACCGGACAACCCAAATCAACACTCGCGCGGCCCTAGATGAAGTGCAGAACATGCGCGACAATAGCCCGACAGGCGGCGCGGTTGGTCAGTTGACCGACAGTGAGCGTGAAGCGATCGGCCTCGCTGCAACAAGTCTTGCCGATTCCAGCAGTAAGGAAGAATACCTGCGATCCGCCAAGAAGTTCCGTGAGTTGATGCTTGATACTGCGCATGGTGAAGGAAACTGGCGCATCGACGACAAAGGACAACTGATAATCGGCCAGGGCGGCGAGTCGGCAGAGGGCGGGTTCGACGCATTTGCATCCGATCCAAGCGCGCAACGAGCGGCAGAGCAGTATGGCGTTTCCTTAGAAGAAATGTGGGCTATCAAGCAGGGGCAGAAGTGATGGACGAATTTGAGGCACTGGCCCTTGCTGCGGCAGCACAAAAGAAAAAGGGAACGCCCCAACGTGGCATCGGCGCGGCAGTCTATGACAACGTGATCGGAAACCCTGATGATGGGGTGCAGTCCTACGGCGAACAACTTGGTACATGGTTGAACCGAGCCGGCGAAAGCATGACGCTTGGTCTTGTCGGTGATGAGGCGTCTGCGGCTGCAACAGGAATACTACCGGGCCGTTCATATGATGGAGAACTGGAGCGCTACCGACAGAATGAAGATGATATGTCCGGGATGGGGCGGTTTTCGGCGGATATAGTCGGCGCTCTTGTGCCGGGCGCTGGCCTTGCTGGCGCTGTGGCGCGCGGCGGCAAGTTGGGGGCCAAGGTCCGCAGGGGCATAATTGGCGGCGCTGCGGCAGGCGGAACGTATGGCTTCGCGGAAGGCGAGGGCGGCGCATCTGATCGACTGGCAAATGCCGGGGTTAACGCGAAAGGCGGTGGTATTCTTGGGGGCTTGGTTCCCGTCGCTGGTTCTGTGGTCAAATCACTTGCTCAGGGCCACGCCGGGCGCAAGGCGATCTCTCAGGCGGCTAAAGGCGCGCCAACGTCTGACGCGCTGCGGGCGGAAGGCAATGCGCTGTATCGGCAGGTAGATGATGCCGGGGTACAGATCAAACCGGAAGCATTCGGGCGCGCGCGTTCTGAAATCTTGGACGCATTGCAGTCCAGCACTGGATACGACGAATTGCCGGGGCCGGGCAGTCTCACGCCAAACACATCCCGCGTCATGGAAATCATGGATCAGTCCAGCCAGAAGATGGCAGCAGAACCAACGGCAGCGCTCCCATTCAGCAGCCTTGATAAAATGCGCCGCCAAGCGGGCGCAGCAGCTGGCAACGTGACAAACAAAACCGACCAGAAGGCGGGCGTTACAGTTATCCAGCAACTTGACGATTTTGTGCAGAACCTTGGCCCCGATGATCTGGCTGGCGGCGATGCGGACGCGCTCAAGGGTGCTATCGGGAAAGCCCGTGAAGTCTGGGGCCGTATGTCGCGTTCTCAGGTGCTAGATGACGCAATGGAAAAAAGCGAAAACTACTTGTCAGGGTCGGCAAGTGGATTGCGCAATCAGTTCAAGAATATTCTGCAAAACAAAAAATTGAGTAGTCAGTTTACCGATGCAGAAAAGGCCGCTCTGAGGTCAGTCACACATGGCAATGCATTGGAGCAGCTAATCAACCTTGCAGGTGGTGGCCTTGCCCAGATGGGCAGCATTGGCGGTGGTTTTGCTGTTGGCGGTGTACCGGGCGCATTGCTTGGTACGGCAGCGGCGGCGGGTCAGCGAAAGTTGGCTGAAGCCGTAACGATGAGGTCAGCGGAAAAGGCGCGCGCTGCAATCGCTTCAGGTGGTTTGCGGTTGCCGGGTGTTTCTCAGGCTTTGCAGCTTTCTGGGAAACGTCCTGAGTTTCTTACAAATACGGTTCTAAATGCGCTTACGGCCACTTCACGGCAATAGCAGCAACCCCGACTGTGAGCAGGCAAAACACGACAATGCCCATCGCTCCCCAGTCTCTTTCGTTCTTATTCAGGCGACCTAAACCGTAGATCAACCCGGCGGCGTTCGCGATGGCGAGTGAAACCGTCATGTAAATCGTTGCTACATCCATGCCCTCATGTGTCGGCATTCCCCCCTAAATTGTCAATGAGGTACGCGATGCCCAGATCCGCAGGCACCTACAGCCTTCCGCCGTCCTATAAGGCGGTATCAGGCCAGACGGTACGCACAGAGCAGCACAACCCGCCACTTGAGGACATCGCCAAGGCGCTAACCGAAAGTATGCCGCGCGATGGGTCTGCGTCATTCACCGGGCCGCTGTCCATGAACGGCAATCGCGTGACCAACCTTGCCCCCGGATCAGCGGCGGGCGATGCGGTGCGTCTTGATCAGGTGACGCTCTATTCGGCATGGCTGGAATCGGTATCGGGACTGGCGCTTGAGGCGAATAACTACATCTACGCGACAGGCGCAGGAACGGCGGCAAAGGCCACGATCACGCCGTACATGCGGACGGTACTTGATGATGCCAACGCGGCGGCGGCGCGCATCACGCTAGGCGTCATTGATCCCGTTCTGGCAACCAAGGCGCAGGCCGAGGCGGGCAGCAACAACACCGCCTATATGACGCCGCTGCGCACAAGCGATGCAATGGCAACCCAGCCATTGGCGCGGGAGTTTGAAAGCACAGGTAACGGCATTCCAGCGGCTGATAGCCCGGTTACGAAATCGCACGGCTTGGGCGCAAAGCCATCCCTGCATACGGTTTCAATCGTCTGCGCGACTGCGGACCTTGGCTATTCAGTCGGGGATGAAATCACGCTGGCATCACATGAAGGCAACGGATTACGCGGACTGACAACGTGGCGCAGCGCTGCTGACATTGGTTTCGTGTGGAGTAGCGGCATTTTCGTCATCAACCGCACCGGCATCGGCGTTGCCGCAATCACCAACGCCCGATGGACCGTCACCTACCGCGCCTGGCGCTAATCCCCCCCAAATTCAATAGAAATACCCGCTTTGGCGGGCCAATACCGATGGAGCGCACATGCCCACATTTACCAAACCAGCGGATCTGCCAGTAGCTGCATCAGTAAACACCGATGCTTCTTTGCCAGTGCAGAACGGCGTTACAGTCGAAAAGGCCACGCCGACGCAGATTGTCAACACGGGCAGGCCATTTGCATCTGAGGCGCAGGCTATTGCCGGGGTGGACGCAACCACGGCGATGTCGCCGCTGACGACTAAACAGGCGTTTACGGCGCTTGGCAGCGGGAATATGCTGGCGGCGAATAACCTTTCGGATCTGGCAAACGCCGCGACAGCGCGCGCCAATATCGGGTTGGCAATCGGAACGGATGTGCAGGCGTATTCGGCCATTTTGGCAGGCACAACGGCTAGTTTTTTGAGCGCTGATAAAACGAAGTTAAACGGCATCGAAACCGCTGCGACTGCGGATCAGACGGGCGCGGAGATTAAAGCAGCATACGAGGGCGAAACGAATGCCTTCACGGACACGCTGTTTACAAAACTGG
>Ga0136556_1000331_pt1 | contig 30231 bp, 30 predicted proteins | sample AntRauTorckE6831_FD_104780 | JGI IMG/M metagenome (GOLD analysis project Ga0136556, IMG submission 104780) | Saline lake microbial communities from Rauer Islands, Antarctica - Metagenome Torckler E6 #831 | ecosystem: Environmental > Aquatic > Non-marine Saline and Alkaline > Saline | place... | reverse complement strand
GGTGGGACTGCCAGCGATAGTGGCGCCGACGGCCCGGCCGTGCCGGTTGGCGGTTAGCGCCAGCGGGATGTACGCCGGTTCGCCCGTGACGACGTGCTCGGCTTCGGCGCAGTCGCCGGCCGCGTACACGTCCGGTACGTTCGTCTCCCGGTAGGCGTCGGTCGCGATTGCGCCAGTCGGCCCGAGTTCGATGCCCGCGTCAGTAGCCAGTTCGGTCCGTGGGCGGACGCCGGTCCCGATCAGCACCATCTCGACGGGAACGCGTTCGCCGTTGGCGACGACGGCGTCGACGGCGTCGCCGCCGGCGAGTTCCTCGACTTCCGAACCGAGATGTACCACCACCCCCTGGTCGACGAGATGCTCGGCGACTCGCTCGCTGGTCGCTTCGCTGAACGCCTTGAGGATACGCTCGCCGCGCTGGAACAGGTGGATCTCGAAGCCGTTGGCCGCCAGCGCCTCGGCCATCTCGACGCCGATGTAGCCGCCACCGACGATGCCGACGGCGCCGTTGCAGGTTTCGAGGAACCCGCAGGCCGGGCCGCTGTCGGACTGCTGGAGGTTGCCATCCGACCGGGCGCGGGAGACGTACTCCCGGAGTTCCTTCCCGTCGGACATGGAGCCGAGGGTATAGACGCCCTCGCGTTCCAACCCCGCGATTGGCGGCCGCACCGGCGCCGCGCCGGTGGCGACGAGGAGCGAGTCGTACGCCTGCATCACGGTCCCCTCGCCGCTTTCGGCGGTTACGGTCTGCCCGTCCGTGTCGATATCGACGACGTCGTGGCCCGTGTGGAGGTCGATGTCGCGCTCCTCCCGGAACTCCTCGGGCGTAACCGAGACGAGGTCGTCCAGCGACTGGATCTCGCCTTTGACGTAGTAGGGAAGTCCGCAGGCGCCGTAGGAGACCCACTCGCCCCGTTCGAAGACGACCACGTCGAGGTCCGGGTCGTCGCGTTTGGCCTTGCTCGCGGCGGACATCCCGGCGGCGTCGCCGCCGACGACCACGAATGTGCTCATGGGCCTACGTGGACGGGTACGGGAATAAAGCCGGGCGTGATCCAGTTCCGGATTCGGAGCGGAATGGCGTTCCACCCTGCCACGGCTGACAGTCGCCGCGGTAGCGTTCCACCCCGGCACGGTTGACCATCACCGCGGCTGACAGTCCCCCCGATAGCGCTCCGCACCGCCGCGGCTGACAGTCGCCGCGGCGGCGCTCCGTAGAGGGAAGCTTCTTAAGTTGTTCGGCGGTACGCAACGGGTATGGGACTGTTCGACCGACTCCGGGGCGAGAGCACGCCTCGAGTCGTCTTTCTCGGTATCGACGGCGTGCCGTTCAGCCTCCTCGACGATCACCCGGACGAGTTCCCCAACTTCGCCGCACTCGCCGATGAGGGGAGCGCGGGAACGATCGACAGCATCGTACCGCCGGAGTCGAGCGCCTGTTGGCCCTCGCTGACCACCGGCGTCAACCCCGGTGAGACCGGCGTCTACGGCTTCCAGGACCGCGAGATCGGCACGTACGACACGTACGTCCCGATGGGCCGCGACGTCCAGGCGACGCGGCTCTGGGACCGGGTCGCCAACGACGGCCGCAACGCGACGGTGATGAACGTCCCCGTGACGTTCCCGCCCCAGCGCAACGTCCAGCGCATGGTCTCGGGCTTCCTCTCGCCCAGCGTCGAGAAGGCCGCCTACCCCGAGGAACTCCGGGACTACCTGGAGTCGATCGACTACAAGATCGACGCCGACGTGAAGCAGGGCCACGAGGAGGACAAGTCGCCGTTCATGTCGGATGCCCACGCGACGCTCGATGCGCGCTACGAGGCGTTCAGCCACTACCTCGACCAGGACGACTGGGACCTCTTCTTCGGCGTCTTCATGACGACCGACCGAGTGAACCACTTCCTGTTCGAGGATTACGAACGCGACGGGCCGAACAAGGAGGCGTTCATGGACTTCTACCGACAGCTCGACGAGTACATCGGGAAGATCCGGCAGAACCTCGCGGACGACGTGACGCTCGTCGTCGCCTCCGACCACGGGTTCACCAGCCTCGATCACGAGGTCCACCTCAACGAGTGGCTCGAACAGGAGGGCTGGCTCTCCTACGAGGACGAGGACCACGAGGAACTCGACGACATCGCCGACGAAACCCGTGCGTACTCGCTGATCCCGGGTCGATTCTACATCAACCTGGAGGGGCGCGAGCCCCGCGGGAGCGTCCCGCAGGACGAGTACGAGGCGGTCCGTGACGAACTGAAGACGGAACTCGAAGCGCTCGAGGGGCCCGACGGCCGAAAGGTGTGTGAGCGCGTCGTCGTCAAGGAGGAGGCGTTCCGCGGCGACCACGACGACATCGCGCCGGACCTGGTGGCCATCCCGAACCACGGCTTCGACCTGAAGGCCGGCTTCTCCGGCGACAGCGAGGTGTTCGCCGAGGGGCCCCGCAACGGGATGCACAGCTTCGACAACGCGTCGCTGTTCATCGACACCCCGGACGCGGACATCGAGGACAGCGACCTGCTCGACATCGCGCCGACGATCCTGGACCTGATGGAGATGGACTTCTCCCGGACGGAGTTCGACGGCGCGAGTCTCGTTCGCAACTGAGTCGATTTGGGGTTTTGGGGAGGAAGTCTTCTGGACGAGGTGGTGTTCTCCGGTTACGACGACCGCGACAGTATCCCGTTCGTTGACCACTTGTGAGCGCGACCGCACAGCACGGCGACGGTCTTCCCCGCATCCTCCCCACGGGCTCGCCGATCCATGGCGAGCCCTCGCGTGCACCGTAATCAACCAGCGGCGGCGCCATGCGGTCACAAGTTGCCTGAGAACTCCGCGGTGCTGTTCGCGGTGGAATATCGACGAATCAACCCGTAGTTACGCCACGGCATCGTTCGCCACCCTGCCCGTACCGACCTCGACACCGCCCCGTCCGAAAACGGCATAGCCCCCCCGCCCCACCCACCCCTATGGAGTACGAGGAGCCCCAATTCTTCCACGTGATGGGCTACGTCGGCGACGCTGATCACGACGTGATCGACATGGTCAGCGGCAACCCCGACTGGGAGCCGCCGCAGGCGCTCCGGGACGGGCTGAAGGAGTACGCCGAGTTCGAACCGGATCGCTTCCAGTACCCGCCCAGCGACGGGACCGCCGAACTCAAAGCCGAGATCGCCGAGCGCCGCGGCGTCGACCCGGCACAGGTCGTGATCACCAACGGCACCGGCGAGGCGAACTACCTCGGGATGGCCGCCGCACTCGAGCGCGATATCGGCGACGAGGTGCTGCTCACCGACCCCGTCTACCCCTACTACCCCGGAAAGACGAAGATGCTCGGCGGCGACGCGACGTTCGTCCCGGCCAACCGCGACGGCAGCATCGACGTCGACGCCTACCGCGAGGCTATCAGCGACGAAACCGGGCTGGTGGTGCTGAACACGCCGAACAACCCCACCGGCGCGGTGTACGACCACGAAAAAGTCGAGGCGATCGTCCGTCTCTGCGAGGAGCACAACGCCCTCGCCGTCGTCGACGAGGTGTACGACCACTTCGACCTCTCCGGGGAGTTCGAGTCCGCGCTCACCATCGACTCCGAGCACCGCATCGTTACCTCCGGCTTCTCGAAGTCCCTCGCCATCACGGGATTCCGCGTGGGCTACGCCATCTTCCCCGACTGGCTCACCGAGAACGCGAAGGCTCGACACATGCTCGTCAACGTCGCCACCACCCGTCCGGGCCAGCACGCCGTGCTCCGGGGGCTGGAAGGCGCCGACGCCGCCTACTACGAGGCTTCTCGGGAGCTCATCCGCGAACGCGTGGATACGTTCACCGACGCCCTCGACGCCGCCGGCGCGGAGTACACCCGCCCGGACGGCGCGTTCTACGTGATGGCGCGCTTCGACGGCTACCCGGGGACGATGGCGAACGTCGAGCGACTGATCGACGAGGCTGGCGTCGCCGGAATGCCCGGCGAGGGGTTCGGCGACGCGTACGACGACTGGCTCCGCTTCGCGCTGGTCACCCCGCGCGTCGAGGAGGCGGCCGAGCGATTGACGGATTTCTTCGCGTAGCGAGCTTTTCGCGGCTGGTTTTCGCAGCCCGTGAGCGACCGCGATAGCGCGCCGGTTCGTTTATAAACGGTATGCCGCGATAGCGAATGCCGATTCCGGCCGCCGCGTAACGCTCAAGCGCCCCGCCCGCGAACGCCCGCCCGTGTCGACCCGGGAGGAAAAACGGGAACTCGGCCTCGAACTGCTCGCCCACCTGGAGGACGGGGAACTATCGCTGGCCGAGACGATCGATCGGCTGGAAGCGGTCACCACCAGCCCCTCGCTCACTCGGGAGATCCTCGACGACGCCGAGAAGCGGGGGCTGATCGAGCGCGAAGACGGTCGCCTGCGAACCCGCACTGGCGGGACGTTCGTGCGCATGGGTAGCGACGTGGTCGAACGGGAGGGTGAGTACGACTGTCGGCGCTGTGGCGCGAGCATCTCGACGGGGCACTTCGTGCAGTTCGAGAGCGGCGAGTTGGGGCCGTTTGGCCCCTCATGCGTGCGGAAAATCCTCGGGCGCGAGTAGCTGTCGCTCGGTCGTCGGGGAAAAACGGGAGAACCGGCGGAAGCGGATCGACTACCAGGCCGACCAGGCGCTGGTCTTCGTGTCGCGGCCGAAGGCACGCTTGATGTCCTTCGCGAACGCCAGGTCGCCCTCGTGGTCGAGTTTCTTGTGCCGGTAGTCGTCGGCGACGGCGTCGCGGAGTTGGAGGCTGTCCACCTCGAACTCGTCGTCGCCGAACTCGTAGGTCTTGCCGACGACGAACTCGAAGTCACCGGGGAGGAACGCCTTCGTGCTGCGGGACTGCTCGTTGCGCCCGTCGCCCTCCTTGGGGTGGATGGTGATGTTGACGCCGACGTTGTCGACGACTCGGGTCCAGACCGTCTGGACCTCGTCCATCTCGGCGTGGTCGGTCCGGCGCTCCGGGCCTACCTCGATGCTGGTCACTTCGACCTGCTGGATCGCTTCGGTCGTCTCGACGACGAACTCGTCGCCGGCCTCGATACTCTCGTCGGAAACGGCGTTCAGCGTCGCCTTGTACGCCTCGCCGTCCTGGGAGACCACCACGTCGACGGTGACCTCGTCCGGCGTCTCGATCTTCTCCTTGTGGACGTGGCCACACTCCGTACACCGAACTGTCGTCTGCCCGCCCGGGCTCAGAACCTCGTGGACCGTCTCCTCGTGGGGCGAACACGAGGGGCAGGGAAGCGGCAGGCGCTCTGCGGACTCGCTCATACGTCCGATTGCCGTTCGCGCCGTTTAAACCCGCGTTTTCGCAGGGCGGCGTGACACGGAGGGACGCAGTGGGGGCGGGTTTCGGGCGGTAGTGGCGGCAGGTTGAGAATCAGGGAAGCGCACGCAGGTCCGCCAGCATCTCGTCGAGGTCCTTCGTCGACACCGCCAGCGAGAACCCGTCGCGCTTCGCGAGTGCGGGCGCGTGATCCCACACGTCCTCGGGTTCGATACCGTGGAGCACCACCGCGTTGGGCGTCGGCGTCAGCACGCGAAGCGCAACCAGCGGCGACTCGCCGCGGGTGACGTTCGTAAAGACGAGCGCCCGGTCGGTGCTCTCGCCGTAAAGTCGGTAGAACTCCTCGCTGGAGAGACGAGTGATAGCCTCGATGCTGTTGATCACGGTGTGGCCGTTGACGTGTTCGGCGCCGCCATCGGCGAGTTCGGTCGCCCCCGTCGCCTCGTAGAACTCCGCCATCGGCACTGCGCGAGAGTACTCTCGCAGGTCGTGGACGATGTCGCTCTCGAACCCCGCAGTGACGACGCGGGCGTACTGCCGGATGTGGGCACCCCCGCGGTCGGCGTCGATGGCCAGTAGCCCCTCGACAAGCCGTCGGACCACGCCGATACCGGGGCTCTCCCGGCGACCGCTCTCGTAGTCGGAGACCACCGACGAGGAGACGTCCATCTCCTCGGCCAGCGCCGTCTGGGACACCTCGAAGTCGGTGCGCCACTTCCGCAGGGTGGCGCCGGGGTCGTCCGAGAGGACGACTTCGCCGGCGATCCGGCGCGCGAGTCGGCGCTCTGCGTTCTCGGTCACGACTCCGGATGCACGGGGCGCCGAAATAGACGTGTCGGTGCTACTCCTCGAGGGTGACGCTCTCGTCGGCGGCCGACCGCAGGGCGTCCGAGCGACCGTAGCTTCCGGGCGCGATAGCGAGTGTCCGCACCCCCTCCCGGCCCGCGAGTTCGAACGCGGGCTTGAAGTCGGTGTCCCGGGAGGCCACAGCGATGGTCTCGACACGGTTCCGGAGGACGAACTCCGCGGCGTCGACGGCGAGTTTCACGTCGACGTCGCCGCTGGTAGTGATCACTTCGAAGCCGTGGGCCTCCGCCGCCCGGATCAGGCTCCCGGGTGCCTGCTCGTTCAGGTAGAGGCGCGCGGCGACGACGCGGCCGGAGGCGGCCGCGGCCGCACGCACGTCGTCCAGATCCACGTCGAACTCGTCGCGTAACACGTTCGGCCCGTCGACGAACAGCGCGACCCCCTCGCGCCGCCCGCCGATCAGCCGCCGAACCAGGTCCATAGCCGTCCCTGCGGCCGCCCCGCCATATCGCTTCCGGGAGCGACCGGTCGCTGTTCGCGAGTCGATGGATGACGAAGAATTGAGAATTTATTAAGGTAACAAAGAGAAACATGTAGTGAGTTTCGATAGAAATTTATGTGGCTGCGCCAGTTGTGAGTCCGCACCATGTCAGACGATAGCGAACGAAGCTGGGAGCGACGGAGCGTGCTGAAAGGGATCGGCGCACTCGGCGCCGCCGCGGGGTTTGCGGGCGTGGGGTCAGCCACGCCGGGACGGGAACCCGGAGCGAAGGCGGGTGAGGTCCTCGTCGGCGTCTCGGCGACGGCCGACGGCGTGGCCCGGACCGTCGAACAGTACGTGCCGGGCGACGCCGAACTCGTACACGAGAACGAGACACTTCGGTACGTCGCGGTGACCTTCCCCGAAACGGCCGCCGACGTGGCCCGCGAGAACTTCATCGAGGCAGTAACACAGAAGGAGCACATCAAGTACGCCGAGCGGAACGCAACCCACGAGGCGTTCGCGACGCCGAACGACCCGCAGTTCGGCGATCAGTACGCGCCCCAGCAGGTGAACGCGCCGGGCGCGTGGGACACCACCTTCGGCGACTCGTCGGTGACGGTTGCCGTCGTCGACACCGGTGCCCAGTACGATCACCCGGATCTCGCGGCCAACTACGCCGACAACCCGGGTCGGGACTTCGTGGATAGCGACTCCGACCCGTATCCGGACGTCCCACAGGACGAGTACCACGCGACCCACGTCTCGGGCTGTGCGGCGGCCGTCGTCGACAACGGTACCGGCGTCGCCGGGCAGGGGAACTCGACGCTGATCAACGGGCGCGCGCTGGACGAGAACGGCAGCGGCTCCACCGGAGATATCGCCGACGCGATCCAGTGGGCCGCCGACCAGGGCGCCGACGTGATCAACCTCAGTCTCGGTGGCGGCGGCTACACGGACACGATGAAAAACGCCGTGAGCTACGCCACGAACAACGGCGCGCTCGTGGTCGCCGCCGCCGGGAACGACGGCTCCTCGTCGGTCTCCTACCCGGCGGCGTACTCCGAGTGTCTTGCCGTCTCGGCCGTCGACGACAGCGAGAACCTGGCTTCCTTCTCCCAGTACGGCGATTCGGTCGAACTCGCCGCGCCGGGCGTCGACGTGCTCTCGACGACCACCGAGACCCGCGGCGGCTACGAAAAGCTCTCGGGCACCTCGATGGCCTGTCCGGTGGTGTCCGGCGTCGCCGGCCTCACGCTCGCGCGGTGGGACCTCTCGAACAGCGACCTCCGGAGCCACCTCAAGAACACCGCCGCGGACATCGGCCTCCCCGACGATCAGCAGGGCAGCGGGCAGGTCGACGTCGCGGCTGCGGTGACGACCGAACCCGGCAGCGGGGGTGGCGGTGGTGACGACGGCGGGTCGGGCGACTCAACGTCCTCCTCCGTCGAGGGGAGCCTCTCGGGCTACTGGGACTACGACGACTACAGCTACGGCTGGAGCTACGACAGCCCATCGCAGGTCGTCATCGAACTCGACGGCCCGAGCGACGCCGACTTCGACCTCTACGTCAACACGGGAACGACGCAGAACGCGACGCCCAGCGACTACGACTACGCCTCCTACACGACCGACAGTCAGGAGTCGATCATCATCGACGCGCCCGACGACTCGACGGCGATGCAGGTCGACGTGGACTCCTACAGCGGGTCGGGGAGCTACACGCTGACGATCACCGAGTACCAGTAGACGCGCGTACTGGACCGCCCGAATCGGGGCTCGTTCCAGAGCCCCAGACCTATTAGCGGGCGCGCGCTAGCCCACCCCAATGGCGACTTGCGACGTGTGTGGGAACGAAGAGAACATGCCCTACGAGTGCCGGCGCTGTGGGGGGAACTTCTGCTCGGAACACCGGCTCCCGGAGAACCACGACTGCCCGGGGCTACAGTGGAACGATCCCGTCGGCGTGTTCGACGAGGCCGGGGGCGGCCGGTCGGGTGGGCCAGCCGGCAGCAGCCGTACCGGTCTCCGTGCCCGCGCGACCGCGCTCTGGCGGAGCTACGTCAAGGGGAACGCGACGTTCGTGTTCCTGCTGGCGATGTGGGTGACCTGGGTGATCCAACTCGGCCTCCGCGTGTTCGCGCCGGAACTCGAGAACACCCTGTTCGTCCTGCGCTCCTCACACCCCGAGTACGTCTGGACGTGGATCACGTCCGTGTTCGCCCACGGCGGTATCTTCCACATCGTCACCAACAGCATCGGGATCTTCTTCTTCGGCCAGGTAGTCGAGCGCCGGATCGGCACCAAGCGGTTCGTCGGCCTGTTCCTGCTCTCGGGCGCCGTCGCCGGCCTCGCCCAGATCGGTGCGACCCTCGCACTCGTCGGCCCGGGCGCACAGGTCGGCGTCGTCGGCGCCAGCGGCGCGCTGCTGGCGATCATGGGCGTGCTGACCATCCTGAACCCCGGGCTCACCGTGTATCTCTACTTCTTCCTCCCCGTTCCGATCTGGGCGCTCACCATCGGGTTCGCCGCGCTCAGCCTGCTCCAAGGGTTCGGACAGGTCGGGGGCGGCGCCGGCATCGCCCACTGGGCCCACCTGGCCGGCCTGGCGATCGGCCTCGTCTACGGCACCTACATCCAGGGGAAAGTCGAGCCACCCCAGCGACTCCAGTTCGGCGGCGGTGGCGGCCCCGGCGGTCCGGGCGGCCCCGGCCGCGGCGGCGGACGGTTCTGAGCGTGAACCTCGACCGCCCCGAGTTCCGGCCCGATCCGGCACTCTCCCGCGCGGAGATGGAGGACCTTCAGCGCGACATCGCCGACGCCGCAACGTTCGCGGACGACCTGCCGTTCGATCCCGACGCAGTGTCGGTCGACGACCCCGTCGAGGCCGACGGGAGCGGAACCCAGCGACTCGGGGCGAGCAGCAACTCGCCCGTCGTCGTCGGCGTCGATCAGGCGTTCCTCGAGGAGCGCGCGGTGTCGGCCATCGTCGCGATCCAGGACGGCGCCGTCGTCGAACGCGTCCACGCGGTGACGCCGCTCTCGATCCCGTACGTCCCGGGCCTGCTGGCGTTCCGCGAGGGCGGCCCGATCCTCGCGGCGTTCGAGGCGCTATCGGTCGACCCCGACCTCGCGGTGTTCGATGGCTCCGGCCGGATCCACTTCCGGCAGGCCGGCATCGCGACCCACATCGGCGTCATGCTGGACCTGCCGAGCATCGGGGTCGCGAAGAACCTCCTCTGTGGGACGCCTGCGGAATCCATCGACGACCGACCGGTCGGCTGGTCGACGCCGATAGCGGCAGACAGCAGTGTCGAAGCGCCCGAGGGCACCGTGATCGGCCACGCGTATCAGTCCCGGCAGTGGGATCGCGACCAGTCGATCAACCCGCTGTACGTCTCGCCGGGCCACCGCGTCTCGGCGTCGACGACGGTCGATCTGGTCGAGTCGCTCTGTGCGGGCTACAAACTCCCTGAACCGACGCGCCTGGCCGACCGCGCCGCCGACGACGCGAAAGCGCAGTACGAGTAGGACCGCTGTTCGCTGCTAACCAGTTTCTGACCACCTTTGCTCACACTTAACCCTCGGCCGGCCCAGTGGTCAGCCATGCGACCGGAGACGGTGCTCATCACTGGCTGCTCGTCCGGCATCGGCCGCGCCACCGCCGAGGCGTTCCTCGATGACGGCTGGACGGTGTACGCGACGGCGCGCGACACCGACGACATCACCGACCTGGGCCAGCGTGAGGGCTGCAAAACCAACGCGCTCGACGTGACCGACGACAGCGACGTCCGAAACGTCGTCAACCGAATGCTCCGCAACGAGGACCGGATCGACTGTCTGGTCAACAACGCGGGCTACGCCCAGTTCGGGCCGACCGAGGAGGTCGACACCGAGGACGTCGAACGACAGTTCGAGGTGAACGTCTACGGGCCCCACCGACTCAGCAAGGCGGTGCTCCCGCACATGCGCGAGGCCGGCGAGGGGACGGTCGTGAACCTCTCCTCGGTGGCCGGCCGGGTCTCGATGCCCGGCGGCGGCGCCTACTCGGGGTCGAAGTTCGCGCTCGAAGCCATGACCGACTCGCTGCGCTGGGAGGTCGAAGGCCACGGCATCGACGCCGTGCTGGTCGAACCCGGCCCCGTGCAGACGAAGTTCGGCGACCGCGCGAGCGAGGAGACGAACACGACCGAACGCACGGGCGCCTACGACTGGTTCTGGTCGCTGTTCGAGGACACCGACGTGCTCGCCGGCGGCGGCCCGGGCGCCATCGAACCCGAGGAAGTCGCCGACCGCATCCTCGACGCCGCGAACCTCACGGACCCGCCCGCGCGGATGCCCGTGGGGCCGCTCGCAGGTTGGCTCATCAAGACGCGCCACCTGCCGGACTCGATCCGGGATCTGGCGATCCGGTTCGCGCGCAAGCGGATGGCGTGAGGTAGGCCGGACCCGCCTTCTCAGTCCAAACAGGCCGCAACCACTCGCAGCGCCGCCTCCCCACGAACGTCGTCGGCCAGCAGTGGCACCCGTTTGACCTCCCGACCCCGGTAGAGATCGGTCGCCTGACTCAGCGCGTCCTGCTGGACCGACCAGCGGCGCTGGCAGAACTCGCAGTCCTCGAGGTTCGGCGTGACGACCCAGTCGTCGGCGATACCGGCGAGGTCGGCCACGTCGGCGGGGTCCTCCATCACGCGGTTCACGACGAGCGTCCCGACGGGAATCTCGAACTCCTCCAGCCGACTCACGAGACGCTCGGACTCGGCGACACTCATCGTCTCGGGCACCATCACGACCCGGAAGTCGGTGCGCTCTGGGTCTCGCAGGAGCGTGCGCAAGCGCTCGATTCGGTCCTTGAGTTCGTCGAGGTCCTGGCTCCCCCCTGCCTCGCCGTCGTCGCCGCCGAACACGCCCTTGAGTCCGTCCATCATCCCCGAGAACTGCTGGCGGAGTTTGACCATCCGGCCGACCATCGTGTCCAGCATCTCCGGGAGCTGGAGCAGGCGCAGCGTGTGACCCGTCGGCGCCGTGTCGACGACGACGCGGTCGAAACGCGGGTCGTCCATGTGCTCGATCAGCTTCTGCATCGCCGCCGCCTCGTCGGCGCCGGGCATCGTGCCACCCAGGAGCGACTCCATCCCCGCGCCCTCGCCGCCGAGCAGTCCCGCGAGGTCACCGACCCGCCCCTCCTCCTGCTGGGCGGCGAAAAAGCCCTCCTCCATCGCGGCGTCGGGGTCGATTTCGACGCCCCAGAGCGGCACGTCCTCGCGGAGTCGGCTGGGGTGAGCCGGGATATCCACGTCCAGCGTGTCCGAGAGCGAGTGGGCGGGATCCGTCGAGACGACGAGCGTCTTCGTCCCGTCGGCCGCGGAGGCCAGCGCCGTCGCCGCGGCGCAGGTGGTCTTGCCGACGCCGCCTTTCCCGCCGTAGAGTACGTACTCCGGCGCGTCGATGTCGGTGGGGAGCGGGGTCTCCCCGTCGAGCGTTTCGGCGGGCGCGTCGTCGACGTCGACGACGTCCTCCTCGACGGAGTCGACAGGCTCCACGTCGATTTCGGTCATCGTGGGCGATGGGTGGCGAAGGCTTGTGTGTCTCTCGGTCCCGCGACCGATCAGCCTCCCCAGTCGCTCGGAACGTACTGGCCGAAGTCGGGGTCCCCGCCCACCCCGAGCGGTCGGAACGCGCGCTCGCCGTCGACGCGGAACGACTCGGTTTTCGCGCGCCCGGGCCCGGTGAGGTAGCCGACGAGCGCCATGGCCTGCGAGTAGGCGACGTCGTGGTGCGCCGGATTGGTGGGGATGACCGCGTACTCGTTGCGCAACAGCGACGGCGGGTCGTCGATGCCTCGGTCGACGTGGGGCGTCAGCGACCCCTCCCGTACCGTGAGAAAGGTGCCGCGGTCCGTGAGGGTGTAGGCGTCCATCTCCTCGCTTACGGTGAGCGTATTCCCCATCCCCTGGCCGGTCTCGCGGTACCAGTCGCCGCTGGGGTCGACGCCCGCTTCGTCCCAGATGCGCTGCTCGCGGATGTGGGTGCCCGAGCGGTCACCCCGGGAGACGAAGGGGGCCTCGGCGTCGGCGATGGCGCGGAACGCCGTGGCCGGATCTGCGCCGGCGACGCCCGCCGGGTCGTCGGGCTGGCCGACGACGAGGAAGTCGTTGACCATCACCGCTCGCCGGTTGACACCGTGGCCCGCACGCAGGAACGCGTCCTCGAGCGGGCGGGCGTGGACCAACACCACGTCGGCGTCGCCCTTCCGAGCGGTCTCGAGCGAACCGCCGGTGCCGCGGGAGAGCGTCCGCACCGACGCGTCGAACGATTCCTCGAACGCCGGGATCAGCGCATCGAGTAGGCCGCTGTCGTAGGTTGTCGTCGCCGTCGCGAGCGTGAGCCGTCCCTTCGTTGCGGGCTGCTGGGCGGCGCCGGCGCTGGCGTCGGCGCCACAGCCAGCGAGCGCCAGCGTGCCGCCGACGCCGACCGCGCGGAGGTAGCCCCGCCTGTCCATACCGAAACAACTAGCTTCAGTTACAAATATCTACTGAAGTAACGATAAATAGTTTCGCCAGCGGGCCACCGTCGACCACAAACCCCATCGCCCTCCGTATCCGACGGCGACTGTGCAGCGACGCTCTCGCGCGGCTCTCGGAGCGGGACTCCTCTTGCTCGTCGCCGTCGGGGCCGTCCTCACCTCGCCGCGGTGGCTGCTGGCCCGTCTCGACTGGCTGGCGGCCGACCCCGTGCGGTTCACCGTCGCGCTGGTGGCGCTGGCGCTCGTCCGCCCGCTCCTCGCGTGGCCCACCACGCTGATCGCGGTGGCTGTCGGCTACGCCTGGGGATTCCGGGGGCTCCCGATTGCGCTGGCGCTGATCGCAGTCACCAGTCTCCCGCCGTTCCTGCTCGCCCGGCGGTCCGCGGACGGCGGGCGGTTCTCGACCGCAGGCGCGAAAGCCGTCGACGCCACCGGCGACCTCCGGAGCGTCGTCGTCAGCCGCCTGCTCCCGGCGCCATCGGACGTGGTCTCGGTCGGCATCGGTCTCTCGGGCGTGCCGGTTCGGGCGTTCCTCGTCGGCACCGCTATCGGCGAACTCCCGTGGGCCGTCGCCGGCATCGTCGCCGGGCGATCAATCGACCGCGTGCTGCGCGAGGGGCTCGGCTCCGTCGTCGAACCACAGCTACTCGTCGCCGCTGGCGTTGCCGCGGCCCTCCTACTGGCCGGCCCCGCCTACCGGCACTTCCGGGGAGAGCCGGACGACCTCACTTGAACAGCGACTCGCCGGTCATCTCTGAAGGCTGCGCCATCCCCAGCAGCGAGAGCACCGTGGGCGCCACGTCGGGGAGCGATCCGCCCTCGCGGATCGACCGCCCCGCCGACCCACCCTCGGGCGAGACGTAGATCAGTGGGACCGGGTTGAACGTGTGGGCGGTGTGGGGCGATTCGGGGGACCCCATGTCGTCGGCGTTCCCGTGGTCGGCAGTCACGAGCAGGTGCGCGCCCGCGTCGGCGACGGCGTCCGCGAGGCGGCCGAGTTCCAGGTCGACCGCTTCGACGGCCTCGACGGCGGCGTCGAAGTCGCCGGTGTGGCCCACCATGTCCGGGTTGGCGTAGTTGAGCACCAGCGCCTCGGGCTGGCGGCCCGCCTCGTCGATGGCCGCGAGGGCGGCGTCGGTCACCTCCGGCGCCGACATCTCGGGCTGTTGGTCGTAGGTCGGTACGTCCGGCGATGCGATGATCCGGCGCTCCTCGCCGTCGAACGGCGACTCCCGGCCGCCGCTGAAGAAGTAGGTGACGTGGGGCTCCTTCTCGCTCTCGGCGACCCGGAGTTGGCCCATCCCCTCGTCGGCCCAGAGCTCTCCCAGCGTCGCCTCCGGATCGTTGGGCGGGAACGCGACCGGGAACGGGTACGTCTCCTCGTACCGGGTCATCGTCGCCAGCCTGATTTCGGGGCGGTCGAGGCCGAACGGCCACTCGTCGGCCTCGATGCCGCCGAGCAGCCGACAGAGCTGTCGAGTACGGTCGGCCCGAAAGTTGAACGTGATCACCGAATCGCCGTCCTCGAGCGCTGGCGCGTCCGAAATCAGCGTCGGCTCGACGAACTCGTCGGTCTCGCCGCGCTCGTAGCTCTGCTCGACTGCGGCCACAGGGCTGTCGGTTTCGTATCGCGCTATTCGGTTTACGATGGCGTCGTACGTCGCTCTCGTCCGCTCCCAGTTGTGATCCCGGTCCATCGCGTAATACCGGCCCGTGACGGTGGCAACGTGGCCAGTTTCGTGCTCGTCGATGACCCGCTGGAGGTCCGCGAGGTAGTCGGCGCCGCCCTCGGGTGGGGTGTCCCGTCCGTCGGTGAAGGCGTGGGTGACCGCGTCGACGCCCTGCTCGGCCGCGAGTTCGATGAGGGCGTGGAGGTGGGCCTGGTCCGAGTGGACTCCGCCGTCACTCACGAGGCCAGCGAAGTGGACCCGGCCGTCGTGCTCGGCGGCGTACTCGAACGACTCGCGGATGGCGTCGATGTCGCGCAGTTCGTCGGCGGCGATGGCGTCGTTGATCCGGGTGTAGGGCTGCTTGACCACGCGACCGGCGCCCATGTGGATGTGGCCGACTTCGCTGTTGCCCATCTGCCCCGCTGGCAGGCCGATCCGGCGGCCGTGGGCGGTCATCGTTCCGAACGCGCCCGCGGCCCGGAGCGCGTCGAAGTTCGGCGTCGACGCCGCGCCGACGGCGTCCCGGCCCTCCTGCGCTGGGGGAGCGAGCCCCCAGCCATCGAGAATCACGAGTGCTGCGTCCATGCGTTCGAGGTGGGCTGGACGCCGTATCACCGCTTCGGTGGATCGGGCAACAGACACATACGCACAGGTCCGAAACGTCCCCCAACTCGATGGACCTCCAGAGCCTGAACCGGCGCCGTATGATCGCCCTACTCGCTGGGGGCGGCGCCACCGCGGGCGGGGCGTACATGCTCAGCGGCGACGCGGAGCCGGCGGAGACCGCGCTCCTGAGCGACGAGGAGTCGCGACGACTGGCCGAGGCCCACGCGCCGACGCTCTACTTCGGCGCCCGAGAGCGGTGGTTCCCGACCGACCCACGCGAGTACGAGAGCAAGCAGGACGGGAGCACCATCGTCGACGGGTTCGACGCGCTCGACGGCTACGCAGCCGACACCCGCGAGAGTGACTTCCCGCACCCGACGGTGTTCTACCAGGCAATCGACTACCCCGACTCCTCGCTCTCCTGTGTGCAGTTCTGGATCTACTCGGCGTTCGACCAGTTCTCGACGAACTTCCACTGGCACGACTGGGAGGTGCTGCACGTGTTCGTCGACCGTTCTTCGGGCGACGACGGCACGGCGACCGCCCAGTCGGACGTGGGTGAGTCCGTCCTGTTCGTCGCCTCGGCCCACTCCCGGAAGGTGCCGAACAACGAACACCTCGATCCGGCCGTCACTCGCGCGTCGATCATCAGCGAAGTCGGCTCCCACTCCAGTACGCTCGGGGTAAACGCCCGACCGTCGACGTTCCAGCGTACCGCCAACGAGGAGTTAGCGGCCGACATCAGCAACGACCCCGTCGAGATCATCTCGGCCCAGGCGTCGTTACCGCTCGCGTACGGGCTCCCGCGCGACGAGGGACTGACGCTTCCCTACGCCGTCCCGGAGTACGAGGATACCCCCCTGCCCGACCACGAGCGCCTGCCGAACGTGCGCCGGAGTGATCTGCTCCCGAAAGACATCACCGTCGACTCCTACGGGGAACTAGCGAACCCACCCGACACGATCCCAACACGTGAGGGTGCGATCACGTTCGCCCCCGATATCGACGCCGAGGCGAGTGCTGACGCCGACGTGCGCTACGAATTGCTCGACGTGGCGGAGATCCAGCACATCGAGGACTTCACGGGGCCGCAGTTGAGTTTCAGCTTCACCGTTCCCCAGTTCGTGGAGGACGCCTTCGCGGGCCACATCACCACCACCGGCCCGCCGTGGGATCAGCCCCGGTTCAGCGACCCCTCGCTGGACATCAGCGATCCCCAGCACCGGGCCGCGCTGGCCAACCGCTACGACCCCATCGACGCCGGCGGCGACGTGAGTCGGATCATCGGCGCCGTCCGTGAGGCCACGGGCGCCGACGACGCGCCGGGGAGCAACGGCATCGCGCTGCTTGCCCCCTCTATCGAGACTGTCGCACTACTCGAGAGCGACCCCGAGGCCGTGCCGTCGTTCTCGGGCGTGCTGGCGTTGGATGATACCCCCGAGGGCGAGCACCGCTTGACCGTCAACGGCGCGGGGATGGCGCCGTACAGCGAGAAACTCGTCCACGAGGGCGGGACGACCCGCGCGGGCGTCGAGGGAGCGATCCCGATGAGCGCCAACGAGGACGCCGTGAAAGTCAGGGGCGAAACCGCCGACGGGACCGCGCTCGCCTCGCTCGCGCTGGACGACGACTTCGCCGGCACGGTGTACGACGGCCGGCCGCCGGGCGAGGGTGACCGGTTCGGGATCTACGCCCACCGCGAGGGCGCCTACACCGCCGAGATCCAGGACGAGTCCGGTCAGCGTGGCGCGCTCCGAGTCAACCCCAACGCCAACGACGAGGCGATCGACCTCTCGGGCATCGAGACCGGCAAGGGCGCGCTGACCGATTTCCTGCTCCGCTTCCTCGTAGCGACGCGCCTGCAGGTCGCCGCGATACGCGACGACGAGGATATCGACAGCGTCCCGACGGGGCAGAACATCGGCGAGCAGACAGTACTGTCGGTCGTTTCGGACGCGAGGGCGAACGCCAGCGACCTGGTCGACGACGCTGTCAGCGAGGCGGTCGACGACCTCCTCGGCGAGAACAGCGAGGGCAGCGAGGGCAGTGGGGACGGGAACGACAGCCTCGGCGGCGGTGTCGCCGGCGTCGTCCGGGCCGTCGACGCCGCGGTGCTCGTCGCCGTCGCCGCCCGAGCAGCGACTCGTGACGGCCGGAACGACGACGCGAACCAGCGGTTGACAGCGCTGCACGAGCGACTGGCGGCCGTCGACGAGGCCGTCAGCGGTGAGGGTCTCCCGGGCGAACTGGCGGCGTTCGTGACCGGGCGGACCGAGCGAATTCGGCCCCGGATCGACGCCGCGAGCGAGGCCGAACTGGACGCCGAGTCGTAACGAGGACCCACGCGAACCACGCCGTATCGCGCCGTCGACGACCCCGTTCTGGTGGGCGCGAGGGATTCAGTGTTACCCCAGCATAAACGCCCGAGGGAGTCGGAATCGCGCGCCCCCCGGAGTGAGACAGCCTTTTTGCTCCCTACCGCCAAGTCCGGCTATGGATTCCGCGGTACTGCTGAACCTCCTGGGCAACGAGAACCGCCGGCGGATCCTCCGGTTGCTCTCGCATAAGTCCTGCTACGTGACGGAGATCAGCGAGTACCTCGGGGTGAGTCCGAAGGCGGTCATCGACCACCTGCGAAAACTGGAGGAGGCCGGACTGGTCGAGAGCCACACCGACGACCAGCGCCGGAAGTACTTCCACATCGCCCGTTCGGTCAGGCTGGAGGTGAGCGTCTCGCCCCACAGTTTCGGCGCCAAGAGCGCCTACCCCGCGAGTCGCAGCCTCGACATGACCGGGCGCTGTACCCACCTGAACATCGATATCGCGGATCAACCCGAGGACGGCGAGGGGCTGGAGGGACTGGCCGAGGAGTTCGATCGCCTGGAGAGCCTCGAACGCGAACTTTCACTGGCCCAGCGCTGGGTCGACGGCCGACTGAACGAGGTGCTCGACCGCCTCAACAATCACATCGGCGCCGAGGCCGACTCGCGGTTCTACGCCGCCGTGCTCTCGGCGGTCGTCACCACCGACGGGACGCTCCGCGAGATCGCCGAGAACGTCGACGCCGACACGGCGACCGTCGAGGACGCGCTGGAGCAGCTAACCGAGCGAGGGCTGCTCAGCCGACGCGACGACGCCGGCTGGGAGTTGGCCTAGACCGACTTCGTCAGGCCGTTCCGGAGATCCCTACCGAAGTAGTAACCCACCAGCGCTGCCACCGCCCCGCTTCCCGCGCCGACGGCGCCCAGCGCGAGGCCGAACTGCTGGAGCCACTCGACGCCGATCGGGAGGAAGACCCCCTGGAACACCGACGTGACCGCGAGCAGCGCCGCCAGCGCTGCACCCGCGACGGCGACTTCGAGATACTGTCCGTGTGAGCGTACGAGACCGAGCACGAACGTCGCCGCGAGGATGCCGACGATGCGGCCGACCGTTCCGAGGAACGGGATAATCCCGCCGACTGCGCCCCCGACGACGACGCCAGCGCCGACGGTTCCCAGTGCCAGCAGGAACCCACGGATCGAGAACACGCCGCCGATCCGCCGGCGGACGCCCGCGAGACGGCCGTCGCTGGAGTCGGCTGTGTCGTCGCCGACGCTTGCGAGATCCTCGTCGGTCTTCCCGTCCCGGTCGCGCGAAAGCTGCATGGATCGATATCCGTGAGCCGGCAGTATGGGTCTTGCGCCGAGGCGGCCGGAGCGGCCGAAGAAGGCAGTTTCAAGTCCGACCGAGCGAAACCACGGCGTATGAATCCCGGGGACCGCGTTCGCGTCGTCCACGACGACGTGACCGACGAAGGCGTCCTGATGCCCACGACAGACGAGGAGCACCTCGTGCTCAAACTCGACGGCGGCTACAACGTCGGTATCGCCCGCGAGGGTGCCGACGTGGAACTGCTGGAGTCCGACGTGTACGACATCGACGAGAGCGAGGCGGGCGGCGGCGAAGCCTCAGAAATCGAGTTCGACGAGGCCCTCCCCACCGTCGCGCTGGTCTCGACCGGCGGCACCATCGCCTCGACCGTCGACTACCGCACTGGCGCCGTCACCGCACGGTTCGACGCCGAGGACGTCCTCCGGGCCGTCCCGGAGTTGGCCGGCCGCGCGAACTACCGCGGTCGCGTCGTCGCCGACATCCTGAGCGAGAACATGACGCCAGCCATCTGGCAGGAGCTCGCCGAGGCCGTGAAGGAGGAGATCGAGGCCGGCGCCGACGGCGTCGTCGTGATGCACGGCACCGACACGATGCAGTTCTCGGCGGCAGCACTCTCGTACATGCTCGACACGCCGGTCCCCATCGTCTTCACCGGGAGCCAGCGCTCCGCTGACCGACCCTCCTCGGACAACGTGATGAACGCCGTTTGTTCGGTCGAGGCGGCGACGGCCGACGCCGCCGAGGTGATGGTCTGCATGCACGGGAGTCCCTCTGACGACCACTGTGCGCTTCACCGCGGCACGCGCGTGCGGAAGAACCACACCTCCCGGCGCGACGCCTTCGAGACGGTCGGTGGCGAGCCGATGGGGACGGTCGACTACGACGAGGCGAAGGAAGGGCAGGGGGAGGCGGCGGGCGTCGAGTTCGACGACGACTACACCGCCCGCGGCGAGGAAGAACTCGCGATCCACTCCGATCTCGCGACCGACGTGGAACTGGTCAAGCCGACGCCCGGCATGGACCCGGCTGCGTGGGACTACCTCGACGGGAAGGACGGCGTCATCGTCGAGGGGACGGGGCTCGGCCACGTGCACACCGACCTGATCCCGCGACTCGCGGAACTGATCGAGGACGGGACGACCGTCGCGATGACCTCCCAGTGTCTCGAGGGGCGGGTCTGTGACCGCGTTTACGACACCGGGCGGGACCTGCTCGACGCCGGCGTCGTCGAATGCGGCGACACGCTCCCCGGGACCGCGAAGGTGAAGCTGATGTGGGCGCTCGCGAACACGAACAACCCCGCCGACGCGATGGGCCGGAACCTCGCAGGCGAACTCACGGAGGAGTCCCGGCCGTGGATCTGAGCGACGCCCCCGCGTTCGTCGACGACGAGGAGATAGCCATCCGGGAGGCCGTCCCGGGCGACCTCCCCACGCTCGCTGCGTTCACCGCCGATACGTGGGAGAACGGCGACTACATCGCCGACGCGTTCCCGCGCTGGATGGAGGCAGATGACCCGGACAGCGAGACCATCGTCGCCGTCGATCTGACCGCAGATCCGCTCTCGGCCGACGAGGTCGAGGGTGTCGACTCCGCAGACGTGGGTGAACTCCCGGACGACCGCCCAGTCGGCATCTGTCAGGCGGTCGGCCTCAGCGATCACGAGGGCTGGATGCAGGCGATGCGTGTCGATCCGGCCTACCGCGGTCGCGGGCTCTCGGTCGCGATGAACGACGCCGGCTTCTACTGGCTCTACCAAACCGGTCGGCGCGTCGCTCGCAACATGGTGTTCTCGTGGAACACCGGCGGCCTCGGCACCTCCCGGGCCTGCGGGTTCGACCCCGGCACGGAGTTCCGCTGGGTGAGGCCCGAACCTGACGCGTCGGCGCCCGAGGTCGCGGGCGACGCAAGCGTCGTCGACGGGGGGGAGCCACGCTCCTCCAGCAGTCGGATGGGATCCGACGACGCCGATGCGGCGTGGAGCTTCTGGAGTAGCTCTGACGCACGCGACGACCTGCGAGGGCTGGCGCTGGACACCGGCGAGTCCTGGGCGCTCGCGGAGTTGACTCGGGAGCGACTTCGGAACGCAGCGCAAGACAACCGCCTGCAGGTGGTCTCGGGCCGCGAAGGCGGTATCGGTGGGTTCAGCTACCGGACGCGAACGAGCGAGCAGGAAGACGACGGCGAGTCGTTCACCCGCGCGGAGTACGGCGTGGCGGCGTGGACCGATCCCGACGCGTGTGAGGCGCTGCTGGCGGCGATCAGCCGCGACGCCGCGGCCGCGGGCGCCGACCGAACGCGCGTACTCGTGCCCGAGGACGTGCGCTGGGTCAGCGACACCGCCGCCGCGGGCGTCGATATCGGCGACGAACCGGACTTCGTGATGGCCGCCGACCTCACCCGGCGGCCGTGGGAGCGCTAACGGGGTTTCCCGTTCTCGGCAGTTTTTCGATCAGACCGCGACGACCCAGGCCCGATAGTCGTCGTCGAGTTCGTACACCTCACGGAACACGCGGTCCGCGAAGTCCGCGAGGCGATTGGCGTCCGAACGCGCGCTGATCCGGGCGTTGGTCCCCTCCACGGTTTCGGGCGACTCGAGTTCGTCGATGCGGAACTCCGCGAACTCGTCCACGAGACTCTTGAGGCGGTCGAGTTCCGGGTCGGTGACGTCGAGGTTGAACGTCTTGTCGGCGAACTGGAGCCAGGGCTGGACCTCCTCCTCGTCGCCCTCGTCGTCGCCGGATGGGTCGGCGCCGCCCTCTCGGCCGTCGTCGCCGGATGGGTCGGCGGCGCCCTGTCTGCCGTCGTCGCCGGATGGGTCGGCGGCGCCCTGTCGACCGTCGTCGCCGGATGGGTCGGCGGCGCTCTGTCGGCCGCCGTCGCCGGATGGGTCGAACGCCGGCGATTCGGGCGGCGCGGCCTCGATAGTGAGGAACGCGCTCCCCCGGGTTCGGTGGGCAGTGACGGCGTCGGCGAACAGTTTCCGGCGCTCGGTGGGCGTCTCGGCGTCGAAACGGGTCATGGGCGTACTGAGGGCCGGGGCGACTAATCAGTCCCGGATAGCGAGGAACGTGTGCCACTCGTTCTCGTCGTCCACCTGCTCGGGGTTGAAGCCGGCGTCGGCGATCCGTCGCCGGAGCGGGTCCGCTCTCCAGAGCGTGAACCGCCGGCCGTCAGCCAGTTCCATCGCGTCCTGCTCGCGGGGTTCCCGGGCTTTCGCGGACAGGAGAAGCGGGTCGCCGGGGGACAGAACCCGAAGGAACTCCGCGAGGGTCGACGCCGCATCCGAGCGGGGAAGGTGGAGAAACGCGGCGCTGCACCAGATGCCATCGACGGCCCGGTCCCGTATCGGGAGGTGACGCATGTCACCCTGCAGGAACCCGGCTGCGGGCACCTCCTTGCGTGCCTCGCGGAGGAACGGGCGGGTGATGTCCAAGCCGAGCGCATCGAGGCCGGCGTCGGCGAACAGCGCGGTGTCGGTTCCGGGTCCACAGCCGAGATCCAGCACGCGTGGCGGCCGCTCGGTCGGAGAGGGATCGATCGGATCGGGAAGCACATCGCGGAACGCCTCGCCGTGGAGGGAGGTGAGGCTCCATTCGCGGTACTTCGCCACGAACTGCTCGGCGTGGGCGGCGTACCTCTCGGCGGTCACAGCCACGTCGACGGCATCGTCGTCGATCGGCCGGGGGCTGTCGGTCATAGCCACATGTCGGAAGAGGGACCCATAACTCTGCTGTAGACTCGCCAGCCGCTTTCTTCAAGCCTCTATGCACGGCCCCAGTCGCATCCGGTATGGCCGACTACCACCTCCTGCTGCTGGGGCCACCCGGCGCCGGGAAAGGCACGCAGGCGAAGCAGCTCTGTGCGGAGTACGACCTCGACCACGTCTCGACGGGCGACGCCCTGCGAGCGAACAAGGACATGGAGACGGAGTACGGGACGCCGCGTAGCTTCATGGAGGCCGGCGAACTCGTCCCCGACGACGTCGTCAACAAGGTGCTCAAGGCGGCGCTCAACGACGCCGACGGCTACGTGCTCGACGGCTACCCGCGCAACCTCGAACAGGTCGAGTTCCTCGACGACGCCACCGATCTGGACTACGTGTTCTTCCTCGACGTGGACCACGACACGCTGGTCGACCGACTGACCGGCCGACGGGTCTGTACGGAGTGCGGCGAGAACTACCACGTCGAGTTCGCGCCGCCCGAGGAAGCGGGCGTCTGTGACGCCTGTGGCGGCGACCTCCACCAGCGAGACGACGACGAGGAGGACGTCGTTCACGAGCGACTCGAGGTGTACGAGGAGAACACCGAACCGGTCATCGAACACTACGGCGAGACGGGTGAACTCGTCGAGATCGACGGCGAAGGGACGCCCGAGGACGTGTTCGATCGACTCAGCGACGTCATCGGGAACTGAGCGGTCGCGACGCCGGTTTTCTGCGGTGTGGGTCGGACGCGCCAAGTAAAAGCTTCATAACGCCCGGTAGCAAAGGGAGGGGCAATGGTACGGACCGAGAAGCGCGTCCGCGAACTCGTCTCGGAGGATCCCGCGATGCGGGACGTCGTCGAGACGGTGCTCGACCGCGCCGAGAACGGCGAGGTCGCCTGGGCGGACGTGAAAGGCGAGATCGAGAGCGGGCAGTGGGGCCGCCTGATCGAGAAGGAGGTGCTCGTCGAGGGCGAGACGGGCTTCCGGATCGAGGACCCCGAGGCCGCCCGCGAGGCGCTCGAGGGCGACGACGACCTCACGAGTTCGTCGGTCGACCTCGACGACGTCGAGGGGACGACGTGGTCCAAGTGGGACAAGATGGCGGGCGTCGGCACCCTGCTGTTCTTCGTCGGCTACATGTACGCCCCCGTCCGGAACGTGGTTGGCACGACCCTCGACGTCGTGCTCGGCCCGGTGCTCAACGTGCTGCCGTTCTACGCGGTCGTCCTGCTGCTGGCGATGACGACCGGGCTCTACTCCACCGCACTGCGCGGCCTCCTGATGGACATGGATAAGATGGGGATGTATCAGGACCGGATGAAGGACATCCAGCAGCGCCGGAAGGAGGCCAAGGAGCGCGGCGACGACGCCGCGATGCAGAAGATCCAGGAGGAGCAGATGGAGGCGATGGGCGACCAGCTCGGCATGTTCAAAGAGCAGTTCCGCCCGATGGCGTGGATCATGTTCCTCACCATCCCGGCGTTCCTCTGGATGTACTGGGCCATCGGCGCTCGCGGGGCCAACCCCCACCACGAGCTCGGTCAGGTCATCTTCCCCATCTGGGGCGCGATGGGCTGGACCGATCCGATGCTGGGGCCGATCCAGCCGTGGATCTTCTGGTACTTCATCTGCTCGACGGCGTCGATCCAGATCATCCAGAAGGCCCTGGACATCGAGATGACGCCGAGTACGTAAGCGCGCGCACCGTTATCCCGTCCGTCGACGCAGATTCCTCTCCACCACCGCCGGCTTTTTCGACACTCCGTCCCTAAGATACGGTATGGATTCAGTTCGCGAGGCGCTCCGAGAGCTCCCGGACGCCGTGTTCGCCGACTTACTCGAGAGCGACTCGGCCTATCGGCTCGTCATCGACCTGCCGGGGGCGACCGCCGACACCGTCGACCTCCGGACGGAGGGCGGCGGCCTCCACGTCGAGGCCCGGCGGGAGAAGTCGACCCCGAGCGAGTTCGACTACGTGCGCGAGGACCGCCCGCTGTTCCTCGACGTCGAGATCCCGCTGCCGCCGGACGCCGGCAGCGACGCGGAGGCGTCGATGAGCCGTGGCGTGCTCACGGTGACGATCCCCAAGCGATCGGCCGGCCCGGCCGAGACCATCGAGATCGACGACGCCTGATGCTCGGGCGAATCGCCGACGCGACCGTGTCGCCGCCACCGGAGGGGTGATTCAGGCTGGCCTCGCTTCGCGCGTACTGGCGCTTCTTCGTCGTTCTCAAGGGGTTCTTGCCGCTGCTGCTTGCGTGGGGCAGGGACCGGAACCGGTTCCTGCTGTTCGGCCGCAGCCGTAGCGTCGAAAGCGAGACGCGGGTCCGCCGGGCCGAGGCGCTGCTCGACACGCTGCTGACGCTGGGCCCGACGTTCATCAAACTCGGCCAACTGCTGTCGACGCGGCCGGACGTCGTCCCACCGGAGTACGTCGACGTGCTCTCGAGTCTCCAAGACGAGGTGCCGCCCGCCGACTGGCCGGACGCGAAGGAGGTGCTCGAGGACGAACTCGGCCCCGTCGAGGAGACGTTCACGGAGTTCGACACCGAGCCGATCAGCGGCGCGAGCCTGGGGCAGGTGTACCGCGCGGTCCACGACGGCGAGCAGGTTGCCGTCAAGGTGCGCCGGCCGGGGATCGTCTCGCTGGTGAACGCCGACCTGCGGGTGATCCGCTGGTCGCTCCCGGTGATCGTCTTCTTCGGCGACGAAGCGAGTACGTTCTCGCTGTCGAACCTCGCCGAGGAGTTCTCGAAGACGATGCGCGAGGAGATGGACTACGAGCGCGAGCGCGGGATGCTCGAGGAGATCGAGGACAACTTCACGGGTGACGAGGAGATCCGGATCCCCGACACGCACGCCGATGCCTCCGGGGAGTCTGTGCTGACGATGGAGTACCTCCCGGGAACGAAGATCAACAACGTCGAGCAACTCGACGCGAAGGGGATCGACCGCACGCGACTCGCGGAGCGTCTCCAGCGAATCTACCTCCAGATGATCATCGAGGACGGCGTGTTCCACGCCGATCCCCACCCCGGCAACCTCGCGGTGGACGACGACGGCGCGGTGATCTTCTACGACTTCGGGATGAGCGGCCGCGTCGACCCGTTCATCCAGGACAAGATCGTCGAGTTCTACGTCGCCATCGCCGAGAAGAACACCGACGCCATCCTCGACGCGCTGATCGAGATGGGCACGCTCTCGCCGGAGGCCGACCGCGAGGTGATGGGCCGGGTGATGGAGTTAGCGATCCAGGACGCCCGGGGCGAGGAGATCGAGCAGTACCGCGTCCAGCAGATCATCGAGCAGGTCGAGGGGACTATCTACGAGTTCCCGCTCCGCCTGCCCAGAAACCTCGCGCTCGTGCTCCGGGTCGCGACAGTCGTCGAGGGCGTCTGTGTCACGCTCGACCCGGACTTCGACTTCATCAGCGTCGCGACGGACTACCTCACAGAACAGGGCTACCGCGAGGAGACGATCCGGCGCCTCGCCGACGAAGCCCGGGACCAGGCCGAGGAGACCGCTGGCTCGCTGATTCGCGTCCCCGGAAAACTGGAGAACGTACTGGACGGCCTCGAGGGGGAGAACCTCACGGTCAACATCAACGTCGAGGACGGCAACGACGTGCTTCGGGACCTGGCGATGCGGCTGATCCTCGGCATCTTCGTCGCCGCCGGCGTGCTTTCGGCGGCGCTGATCTACGCCTTCGGCCAGGACTGGCGGGTCTCGGCCGGGATTCTGGCGGTCACGGCGCCGATCGTCATCATGCTCTGGCGCTCGTTCCGGCGCAAGAAGCGGTCGATCCGGGCGAAACCGCAGTTCACGCGCCAGAGCATGCGTGAACGCGAGCGGGACTGATCAATAGCGGTCCTAGAAACGAATCGCGACAGCGCGGTCACACCGCGAACGGGAACCGCTAGTTTTCGGGGTCGACCTCGTCGTCGTCCTCGGCCGGCGAGTCGTCGGCGTCCATCCGCGCCGCCGGCTCGGGGACGACGGTCACGTGGTCGATACCGACGGAGTGGTTCTTCGTGGCCATGTTCCACGGAACGGGCTCGCCACTCAAGAGATTACCCATACGCATAACGTATCGGCGGCCGGCGGCTGATACCTGACGGGAATACCCATGTCTGGCGGGTATCAGGGCAGGTTGCGGGAGAACTGGGGCGCATCGACGACGCCGACGCCGGCGGCTGCAGGGTGGTTGGTGGCGCGCGCCGTCGACGAGGTCTCCGTCGGTCACAAACGACGACGGCAACACGCTCCGTTGCTGCGCGACGGAGCGCGCAGCAGGTCACGAGCCGTGACTGGCTTAGAAGTTCACAGGCACGGCAACAGGCTCCCCGCCGTCGACATACCGTCGACGGCTGGTCGCTAGCCGTGACTCAGAAAGTCTCGTCGTACAGGTCCTGTGCGTGCTCGACCGCGTCGAGCGCCGCCTGCTTGTCCTCCCAGCCCAGCGTCTCGACTTCCTTGCCCTCCTCGAGGTTCTTGTACGTCTCGAAGAACTCGTCGATCTCGTCGAGAGTCTGCTGCGGGATGTCCCCGAGATCCTCGATGTGGTCGAACCGCGGGTCCTCGCTGGGGACGGCGATGACTTTGTCGTCCTGCTCGCCGTCGTCGTCCATCTTCATCAGTGCGACCGGTCGGGCCTCGATGATGCAGCCGGGGAAGGTGGCGTCCTCGACCATCACCATCACGTCGAAGGGGTCCTCGTCGTCGTAGTAAGTCTGCGGGATGAACCCGTAGTCGTAGGGGTAGTGGACGTTCGAGTGCAGCACGCGGTCGAGCACGACGCCCGGCACGTCCTTGTCGTACTCGTACTTGTTTCGCTCGCCCTTGAGACATTCAACGACAGCGTAGATCTCCTCGGGCGCGTCGGGCCCGGTTTCGAGCTCTTCCCAGAGATTCGTCATGCTTCGAAACGTTCCGCCAAGTCGGGCAAATGCCTTTCGGGATGTTCCTGTCCGGGCGAAAACGCTTTTACGTTGGGACAATTAACCTGTAAACGCAACCACTGGTCGAACGCCTCGTGTCGATAAGCCGTCGACGGCGCCCCGGGAAGGAGGGTGTCGTCGATACACGAGGGGAACGACAGTGCGACGATCAAACTATGTCAGAGGCAGAAGCAGTCCACGACGAAGCGCCGGGTATCGCACGCGACCTCACTGCGTTCCAGCAGAACATCCTCAGCATCCTCGCCGAGGAACCGATGTACGGGCTCGCGATCAAACGGGAGCTCGAGAGCTACTACGGGGACGAAGTCAACCACGGCCGACTCTACCCCAACCTCGACGACCTGGTCGAACTCGACCTCGTCGAGAAGAGCGAACTGGACAAGCGAACGAACCAGTACGAACTGACCGAGACCGGCCGCGAAGCCGTCCTCGACGGCCTCCAGTGGACGCTCGCCCGCTACGTCACCGACGATGAGCGCGCCGACGAGATCCGCGCCATCCTCGACGAGCAGGCCTAGAGCGACGCCGGCGGCGCAGTATCCGCAGCTTCGAACACTTTTCGCACCGACTCGTCGACCAGCGACGCGTCCGCCTCGTCGGGCCAGACGTTCCGCGGGTAGTACTCCTCGAGGAACTCCCGGACCTCCTCTACAGTCAGGTCCTCGGCGGGCTTCGCGTAGTGGTTGCTCGCGAACTCCGTGAACGCCCGGGCGTTCGCCTCGTGGGTCGGCGCCGACTCGGCGACGGCGTCGACGAGCGCGTCGTTGTGGTCGGCGACTTCCTGCCAGTGCTCCGGATCGCCCGGCCCCGAGAGGTTCACCTCGACGGCTCGGTCGGTCTCCTCGATCCGGTCGAACTGGACGATGCCGTCCGCCAGCCACTCCTCGGGGTAGAGAACCAGCGTATCGTCCTCGTCGCGGATGCGGTCCTCGTAGTCGTGGTCGGCCGCGAGGTCCGTCCGGCGCTCCCGGTAGAGGTCGGCCTCCTCGGCGGCATCATCATTGTCCGCGTCCGCCCGGCGTTCGGCCGCTCGCGCGAGGCGCGTGAGCCGTTCGGCCTCGTCGACAGCCTCCGCCGGGATGTCCGGGACGCGCTCCTCATCGTCGGTGGGTTCAGGGTCACTATCGGGCGTCATCGAGTGCCTCGTTCGCTAAATCGTCGGCGCGTTCGTTTATCTCCCGCGGAACGTGCTCGATGTCCCAGCGCTCGAACGCCCGAAGTAGCTCCCGGGCGGTCACGCGCTTCTCCTTGAGTTCCGGATCGTTGGTGTTCCACTCGCCCCGGAGCTGTTTGACCACCAACTGCGAGTCCCCCCGGATGTCGAGTTCCTCGAGGCCGTAATCCCGGGCGGCCCGGAGCGCCCGGAGGAGTGCTTCGTACTCGGCCTGATTGTTCGTCAACCGGCCGAGTCGTTCGCCACCTTCGGCGACGACGCCCTCGCTGGAGACGAGCGCCCAGCCAGCGGCGGCGGGTCCGGGGTTGCCGCGGCTGGCGCCGTCGAAGTAGACGTGCGCGCGGCCGCCGCCCTTCTGGAGCAGCATCGTGAGATCGGTCGGACTCGCCCCCTGCACGACGACTTTGTCGTCGTAAGCGACGGCGACGGCGTCGCCGTGTTCGGCCCGCCAGCGTTCGTGCTCGGTGTTGCCGTCCCGGATCTCGACGCCGGCCTCGCCCAGGCGCTGGCGTGCGGTCTCGGGATCGACGGAGACGGTAGGCATGGGTTCGCTACCGCCCCGGCTGGTAAAGGCAGTTCGCTCGACGCGGGCCGGTGTGAACTCGCGGGCGACCGGCGCCCGACTCGGACGCACAGAACTTTGAAGCCGGTGTAGCGCCGACGCCGAACTGATGCGACTCGACGAGTATCTCGAGTACGAGGCGGACGAGGCCGCCGAGCGACGGCGCCTCGCCGAGGAGAAGAACTACGAGATACTCGATCACCTGGAGGAGTTCGAGAGCCGGTTCGACGAACACGTCACCGGCGACTCGCTCGTGGGGAGCGTCTCGCCCTCGATTTTCGTCGGTCGCTCGAACTACCCGAACGTCTCGACGGGCATCCTCTCGCCCGTGGGCCACGAGAACGACGCCGGGCGCTTCGAGACCAGCGGCGAGTGGTACGACGAGGGCGTCGGCATCGCGGACGTGTTCGAGCGCCGGACCAGCCTCCTGAACTCGAACCGGACGGGTGTCGGCGTCGACGTTCACGACGCCTGGGACGGGTTCACCGGCGTCCAGCGCGAAATCGCCATCGCCGACCGCCCCGTCGGCGTCGAAGTCGGCCTCGACGGCCGCCCGGACGTCGATTACGACGTGTCTCGTGACGACGTGGCGACGCCCGTGGGGCCGCGAGCAACCGCCCAGTCGGCCGACCTCACGGAGAACCCCCACGTCCCCCGACCCATCGAGAAGACGCTGGAGGACGACGACTGGCAGGCACAGGGAGCGATCAACTACCTCTACCGCCGGGGGTTCGACGTGTACGACATCAACACCATCCTCTCGGCGGGCGCGCTGGG
>Ga0136556_1000330_pt1 | contig 30260 bp, 30 predicted proteins | sample AntRauTorckE6831_FD_104780 | JGI IMG/M metagenome (GOLD analysis project Ga0136556, IMG submission 104780) | Saline lake microbial communities from Rauer Islands, Antarctica - Metagenome Torckler E6 #831 | ecosystem: Environmental > Aquatic > Non-marine Saline and Alkaline > Saline | place... | reverse complement strand
GCCAAAACCTCCGACCGATTTGAGAGCCACTGCCGCGAGGTATAAGAAAAGCCCGAGCAACGTAGCGCACTCACGGAGGCGCCTTTCCATTAGAATCGGTGTTGCACGCGCCGCTTACTGACGCGGTGGTGATGCTGCAGCAACTAAATCTGTGAGGCCGATAAATGCAGGCACATGGCTGGCAAGACACCGACTCAAAATCTCCAACAGGCTCTAGAAGAGGTCCAGTCGCACCTGGAAGCAGGTGATCAGCGTATTAAAGCATGGTACTCTGATGATTTCGACCCGCCAGAGAACTTTCCGGAACTGGAGACCGCGCCGCATCAGTATCTAATAGAAGGGGGCGCCCAACTCCATAGCTTCGCAGCAGATTTAACAGAGAGTTCAGTTGAATTAGGAGATCCTGCAAACGATGCTGAGCTCGTGCTATACGGGGTTGGCATGGAAAGATTGCTCACCGGTGTGTATCTGAAAGTAGACTCAGCCGAATTTATTCAGAAAATGGTAGAGAAGGGAGTAACTCCGTCTTTTCGAGATTGTAAATGGGTTTTAATTGAGGAACTGACAGAACGGCTTCCTTCAGAGCAATGTGGCATGGTGGTATTGGTGCTGGATATTCTCTGGGAGTTGCGGAATAATGAAGCGCACTTAGGGTATCACAGCTACTACCCAGCTCAAGTTCGCCGGTTGTTTCTCGAAGTGAGTTGTTTAATCCAGCAATTATTCGCAGATTCGGAGCCCGCAGAGTTAGATCGGATTAGAGAAGTGATTGAAGAGCGACGGAACCAACGGGCACCAGCCGCCCAAACGGTCGAATTTGATCTTTCACGCAGTCCGTAATCGCTCAACACCTGTGACTACGGGGATTCGAACGTCGGAAGTAGTAGTTCCACCAGGCGATGAGCTTCCAAGATTCGAATCTTGAGTCGACAGCCAGCCTCCACGCTTTTACTTCTCTGAGTTAACGGCGTACTCGTCTCCGAAGGTTCGGAAGTGCTGGACGAGTGTGTCCGCTGTCTCCTCCATCTCTGCGGCGGAGCTTACGTGCTTATAGAACGCGATATTCGAGTCATACGGGTTCGTGGACATATCCAACGACCAGTTCTTCGCACGGGTTTCCCGAACGACCTCGCGGTCGATATCTTCGGACGCGTGCTTCACCTTGTACCCGAACGCACGCAGTGCGCCGTCGACGTCAGTCCGGTCGTATTGCGCCGGATCAACCCAATACAGATGCACGTTCAACTGCCACGTCTGGTCCGTATCTCGGGCACGTAATCCAGACATCGGGTAGTTGACTCGCGTGTGCGCTAAGGCCGAACCTGGGCTTCTGTTAGTGCGTTCGTTTCCGTCGGGATCCGTCGCAAACAGCTTGGGGTGTTCGTCAACCATCCGCTGCCCAAACCTGCGTAGTGTCGCTTCGATCTCGTCCTCAAACTGCTCGATCAACTGGATGGCTTTCAGGTATCGGTCGTTCTGCAGGCCTTTGGTGAGGAATTCGTCCGTCATGGGTGCTGTCTAGTGCTAAGGTATTCGTGCTGCTCGTCGAGGACGCCCGCGACCGTGATCGGCTGAACCGTGTCGACGACGGTTGCCGGGTCGGCCATCTGCTCGATTATTGGCTGCGGCTGGAAGCGCATAATCCGTTGCTCGACGGCCGCACAGAACAGGTACGCGTTGGCCGCCCAGTGGTCGTTGAACATGTCCCCACGGCGGAGAACTGTACGGATCGCCGCAGTCACGTCGCGCCAAAAAATCACGGCCATTGGACCCGGATCGTCCCACTCGACCTGAAGCCGCTCCTCATCCCGCGAGGACACCGCCGGAGCGACGACCGTGCTGAGCCGTTCCCGCTTTCGTTCTGGTAAGAGGAGCGTGTGGTGCCACTGGTGGTCATCGTACTCGCGCTCGGCGAGCCGTGCCGTCTCCTCAGTCTTTTCGTAGTTTTCGTCGCCCCGCTTTACCTCGATCGAGATGCCCTGGTCCGCATGGAACAGGAGGAGGTCCGGTCGCCGGAAGCCGCCATCATCCTTCATGAGTTGGTCCTCGCGGAGAACCTGGTCCGGAGCACCATCTACGGAAACGTCGAAGAGTTCGGCGACTAGTGCCGCCGACGGCCGCAACACCTTCGCTAACCAGTCCGACCAGCCTTCCTCAGTGCTTGGGAGTAACGGCCCCTCCAAGTCCGTGACTTTAGCCGCCAGCGGGTCCTTGTCGAAGGGAGCCGGTGACTGCCGCCACGCCTCGTTGGACTCCCTCAACAGTTCGCGAATGTTGACGGCGCTCTCGTGCCCGGTCTATGTGTAGTCGGTCCACCATGAATCGAGCTCGGTCCACGCGTCGACCAGCCGCTCGACGAAGAGCGTTCGCGATGAGGCGGCGCTACGGACGTGTGCCTCTGAGTCTACGTACGCCCCCCACCACGAGTCGAGCTCGGACCAGGAGTCAACCACTCGCGCCGGGTCGAGTGTGGGGACTGAATCGGCGTGTCGCGTCGCGGGCCATGTCTGGGTATTTGCCGACCACCACTGGTCGAGCGCTGCCCAGTCGTCTGGAACGATCTCGACGGACACAACCGCGCTGGAGTACGGAAGGGACAAAGTCGTTTGGGGGGCAGGTCAGCGAGGAGCCTTCGTACAAAAAACCCGCTGAGGCTGATTTACTCCGACGTCGTCTCCTGCCGATCCTGGGCCGTTACCTGCTTGTCCCGTAGGTCTGAAAGGTTCTCGAAGCCGAAATCGGGATGAGTCCAGTACCAGAACGCGTCCCCGATGTATGGATCGTCGCGTTCCGCTACCTCGCTGAGTACCGCCTGACTCAGCCCTGTGAACGAATATTCTTCGTCGTCGTAGCACCATCTGATGTTATCGCTCTGTCCCGTCTTCCCGGTCACCTCGGCGCGCCAAAGGTCAGCGTCCGGATCCCACCGCTCTCCGGCCCCCTCCGGTGCCCAATCCTCGCCGAAGATCGCCTCGTTGAACAGGAGTTCGTCCCCCTCGCGGAGCACGCCGCGCTCGAACAGCAGCGTGAACGTCGACGGACGCCGACTGCTCTGCTGCTGGTCCTGCTTCTCACGGCGCTTCGTCATGTACTTTTCAGCCTCTGGGACGGGGATTATCCGCTGGCCCTGAACGAGATACTCGCCATCGTGTTCGTAGGCCTGTAGCCGGACGCAGGAGATGTCGAGGCCGTACTCTTGGTTGAGCCAGAGGACAGGTGAGGTGACCTCGGTTCCAAAGTCCCCCGCAGCCAGGAGTATGCGCGGCCGGTCGTCGAGTTCGAAGACCGCCCATCCGCTCTCGTCGAACGAAACCGGCTCGTCGGTTGTGAGGAAGGACGCAAATCGGTTGCCTACCTCTTCCGGGCTGATTTCCTCACCGTGTCGTTCCTGGTGGAAGTCGCGATACAACTGCTGGACATCCTCGGCGGCCAGCGTCGAACAGAAGCTCGCGTATTTTAGGGCCTGGAGATCGGTCTCGCTGTCGGCCTGGTCGCGCTTCAGTTCGACGACGACGAGCTTCCCGTCGCGGTCGAGCGCGAGGACGTCTAGTCTATCGAGCGTGTTTTCGAAGCCGGCGTACTCGGAGGTGATGACGAGGAGCTCCTCTCCCAGAATGCGCGGCTCTTCGATTACCCACTCCTGCAAGTCGTCGCGCTCTCGCAGCCCGAGCTCCGCGAGTTCGTGTGTCTGCACAGAGTTGACCGCCCCTTCCCCGTCGATTCTGACCAGCATATCTACGCCAATGGAGGACTACCTGTTACCTCTTGCCTCGAATTAACTGACGAACGATCGCCCCGCTAGTGAAGGTGGCGTGCATTACAGGCTTGTAACACGAGACTCAAGTTCATCTTGGAACAAGTTCATCGTCTCAACCCCCCACTCGATCAGCCCGTTCCGTTGGTCATCATTTAACTCGGTGATTCGGCCCTCGACCTGCTTCGGCCATTTGATTCGACACGCCTGCTTTTCCGGTAACCGCTGCCAAACAAGGTCGGTTCCGAGACTCGACTCGATTGCTTCTCGATCCTGCTTGAGCGTCTCAAAGATGGCTTCGTTCCGCTCCTTTTCCGAGGTCGAGATGTAGAGTTCGACCGAAAACTCCGGTCCTTGGTGAAAAACCCAGCCGAAGCTGACGCCGGAGATGCCGGCACTGAAGGTTAAGTACCCCCGCGTCCCGGGGGTTAACTCGTACCAGTTCGGCCGACACTCTGCGTACGCGTCCACTAGTTCACCGAAGAAGTCGTTGTAGCTCTTCTCGGTCTCCGTGAGCGACTCGTCGGTGATCTCCCGCTCCCAGTCGTTCGGCTCGACGACAACCTCGAACTCGAAACCTCGTTTTTCCGAAGCTCCGACGCTTACGATCCGGGGCTTAATTGCGAAGAACTTCACGTCCTTCGGCCCGCTCTCGTTGAGCCATTCGAGCACGCTTCGGTGTTCGGGTCGGAATTCCTCAGCGAGCCACATCGTAAAACCCGCACGCTTTCCCGCTGAGTAGGTCAGTAATTTCCCGAGGTGGTCGTGGTCAGTCTTGTTGTACTGATTCTCGATAACGATGGTATCGCCGGTGTTCATCTCTCGAGCCACGATGTCAGCCGAGAAGTCGCCGATCGTTTCCTCGGCCCGCGCGTCCTCTATTTCGATACCGAGTTCTGCACCTAACAGCTCGATGTTCTCCGTCAGCCACTGCGTGAAGTCTCGTTCCTCGTTTTCCCAGACTGAGCGAAGTTCGTGCTCATCGATTTCGGCGATGGGGTAGTCCATGCTTACGTTTCAGTACCCGATTGTCAAAGGTTTGTGTACTGCACAGTGGAGGACCCAAAACTCCGCAGCTCCAACATCCGAAGGGACGATGCAGGCACTATTTTCGAACTATTGCTGTAGGTGACTTTTTTGGGAGTTGCTGAATATTCCACCTTATGCCTGTTTCCGATAAGAAGCTCGCTGAACATCTCGAAGCTTTTGAGGCGGCAGTGAAAGGCGACGAATGGCACGAGACACGCCTCCAGAAAAAGCAGGACATCCCAGAAATCCTCTCGGAGGACCGACTCAGCGATTTCGAGGAGGGCGATATACGAGAACTCGTGCGTAGCCTATGGGCCTTCGGCAATTGGACAGACAAGGACTACATCGTCGGGAAGATTCTACAGGAGGGAATAGAACCAGTCTGCGCCCAACTCCAAACCGCTATTCATGAAACCGATGATCGGGCAGCTGCCTTCGACGCTTTGATCGAAGTGCCCCGCTTCGGCCCCGCGGTCTCCTCGGAGATTCTGATGTTCCTGCGCCCCCAGGAATGCGGGATCGTCAACCGACGCGCTCGCGATGCCCTCAGCGTTCTCTCCTACAAAGATGAGATTCCGAACCGGATCGATAGCGGTGAGGATTACGAGGACTACATGGCTACGCTCAGTAGCGTCTTGAGTCGAGTCCAAGAATACCAGCCTGAGGCGGCGCCCGTCACAATCACCGACTACGTGGATCTCGACTACTTTCTCTATCACCTCTCTGAGATAGAGGATCAAACCGGTGAGACAGAGGAACTGGAGGAACCCTCTCACGATGAGATCCAAACGATGCTCGAACGCATTGGACAAGGGCTGGGTTTCGACGTGCAAACAGAGTACCAACTTGCCGCGGGAGCCCGAATCGACGTTCGCTGGAAGAGCCGGGTTGCAAACCTCGGAACCATCTCCTACTTCTTCGAGGTCCACCACAGTGGCAGCCGCGACTCCGCGATACTGAACCTCAAGAAAGCCGAGAACAACGCCGACGGTGTTCAGCGGCTCGCGATCGTCTCAGATCCCGAGCAACTCGAAGACTTCCAGGACAACATCGAAGCGTTCAGTGCGGATTTCGGTGACTCAGTGGTGCTGATCTCGAACGAGGACGTCGTCGAACTTGACGGGACAGTCGACGAGCTCCAGACGCAATTGAAGGATGTCGGCCTAATGGAATAGCACCCTTCCTGTTCGATTCTTCACGAGTTGCCGGAATCGTAACAAACGCAGTGCCATCGTGTCTACTTTTTGTTACGTATGGCAAGCGTAGGCGACATCCACAACTTCGGAGACCAGTTCAAGTACCAACTCGACAAACTCGACGAGGCCGACATTGACGAGCGGGACCGTGAGGCCATCCAAGAGTTCATCCGCTATCAGGACACCCAACGCGGCCTAGCCGCCAGCACGAACGTCAACAACTGCTCGGACCTCCGACTCAGCGCAGAGCGCGCCAACACACCACTGGTTGAGATGGACCGGTCGGACGTAGACGCACTGTTGTTCAAGTACAAGCACGACTACGAGATGGCGGAGGGAACTCTTCGGAACTACCGGAAAGCCCTCAAGAAATTCTTCCGCTACCACGACCATGATTGGGCCGAGGACATCGAAGTCGGGTCAATCCCCAACCGTGAGGTCGACGACGAAAAAACACTCACGGAAGACGAGATCGAGCGCCTCCGTGAGGCGGCCGACCACCCGCGCAATAAGGCCCTGCTGGAGATGCTGATCGATACCGGCCTCCGGATCAGCGCTGTAGGGACCCTTCGCGTGCAGGACATCGACCTCAACGGTCGGGCTGGTACTGTCACGCTGAACCAAGAAGCCGTGGGACGCAAGGGTGCCAGTGGAAAGCGTCCTCTGACGTGGAGCAAGCCCTACGTCGCCAACTGGCTGGACGTCCATCCCCGGAGCGACGATCCGGATGCGCCGCTGTTCCACCGACTCACGGAACCGAACGACGGCTGGAGCGAAGACGACGATGGCGCGCTGACCTACTACCACCTCCAGCGGATTCTCAAGCAAATCGGTGAAGAGGCAGATGTTGATCGGGAGAAGGTCAATCCGCATAACTTCCGGAAGACGGCCATCACCCAGTGGATTCGGCAAGGGTTCAGCGAACAGGAAATCAAGCATCGTGCGACCTGGGTCAAGGACAGTCGCCAGTTCGAGACCTACAGCCAAGTCACGGACGAGGAAATGAACCAGCAGATCCTCGAACAGTACGGACTCGCCGAGGAAGAGACTGAGCGTAACAAGCCCGATATCGAGGACTGCCCACAGTGCCAGGCTACGCTCCGCGGCTCGCCACGGTTCTGCCCCGGTTGCGGGCTCGCGCTTAGTCAAAAGGCTGCCCACGACCTCGAACAGGCCGAAGAGGACATCTTCGACGACGTAGCGGAGGCTACGGACGAGGACGAGATCGCGATGCTTCGTGATCTGCGCGAGCTGGTCGACGAACACCCAGACGCCGTCCACGAGGCACTCCGGCAGGTCGAGGGAGGAACCGATGACTGAGGCCGGCAGCGCCATCGACGCCTCAGTACTTCGCGCTCGACTTTCAGAGGAGTGGCGAGTTGAGGACGGCAGCGCTGGCGTGTACGGGTACGCCGACGATGACGGGACGAGGGGCCTCTTGAGTTCAGGCAGGGTCCCAGCCTGCTTCAGTATCCAGCCTGATGGCAGCCTGTGGGCGGCCACGTGGAAAGGGTCACACGAGTTGGGCGCCGATCCACGCGCAGTGTCCGAACGGGTCACGGGCACCAAAGAGCGCTGTGTCGAGTGGGTTATCGAACGGGCTCGTCGAGCGGAGAAACAGGCCGGTGAATGACGCCGTTCGCCGTCTCGGTCCGGCGCCTTTCGCAGGTTTGTCCTCGGAGCTCCCGCCGTCCGGGAGCTATTTATCGAACCGAGGGGGTGATTAGACCGTGTCCCGATTCGAGGGTGGTGACCGCGTCAGAATCGACATCCCGGACGAACAGGATCCGGACCACAGTCGTTACCACGGTCGCCACGGAGAAATCGTCGCGACCATCGAGGACGACGCCGGCCGAGAAACCGGCGACGAGCGGGATTCGGTGGTGTACCGGGTCAAGTTCGACTCCGGCGAGCGGACCGACTTCCGCCAGGGTGACCTCCGACCCCCGTTCGACGCGGACGGGTAGCCGAGATCATGTTTACTAACCACCAGTCAATACTTGATTCGGATCGGGTCCGAGCGCCGACGCATGCGGAGCTATGGTCGGTGGGGCAGGCGTACGTCGACGCTGGCTCATCGCCTACTGAAGCGGTGCGATCGGTTGAGGCGAGCTACTACGCGGTCATTGAAGCCTACGCGTCTGACTGCCCAGGCTACGCCGGAAAGATAGTTCTCGAAATCGCCGGTGCCGGACCCTCATACTACAGCGTGTTCGTCGCCCGTCCGGAAGGAAGCGGCCTGCAAAAACTCGACAGAGCACCAGAGTTATAGCAGAAACACCTTCGTCTCCGTAGTGTTTGTGCTTCGGCGACCAGGCCGTAACAGGCCGTTTCTAGGACTATAGGTCTGCGTTCGGTTCGAGATCGTATTGATCGATCATCTTCCGCAAAAGCTGGTCGTAGGTCTCTCCGCCCCGCTTGAGCGAGCGAATCAGGTCCCTGGTCTCGGTCGAGACCGCGATGCGAGCGTCGGTTTTGCGGCTGGTGTCAGCCATGGTCAGCCACGTTGGACAACGATCCGAGAATCCTCACAACGCGGGGACGCGTGAGGCGGAAGCCGGGGCAGCGGGGGTTACAGCACGGCCGCGCCCATGTACACACGCGACAGAAACCTACGCCTTATCGGGACTCTGTTGGGTCGCGAGCGCGCGCTCATTCACGGTGATCGGTTCCGGCCGACGAATAGCCGAGGAATCGCAGAAGTGGCTTGGATTAGTTCACCCTCCGTCAGTCGGCCTCTTTTTTGTTATTAGAGACGAATTGACGGAGGGTGAACTAACCGTCGGTGCTCCGGACCGCCTCACCGTCGGACACCGCCCGGAGCATGCCGCCAGAGTACTCTACCTTTTTCGACTCCACGGCCGCTTCGAAAGCGCGAGTTGCCTCCTGCTCGGTGGCGTCGTACATCTCCCGGTATTTCGAGAGGTATTGGTTACGGGTCGGCGAATTCGAGGGCGTTCGTTCCAAGTACTCCACGACCCGCGTCGCCCGGATCGCGTCGCGTCGGCGCTCGTAGTCTGCCTTCAGCTTCCCGAACGCCCGCGTGAACTCGCCAGCGAACCCACCCATCGACTGCGAGAGGAGCTCGTACTCGAACCCGGCGAGCTCGACCAGTTCCGGGCGCTCGAAGACGATGTTTGTCGCCTCCGGCCGGAAACGACCCGCGGCCTGGATCGTTCCCGACAGCGCGTGCTGGGCCAGCAGCCGCCAGCTCCGCTCCAGCGCGGCCGTCGGGTCCTCGTGGTCGGGAGCGAGCAACTCCCACAACTCGACCAGCCGGCGCGCGGTGTCGGCCGGGCCCTGAACCTGAACGCCACACAAGACGGCGTCGATCGGGAGGTCTTCGAGTCCCTTGTCTCCGATCGCGCCCCGCGTGTGGGGAACGAGGCCGGGGACGAAGCTGGTCCCGCCCCGCCCGTCCGGAAGTTCGAGCGTTTCGACAGGCATCGTTTCCCACTTGTCGGCGTTTTTCCCGTTGATGGGTACGGCGGCGATCTGGGCGTCCGTCTCATTCCGAACCTGACGAACCAGTTCGCAAAACCAAGGGGTCGTGGGGTCGACAGTCGTCTGGCCGTGGTAGTCCGTGCGTTCGTCGCCTTCCGACCGGAGCTGGAGCGGGGCCACCGCGAGCCGGTGGGCGGTCCGCCGTAGGTCGCCATGCGGCCGCGCCGGGTCCGACGCTTCGTTATGCGTCGCGGAGTAGCCGACCAGCGTCCCGGATCCGGTTGTAGAATGGAGCTGCGTGAGCGGCGACGGCGGCGCCCCGGGAATGGCATGATCCCCGCCCGGGAGGACATTTCGCCCCGACCAGACGGCCTCGATATGGGAATCGAGAAGGTCGCCCCACCGCGCCGTGATTGCCGGGTGGGTGCCCTCCTCGCACCACGCCTGGTACACCTCGCGGGGCGTGCTCGCCGGGTCTCGGGTGGCAACCCTCCGGAACTCGGTCTCGTTTGTGGTCTCCCCGCGCACCTCGTAGCGCGTGTGAACGAAGTCGAGGTCGCCCTCAACATACGACTGGACGCGAGACAGGAACATTGTGACATCCCTGAGACGGCCGTATATTTCGCCCAGTCGCCAGACGCGCTCCTGGTCACCCGACCGCACCGCTCGCCGCAGTTTAGACATTATCGCGCTATTGGCGCTCTCGAGGGCGTCGAACGCATCCGTGAGAGTGATGGGGGACTCAGCGAAGATTTGCCTCGGATTGACCGTATTTTCCCGGGACGCTTCCGTCCAGTCTTCCAGCGCCAACTCAACGGGTTCGATGTCTTGAGCCGCGTCCTGGGCTTGGCGGTCGGCGCTTTCTTCCAGCGTTTGGTAGACCGACCTCAGTGCTGTGGCGATAGCCGGCAAGTCGACCGTGGTCGTCGCCCGTCCGACATCGGCGGCGACGGTGTGGCCTTCGTCCAAGAGCGCGACATCCGCCGCCAGCCGTTTGTCCGCATCGATGTCCTCGAACGCCTTCGCGTAGGTGGCGATCCTCACCGCCTCACTGTTCGGTACGATTTCGGCCACCGCCTCCAGCAGGTAGTGGGGGCAAACTGGCTTGTCCAGCCCCCCTGCGAGGTCTTTGGCGGTCTCCTCGTCAAACTGGACGGGGCCACCCGTCTCTAGTTTGTGCTTCGAGAGCGCCTGTTCGGCTAGCCGATGAAGGTCCTCATCGCGGTCTTCGGGGTACAAGCGACAGCCATTCGTCGAGCACGTCCGTTCGTCGACGCGGCCCACCGTCTCCAACCACGATTCCCATGTACAGAGATCCGCCCGACCAGGGTGTTCCACATAGGGAACGCCAAACGTTTCCAGTCGGCCAATCAGGTCCCGTCGGTTGACTCGTTGGGGAACGAGGGCGACGACTCGGCAGCCCCGATCAAGGAACGCTCCGGCAGCGCATGTCAAGAACCATGTCTTCATCGAGGAGATCGGTCCTTGGACCGCGACTAGATCGGTTTCTCCCTCATGGTGCTCGACGAGCTGCGCGACGTCGTCCTCAAGGGCGTCCCGCATTGTGTTCGGGGACGCGTCCTCGGAATTTGCGAGCGCGGTAGGGAGTTCGTAGAGCAGCCGTTCGGACCGGACCAGTGCGGTCACTCGTCTCCCTCCATCGCCGCGTCAACTATCCCGTTCATCGACGCCAGCACCACGTTCGCAGCGCACACCTCGTCGTATCTCACGGGGTCCTCGGCGGCGTGTGTCTCCATGGCCGCCCGCAGCTCGTTAGCGGCCGGGCTATCGAACTCCTCGAGAGACTTGTCGGGAGACCGCAGGAACATCTCGCACATTCGGAGATCGGTGAGTAGGTCTCTGACCGTTTCGTGCTCGTCGGAAGCCCGGGAGATGGCGGCCTTGATACGGGCTTGGAAGCGGTTCCATGGTGGCCACTCCTCTTCGAAGAACGTCACTCGTAGACACCCCGCTCGTGGTTTTGCTTAGTGCTCTCGGCGATCTTCTGCTTGGTCTCGTCTGGATGGGAGAAACCAGACTTTCGGCCGGGTTGACGGGCTGTGTCGTCCGGATAGACCGACGCGTCGGGGTGCTTCGATTCGTACTGTTCCAGCGTCATCTCGTGGATCTGTAGATGTTGTGCAGTAATTTGGCCGAATGCTCGGGCACATTCGCGGCAAACAACTTGGTCAGATCGAGCTTCATCACAAGCGCGCCTGATTTGCTCGGCGTCGACCTCCGTCTCGTAGGCTTTCCATATGTCGTCGATGTCCTCGCTCATCGCCATCCCACCCCGCCGTCACAGTTCCAGCAGCCTCTGCGGAGCGAGCGGTCTGCGGAAGTCGTCCCACACAACTCGCAGCGGAAGACGAGTTCATATTCGCCGTTCTCTCTCCGAACCGGGTGGGGGCCCGTGACGCAGCGGTCGGGGGGAAACTCGGCCGGACGTAGCGGCCTCATTTCCGCCCCTCCTGCTGACGCTGATCCTCGCGCTCCCAGGCGAGGAGGGCTTCAGCCAGCCTCGCGGTCTCCTTCTGGCTTCCCACATACGCTTCGAGCTCGTCCCGGTGCTCGGTCACGAACGCAGCGAGTGCCCGGTGGTGAGCACTGGGATCAGACGCCATCGTTGCTCCCCTCAAGCTCGCGGCCGGCCTCGGGGTCGTACTGATCCGCCATACGGTGGAGCACCTCGTCGAACGTTTCACCGCCGCGCTTGAGAGCCCTGACCACCTCCTTGGTCTCCGCGCGACAGTAGATCTGTGCCCTGTCTTCTCGTATTGGTGTGTCGTGCATCGCCGTTTGTTCCTCTTGGACGCTGTTCTGAGGGGCCCCCACCGACTGACTGCCACACAGCGCAGCACCTCGTGAGGGATGACCGCTTCTCGCTGCCGCGCGCTTCCGCTCTGTTCGCGCCTTGGGCGCGGATGGGCCGAGGCCAAGCATCGGAAGCGCGGACGCCAGCGCGAGCCGAGCGAGACGACTTCTCGATCCGCCTCCAGGCAGCGCCTCTCGCCAGCACGGGGGGACCGACTCAGCGTTGCCATCCTGTCCGGTCTCATCTGTTTCGTTCCGAACGCTGGACTAGCACCCCGCACCGAAGGACGGCCACCAGTCACCGTTGAGATTGGTATGGAGTTCATTGGAACGAATCCAGCCCCCGCTGTTCGCTTTCGGCTTGGCTGTCACCTTTAGGCAGCTCGGCCCAGCCCGGGGCGATCCGATTGGGAGCAGCGGACTTCTTCAGCCGGCCGCTCTCGATCCACCGCATGATCTGCTCCGAAGCCCGCCATCGGTCGAGCCCGAGTTCTTCCGCCCTGTCGAGGATCCGAGTGAGTGTGACACCGGTCTCGACCTCGTTGTGCTTGTGGTGGCGGAGAATTGACTGCCAGACCCTGCGGCTTGAGATTTCTATCTCCAGAATCTCCGGGGATAGCGAAGAGAGATCCTGGCCCTCCGGGTTCCAGCTGTCAGGCCCCTCGTCCTGCGCTTGGCCGTAGATGCCGAGGGGTGCCTGTGGGCCGCTGCCAGCGTAGTCAGCATCGGCCGAGAGGACGCGCAGAACCTGCTCCGGATCGATTTTGCTTATCTGGCTGTCGTCCGCGATTGAGTACGTGCCACCGCGCAGTTGACACTGCTGGCAGTGGGTCTTGTTGCAGTCCGTGATGCGAGACCCGGGGCCGACGAAGTACTTACCGCCGGCGTAGATCTCCCCCCAGCTCAGCGATACGTTCTTGGCCCCGTCGGTGGCCGACCAGACCGCCGCTGCGACTCCTTGGCTGCCCTTGTAATACCAGTGCTCGCCGCCGTGCGGGGTTGTCACGGTGAAGGTCGGTGGGAGCACTTCGAGCGCGCTGGTGTCGACGCCGTCTTGGTAGTCGTCGACATCGAAGCCGATGAGCCCGCGCCCGGAGTAGACGCCGTAGTTGCCGACCACAGCGCCCGGTTCGCGTTGTGTGTGGTCGTAGGACTCTTTCCGGCCGTCCTCGACGTCGATGAACCGATCGGTCGGGACGCCAGCTTCTCGTAGGCGGTCCGCTACCACCTCGCGGGTATTTTGCTCGCGGCCGCCGCCACAGTTATTACCATCCTGCGTGTTCAGTTGTTTGTGATGTTTGTTCGACTTTTGCCGGTGTGGGTTTTCGTTTGCCACACCTAGTATACATGGACACCCATCCGAGGGGGCCCATTATCGGAACGCTATCTGGCGGTTTTTGAGGTCTTGTCCTCAGAGTTGAGATTGGCATCAGACCGCTAGCGTGTTCCCGTTCAGTCTGACAGACGCCCTCAGCCCGGCACCTCGCGGGAGATGACCGCTTCACTCTGGCGTGCGCTTTCGTTCCGTTCGCTTCTCGGGCGCGGATGGGCCGAGCCCACACATTGGAGCGCGGGCGCCAGCGCGAGCCGAGCGAGGCAGGTTCTCAGTCTGCCTCTGTGACCCCGAGAAGCAACACTCAGCTGATGCCCGACTCATTGCGTCGCTTGGTCGCTATTCTGTCGTCTTCTCCAATTGCGTCGGGAGAGAGGGCCAGTTGACCTCCTTCGGGTAGGCTATAACGCAATCTCTGTCCACTTCGTCATCCCGATTGGGTGATGTCGCGTGGGGCAGCCTCGGGGGATCACGCCCGCCGTCTCTCGCCACCAACAAGGCAGCAAATGCATCGAGAATGTCGTCGGGACGCGCGAGTTTTGATGCGTAATCCGGTCCTCGAAACTTCGAGGTTGCGTTTCTAAAAACCGTCTTGACGTCGCGCAAGTGCGGCCGCAGTAGTTCAAAACGATCCGTTTCACCGCGTTGTTCCTTCTTGCTCTTGCCAACCGGTTCACCTCCATTCAAGGCGGCGTACACCACCTCGGGATGTGTCTCGATGATTTGGTCAGTGTTTATCTCGGTTTCATGAATTCGGAGTAATTGGTCGACTTCACGAATCCGAGGTCCTATGGCCCAGGCCTGATTTTGAATGCTATACCCGAGGCTGGATTGTTCTTCTTTCGCCTGGTCAATGTTGGAGGCGTAAACGGCTTCACGCGTAGGGGTATAGAACACACTGTACCCCCAGGCGCCTAAGATGGCTTTTGCTTCTTGATCGCACGGTCTCGGACCGTGAGTAGACAGTCCAATGGGAATATCAATAGCCATCCGGCCTCCCGGAGGAAGCCGGTTCCAGACCTCGAACATCGTGGAGTGGAACTCGACCTGTGGCCGCGCCTCATCCTGAGCTGATGCCACAAGCCAGCCGTGTCCGGCCCAGTCGACCCCGAAGTTCACAACCACGCTTTGTTATCGTTCTGTAACGCGCGGTATGATATATTTTACGACGGTTGATAAGCCATATATTCCCTGACAATATCGGTCAGTGAGCGCCGTATTTTCTATGCGCTATTCTGGACGATGGATGACTCTCGCAGACGATCGCATTCTTGAGTATATCCGTGCGAATGAGTCGGGCACGCCGAAAGAAATGAAAGACAGCGGTTACGTTCGGTTCAGCCGACAGTATATCAGCCAGCGGTGCAAGATGATGGTAGAGTACGGTCTCCTTCAGCACCTTGGAAACGGCGTTTACGTCATCACTGAGCAAGGCGAACAGTACCTTTCCGGTGACCTGGACACGGCCGAGCTCGAAACCGGCGAAGCGGAGTGACACCTCGTGATGGATGCGTTTAGGACTGACAATTTGCGGCCTCGCAGGTAGGCTCCAAACCTCTATACAGCGCGGCCGAGGAGGGGAGACATGGCCGAGACCGACGAAGAGAAGAACCCCGACCCACCGAGTCTGCCGGCGGAGCTGGAAGACGCGCTCATCCGTTATCTCACCGAGATCGAACGAGTCAACGGCGCCGACAGAGCGCGGTACGAGGCCGTTGCGGGCCGCGTACAGGGACTACTCGCTGAGCACGATGGGGGGCACAAGGAAATCGACACCCATACCGGAGAGACGATCCGACCGCTCGACCCCGACCCCGAGAATATCAAGCTGGAAGACATCGCGCACGGCCTCGCCAATGTCGGCCGGTTCGCAGGCCAAGGCAAAGACTTCTACAGCGTCGCTCGCCACTCGGTGCACGTCAGCCACGAGGTCGAGGCGCGGGGCGGCAGCGCTGAAGCCCGACGGTATGCACTGCTCCACGACGCCACTGAGGCATACCTCTCGGACGTGCCAGGGCCCGTGAAGAAGAGCTTACCCGGCTACAAGCACGCAGAGAAGCGCCTCGACGCAGTTGTCGTGGATGCACTCGGCCTCGAAGCCGGACACAGCGAACGTGAGTTAGTCGAAGACGCCGACGGAGTCGTTAACCAGCACGAGCTGTCAGTGCAGTTCCCCGGCGGGGATCACGAGGAACCCGACGATCTCAACCACGATCCGGACGCCGTAGCCATCGGCGAGGACGACGAGGCGCTATTCCTGGCGAGGGCGCGCAACCTCAAGCTTCAGTAGAGGACATACGGCACGACTACTGGTACACAACTGACGATGCCCAGAGAACCACAAAGCGCTCCAGCAACCTAGCTCCAGTAAAGCCACCGGGAAGGCTACCCGACCGTTCGCAGTTACACTAAGAGCGTGTTGCCGTTCAGCCGGAGCCACTCACGGCGCTCCTCGTAATCCGGGATGAGGGCACCCACCGTGTTCCAGAACGAGTCGGAGTGTTCATCGTGCATGGAGTGCGCCAGCTCGTGAGCGATGACGTAGTCCTGGATTCGGACTGGGGCGAGCACTAACCGCCAGTTGAGGCGGATGACACCGCCGTCGTACTCGCCCCACCGGCTCTCGATCTCCCCTACTTCGAGGGGCACGTCGTCCAGCCCGAGCCGCGGTTCGAACCGGGCCGCTCGGTCCGGGAGCTCCTGGCGCGCTCGGTTTACAAACCAATCGACGACCGCCTGTCGCTTGCGCCGGACACTGACATCGTCCGCCTCCGCGTCGAGGTGGTGAACTCGCAACGTGAACGTCTGCTCGTCGAACGCCAGCTCCGGTTGGGGGACGTCCGCCTCAACGACCTCAAGCGGGTACTGCCGGCCCCGGTACTGGAGCTTCTCGCCGCTCAGGTATTCCTTCGGATAGGGCGGTCCCTCTTGCTCTTTCAGTCCGTAGAGCTTGTCCAGCAACCACTCCTGACGGGACTCAAGCACCGCTTCCACGTCACCCGTTGTTGCGGTCATCGGCGCCGTCACGGTCAGCTCCAGCGACTCGTCGATCGAGAGGCTCACCGTTTCCCGGTTCTCGGACCAGTCAATCGTGTATGGGACGACCGTCTGGCCAATGTGGTGGTGACGCTGGAATTGCCCGCTCATTGGTAGTGCGCCCGCGCCAGTTCGATGACGCGGTTGGTGAGTTCGCGGCGCTCCTCGGCCGCGAGACCGATCTCGGACCGATACAGTTCCCTCGTTACCTCCTTCCGCATCGTGTTCTGCAGGTGAGTGCGTTCCTTCCACTCTACCTTTGTCACGAATTCCTCGACAGTCCCAACCAAGTCCGCAGTGAGTTCAACGAGGTCCTGCTCTCCGGCGTCGTGCTCATCTAGTACTTCCTCGACTGCGTGGTAGAACGAGAGATCGGTCTCGTCGCGGAGGCCCTTGCTCCGAGCTGCCTTGTCGCGAGACCGAATTTCCTCCATCAGGGTGCGTAGTTCCTCGATGGTTTCCCGTTCGCTAAGGCGCCCCTCACGATACTCCTCGATCAGCTCCTCAAGCCGCTCTCTGAGCGAGCCGTACTGCACTGGGTCTTCGTCAAACCGGACGTTGATCTCGTGCTCGATTGCGTTCTGCATCTCACTTGCACGGGCTTCGTCGCTCTCTAGGTCTTCAAGTCTCGCATCGAACTCAACCTCGTCCATGATCGAGACAGGCTCGGGGTTCAGAACTTCGATACCCTGCGAGCTGATGTGGTTCTGGATGAGCTTGCGGACTTTCGCCCCGGCGCCCTCGAGGTTCATCGTCTCGTCGCGGTATCGCTCCTTCGCCTTCCCGTAAATCGTGCTAAGGCGATCCAAGTCCTCCCGGTACCGGTTCGCCATCGGGTCCGGCATGACGATGTCCATCAGCTGGGAGAAGCGCTTGAACGCGTTCTTGAACTCGATTCGGCGGTCGTCCGGTTCGAGTGACTGGACACACTGCTCCACCTCGTCAAGGTCCTCGAAGAACGATTTTGCCTTGTTGTGGGCCGCCTCAAGCTCCGGCTGCTTGTCCTCGACGGGCACCATCGCCCGCTCAACGTCCTTCGAGCTGAACATCGCGAGCGCCTCCTTCAGTTCGTCGGAGACGCCGTAGTAATCGACGATGAGTCCGTGGGTCTTCTCCTCAAACGGCCGGTTCACCCGAGCGATCGCCTGCAGCAGGCTGTGCTCACGGAGCGGCTTGTCGAGATACATGACTTGGGCCACCGGCGCGTCGAAGCCCGTCAAGAGCATATCGCAGACGATGAGCAGTTCTACCTCGCCGTTCGGATCGACGAACGACTCCTTGTACTGGCTCTTCTCGGCGTCGCTGGGCGTCCACTGCTTGATGTGTTCCGGGTCGTTGTGTCCCTCGGAGACGATGACTCGCGACTCCGGCCCGTTCAGGCTATCGAGTGTCTCCTTGTACCGGATCGCCGCCTCCTTGCTGGTGGTGACGACCATCCCCTTGAACGGCGACGGAACCTCGTTCTCGAAGTGCTCGATGATGTCCAACGCGACGCGGTCGATGCGGGCCTGCGCCTCCGCCAGATCCTGCGAGCGAGCGTAGCGCTTCTGTATTTCCGCCTTCTCCTCCTCGGTCTTGTCCGAGAAGATCCGGTCGAAAAGCTTGTCGAGGGTCTCGCCTTCGAGGTGGATGTCGGCGAGCCGCCCCTGATACAGGATTTCGACCGTCGCGCCGTCTTCGAGCGATTGGTCGATGGTGTACGTATCGATGTAGTTGCCGAACGTCCGGCGGGTGTTGCGCTCATCCTTCTCGATGGGCGTCCCGGTGAAGCCGACGTAGAAGGCGTTCGGGAGCGCGGTCCGCATGTTGCCCGCGAGTTCCTTGTCCTGGGTTCGGTGGGCCTCGTCGGCCATCACGTAGATGTTCTCGTTTCGGGAGAGTACCGGAAACTCCTCCTCATCGTCTGTAGTCTGGAACTTGTGGATTAACGTCGTGATCGTCTCACCCGCGTCATAGCTGAGTCGGTCGCGAAGGTCGCCGATGCTCTGGGCCTTCTTCGGGTTCGGGAACCCACAGCGCTCGAAGGTCGCGTGGATCTGGTCATTGAGCGCCCGTCGATCAGTGACCAGGAGGAGGGTCGGATCGTCCTCGAGCCGTCGCAGCTTCAATGCGAGAAAGAGCATCGTGAGCGACTTCCCCGAGCCCTGGGTATGCCAGACGACGCCACCTTGGGCCTCGCGCTGCCCGCGCTTGTCGATCCGCTCGAGGGCCTTCCGAACCGCGCGGTACTGCTGATACCGGGCGACCATCTTGATCGTCCCGCTCTGGCGCTCCTCGAACACCGTGTAGTGGCGCAGCTGGTCGAGCAGGCGCTCGGGCTCGAACAGCGCGTAGAGCATCCGGTACTGGTCAGGGAGGTAGCCGTCGAGGTCGAACAGCTCGATCAGTTCGTCGTCCTCCAGTGGGTAGGCGTCGCGCCACGGCTTGTACTGGTCCTTCGGCGTCCGGTAGGTGCCCATGACTGCGCCCTCCATCCAGGTGGCGACCGAGAACTGATTGTACCGGAAGAGCTCTTCGGCGCCCTCCGCCTCACCGTCGCGCTGGTTCTGATAGCGGGTGAGTTGGTCGAGCGCTTCCGAGCGTGGTTCGGGGATCTGCGGGCTCTTGCACTCGACGACGCCGAGCGGGATGCCGTTGACAAACAGCACGATGTCGGGCTTGACGACCTCGACCGGCCCCGCGACTCGGAACTGATTGAGCGCGAAGAAGTCGTTGTTCTCGGGATTCTCGTAGTCGATGTACTGGACTGTCTGATGTTGCTTCCCATGGCCCAGATCCTGCTCCACGGAGATGTGTCGGACGAGCTTCTTGTGAATTTGCTCGTTCTCGTCCATCGTGCTCGTCCCGGCAATCTGCTGAATCTCGCGTATGGCCTTGTTCAGGTTGTTCTCGTTCAACCAGGGGTTTAGTCGATCAACGGCGTCGCGAAGACGTGGTTCGAGTACAGCCGAGGACTCCGTCTCTCGGGGATCATGCCAGGTATTCTGTTGCTGGTCGACAATCTCCCATCCGAGTTGCTGGAGGGTGTTGAGAGCAGGGCGTTCCGATTCGGCGTACTCGTCGGGCATAGTCAGTTATGTGGATCAACGCGGACCTTGCCGGTGAGGAGATCCTGCATAAGGCCACGTTTGAGCTCTTTTATTTTTTTCAGATACGATTTCTCAGCCTGTAGCTTGTCTGCAACTGCATCAATCCTCTCAGCAATTCTCTGTTGTTCATCCAAATTCACAGGGTGAGGAATCGGTACTTTTCGAAGTGCCCCGAGTGTTATCTCATTAAATGTCGACCCTTTCGTCCTGGCCTCGATAAGTGATTGAACTAAGTTCGACCGAATCGCCCACAACAGATAGCGATTATCTATTGAATCCTTAGGTGAGATTCGCGCAGTTCCTTGAGTGAGATTAGCCCCAGCCAGTTCAGGCGGTATCTGTTTTACAACACCGACGGTTGCTCGGATAGTCATAACGAGTTCACCAGCCAGAACTTTTGACCGGGAGTAATCTTCTGCGATTTCTTCAGCTGTCCTGCTCAATTCTTCAATCTTTAACTCATCGTTTGTCATATCACCAGTTTTGATATAGGGGACACCATCCTCGACATGTGGTCCAGCCTGAACGATACCATAGGTAACGTCCTCATCACAGAGGTCTTGAAGCGGGGAAACTTCCCATTGTTGTGGGATCGTACATCTGCGTACCTCTTCGTATAATTCAGCATCTTCTTCGGGCGAGGGGCGAAGCTTATTTTGCTTATTTAACCCGCGTGGAATCACCTCATTCAAAACTCCACGCTGGAGTTCACCGGTTTTGGTAACTATCTCGTCTGTCTGTTGGATCTGGTCGTCGACTGTCGAAAGGATGTCGGCAATGCGGCACTGTTCCGAAATCGGTGGGTAGGGGACTTTCATTTGGCCCAGCAGTTGAAGATTTAGACCTGAACGACCACCGCCTGCTAAGGCTCGAAACACCTCGTACTGAGATTCTAAGGAGTAAAAGACGTATCTATGGTCTAGTTTTTCGTGATTGAGCAAATATGCTCCCACGGACTGGTTCGTTGTGAGTTCAATCTCGTTTACCGCGACAGTTCCTTTCGTTTTTCCTTGTCCATTAAGACCGACAAGGATAGAATGCTCTGGAATCAGTTCCGCTCGTGAATTTTCTTTGCCCTCTTGGGATATTCTCTCTTCAACATCTTTGATGTGCTTCTTATGCAACTCACCAGACCGCATCCACGGAATATTACCACCCCAATATTCGTTTACATCGGTATCTGGTGTGCCGCCCATGGTTCTCTCGGCATATTCTTCGTTTCCGAGAGAGATTACGTCCCAATCATGTGGGATTCTAACTGTTTTGGGCCCAAGCTGAATTTCCTTGCAGTCCTTCTCAAGGTCGGACTGCTCCAAGGTTTCGCTCATCGATACTCCAATTCCTCCATGTACTCCTGAAGTTCTTCGCCGGTCTTTCGTCGTTCTTCGGCCAGTTTGTCCAACTCTCGTAGCTTCTCGCTCACGTCAATTGGTTCCTCGGGTTCAGTCGTGTCGACATAGCGGGGGACGTTCAAGTTCCAGTCGTTCTCCTCAATCTCCTCCAGACCGACGATCCGACTGTGATGGTCCTCCTCGCGTCCAGTCCGAAACGTTTCAGCGAGGTACTCAATACCTTCATCGGTCAACTGATTCTGGTTCGAAAGTTCCTCAAACACCTGTACATCCGATTCCCGAAGCGTTTGGTCCTCGGCATAGATGAAGTGGACCTTCTCCTCTCGTTCCTCAGGCTTGTCCTTGTTCAGAATGAGGATGCAGCCCGGCGACGAGGTGTTATAGAACAGGTTCTCTGGGAGCGCGATCACGGCCTCGACGAGGTCGTCCTCCAGAATCGGCTTGCGGATCTTCTTTTCCGAACGCGAGCGGAATAGCACGCCGTTGTCCATCACGACGCCGGCCTTCCCAGTTTCGTTGAGTGAGGCGATCATTAGCTGGATCCACGCCCAGTCGCCACGGTTCGACGGTGGGAGCCCGTACGGGAAGCGGTTGTACGGCTCGTTGTCCTCAACCCAGTCTTTGTTCCATTCCTTCTGGTTCCACATCGGGTTCGCGATGACCCGGTCGAACACTTCCAGCTCGTCGTGCTTGGTGACACGCTTGGGGTCGGTGATGGTGTCGCCCTTCTCGATCTGGGCGTCGTAGAGTTCGTGGAGCAGGACGTTCATCTGGCCGATGGCCCACGTGTTCAGGTTCTTCTCCTGACCGTAGAGTCCGATGTCCTCCATGTCGCCGCCCGACTCACGGATGTGCTCGGCGGAGTAGATCAGCATCCCGCCGGACCCACAACAGGGGTCGTAGACCCGATGGCCCGGCTCCGGATTGACGCATTTCACGATGAGGCGGACGACTTCCCGCGGCGTGTAGAACTCGCCACCTTTCTTCCCGGCATCGTCGGCGAATTCGCGGATAAGGTACTCGTAGGCTCGCCCGAAGATGTCGGGGTCTTCGAGGTCGGCGTTCCGGTAGCGGTGCTTCGAGAAGTGCGAAACGAGATCGGAGAGCAGTGAGTCGGGTAGCCGCTCCTTGTCGTTGAAATCGACCGTTGTAAGCACGCGGTCGGCGATGGGATTGTTCTCGTCCTCGACAGCCGCGAGCGCCTTATTCAGTGCTGCACCTACGTCCGTTTCCTGCGCCTTGATGTGGTCCCAACGAGCCCGTTCGGGGATCCAGAACTCCTCGTGGAGGTCTCGGTCGTCTCTGGCGGTCTCGATCGGGATACCGAGCTCCTCAGCGACCTCCTCGGTTTCCTCTTCGAAGCGGTCGTTGGCCCGCTTGAGGAACAGCAGTCCGAAGATGTAGTTCTTGTAGTCGGCAGAGTCGATACTTCCGCGGAGCTTGTCCGCAGCCGCCCACAGATGGTTCTCGAGCGTATCGAGCGTAAGTAGATCCTCTTCAGTTCCAGGCAGTTTGGCCTGGTCCCCTTCAGCCATGACAGAAAGCTTGCCCTGATTTGTAATAACACCAGCGTCGTGGACTTGTCTCTTTATCGCTAGTGTCCGAAGGAGCTCAACGCGTAGTTAGTCTCTTTGGTCAGAATAGGCCGGAGGGTGACCGTGGTTGGCTATTTTTTCACAGAGGGTTTCCTCCCATTGTGATTTATCCGATCCGCAAGAATGCTGGTATCTAACGTTCTGTTGATCGCTACGCGAATCCTCCTCGTCTTCAGCCTCTCTCTCGGTTTTTCGCCACCGGCTAATAAGTCGGCCAATTGTTTGGTTTTTGACCTTCTCAAGAACAGCGAAGAGTTTATAAACTAAGCTACTTCCGAAGAGAATATTCAGGATTTGATACCAGATCCCGCTTAGCTGAGGCGCACCTTGATTAGCAAGATGGCGCCTCCTATGCAAACGTTCGTACTCTTTCTTTAGGTTCTGAATGTCTCGTGAGAGGTTTGCGACTTCTAGATTCACAAAGTTCTCATATTCGTCGTAAATCTCCTGCAATTGTTGACCTGATTTGTAATACTTCACACTTCTTCCCTGCGGACTATAGAATGCGGAGAGTAGAGAAACCGCAACTAAAAGCAGCGTTACCGATTCCTCTGTGAAAATCCATAAATTCTGGCTGCTAGATAATAGAGTCAGTAGCAGTGCACCGATTATTGCAGTTAACGTAGTGGTAATCCACGAAAGGTAGCCAACATACCGTGCACCTGTATAGTATCTGTTGTATGTTGTGTAGAGCGCGTTTTGGTCATTCCTTACCTGGCGAAAAAGCAGTTCCCGTTCCCGCGATATCAAAACATCTCCCGGCAAGTCTGATGAACTAGGTTCGGGGTCTCCATTGCTTTGCTGAACGTTTTCATTTTCCAAAATTGTCAAAATCCATTTCCTTATATCCATATCTCTGGGATACATTCTAAACAATTCAATATACCGCTGTTATCGAACAATCGGAGAAACGCAACCGCAGGCTCCCTATACGCTCATTTGAAGGATTCGAACGCCCGAAGTAATAGTCCATCCTGGATTCGAACCAGGGTCGAAGCCCCCAGAAGGCTTCAGGATTGGCCACTACCCCAATGGACTGACACGTTCGATCTTACGGACCGCGTCCGTAAGCAATCATTGGTACCACGCTGCGAGTTATGAGTGTTTCGAACTCCGGCGCCATCAGCGATTTGGCGGCCTACGACGATCGGGTAGCGTCCGCGTGGAGGCGTCGATGGCAGTTCGCACAGAGCACCTCACAGCGGGCGATCTCGTGGAGTAGTTCTCGAACGGAGCAGCCGTCCGACACCAACCGTCCGACCGAATCGTGTTTACTTCTGGGATCGGTGTGGTGGAAGTCGAGTGCAGCACCGGTGTCACGGTCACACTCGGCACAGCCTCGATCCGCCTTGTGGCCCCGAACCCACTGACGCTTTCGCTCTCTCTCGTCGATAGTCGTTCCGTTGAGCCGAGACTCGACAAGCTGCAGTGGCCGTGTTCGGAGCTTGATGTCGACGTCCCGTTCGTCCTCTCCGTCGTGTCGGGCTCGGTGGCAGTTCGCACACAGAACCTCACACTTCGCTATCTCCGACCGAAGCCGTCGTTTTGAGGCGCCGTGGGTCACCATCTCGCTGATCCCTCGCTCTTTCTCCGCTGGATCGCGATGGTGGAAGTCGAGACATCGCGGGTCAGATTCGTCACACCGTTCACACCCGGACTCCATAGCCTGTTCGTCGAGCCATTCGCGAAGCGTCTCCCGTCGCTTGAGCGTTCGCTCCGTGTTCCACTCCCGGTTCCGGTAGTGCCACCGTTGATCGACCGAGAGCTCTCCCCACCGCTCGCGAACGTCGTCGTCGACGCCCGCCGGTGGCGGCCCGACACGGTCCCCAGTTGAAGCGTTCGTCGACAGTCCTGCTCGCTCTTTGGCGTCGTTCCAACCGCCGACCGTCCGGATGATCGTCGCCGATGCGGGTGTCAGCCCGAGCTCTTCGTACTCGGCTTTTGTTGGCGATGCGCCGAGCTCTCGCGCTGCCTCCCGCAGCGCTTCGACACACGCCTGCTCGCTGACCATGGATCTATTGCTGCGTCATCACAAAAAAAGTCGCTCGCTCAATCAGTCGCTCCTCAGCCCAGCAGGTACGCCGCCCAGGGGTAGCGCTCGATCAGTGGCTGCCCGTCGATTTCGTAGGCCTCGATGTACTGGTCGAGTCCCAGGATGCGGCCGGCACCGAACGCCGCGACCGCGAGAAACACGAGCATGTACGCGAAGTCCCCGTTGATGTACCCGTGGTCGACGCTCCAGTTCCCGAGGTAGAACATCAGCATCATGAACGCGCCCCAGAACGCGGCGAGGCGCGTGAATGCGCCGACGATCAGGCCCAGTCCGATGAACAGTTCGCCCCACGGGACGGCGACGTTCACGAAGTCGAGGAACAACGGCGACGACGCCATCGACTCGAACAGGCCTGCGACGGGACTCCCGTTGGCTCGCGGGGCGTTCTGCAGGTAGCCAGCGGCCGAGAAGCTCCCGGAGAGCACCTTGCTTAGACCGCTCTGGAGGAACGCCAGCCCCATCATGAGCCGCAGTGCGAGGATGAACCAGACGCTCAGCGTGTGCATCCGCCCCTCTGCGGTGAACCCTGCTACCGTACTTCGGAGTCGGATTTCTTGTGCTGCCATGTTTCACTATTGGTGTCGACAGCTCTTATTCCCTGATGGTGGTTCCCGAAGGGTGGGAACCACGACGGGACCGGTTGTCGGCTACTGGGAACCACCATCTACTTGCCCGCCTCGCCCCGCTAACCGGTATGTACGTCGGCCGATTCCTCGTCGCCGCACCGGGACTGGCAGCCTACCGCGTCTCCTCACGCTCGTTTCCCAACCGGAAGGTCATCGAACGGGACGGCGACCTCACGGTCGTCCCCACCGACGACGCCGAACCGACCGACAACCCCTACGTCTCCTACAACTGCGTCCGGCGCGTCGCGCGCGCCGACGGCGACGAGCAGGTGGCCGTAATCGGGAACGGCTCCCACGTCGACCCCATCGCGGAGAAGGTAGGAATGGGCTACCCCGCCCGCGACGCGCTCGCGTCGGCGCTGCTCTCACTGGACTACGAGAAGGACGACTACGACACCCCCCGTATCGCCGCCGTCGTCGCCGCCGATACCGCGTTTATCGGCACGGTGCGGAAGGACGCGCTGGTGGTTCGCGAAGTCGACGAGCCGACGCTGGTGGCGACCTACGAGAAGGACGACCCCGAACCGTTCGCGCTGGACGTCGAGGGGGCCGAAAAGGCGGCACAGGAGCTCTACGATCACGCGTTCGAGCACGCGGTCTGTGCGGCCGGCGTCGCCGTCGACGGTGGGGTCGAGACGGCGATCTACAACGGCGAGTAGTCGCGTTTTTCACGCTCGCGCCGCTTCCGTCGCACGTGCGCCTCGGCGTCATCTCCGACGTTCACGCCAATCGCCCCGCGCTGGAAGCGGTGCTCGCGGACATGCCCCCTGTCGACTCGCTCGTCTGTGCCGGGGACGTGGTCGGCTACAACCCCTGGCCCGCCGAGTGCGTCGACGCGATCCGTGAGCGCGGCGTTCCCACCGTTCTGGGCAACCACGACCGCGCGGTCGCGAGCGGCGACGCCGCCGGTTTCAACGGCATGGCCAAGGCCGGCGTCGACTACGCCCGCCGCCAACTCGGCCCGGACGCGATCGAGTGGCTCCGAACGCTCCCGACCGAGCGCCGCGTCGTCGACGATCGCGTGAAACTCGTCCACGGCCACCCTGAGGATCCCGACCGATACACCTACCCCCGGGATTTCGCGCCCGGACTCCTGGGAGAGGAGGAACTGCTGGTTTTGGGTCACACGCACGTTCAGCATCACGCGGTGTTCGACGAAGGGATCGTCCTCAACCCTGGCAGTGTCGGCCAACCGCGCGATAGCGATCCCGACGCCGCCTACGCGGTGGTCGACCTCGACGACCGCAGTGTCGAGGTGCGCCGCGTGAGCTACGACATCGACGCCGTCGTCGCGGCCGTCGAGGAGGCTGGCCTCCCCCGCCGGATCGGGGAACGCCTCAGAGAGGGCCGCTAGCACCGAAATTCTCCGAACCGTCGTCTCGTTTTTCGCCCACTGATCTCCGGATAGAGCCGCGCGTCCACCGCTCTCGACGGTGTCGAACAAATCAAATTGAACTACTGCAACTACGCTGGGAAAGTCTTAACCCGGTCGCCGAAAACCGAGCAAACGGTAGGGCCCGGTTCGCGGGAGCGAGCCGAAAACGGCCGGTAGCGGCGCCGTGAGTGGCGTCGCTGTCGATCGCTCCCGGCGGGTCCGCCGTGGACATGACCCAAGCGAACCCACCGACGACCGACCGAATCGAGGACCGACTCGCGGCGGCGACCGCGGATCTCGATCTCACGAGCGACCACGAGACGCTGGTCCGTGCCGCCGACCGCGACAGCTACGACGGCGCCGACCCCGACGAGGTGGACGAGGCGCTGATCGGCGTGCTCACCGCGCGCACTGAACGCGACCCCGCCCACGACGACGCGGCCGCGCGGATCGCCCGCTGGCGTCACGCCCGGACTGTGACCGGAACCGACGGTCCGCTCCCCGACGAGACGTACCGAGCGTCGTTCGTGGAGTCGATCGAGACCGGCGTCGAGCACGACCTGCTCGACGAGCGTATGGCGGATTACGACTTGGAGGCGCTCTCCGAGGCCATCGTCCCCGAGCGCGACGACGCGTTCGGCTACATGGCGATTTCGACGCTCACGCAGCGCTACTTCCTCCGGATCGTCGAGGGCGACGACCCCATCGAACTCCCGCAGTCGTTCTGGATGCGGGTCGCGATGGGCGTCGCGCTCGCGGAGGACCCCGAACATCGCGAGGAGCGCGCTATCGAGTTCTACGAGGCACTGTCGACGCTGCGTTTCGTCCACTCGACGCCGACGCTGTTCCACGCCGGCACCACCCATCCACAGCTCTCCTCCTGCTACCTCACGACCGTCCAGGACGACCTGGAGGACATCTTCGACTCCTACAAGGCCCACGCGAAGCTCTCGAAGTGGTCCGGCGGGCTTGGGAACGACTGGACCAATCTCCGCGCGGACGGCGCGCTGATCGAGTCTACCGGCGTCGAGTCGACGGGCGTCATCCCGTTCCTGAACATCTCCGACGACGTGACCGGCGCCATCAACCGCTCGGGCAAGCGCCGCGGCGCCGCCTGCGCCTACCTCGCGGCGTGGCACATGGACTTCCCGGCGTTTCTCGATCTGAAGCGCAACACGGGCGACGACCGCCGGCGCACGCACGACATGAACACGGCGGCGTGGGTGCCGGACCTGTTCATGAAGCGCGTCCGGGCCGGCGAGCAGTGGACGCTGTTCTCGCCCGACGAGGTTCCGGAACTCCACGAGGCGACGGGCCAGGAGTTCGAGGATCTGTACGAGGAGTACGAGCAGGCCGCCGACGACGGTGACCTCCGGCAGTTCGAGCGCGTCGAGGCCGAGGAGCTCTGGCGGACGATGCTGACTCGCCTGTTCGAGACGGGCCACCCGTGGATCACGTTTAAGGACCCCTGTAACATCCGCTCGCCGCAGGACCACTACGGCACGATCAACAGTTCGAACCTCTGTACGGAGATCACGCTCAACACCTCCCAGCACGAGACGGCGGTCTGTAACCTCGGCTCAGTCAACCTCGCCCAACACGTCGACGGCGAGGAACTCGACCGCGAACAGTTGGCCGACACCGTCGAGACGGCGATGCGGATGCTCGACAACGTCGTCGACCTGAACTTCTACCCCACGGACCGGGCCGAGCGCGCGAACACGCGCCATCGCCCAGTGGGGCTTGGGGTGATGGGGTTCCACGAGATGCTCGGAGAGCGCGGGGTAGCGATGGCCAGCGACGAGGCGCTCGACGTCGCCGACGAGACGATGGAGCGCGTCGCCTACCACGCGATCCTCAACTCCTCGCGACTCGCCAAAGAGCGCGGCACGTACGACTCCTACGAGGGGTCGAAGTGGGACCGCGGGATGCTGCCCCAGGACACCGTCTCGCTGCTGGCGGAGGAACGCGGCGAACCCATCGACGTCGATGCCGAGGAGCGCCTTGACTGGAGCGCGGTGCGCGAGCACGTCGCCGAACACGGGATGCGGAACTCCAACACCACCGCGGTGGCGCCGACGGCGACGATTTCGACCATCGCGGGGACCACGCCCTCGATCGAGCCACGCTACTCCAACCTGTACGTCAAGTCGAACATGAGCGGCGACTTCACCGTCGTCAACGAGCAGTTGGTCGAGGAACTCGACCAACTGGGGCTCTGGACCGACGAGATGCTCGATCAGATCAAGTACCACGACGGCGCGATCCAGGAGATCGACGAGATCCCGCCCGCGCTCCGGGAGCGCCACCGCGGCGCCTTCGAGATCGATCCGCGCCACCAGATGGAACTCACCGCCCGGCGCGCCATCTGGGTCGATCAGTCCCAGAGCCACAACGTGTTCTTCCCGTCGACGGACGGGACGCTGCTGGACGACGTCTACCAGCGTGCGTGGGAACTCGGACTGAAGACGACGTACTACCTCCGCACGCTCGGCGCCAGCCAGTTCGAGAAGTCGACGCTGGATATGGACGAGTACGGTCGGACCCAGCGACGGGACGATGGCGACGACGACCAGACCGAGGCGGCCGCCGACGGCGGCGGGACGTTGCCGCCGTCCGATGGAGCCGACGGCGGCGACGCCTGCGAAGTGAGCGACGACTCGGACCTGCCGAGCGTCGAAGACCCGACCTGCGAGGCCTGCCAGTAATGCCGATCGACTATCTCATCGACAGCGACACGCACGACCCGAACAAGATCCTCCCGTTCGACTACGAGTGGGCCCGCGAGTACTACGAGGCGGGCGTCGACAACAACTGGGTGCCAGAGGAGATCCCCATGGGTAACGATATCACCCAGTGGAACGGCGACGAACTCACCGACGCGGAGCGCCAGTTGGTCGAGTGGAACCTCGGGTTCTTCTCGACGGCCGAGTCACTGACCGCGAACAACATCGTGCTCGCGGTGTACGACCACGTGACGGCGCCGGAGTGCCGACAGTACCTGCTCCGGCAAGCCTACGAGGAGGCCGTCCACACGGACACGTTCATCTACTGCTGTGACTCGCTAGGGTTCGACCCCGAGTATCTCTACGGGATGTACGACCGCATCCCGGCCATCGAGGCCAAAGACCAGTTCGTCGTCGACCTCACGCGGGTCGTCGACGACCCCGAGTTCACCATCGAGGACGAGGACGACGTGCGGGCGTTCCTCCGCGATCTGGTGGGGTTCTACGTCATCATGGAGGGGATCTTCTTCTACGCCGGGTTCGCGATGATGCTCGGCCTCAAGCGCCAGGACAAACTCACCGGGATCGGCGAACAGTTCGAGTACATCATGCGCGACGAGTCGCTGCACCTCGGTTTCGGCATCGAACTCATCGACGCCATCCGGAGCGAGACCGACGCCTGGACCGACGAGTTCGAGTGGGAGATGCGAAACCTCATCCTCGACGCCGTCGGCCTCGAACAGCGCTACGCCCGGGAGGCCTGTCCCGACGAGATCCTCGGGATGGGGCCCGAACAGTTCTCGGAGTACGTCGAGTACGTCGCGGATCGCCGCCTCTC
>Ga0136556_1000319_pt1 | contig 31121 bp, 17 predicted proteins | sample AntRauTorckE6831_FD_104780 | JGI IMG/M metagenome (GOLD analysis project Ga0136556, IMG submission 104780) | Saline lake microbial communities from Rauer Islands, Antarctica - Metagenome Torckler E6 #831 | ecosystem: Environmental > Aquatic > Non-marine Saline and Alkaline > Saline | place... | reverse complement strand
TTCGTAGTCCTTCAGGTTGAACCGGGTTTCCTCTACCTCGATTGGGTAGTCGCCGTTGGGGAAATCCCGGCGGATCTGCCGAAGTTCCTCGGCGCTGACCTCGTAGAAACGGATCTGGTCAAAGAAGCGCAACAGCCACGGCTGACCGGGTTGGAAGTACTCGGTGGTGCGGTAACGGTTCCACATCTGCAGGGTGCGCCCGACAAACTGATAGCCGCCCGGCCCTTCCATGCCGTAGATGCACAGATAGGCGCCGCCGATGCCGACAGAATTCTCCGCGGTCCAGGTGCGGGCCGGGTTGTACTTGGTGGTCACCAGCCGGTGGCGTGGGTCCAGGGGCGTGGCCACCGGCGCGCCCAGATAGACATCGCCCAGTCCCATCACCAGGTAGCTGGCGTCAAATACGGTCTTCTTGACCTCGTCGATGCTCTCCAGACCGTTGATCCGGCGAATGAATTCCAGGTTGCTCGGACACCAGGGAGCGTCCTTGCGCACCGACTGCATGTATTTGGCAATCGCGGTCTGGCAGGCCTCGTCATCCCAGGACAGGGGCAGGTGCACGATACGCGCCGGCACGTCCCATTCCGGCTGCTTCTCCAGTTCCTCCTCAGCGCTGATCAGCAGGTCCAGCAGCGTGCGCTGGTTCAGTTTCTGGCTGTCGTAATGCACCTGCAGCGAACGGATACCCGGTGTCAGTTCAAGAATGGCCTCATGGTTCTGTTCCCTCAACCACAACATCAGGGCGTGGGCGCGGAAGCGCAGGCGGATATCCAGTTCCATGGGGCCGTACTCCACCAGCACGTAGTTGTCACCGGCGGCCCGGTAGACCACGCCGGTTTCATGTTCGGTGGTGCTGAGGGACTCCAGAATCGGGGTTTCCGGCTTGATGGGCGTGATGTGAGCGGTGGCTGCCGTCAGTGTGGCGACGGATTCATCCAGTGCCTCACGAAGCGCCACTGCCTGATTCTGACACACCGGCACAAACTGAACCTTGTCGCCAGCCTTGAGCTGCCCCAGTTTCCACAGATCGGCACTGATCACCGTTACCGGGCAGACAAAGCCACCGAGACTGGGGCCGTCGGGGCCGAGAATCACGGGCATGTCGCCGGTGAAATCGACTGTGCCCACGGCGTAAGCGTTGTCGTGGATATTGGAGGGGTGCATGCCGGCTTCGCCGCCATCGCTGCGGGCCCATTCTGGTTTCGGGCCGATCAGGCGAACACCGGTGCGGCTGGAGTTGTAGTGAATCTCCCACTCACTGGCGAAGAATGTGTCGATATCCTCGCCGGTGAAATAGTCCGGCGCCCCGTGGGGGCCGTAGGTCACGTGAAGTTTCCAGGTTTTGCCAATGGTTGGCTTCAATTCAGCGGGTAATGTTGCGACGGTGACCGGTTGAGCTTCATTCAGTGCCAGCACGTCTCCGGCTCGCAGGGCACGACCACAATGACCGCCAAACTGCCCCAGGGTAAACGTACTGCAGGAGGTAAGGTATTCCGGGCAGTCCAGTCCACCACTGAAAAGGATATAGGCCCGGGCACCGTCGCCAGTGGTGGCGCCCAGTTTCAGTGTGGCTCCGGCGGGTACATCAATCACCTGCCAGAAATTTACCGGCTGATCATCCAGAGTTGCCTCAAGAGGTGCGCCCGCAAGCACGATTCGGGTAGCCCGATTAAAGCTGAGCACTGGCCCCTTAAGGGTAATTTCCAGACCCGGCGCTTCCTCGGGATTGCCCAGCATGCGGTTACCAAGCCGGAACGAATAGCTGTCGAAAGGACCCGACGGTGGTACACCGATTTCCCAGTAACCGATCCGGCCAGGGTAATCCTGAATGGTGGTCAGGGTGCCGCCACTGATGACATCTACCGTCGCAGGCTGATAGTCGAATTCGTTGAGGGTCCGGGTAAACAGTCGGCCCTCGACAAAACGCGGGTCGTCCAGAACCTGACGCACGTATTCCAGGTTGGTTTCTATACCGTATAGCTGACTGTCATCCAGCGCCCGGATCAAGCGCTGGCGGGCTGTTTCGCGGTCCTGTTCATGAACAATCACCTTGGCCATCATGGGATCGAACAGGGGGGATATCTCGGTGCCCGGCTGAATCCAGCTATCAATCCTCAGGTTATCCCCGGCTGGCCAGGCCACGTTGGTCAGCAGACCGGCACCGGGCTGGAAATCCTTGTTGGGATCTTCGGCGTAGATCCGCGCCTGAATGGCATGGCCGGAAGGCTTCAAATTACCGCGGAGCTCTGCCAGCTCCGGCAGGCTGCCGGCCCCCAGCTCCACCATCCAGCGCACCAGGTCCACGCCGTAAACCTGCTCAGTGACACCGTGTTCCACCTGTAAGCGGGTGTTCACTTCCAGGAAGTAGAACTCGGTGGTGTCCGGGTCATAGATAAACTCCACGGTGCCGGCACTGCGGTAGGCTATGCTTTCGCCCAACTGGCGGGCGGTGGCCTGCATGCGTGTGCGCACGTCGTCAGTCAGGCCCGGCGCGGGCGCTTCTTCAATCACTTTCTGGTTGCGGCGCTGGGCGGAACAGTCCCGTTCTCCCAGGGCAACAACCTGCCCTTTGCCGTCACCAAACAATTGCACTTCGATGTGGCGCGCGTGTTGCACAAATTTCTCGAGAAATACGCCATCGTTGCTGAAGTTGTTCTGGCTCAGGCGCTGTACCGAGTCGAAGCTCTTACTCAGATCCTCGGCGCTGTAACAGCGGGACATGCCAATGCCACCACCACCGGCGGTACTTTTCAGCATCACCGGGTAACCAATGTTTTCGGCGGCCCCCAAGGCTTCATCCAGACCGGTCAGCAGGCCGGTGCCGGGCAACAGGGGCACACCAGCCTCTTCAGCCAGGGCCCGGGCGGTATGCTTGAGACCAAACTGCTCCATCTGTTCGGGTGTGGGCCCCAGAAAGACCACACCCTCGGCGTCGCAGCGCCGGGCAAAATCAGCATTTTCACTCAGGAATCCGTAGCCGGGGTGGATGGCGTTGGCACCGCTCTTGTGGATAACTTCAAACAGTTTGTCCTGATCCAGATAGGTGGCGGCGGCCGAGCCTTCACCCAACGACCAGGCTTCATCAGCCTGCCGCACATGCAATGAATCAGCATCCGCCTCGGCATAAACCACCACCGAGGTGATCCCCATGGCTCGCAGGGTGCGGATCACCCGACAGGCGATGGCGCCCCGGTTGGCAATCAGAACCTTCTCGAACTTTCCGTTCAGTTCCATACCAGCACCTCGATCGGTGTGGGGTTCCAGCCGTTGCACGGATTATTCAGCTGCGGGCAGTTGGAAATCATCACCAGTACATCCATCGCTGCCTTCAGCTCTACATACTTGCCGGCATCGGAAATGCCGTCTTCGAAGGTCAGGCCACCGTCCGCAGTCACCGGTACGTTCATGAAGAAGTTGATGTTGTGGGTAATGTCCCGCTTGGTCATGCCCAGCTCTTCATGTTCGGTCACCGCCACCAGCCAGCTGTCCCGGCAGGCGTGCATGCATTTCTTTTCCAGTGCATAGCGGGTGGTGTTGCTCTCCGCCGCGCAGGCGCCGCCCAGGGTGTCGTGGCGACCGCAAGTGTCGGCGGTGATTTCCAGCATCTCGTTGTTTTCCGAGGACATCAGCTTCGAGCCGGCGGTCAGGTACACATTGCCCTGCTCGCGGATGGTGTCCACGGCGCTGTAGCGTTCGGTTGGGTTGTGGGCGTTATAGAACAGTGTGTCGGCGGCCTGGTTGCCTTCCAGATCCAGAATGCGGACGGTTTCGCCGGCCTTCACCACTTTCAGGAAATACTCGCCTGCGGGAACGGTTTCGCGGAAGGCGGCGTTTTCAGGTTTCAATGCGCTTTGCTTGATCATTTCCGGCCTCCGTTACTGGAACAGGTGGTAAAGAGCGGTATTGGCGAAGGCCCGGGTCGCCTCCGGTGATGACAGCCTGCAAGGGTCGGCCTCGGTCACGGGGTCGGCCTTGAACAGTTGATAGCGCACGGGGTGGCTGGGGTATTCACTGGCGGTGTTCATCGGGTGTGGACAAGTGTGCAGCACCACGATGGTATCCATCTCGAAACGCAGATCAACGGTGGCACCGGCGAAGGAGGCATCGTCGGCCAGTGTCATATTGCCGTCGTCATCGGTTTGCACCTTGCTGAACCAGTTCAGGTTCGCAGTCAGGTCTTTCTTACCCAGGCCGTACTTGGCCAGTTCGTTCAGAAAGCTGGTAAAACCGTTGCGGTGGTAGTGGTTGTGGGCTTCCTGATAGGTCTTTTTGCCCCAACGCTGCTCTACCAGACCAGCATTGCAGGTGCCGCTGACAGTATCGTGCCAGCCCATGTCGTCACGAATGATGGACGCAAACACCCGGCCCATATCGGAAAGCAGTACATGGCCGTGGGTCAGCTTGAAGGTGTGCTGGTTTTTCAGGGTGTCCGGCATGTTGTACCGCTCGAGCGGGTTCTCGGGGTTGTACATCAACATGCCGACGTTGGCACCGCCGGTTTCATCAATCAGGCGCAGCACATGGCCACGGCGCATAATGAAAGACCAGTGGGATCCGCCGGGAATCAGATCGTCGTAGAGGGGGGCTGCTGTGGACAACATGGCCATTTCCTCCTGGCTAGGGCGTTTCAAAAAAACGAGAGGCGTCAGTAACTGAACGATCCTCCCGGGCTTTTGTCCCGCCGTGTAGCCTTGGAAAAGGCCGTCAACTCTCGGACCAGTCACCTGCGTTCTCTTATTCGGGAGAGGCAGGCCGGAACCCTAGTCGACTATTTGTCAGATTGTCGCGCTTTGATGGTGGTTACAGGAACCGACGTCTCGCTGCGTGGTTCTATACCAATCAAGGTCTGTGCCACAGAAGCCAAAGCTTTGATATTACAGCCAAAGCCTTGTTGTGGGCGGAAAGGATAAGAGGTTTAACGACGGACGGGTGCCCGCCGTTGGTGCGGAGAAGGTGCGGTTGGTCAGTTATCGTGCATGAGAAGACTTACTTCCCGATGCAGAACGAACTGAAAATCTTCCCCAACAGTTCATCCGGTGTCAGTTGCCCGGTAATTTCACCCAGCGAATCCTGGGCCGCGCGCAGATCCTCAGCCAGTAACTCCCCGGCGCCGAAGCCTTCAAGCTGACCCTGCCCCTGCAGTAATGAATCCCGGGCCCGTTCCAGCGCATCCAGGTGCCGGCGCCGGGCCAGAAAGCCGCCTTCGGTGGTGGTCACAAAGCCCATACACTGCTTCAGGTGATCCCTCAGTACTTCCAGGCCTTCAGAGCCTTTCGCTGCCAGGCGTATCACGGGCGCACTCTGTTCGGGCTCGGCACGGATACCTACAGCCTCGCCGGAAAGATCCACTTTGTTGCGAATCACCGTCACCGGGGCATTGGCCGGAAGCTGGTCAATAAAGTCCGGCCAGATTTCATGGGGCTCGGTTTTGTCGGTTGTCGTGGCATCGACCATCAGCAGGATGCGATCGGCCTGACGGATTTCCTCCCACGCCCGGGAAATACCAATCTGTTCCACTTCGTCGGAACTGTCGCGCAGCCCGGCCGTGTCAATGATGTGCAGGGGCATGCCATCAATGTGGATATGTTCACGCAGAACGTCGCGGGTGGTGCCTTCAATGGCGGTTACAATCGCCGCTTCCCGGCCTGCCAGCGCATTGAGCAGGGAGGATTTGCCGGCGTTGGGCCTGCCGGCGATCACCACTTTCATGCCGTCCCGCATGATGGTGCCCTGCTGGGCTTCGGCCAGAATGGTGGTCACCTGCTCCAGCAACACCGCGAGGTCTTCGGCCACTTTGCCGTCGGCCAGAAAATCGATTTCCTCTTCCGGAAAATCGATCGCCGCTTCCACATAAATCCGCAGGTGAGTGACGGCCTCCACCAACGCTTCGATCCGCCGTGAAAAAACGCCCTGCATGGAGCGCACTGCACAACGGGCCGCCTGTTCGGAACTGCTTTCAATCAGATCCGCAATGGCTTCGGCCTGGGCCAGGTCCAGTTTGTCGTTAAGAAACGCTCTTTCGGAGAATTCACCGGGCCGGGCTAGGCGTGCACCCAGACTGCAGACCTCCCGAAGCAGCATATCCAGAATGATGGTACCGCCATGGCCCTGAAGCTCGAAGACATCTTCGCCGGTGAACGAATGAGGATTGGGAAAATACAGCCCGAGACCTTCGTCAATCAGGCCTCCATTGCTGTCTTTGAAAGGCCCGTAATGGGCATAGCGAGGCCGGGGTATAAAACCCAGCATCTGCTCGGCAATGATGGCCGCCCTTGGGCCGGATACCCGGACAATACCTACACCGGCCTGGCCGGGGGCAGTGGCTATGGCGGCAATGGTGTCAGTTGTTACCTGCATGGTTCTCATTCCTGGATAAAAACAACAAAGGCTCCGCAAGGGAGCCTTTGTCTGGTCAGAAATACCCGTAACTCAGTATTTCTTGTCCGCCGTTTCCTTCTCGATCTTGCGGGTAATGTACCACTGCTGAGCAATCGACAGAACGTTGTTGGTCAGCCAGTACAGAACCAAACCTGCCGGGAACCACAGGAAGAAGACGGTAAACACCAGCGGCATCGCCTTCATCAGTTTCGCCTGCATGGGATCTGGCGGCGTGGGGTTCAGCTGCATCTGAATAAACATGCTGGCGCCCATCAGGATCGGCAGAATGAAATACGGATCCATCTGGGACAGGTCGTTTATCCACAGCATGAACGGCGCATGACGCAGTTGGACACTTTCGAACAGTACCCAGTACAGGGAAATAAACACCGGCATCTGGACCAGAATCGGCAGACAGCCACCCAGCGGATTGATTTTCTCCCGCTTGTACAGGGCCATCATTTCCTGGGACATGCGCTGACGGTCATCGCCATAAAGCTCTTTCAGGCGCGCCAGATGCGGCGCTGCAGCCCGCATTTTGGCCATTGAACGGTAACTGGTCGCTGACAGGTGGAAGAAAACACCCTTGACCAGAACCGTCAGCAAGATGATCGATACACCCCAGTTACCCACCAGGCCATGGAACCACTGCAGAACGTAGAACAATGGCAGGGAGATGAAGAACAGCCAGCCGAAATCAACAGTACGGTCGAGATTAGGGGCCAGGTTTTCCAGGCGATCAATGATCTTGGGACCAACATAGGCGGTGGCACCAACCTCAGCGGTGTCACCAGGTGCGACCGTCGTTGCCGGATAAACAAAGCCCATGACATGCAGCTGATCTCTGCGGGTGGTCTGGAACTGAGCAGGTTGGTCCTGCTCGGGAATCCATGCAGTCAGGAAGTAGTGCTGCAGAAAAGCCAGCCAGCCATTGGTGACCTGTTGGTTAATGCGCTCTTCAGTAAGGTCATCGAAATCGTATTTCTCGTAGGGATCTTCCGGCGTGCTCACCACCATCCCGAGGTAGGCTTTAATACCCATACTGGCCTGGGAAGTGGGGTCCGGAGCCTGATCACGAACGATTTTGCCGGTGAAGTTGGCTTGCCAGGCATTTTCGGAGGTGTTTTCGATCAGGTAACGAACACCGATTTCATAGCTGTCCCGGGCCAATTGATAGCGTTTGGTGATGTTGACGCCATCTTCAGTGGTGTAGTTCAGGTCTATCCGAAGCTCGTTCTCGCCTTCTTCCAGAGTATATTCACCGGCTTCTGCCGAGAAAACGGGAGCCTGGCTGGAGCTACTGCCATCCGGGCCATCCTGTCCGATCAACCCGCTTTCAAGCAGATAGGTGCGGTTGGAGGTATTGGTTAACAGCTTCAGTGGCTGCTCGCTGTTGAGCGCTTTATCGTGCTTAAGCAGGGAACTGGAGACCAGGTTACCACCCACGCGGTCAATGGTGAGCTCATAGACATCAGTTTTGACGGTGATATAGCGATCAGAAATGTTTCTGTCACCGGTACCTGCAGATGCACTGACTCCACCGGTTTCCGGTGTGGAGAATTCATCATCGCCAGCGGCGGCAGAATTGCCTTCGGGCAACACCATTTCGTCGGTTGCGCTATTGCCGTTGTCAGCACTTTCTGTCTGAGCGACCTGCTCTGTGGCTGGCTGATGATAGTCCTCGTTCCAGGCAAGGACCATCAGATAACTGACAATCGCAAGACCGGCAAACAAAACGATGCGTTTGATATCCATAAACTTAGTGTCTGGTCTGAGTAGTGGAATGGAGGCTTTCGGTCTGGTCGCTGGCCTGTTTCTGGCTAGTCTGTACAGACGATTCTGTTCCCGGCACCGGATCGTAACCGCCTTCAGCCCAGGGATGGCATCTCAGAAGACGGGCGCCTGCCAGGTAACTTCCCTTGAGGGCACCATGATGCTGGATGGCCTCAATGGCGTATTGTGAACACGTAGGGTGGTGTCGGCAATGGCTGGCCATCATCGGACTGATGGCGTACTGGTAGAACCGGATGGGCAGGAGCAGAATTTGACGCATTAACTCTCACCTCGAGATTTTGCGTCTGAATCTTCAGACAGGGCCTGGCGGTGTTTTTTTTTCACTCGACGCCAGAGGTCATTCAATGATGACCGCACGGCAGTGTTGTCCAACTGGTTCAGTCCCTGGCGTCCAAGAACGATAATATCCAGTGAGGGCAAATCCTGCTGGAGCCTGAAAGTTTCTCTGACTTGGCGTTTTATCCGGTTTCGCTGGACCGCCAGTCGCAGATTCTTCTTGGAGAAGATCAGACCGATCCTGGCGTGACCCCGATCATTCGGTGTCGCCAGGATCAGAAAATTCCTGTGCGGAACTTTCAGAGCTACGTCATCAAAGACTTTGCTGTAATCCGAAGGCTTCAGAAGCCTGTGAGATTTCGGAAACCCCAAAGTCTTCATGAGGTAATCCCGGAGTTACGCAGACAGACGTGCGCGACCTTTGGCACGACGACGGGAGATTACCTTGCGACCGTTTGCAGTTGCCATACGGGCACGGAAACCGTGAACACGCTTGCGTTTCAGGACGCTCGGTTGAAATGTTCTTTTCATGGTGAAGTTCTCACAAATTCGTCAATGGACTTTCGTTATTGGCTGAAAAAAAGACAGCCAAAACAGGAGCGGCATTCTAGTCAAATCCCGGGGCAAGTTCAATGTTTATGGTTGCCGGTAATGGCTTTTCTGCTGGCAGGGGCGGTCAGGTGGACGAATAACAGAATCTATAAGTCTTTTTTAAATTCTTTAAAAGATTATTTATTACTGTTATTAGGCAGGCCGTATTCTGTGGGTAAGTGCTTTTTGTGCCAGTAAAACATAACGTTACGATATTGATAAGGGTCTTGAGGGATGGCTATGAGCTCTGTGGACAACGGAGGCAGGGAATGTGCATAAATCGACTGATCAGGAAAAGCGTGAGTTGTTCATGGTTCGGTACAAAGGTTTCACACAGGGTTAAAGACCGGGTATGCACAATGCGCTGTGAATAAGTTTTTTACCTCAATTTTCTGTACACAAGGCTGTTGATAGATCTGCAACGATTTGAAAATAAAAATAAAATGTTTCCACAGGCTGTTCATTAAGCTGATTGGCGGCCTTTTACTGACCTGCGTCACAGGGTAGAATCCCGGGTTATCTTCAGCGTCAGGCGGATCTCTATCGGCGGGCGTATGAACAGTTGGTTTTCAGGAGCAGGCGGGTTTGCCTAATACTATGTGGCATCAATGTCTTGAAGTACTCCGGGATGAATTTCCCGCTCAACAGTTTAATACCTGGTTGAGACCCCTTCAGTCTGAGCTGAGAGAAGGGCAGTTGATGCTGTTTGCGCCGAATCGCTTTGTCATGGATTGGGTCAACCAGAAATACCTGCGTCGCATAGAAGAAGTGTTGAAAGACCTGAATGGCGGACAGTCGCCGCGTGTGGTCATGAAAGTGGGATCGGCTCCCAGGGAGAGTGAGCCGGTGGTACGGTCGGTGGATAAGCAACCCAGCGGTAATGTGGCGGATGAAACCGGCCGGACGGTGACCGAAGAAGAGAAAAGCGTGGCTGCCACAGTACCAGCACCGCAGTCTTCCAATGTTCATGCGTCTCCGCGTCCGGCTAGCCAGCGCCGGGAAGTTCAGGTTGAAGGTGATATCAAGCATCGGAGCTTTCTGAACGAGAGCTTTACCTTCGAAACCTTTGTGGAAGGTAAATCGAACCAGTTGGCCCGCGCGGCCTCCATGCAGGTGGCGGAAAACCCGGGCGGTGCCTACAATCCACTGTTTCTTTACGGCGGTGTTGGTCTGGGTAAAACCCACCTGATGCATGCGATCGGCAATGAGATTGTCCGGCGTAATCCGGGTGCCAAAGTGGCGTATCTGCGTTCTGAACGGTTTGTGGCTGATATGGTCAAGGCCTTGCAGTTAAACGCTATCAACGAATTCAAGCGGTACTACCGTTCGGTGGATGCCCTGTTGATCGACGATATTCAGTTCTTCGCCCGCAAGGAACGATCCCAGGAAGAGTTTTTCCACACGTTTAACGCATTGCTCGAAGGTGGCCAGCAGGTCATTGTTACCTGCGACCGTTTTCCGAAAGAAATTGTCGATATGGAAGAGCGCCTGAAATCCCGGTTCGGTTGGGGGCTGACTGTGATGGTCGAGCCTCCGGAACTGGAAACCCGGGTCGCGATTCTGATGAAAAAAGCGGAGCAGGCGAACGTAAAACTCAGCAGTGAAGCGGCGTTTTTTATCGCGCAGAAAATCCGGTCAAACGTTCGTGAGCTCGAAGGAGCGCTTCGTCTGGTGATAGCAAATGCTCACTTCACCGGTTCAGAAATCACCCCGCCGTTTATCCGGGAAAGCCTGAAGGATCTACTGGCATTGCACGAAAAGCAGGTCAGCATCGACAACATTCAGCGCACTGTGGCGGAGTATTACAAGATCAAAGTGTCGGACCTGCTGTCCAAGCGCCGGACCCGTACGGTTACCCGACCGAGGCAGGTGGCCATGTCGCTGGCAAAGGAGCTGACCAATCACAGCCTGCCCGAAATTGGTGATGCTTTTGGCGGCCGGGACCATACGACGGTCCTGCATGCCTGCAAGAAAATCGTGGAGCTACAGGAGACTGATCCCGGTATCCGCGAGGACTATCAGAACTTCATGAGATTGCTGACTACCTGACGATCCTCTGGTGGTTGCTGAACATTCACTTCCGATAACAGAAACCGAGTGCCATGAAACTGACAATCAGCCGTGAATCCCTGCTCACCCCGCTGCAAAGCATCGCCGGCGTGGTGGAAAAGAAACAGACCATGCCGGTTCTGTCGAACGTGTTGCTTGAAGCAGAAGACAATACGCTGACTCTGACCGGTACCAATATGGAAGTGGAGTTGGTGGCCCGGGTGACACCGGTGCATGTCGACCAGCCGGGGCGAATTACCGTACCAGCCCGGAAACTGGCGGATATCTGTCGGGCCGTGAGTGATTCGGCCCCGATTGATATTGCCCTGGAGGGTGACCGGTTGCATGTTCACGCGGGCAACTCCCATTTCACGCTTGCTACATTGCCGGCAGAGCATTTTCCCAATGTCGAAGACGAAGCGGAAAGCTTCCGGCTCGAGCTGCCGCAGAAAGACCTGGAACATATGTTCGATGCCACGGCGTTTGCCATGGCGCAGCAGGATGTACGGTATTATCTCAATGGCCTGCTGCTGGAGGTCGACAGCGGCCACGTGCGCACAGTAGCGACCGATGGCCATCGCCTGGCCATGTCCCACCTGGACATGGAAACCGGTTGCCCGGAATTGCGTCAGGTAATTGTTCCGCGTAAAGGCGTTCTGGAGCTGGCCCGTTTGCTGGATGATGTAGAAGCGCCGGTTACCCTGGTGATTGGTGACAATCATCTGCGTGCCACGGTGGGCAGCTACACCTTTACCTCCAAACTGATTGAAGGCAAGTTCCCGGATTACAACCGGGTTATTCCCCGTGGTGGCGACAAGGTTGTGATGGCAGATCGCTCCACGCTCAAGCACACGCTGCAACGCGCCGGCATCCTGTCTCATGAGAACATTCGCGGGGTAAGGCTGAACCTGTCATCCGGACAACTGCAGGTGTTTGCCAACAACCCGGATCAGGAGCAGGCGGAAGATGCTCTGCCTGTGGATTATGAAGGTGAATCCCTGCAGATCGGTTTTAACGTCGGGTATCTGGTGGATGTGATGAACGCGCTGGAGGATGACCAGGTGAAGATCACCCTTTCCAACCCTAACAGCAGTGCCCTGATCGAGTCCGAAACGGACACCAGTTGTCTGTATGTTGTTATGCCCATGCGGCTGTAATGTCATGGACGTCGCCACGGAGAACCAATGGTTACCGTAGCAAATGGCCTCAAAGGTGCGTTGCGTGTGGGTCAGACCCTGTCGGTGCTGGGGCGTACCGGGTTTGACTGGCTTCGTGGCGATCGCCCTCCTGCCCCCAGGCTGTTGAGGCAGACCTTTGAAAAGCTGGGGGCGACATACATAAAACTGGGCCAGTTTATTGCCAGTTCACCAACCTTCTTTCCGAAAGCCTACGTTGAAGAGTTTCAGCACTGCCTGGACCGGACGCCGGCGCTGCCTTTCGAGGTTATCCACAAGATTATCGCAGATGATCTCGGGCGGCCTGTGGAAGAAGTTTTCAGCCATATTGAGCCGGTGGCCCTGGCCTCTGCGTCCATCGCGCAGGTGCACTCAGCGCGGCTGCTGAGCGGTGAGGAAGTGGTGATCAAAGTACAGAAGCCGGATGTTGAGACCACGCTGAGTACCGATCTGAACTTCCTGTACATCTCCGCACGGGTAATAGACACCCTGGCTCCGAAACTGTCGTGGGCGTCGCTTTCCGGTATCGTGGGCGAGATTCAGCAATCGATGATGGAAGAGTGTGATTTCATCAAGGAAGCCGAAAACCTCAAAACCTTTCGCCGTTTTCTGGAAAATACCCACAATCAGGAAGTTACCGTTCCCGAAGTGTACGAGCAGTACAGCAGTCGCCGAGTGCTCACCATGGAGCAATTCCACGGTGTGCCACTGACGGATCTCGAAAGTATTCGTAAAGTGACGGATGATCCGGAACGCACGTTGATCAACGCCATGAATACCTGGTTTACCAGTCTTACCCAATGTGAGTTTTTCCACGCCGATCTACACGCCGGAAATCTGATGGTTCTGGACGATGGCCGGGTAGGTTTTATTGACTTCGGTATTGTTGGCCGAATTCGTCCGGAACTCTGGACCGCCGTGCGGGATTTTGTCTCAGCCGTCATGGTTGGCAATTTCGATGGGATGGCTGAAGCCATGACCCGAATTGGCGTTACCCGGAACAATGTCAGCGTTAAAGCACTATCCGACGATCTTCGTCGCCTTTATCAACAATTTGATAGCGCTCCAGATAATTCAGGAACAGATTTTTCCCGGGCGGAAGACGAGGTGAATGACCTGATGTTGGACGTGGTCCGGGTTGGTGAAAAACATGGCCTGCATTTCCCCCGGGAATTTGCACTGCTGCTGAAACAGTTTCTTTACTTCGATCGTTACGTGCATATCCTCGCACCGGAAATGGATATGTTTATGGACGAGCGATTGAAGCTGATGCATTGAGATCTTTCTTGTTATGGCGCTAGTCAAACTTCAGACACAACACTTCCGGAACCTGGCGTCGGATGCGATCACCTTTTCCCCTTCTTTTAACCTGATTTATGGCGCCAATGGCAGTGGCAAAAGCAGTGTGCTGGAAGCCATTGGCTATCTTGGTCTTGGGCGGTCTTTCCGCGTTACGCGGCATCAGGCCGTGGTGGCTCATGGCCAGCAGAAGCTCACGGTGTTTGGCGGCCTCGATCAGGGATTGGGGAAGTTGCCGGCAGAAAAAACCGGCCGGAGAGATGGCATGGCTCACCGGCTGGGTATCTCCCGCGATATCGCACTGAAGGAAACACTGCTTCGTGTCGATGGTGAACCGGTGCGGAATCTGTCGTTGCTGGCCATGCACATGCCGGTATCAGTCATTGACCCCGGTGTTTTCGATATCGTTGCCGGTGGCCCCGGCAAGCGGCGGCAGTTTCTCGACTGGTTAGTGTTCCACGTGGAACCTTCGTTTTCTTCTTTGTGGCAGCAATGCCAGAGAGTGACATCACAGCGGAATAAAACGCTCAGAAATGGTAAACTGGACGAATCGCTTTTACGGGTATGGGATGCTCAGTACGGGGCGCTGGCTGAGAAGCTCAGCGATGCCAGAGCGGCCGTGTTCCGGCAGTTCAAAGAGGCCTTCGATCAGGTACTTGAAGAGCTGAATGCAGGCTGGACAGATGGCCTGAAACTGGAGTTCTATCCCGGCTGGGATCGCTCGAAGCCTTTGACCGAGGTTTTGCAGGGACACCGTGAACAGGAGTTCCGCATGGGCCACACATTGTACGGCCCGAACCGGGCCGACCTCCGGTTGAAATTGGGCGGTCGGCCGGTGGCTGAGACATTCTCCCGCGGACAACAGAAAACACTGGTCATTCTGATGAAGATTGCCCAGGGCAAGGTGTTAAGTAATCAGGGGAAACAGGTCACCTTCCTGCTTGATGATATTAACGCCGAACTGGATGTCCGGCACCGGATGATGCTGGCCCGGAAGTTACAGGCTTTGCGTTGTCAGGTATTTATTACGTCCATCGAACACCCGGAGCCAGATGTGCTGTGGGCGGATGGTGAAGCACCAGAATATAGAATGTTCCACGTGGAACATGGCAAATTGACGGAAGAAAAAACCGGGGATCACCCTCAGGAGTCTCTTTAATGAGTGAATCGAACTACAATTCCTCCAGTATCAAAGTCCTCAAAGGACTGGATGCGGTGCGGAAACGTCCGGGTATGTACATCGGCGACACCGATGACGGTACCGGGCTGCACCACATGGTCTTTGAGTTGGTGGATAACTCCATCGATGAGGCTCTGGCAGGCCACTGCTCGGAAATCGGGATCATTATTCACCCGGACGAATCCGTTACCGTTAAAGATAACGGGCGCGGCATTCCGGTGGATCTGCACGAGGAAGAAGGTGTGTCCGCCGCTGAAGTTATCATGACGGTGCTGCACGCCGGCGGTAAGTTCGACGACAACTCCTACAAGGTATCCGGTGGTCTCCACGGTGTGGGTGTCTCTGTTGTCAACGCACTCTCCTCTACCCTGACCTTGACCATTCGCCGCGATGGCAAGGTATATGAGCAGAGCTACACGCACGGGGTGCCAAATTCTCCCCTGGTGGCGGTTGGTGAAACCGAAGCATCCGGTACCAAGGTACACTTCATTCCGTCGCCGGAAACCTTCACCCATATAGAATTCCATTACGATATTCTTGCCAAGCGTCTGCGTGAGCTGGCGTTCCTCAACAAAGGGGTTCGTATTCGTCTGACTGACGAGCGCAGCGGCAAGGAAGAAGTTTTCGAATATGAGGGGGGGTTGCACGCATTCGTTGAGCACCTGAACGCCAATAAAACACCGATCAACCGGGTGTTTTACTTCGACCACCAGCGTGACGACGGCATTGCGGTGGAAGTCGCCATGCAGTGGAACGATGCCTTCCAGGAAAATATCTACTGCTTCACCAATAACATCCCCCAGCGGGATGGCGGTACTCACCTGGCGGGTTTCCGCGCGGCTTTGACCCGTTCATTGAATACCTACATTGAACACGAAGGTATCGGCAAAAAAGCCAAGGTGCACACCTCCGGTGACGACGCCCGCGAAGGTCTGACCGCAATTATCTCGGTGAAAGTACCGGACCCGAAGTTCTCTTCCCAGACCAAAGACAAGCTGGTGTCATCGGAAGTGAAAACGGCCGTCGAGCAGGATCTCTATCAGAACTTTGCCGACTACCTTCAGGAGCAACCGAACGAAGCCAAACTGATCGTTAACAAGATGATCGAAGCGGCCCGTGCCCGGGAAGCGGCTCGTAAAGCTCGTGATATGACGCGTCGGAAAGGCGCCCTGGATATTGCCGGTCTGCCCGGTAAGTTGGCGGATTGTCAGGAAAAAGACCCGGCCCTGTCCGAACTGTTCATTGTGGAGGGTGATTCTGCGGGCGGTAGTGCCAAGCAGGGTCGTGACCGCAAGACCCAGGCCATCCTGCCGTTGAAGGGTAAGATCCTGAACGTGGAAAAAGCCCGTTTTGACAAGATGCTTTCATCGGTAGAAGTGGGTACGTTGATTACGGCCCTGGGTTGTGGCATTGGCCGGGAAGAATTCAACCCGGAAAAACTGCGCTACCATTCCATCATCATCATGACGGACGCCGATGTGGATGGTTCTCACATCCGCACCCTGCTGCTGACCTTCCTGTTCCGCCAGATGCGCGAAATTATCGAGCGTGGTCATGTCTTCATTGCCATGCCGCCGCTTTATAAGGTCAAGCGTGGCAAGCAGGAGCAGTACCTGAAGGATGAGAAGGCGAAAGAGGCCTATCTCACTCAGACTGCTCTGGAAGGCGCTCAGCTGTTTGTAAATGCCGACGCACCGGCCATCAAGGATTCCGCATTGGAAACCATGGTGAAGGACTACCAGGCGGTGATGGCGATGATTGATCGTCTGTCCAGGGCCTATCCGGCCATGGTGTTGCGCCAGATGATCGACAACACCACCCTGACGCCCGAGCAGCTGAAAGAAGAAGAGCCGGTGGCACGCTGGGTCGCCCGTCTGGGTGAAGGTTTGGAGCTGGATACCCGCACGGGTACCAAGTACACCTTCTCTGTGACGCGGGATGAAGAGCGGCACCTATATCTGCCGATGGTTACCATCTACGTGCACGGTATTCCGTATGAGCATGTGTTTGGTCACGATTTCTTTGAGTCGTCTTCCTATAAGTCCATTGCACGACTGGGTGAAACTCTGGACGGTCTGGTGGAAGAAGGCGCCTACATTCAGCGTGGCGAGCGCAAGCAGACGATTCTGTCGTTTGAAGGTGCCCTGGGCTGGTTGATGAAGGAAGCACAGCGTGGCCTGAACATTCAGCGCTACAAGGGTCTGGGTGAGATGAACCCGGAGCAGCTGTGGGAAACCACTATGGATCCAGAAACCCGCCGGATGATGAAGGTGACTATCGAGGACGCCATTGCTGCCGACCAGATCTTCACCACCCTGATGGGCGACGATGTGGAGCCACGGCGCAACTTTATCCAGAGCAATGCCCTGGAAGTGAGTAACCTGGATATCTGATCCTGTCAGGTTTCATTCAGGCATAAAAAAACGGTGGCTCCTCCCAGAGACCACCGTTTTTTTATGCCTGAAATTCAGGACTGCTCTTTCTTGCGCTGCTTTTCCTTTTCTTTTTCAACCAGATGCGGAGCCATCACTTCTTCCAGGGTATGCCCTGTCAGCCGGCGAATGGTGCGCCACAGGTAATAGAAGATCAGCACCATCATCACCATGGAGGGAATAGCAATCATCGGATAGCTCACCAGTGTCATACGGCCAAGCTCTTCATTGAAGGCTTCGGTGCCGGAGGGGCTGACTACAATCCATTTCGCCAGAATGAAGTTCATGATCGAGGAAAACAGAAAGGTACCGGCGAAGAAGTAACTGGCATTCAGTAGCCGACCCTCAAATTCTTCCACACCACCCCTTTCTTCCAGTGAAGCGTGGATTTTATCCACATCCAGAACATTCGGGTTGTACAGCAGGGCTCGTACCAGCGGGTATCTGGTACGGGTGGAAATAAGTACCGCCAGGCCAATAACGGCCGGAACCGCCGCTTCCTTGATGGCGAGCCACCCGGCATCAAGCTCCAGCAGGCCAATGCCACCGGTCAGCCCGACACTGATCAGGCCCAGCAGGGCGATAAAATTCCTCTTGCGGTAGCGGATCAGCTCGAACAGGCCCCAGCCAAGAGGAAAAGCCAGGCCGATAATCAGCGCATTGACACTGCCAAGATGCTCATCACCACTGAATTTCATCAGGATAACGGAAGGAATGATGATGCTGACCAGCAGGTCAATCCAGGGGCGGGGTTGATGTTCCGGAGTCGTGTTCGATGGGGAATCAGAAGTCATGCAAATACCTGATAAAAACAAAAGGCGGCGAAACCATCGGGTTCCGGGTTAACCGGAACAGTATACGATGATTACGCCGCCTTTCGCGATCCTGATAAAGCCTTAGCCTGGGTTATCAGGCACCGACTTCTTTCAGGGCTTCTTCAACAATCTTCAGGCCTTCTTCCAGAACTTCGTCTTCAATAGTGACGGGCATCAGGAAGCGGACAGTGTTGCCGAACAGGCCACAGCTGAGCAGGATCAGACCCTTTTCCTTGGCCTTCTTGGTAATGGCCGCGGCCAGTTCCGGCTTGGGCGTGTGGGAGTCTTTGCTTTCTACCAGTTCAAACGCGGCCATGGCGCCGAGGTTACGAGCGTTGGCAACATGCTCGAACTGGTCTTCCCACTGGCTGAAGCGCTCACGCAGCTTTTCGCCCAGGCGCTGGCTCTTGCCAAGGATATCTTCTTCCTTGAACACATCGAACACAGCCAGAGCAGCCGCACAGGCAGTCGGGCTGCCGGTGTAGGTGCCGCCCAGAGAGTTGGGGCCAGAGGAATCCATTACCTTGTCGGTACCGACAATGGCGGAAATCGGCATGCCGTCGGCCATGGACTTGGCCATGGTCATGATGTCTGGCTGAACACCGCTGTGTTCAATGGCAAACATCTTGCCGGTGCGACCGAAGCCGCTCTGTACTTCGTCAACGATCATCATGATGTCGTTGTCGTCACAGATCTTGCGGATCTTCTGCAGGAATTCAGTGGAAGCAGCGTAGAAACCGCCCTCGCCCAACACTGGTTCGATAACGATAGCTGCGGTGTCGCCGGCCGGAGAATCCGCCTTCATGGCCATCTGCAGGCCACGTAGGGCTTCTTCTTCACTGACACCGTGGTAAGGCACCGGATAAGGCGCGCGATAAACCATGCCCGGCATCGGACCGAAATCATTCTGATAAGGCGCTGCCTTGCCATTCATGGCCATAGTCATGAAGGTACGGCCGTGATAACCACCAGTGAAACAGATGGCGTTGGTCTTGCCGGTCGCGGCTCGTGCGATCTTGAGCGCGTTTTCCAGCGCTTCGGCGCCTGAGTTTGCCAGCATCACTTTGGCATCGCCCTTGACTGGTACCACGCCAGCCAGCTTTTCGGCCAGTTTTACGTAGCCTTCATACGGCATAACGGTCTGGCAGGTGTGCATCACCTTGTCCAACTGGGCCTTAACCGCCTCAACCACTTTCGGGTGACGATGACCAACGTTCAGTACGCCGATACCACCGGCGAAGTCGATCATGCGCTTGCCATCGGCGTCCCAGAGTTCCGCATTCAGCGCATGGTCAGCAAACTGTTCATTCGGGCTGGCCGCACCGGCTGCCACATAACGTTCTTTGAGTGCCTGCAATTCTTTATTGCTCACTATTTCATTCTCCCTGGGTTCACATTCTAAAGTTACCTATACAGTGTAGGTAGTCCGGTGCCAGGAAACAAACCCCCTGTTGGCGGTATCATGCCGTTTCGCCCCGAAACTGGAGTTTTGCCAGCCGTTGATAAAGCCCGTTTTCACGTATGAGTTGCTCGTGGGTACCAACGGCCAGCAGGCAACCCTGGTCCATTACCGCAATACGATCAGCATCTCTGACAGTCGCCAGGCGGTGGGCAATGACCAGCGTGGTACGCTCTGTCGTAAGAGCCGGCATGGCCTGTTGGATAAGATTCTCACTTTCGGCATCCAGGGCACTGGTGGCTTCGTCCAGCAGCAATACAGGCGCGTCAGCGAGCAGCGCCCGGGCAATCGCCAGTCGTTGCTTCTGCCCGCCGGACAGGCCGAGGCCGGCGTCGCCCAGGGTGGTCTCGTAGCCTTTCGGCAGGCTGTGGATAAAGTCGTGAGCGTGGGCAACCCGCGCTGCCTGTTCCACATCGGCCTGGCTGGCGCCGGGCCGAGCGTAACGAATATTGTCCGCCACCGTGCCATGAAACAAGGCGGGATTCTGGGGCACCAGGGCAAAACACCGGCGCAGGGATTCCAGAGACAGATCCGCTGTATCGATTCCGTCGATCAGGATCCTGCCCTCGCCCGGCTGGTAGAAATGCAACAGCAGGTCAAACAACGTCGATTTGCCCGCACCGGACGGGCCAACCAGCGCCAGGGTTTCGCCGGCTATTACCGTCAGTGAAAAATCCGAGAGTGCCCGCTGTTCCGTTCGCCCGGCGTAACTGAAGCTCAGATGCTCAATGCAAATCTCGCCTTTGACGGGTTCCGGGATGGTTTTATCTGTATTTTCCCGAACAAATTCCGGTTCGGTTTGCAGCAGCTCGAACAGCCGCGCCGCCGAACCGGCCGCCCGCTGCAACTCTCCGATTACCTCGCTGATCGCCCCTGCGGCCACGCCTACCAGCAGGCTGTAGAACACAAAGGCGGCCAGCTCGCCCGGGGTGATCCGGCCTTCAATTACATCCAGCCCGCCAATCCAGATCACGATGCCCACGGCGCCCATCACAAGGGAAATAACCAGAGTGGTCAGCCACGCCCGTTGCCGAATGCGCTGCCGGGCTATATCGAAGGCCTTCTCGGAAACTTCGGCGAAAAAGCGCCGGTCATGGGGCTGATGGTTAAAGGCCTGAACGGTCTTGATCTGGGTGAGATTTTCACCCACGTAGCTACCCACATCCGCGACCCGGTCCTGACTCTGCCGCGACAGTTGCCGCACTCGGCGCCCGAAGAACAGAATCGGAGCGATCACCAGGGGGAAACCCAGCAGGATAATACTGGCCAGCTTGGCGTTGGTGATGAATAACAGCAGCAAGCCCCCGACCAGCATCAGGGCGTTGCGCAGCGCAATCGACACCGTCGAGCCAATCACGGATTGCAGCACGGTAGTGTCGGCGGTAAACCGCGACTGAATCTCCAGCGCCCGGTTTTGTTCAAAAAAGCCGGGATGCAGGTCGATCAGATGGTTGAAGACCTTCTTGCGGACATCCGCCACCACCCGCTCCCCGATCCAGGACACCAGATAGAACCGGGCAAACGAGCCGAATGCCAACCCCAGCACCAGCACAAAAAACAGACCGATGGCCTTGGCCAGATTCTCCGGGGACTCGGTGGCTAATCCCTGATCCACCAGAATACGTAGACCCTGGCCGAGGCCAAGAGTAACGCCGGCGGTAAAGGTCAGTGCTATCAAGGCACCCGCAACGGCTTTCCGGTATGGATTGATAAATTCAACCACCAGTTTCAGGGCTTTGCGGTGACGGGTGTTAATGATGTGCCTCCTGAGTGCGGGCTGCTGTAAACTCTGGTCACTATACGGTTTGTACTCGTATCAAGACTTATCATACATCCGGGTGAAGCACGCATGGGTGGTAGCGCCTTCCGGGACACGCTGTAAATACATCCCTGGCAGATTTTTGCTCCTGCAAAATCTGCACTTCCACCTTCCATGGTGGTCGTGCTCGACAAAAGCCATCCTTGGCTTTTGACGGTCCCGGAAGGCGCTACCACCCACACGTGCCCCAACTTAGGAGTTAATCTCAACAGTGAGAGCCTACGCCGACAACGATTACCCCGCTGACCATAAACCGGACTGGAAAATAATTTCCGGTCTCTGGCCCTACCTGGCCGAGTTCCGGGGCCGGGTGGTACTGGCCCTGGGCTTTCTGGTGTTGGCGAAGCTGGCTACTGTCGCCACGCCGATAGCCCTGAAATACATTGTGGACTATCTGGACCAAACCGGCAGTGAAGACATGCTGCTGTGGATTCCGGTGATTCTGGTGGTGGCTTACGGTTCACTGCGCTTCGGCGCCACCCTGTTCAATGAACTGCGGGATGCGGTGTTCGCCCGGGTTGCGGAGCGTGCCATGCGGCGGGTGTCGTTGCGGATCTTCGAGCACCTTCATAACCGGGAACTGGCCTTCCATCTGGACCGGAAAACCGGCGGCCTGGCCCGGGATATCGAGCGGGGCACCAACGGCATCAGTTTCCTGCTGCGTTTCACCCTGTTCAATATCGTGCCCACCCTTCTGGAAATCCTGATGGTCGCGGGCATTCTGTTTGTGGCGTTCAACGTGGGGTATGTCGTGGCCATCCTGGTGGCCGTGGTGGTTTATGTGGTTTTTTCCATCAAGACCACCGAGTGGCGTACCAAATTTGTACGGGAGGCCAATGCCCGGGACAACCAGTCCAACTCGCGGGCAATAGACAGTCTGCTTAACTATGAAACCGTCAAATACTTCAACAATGAACGCTATGAGGCGCAGTTGTACGACGTCGATCTGGATGACTGGGAACAGGCTCGCCTGAAAAACCGCTTGTCACTGGCGGCCCTGAATTCGGGCCAGGCGCTGATCATTGGTCTGGCGATGATCGTGATTATGGCCATGGCCGTTCAGGAAGTCGCTGCAGGTGACATAACGCTGGGCGACTTCACCATGATCAACGCTTACCTGCTGCAATTGTTCATTCCCCTGAATGCGCTGGGTTTTGTCTATCGGGAAATCCGCCAGGCACTGGTGAATGTCGAGCGCCTGTTCAAACTGCTGGGAGACGAGCCGGCGATTCAGGATGCACCGGAGGCCACCGATCTGGCTGTGGATAACGGTGAAGTTCGTTTTGAACACATCCACTTTGCCTACCGCCCGGACCGGCCCATTCTGCAGGACGTGAATTTCACCATCCCGGCGGGCCACAAGGTGGCGGTGGTCGGCGCCAGCGGTGCCGGTAAATCTACCCTCGCCCGCCTGCTGTTCCGTTTTTATGAGGTGGATAGCGGAGCGATTCGAATCGATGGCCAGGATATCCGGGATGTGACCCAGGACAGCCTGCGCTCGGCAATCGGCGTGGTGCCCCAGGATACCGTGCTGTTCAACGATACCCTGTACCGGAACCTGGCCTATGGCCGGCCGGAGGCGACCGAGGAAGAAGTTTACCGGGCCGCGCGAATGGCGCATCTGGAACACTTTATCCACAGCTTGCCGGAGGGTTACGACACCAAAGTGGGTGAACGTGGCCTGAAACTGTCCGGCGGGGAAAAACAGCGGGTGGCCATCGCCCGCGTGATCCTGAAGAACCCGCCGTTGCTGATTCTGGACGAAGCGACCTCTTCTCTGGATTCTTTATCCGAACAGGCGATTCTCGGTGCCTTGAAGGAAGTCAGTCGTCAGCGCACGACGTTGGTGATTGCCCACCGGCTTTCCACCATCCGCGATGCCGACACCATTCTGGTGATGGATGGTGGCCGTATTGTGGAAAGTGGTAGCCATAACGAGTTGCTGGCCGCTAGTGGGCACTACGCCCATCTTTGGGAGCAGCAGCATCGGGGTGGCGGACAGTAAGGGGAGGGGCCCTTCCAAAACACGCTGTAAATACGTCCCTGTACCGCTCGAGCTCCGCCATCCATGGCTCCGCACGGTTTTGGAAGGGCCCCTCCCCTCACTGTCGCATCAGGCCTGGGTATTAACGTTCTCCAAGCCGCAGAGCCAACCCTGAAGCCCGAATCACCTGCTGCCCCACGCTGTCCTTGAACACCCGGGCATCCCCGGTAATCAGGCTGAACCAATTTTTCGCCCGGGTGATGCCGGTGTAGACCAGCTCTTTGGTCAGTACCGGGCTGAGGCGATCCGGTAGCACCAGGCAGGTATGGTTGAACTCCGATCCCTGGGATTTGTGCACGGTCATGGCGTACACGGTTTCCAGCTGCTGCAGCCGGCTGGGAGAAATCCAGCGGATGCCGCCGGTACTGTCGCCGCTGGGGAAGGCAACACGCAGGGTGTCCCTGGATTCACCGGACCCGGTTCTGTCCCAGGGAACACTGAAGGTAATGCCGATGTCCCCGTTCATCAGGCCCAGGTTGTAGTCGTTGCCGGTGACCAGCACCGGCCGGCCGGCGTACCAGCCTTCCGCTCTGGGAATCCGTTTTTCCGCCAGAAGCTGGTGGGCAATGCGATCATTCAGACCTTCCACGCCCCAGGGGCCTTTGCGCAGGGCACAGAGCATCTGGAAATCGTTGAAGGCTTCCAGGATCCGGATCGCCAGGGCATCCCAGTCTTCCCGGGCGCTGTCTGCATTCAGGTCGTGATTGTTTATCAGCTCCAGGTAATGGCGATAACCGACCGGGGGCGGTAATTCACGGTCATTCACTACCCGGCCCTGCCCGCCATTGCGGAATGCCTCCGGGGTGCCGGTAATCGCGTGCCGGCAGATCTGCTCCAGCGTTGCTTCCATATCCGGCTTGGACGTGTGGCCGTTCAGCCAGATCACATCCTCAAACGCTGCGTCGCGGCTCTGCTGCAATATGGCAGTGTCCAGCGCATTGCTGTTCACCGCCTCGGCCAGCGTCCGGATGCCGCTGTCCTGCTGGAACCGGTAACTCTTGCGCAGCATGGCCACGGCCTGGTCCATGGGCTGGCCTTGGGGATCGACCAGCGTGTCAGGCACCGTGGCGGCGGTGATGGCTTCCAGCCATTGGGCGGTCTCTGGAGTGTAGTGGGCCTGCAGGGCCCGCTGGCACAACTCGCCGAGTACCGCGCCGGCGTCCACGGAGGCCAACTGGTCCTTGTCGCCCAGCAGAACTAGCTGGGCGCTGGCGGGCAGGGCATCGAACACTGAGGCCATCAGGTCGACATCCACCATGGAGGCTTCGTCGATCACCAGAATATCCACCAGCAAGGGGTTGCCCCGGTTATGGCGGAACTTGCGGGTGTCTGGCCGGCTGCCCAGCAGGCGATGCAGGGTGGTGACCTTGGTGGGAATGTCGTCCAGCTGAACGTTACCCGGCAATTGTGCCAGTGGCAGACGGCTGACGGCGCCGCCGATGGATTCGTTCAGGCGGGCGGCGGCCTTGCCGGTGGGAGCCGCCAGACGAATGCGGTATTTGCGCCCGTGCCTCTCCGGCGATTCCCCCGCGACCGCCTGCAGCGCTGCCAGCAGGTTCACCACGGTGGTGGTCTTGCCGGTGCCGGGGCCGCCGGTAATCACTGAAAAGCGGTTGCGGGCGGCCAGGGCGCAGGCGAGTTTCTGGTAATCTACCGGTTCCGGTGACTGGAACAGTTGGCCAAGGGCGTCGGACAGGGTTCGGGCCTGGGCGGATGCCGGGTCGGTCAGGGGCGATGGCAAGGCCAGACGCTGCAGGATGCCTTCGGCGATGCGCTGTTCATAGCGCCAGAACCGGCGCAGGTACAGCCGCGTATCGTTCAATATCAAGGGCGTTGTCAGTGAACCATCACTTACTGCCAGAGAGCTGGTAAGAGAGGCCTGACAATCGGCCAGGGTTATTTTCGACAGCAGGTCGCCGGGTTTCAGATGGCTCAGTTCCACCACTTCGGATTCGGTGAGGGTTTCGCGAACCGGGTCTTCCGGCGGCAGCGACAGTGTGTTGCCGGCATCGGCCAGCAGGTTGGCCAGGTCAATACAGACATGGCCCCGGCCTACCTGATGAGAGGCCAGCGCGGCTAACAGCAGAACCAGAGGGCTCGGGCGTTCGCCCTGCTCTTCCGACAGTTCCCGGATCAGCCGGGCAAAGCCGACATCCAGCGGCCGTATCCATTCCGCCTGTTGCCATTGCTGCAGCAGGGTGTCGGTCTGTTCCAGGCTGGCGAGCAAACCGGAGTTGTCCACCGTCCGGGGTGGCGACTCAGGCACCGGGGCGTTGGCGGGAGAGTTATCGCCCAGATCCAGAGCAATCTGGTTTTCGGATTGGTAAGTACGGTTACGGCTCATGCGGCCACCTCTCCGGTTACCGGTTCGCCGTCAAACAGGGCGTCGAGTTGTTCCATCAGTGCTCTCGGTGGCTTGTCGGTAAAGGCACCGCGGGTGCCGGCATTGACCCCCCGCAGGAACAGGTACACGGCGCCGCCGATGTGCTGGTCATAGTCGTAACTTGGCAGCCGGACTTTCAGCAGGCGATGCAGGGCCAGCAGGTACAACACGTACTGCAGGTCGTAGCGTTTGTCGAGAATGGCGTTACCCATGGCCTGATCGGTGTAGGCGCTGTCGTCCTCACCCAGGGTATTGGATTTATAGTCCAGCACGTAATATTGCCCGTTGTGTTCGAACACCAGATCAATAAAGCCCTTGAGCATGCCGTTGAAGCGGTTTGGCTCCACTTGCGGCCGATCGGCGCCATTCAGGGTATGTTGGGTGACCAGGCTGTCCAGTGTGCCGATGCTGACGTTGCGGCTTTCAAACCAGAATTCCAGTTCCGGGCGCAGGGTGGCCAAGTCGGCCAGGCTGACGTTTTCAGGGGCGGAGCGCTGCAGTTGCAGTGGCCGGGTGATCAGCGTGAGCAACCACTGTTCCAGCGGTTCCACCCAGTCGCCCCAGCCCCGGGTGCCGCACCGTCGGCTGAGCTGTTCCCGGAGCATGGCGGGGTTATCTACAACCCGCTGGAAGCCCTGCTGGCTGCACCATTCCAGCAGTTCGTGCAGAAAGGTCCCAGGCCCGGCGCCCTTGGGGAAGTTGTGGTGATTGCGATGGTCCGGCACTTCGGGCGTTTCTTCACCCTCTTCCTGGGCGCTTTCTTCCAGCAGGTTCTGAGTCTGGGCGTCTTCCACTTCGCCGGTGAATCTGATGCCGGTGCCAGCCATGCCGGTGTATTCAATGGACGAATAACTGGCAATCCACCAGTCCTCCCTGGCCGCGCGGGTGGACTTTAGCGCCGGGCCCAGGGCTTCCGGGGCCTGTTCGGTGTACCGGGTCTCGCTGGCATTCGGCAGTGGCGTGATGGCAATTTCCGTTCGGCCTTCCGCCAGTTTGCCCAGGCAATCGCTGATCTGGCTGTCTGCGTTGCCGGCAATCAGGTAACCCAGGCCGCTCTGCTGCCAGTTTTCGAGGGCGGCAGCGCCCACCCAGGTGGCAAACCGGGCCCGGGTCAGGGCCACGTAGAGCTTGCGGATATCTTCCCCCAGCCGCTCCTGGTCGGCCCTGGCCACGTCGTCGGCGTTCGGGTCGAACACAGTGACGAGTTTGCCGTGGTCATCGTGGTAACGCACGAAGGCCTGCTTTTCGCTCTGGGACCGGTAGGCGGTGCCGAACGGCAGGAACACCAGCGGGTATTCCAGACCCTTGGATTTGTGCACGGTGATCACCTTCACCAGCCCGGCGTCGCTTTCCAGGCGCAGGGTGCGGTGTTCGTCCTCTTCGTCTGCCGCGCGCAGGATCTGGGTGAAGTGGTGCACCAGAGCGTGCTCACCGTCCAGTTGCAGGCTGTCCTGCTGCAGCAGTTCGGCAATGTGTAGAATGTCGGTCAGCCGGCGTTCACCATCGGCCCGCTGCAGCAACCGGCCGGGCACTTCGAAATCCATCAGGAAGCTGCGCAGCATGGGCAGTACGCCCTGGCTCTGCCATTGCTGTTGATAACCCATGAACCGTTCGATTTCCCGTTCCACGGCCAGTTCATCGGTAAGCAACAAATTCAGGGTCTGCCAGGACTGGCCGAGGGTGGGCGTGGCCAGGGCCGCTCGTATGTAGGCCAGTTGCCGAGGCTCGGCAAAGGCTCGCAGCCAGCACAGCATTTCTCTGGCTTCCTGCGAAGTCAGCACCGAATCCCGGTCCGACAGGTACACGCTCTTGATGCGCCGGCGGCCGAGAGCATCCCGTACTGCACCGGCTTCGTTGCGGTTGTTGACCAGAATGGCGATGTCTTTGGGGGTCACCGGTTCGAGGTCGGTGGGGGTGTCCGGCAATGCAAAACCGGCTTTTCCCGCCTGACCCAGAGTCAGCAGCCGGGCGATCTCGCTGGCGCAGGTTTCGGCGACATCGGCGGTGGCGGTGCCTTTGGCCAGGCCTTTGGGTTTACCGTCTTTGCCCTCTTCTCCGGATTCGTGGGTCCAGAACATCAGGCTCGGTTGCAGCTGGTCCTCCACGGACCACAGGCGTTTGGTACCGTTGGCATCGACGCCCTGGAACGGCAGGGGTGAGGTGTCGCCCTTACCGAACAGGAAGGCGCCGTTCTGGCTGTGCTGATCGCTATACTCAAACACCCGGTTCACGGCCGCCACCATGGGTCTGGCGGAACGGAAATTCCGGCCCAGGGTGTAGGTTCGCTCCCTGACGCCCTGCCGGGCCTGAAGATAGGTGTGTATATCCGCGCCCCGGAAGCCGTAGATGGCCTGCTTCGGGTCACCGATCATCAGCAGGCAGGTGTCCGTGTCGTGGCCCGCCACGTTATAGATCCGGTCGAAGATGCGGTACTGAACCGGGTCGGTGTCCTGGAATTCGTCGATCAGCGCCACCGGGAACTGGCGGCGGATGGTGGCCGCCAGCTGATCGCCCCGGGCGCCGTGCAGGGCCTCATCCAGGCGGGTGAGCAGATCATCGAAGCCCATTTCCGAGCGTTTCTGTTTTTCCGATTCCAGGCGTTCTGCCATCCAGTGACTGGCGTGGCGCAGGATGTCGGATTTGGCGCTGGGCTGGTTCTGGCCAAACTCGATCAGGGCTTCGATGGCGTCGAAAGCCGCATGATGAGGCGCGGGCTCATCGCCTTTCAGGATGTTGCCCAGGCCTTCGGGAGTCTGGTTTCTGAAGCCGGCGGCACTGTCGAGTTTTTCCGGTAACAGCTCATCGGATTCCGCCCACTGGAGCAGCAGATCCCATACCTTGAGCATGGCGTTCTTGCTGGTGCCGTGCAGCCGTTTGCTTTTGTTCAGCTCGTTCAGCAGGTCGGTGACTTCCTCTCGCCACTGCGCCCAGGGATGGCTTTTCAGTGCCTGCGATTGTTCGAGACGCTGGCTGACCACCTGGTTGATGGCCTGGTGCACGCTGGCCGGCGGCGTGCCCAGACTTTCCGGGTCATCGATCAGATTGCGCACGGCCTTGCGCAATTCAACCGGCGTTTTCCAGTGACTCAAGGCTTCGTCCATCAGCGCCGGCGGCAGTGGATACACGAAGGTACGCCAGTAATCCCGGGCGACCTCGTCCAGCAGTTCGCTCTGGTCGGTTTCCAGGGTGAGCTTGAACAGGCTGCCGCTGTCGAAGGCGTGTTCGCTCAACATGCGGTTGCAGAAGCTGTGAATGGTGGACACGGCGGCTTCGTCCATCCATTCAGCAGCCAGCAGCAGCTTTTTGCGGCATTGCGGCCAGGTCGCCGGATCGGGGTAGCTTTCGTTGCGTAGCTGGTAGATCAGCGCGGTTTCCGCCGGCGGATCGGTGTCGTCGGGAGCATCGGAAAACACCTCGGCGGCCTGGGTCAGCCGGGTGCGAATGCGTTCCCGCAATTCCTTGGTGGCAGCCTCGGTGAAGGTGACCACCAGCACATCTGGTGGCAGTAGATCCTGCAGCGGGCTGTCTTCCCTCTGGCCATGACCCAACACCAGGCGCACATACAGGATGGCGATGGTGAAGGTTTTGCCGGTGCCGGCACTGGCTTCGATCAGGGCGCTGCCGTTCAGGGGTAGCGCTAACGGATCCAGGTTGGGGTTATGGTTATTCATCTGGTCAGTCATTCCATGCTCCCGATCTGCTCGGCTGCGGACTTGCCCTGCTCCGCTTCCCACAGGGGGACGTAGAGGTCGTGCAACAGGGACTCAAATTCGCCACTGGCCATCAGCAGCTCCGGGCTTTCCCAGGCTGCCCGAAGGTAGCCGACATCCCGATCCAGCGCGGTGTTGTAACTCTGCTCGGCTTCGCTGATGGCGCGTTCGTGATCGCCCAGGTATTTTTTGCTCTGGTAGAAACTGGTAATCCAGGCGAAACCCGCTTCGCAATGCAGCGGCAGGGCCCGGGTGGTGGCTGCCATCCATTGCCCGATAATGGCTTCCAGATGGCTTTGGGCGGCCAGTTTGTCCATGGGCAGGAAGCGGAATTTACGGCCTTCTTCCTTGCCCAGAATCAGGGTTTCAAAGGGCTGGCCGCTGACCTGGCCGGCCAGATGCATGGTCCATTCCCGCATCAGGTTGGCGTAGCGGACTTTCTTGCTGTAACCGGAGCCAGTCAGCAGGCCGGAACGGGCCACCACCAGCCTGCACAACTGGCCTTCGGGGCTGCAGCGCAGGCCATCGATCAGATCCACCACTTCCACCGAACCCAGCGGGTTTTCAAACCGGTAGTCAAACGGCAGTGGCTCGGCCACGGCTTCCGGCCATTGCGCCAACGCGCCCTGGTAACGCTCAAACAGATCCGGCAAACGCCCGGACAGCTCCGAGCGCAGCCGGTGCTCGGTTACCCCCATGCCCAGGTCGCCCCGGCGGGCCATGCGGTCGAGGGTGGCTTCCAGCCGGTCGTGCAGCTCTTCTTCGGAGCCGGCTTTCAGCAGGCCTTCCTGAATCAGTTCGTTGTCCAGGCGCCAGCGGTCCAGGCCATTCAAGTCGAAGTTTTCGTTGTCGGTGTCTTCGTCTTCCACATCCTCAAAGCGCACCTGCAGGCGGCGCTGATAAAAGGTGTCGATGGGCTTTTTCAGAAAGCCGGCCAGATCGTTCAGGCTGATGGGTTCTTCCGGTGGCTGGTACGGCAGGGCTTCCTGTGCCTGTTCGGCCGTTTCCACACCGTGGGCACTGCGCCATTCCCGTTCGTAGGTGAACAGGTTGCGAGCCTGAAGTACCTCGGCCAGGGGCCTTGGGGGTGTGCTCTCACCGTCATGCCCGCTTTCCCCGGTGCTATTGGCTTTCGGGAAATAGGCCCGGCTGAAGGGTTGCAGCGGATGCTGGGTGGTCAGGGCGTTAGTAACCGGTGTGTCCGGATCACCGGCCAGCTTCCACAAACTGTCGAGATGATCTTGCAACTGACCTACAAGCACCGACGGTGGCCGCTCGGAATCGTCCTTGATACTGCGGCCGACCCAACTGATGTACAGCTGCTCCCGGGCCGACAGCAGGGCTTCCAGGAACAGGTAGCGGTCGTCCTCCCGACGGGAACGGTCCCCGGGACGGTAGTCTCGGGCCATCAGGTCGAAATCCACCGGTGGCCGTGAGCGGGGATAGTCGCCATCGTTCATGCCCAGCAGGCACACCTTTCGGAAGGGTATGGCCCGCATAGGCATCAGGGTGGCGAAGTTCACCTTGCCGGCCAGGAAGCGCTGGTTCAGGCCGCCTTCGTCCAGGCCTTCAAGAAGCACATCCTTGACGATGTTCAGGGGCAGTTTCTGCTCATCAAGGCCGGCAGCCAGGGAGTCTTCCAGCCACTGCTCCAGCTGGCGGCGAAAACGGTTGAGCAGCAACAGGTCGTTGCCTTCCACCTTGTGGAAAAACTGCC
>Ga0136556_1000316_pt1 | contig 31320 bp, 33 predicted proteins | sample AntRauTorckE6831_FD_104780 | JGI IMG/M metagenome (GOLD analysis project Ga0136556, IMG submission 104780) | Saline lake microbial communities from Rauer Islands, Antarctica - Metagenome Torckler E6 #831 | ecosystem: Environmental > Aquatic > Non-marine Saline and Alkaline > Saline | place... | reverse complement strand
TCACCGGCGACGTGGTGGAGACGGCCCGCGACGCGATGTTCGCGTCGCTGCTGGTCGTCCGCGTCGGCGACCGCGGGGAGTACGAGGCGTGGCTCGAGGATCACGCCGACTACGAGGTCCACGAAACCGGCGCCGAGAACGTCGACAACGTCGTCTGGCACGTCTCGCCCGTCGCCGAGAGCGTGGTGGCGGCGACGTTCCAGTCCGAGCCGGAGGCTGCCGTCGCGACCCTCCGCCGGCAGGCGTTCGGCCGGATCTATCGATCGATGCTCAAAGACGACGCCGGCGAGGGCGCCGAGTAGCCGATGAGCGACTACCCGCCCCGAGACGGCCGCCGGCACGAATCGCTCCCCGAGCCACACCCGGACTGGCCGGTCATCGAGAGCGTGCCGGAGTACGAGACCGGCTGGTTCGTCGGCGGCTACGACCTCGTCGAACAGCCCGACGGCACGGAGAAGCGCTACTACTGGGCGGAGCTCCCGACGGCCGTCGTGGTCACTGCCGTCACCGACGACCACGTGCTGTTCGTCGAGCAGTACCGCCCGACGATCCGGCGCGAACAGCTCGAGCTCCCCGCCGGCGTCGTCGAGGCCGGCGAGTCGTTCACCGCGGCGGCCGAGCGGGAACTCGAGGAGGAGACGGGGTTCAGCGCGGAGTCGCTCTCGGTCCTCGAGGAGGTCTGGGTCGCCACGGGCCTGCTCAGACACAAGCGCGCCTACGTGCTCGCCGAGGGCCTCAGCCCGACACAGCAGGATCTCGACGACAGCGAGTTCCTCACGCCGCGGGCGGTACCCGCCGACGAGGCGCTGTCGACTGTGCGCTCGCGTCCGCTCAACGAGGCGACGCTGCAGGGGCTGACGCTGGCCGACGAGGAAGGACTGCTCTGACTACCGCATTTACCGGGTAGCGCGTTTCGGAATCGCTGGATCGATCTACCACCGCTCTCCGTGACCTTCAACCCCGAGAGGCCGGTAGCGCCGGTATGGACGAAACCTCGCCCGAGCGGGTGGCTGAACTGCTGGCCGACGGCGACGCGCCGACGGTCGTCGACATCCGGGAGTCGCCGGCGTTCAGCCGCGGCCACATCCCGGGGAGTCTGAACGTCCCGTTCCGGAACCTCCCCGACTGCGTCGCGGAACTCGCCGACGCCGACCACATCGTCACGGTCTGTCCCCACGGGAAAGCGAGCGTGCAGGCGGCGAAACTGATCGAGTCTTACGAGGGCGTCGACGACATCCCGGTCGAGAGCATGGCTGGCGGGTTGAGCGCCTGGGAGGGTGCGATCGAGTCGGCTGTCGACGACGGGGAACCCGACGAGGGCCCCGCGGCGCCGTTCTAGTCAGATCGCCGCCCTCGGAGTGCGAGAGCGGCCGCGACGGCGCCGACCGCGGCTGGCGCGCCGAACCCGGGACTACTGGTCGTCGTGGACGGCGTCGCGGGTGTCGACGCCGCTGTCGCCGGCGCCGTGACGCGCACGTCGACCTCGTTCCCGTCGACGCCGATACGGTGGTCCCCGGTCTCGGGCATCCGGACGCCGGTTCTGAGGGTCACCTGCTGGCCCGGCCCGACGGTGACCGTTTTGGTAGCCACCTGTTCACCATCGCGCGTGAACGTCACCGTCGCGTTCCCCGGCACGTTCGCGTCGTTCGTCACCGTCGCCGTCACCCGCACCTCGCCGCCGCGCTCGACGGTCGTCGGGTCGACGGTCACGTCGGTCACCGACGGTGTCGCTGGCTCCCGCACCCGGACGGTGAACTGCTCGCCGGCGACCGAGACGGTGTAGCGGCCGGTTTCCCTGAACTGGTGGGCGAGCGAGACGGTCGCCGTCTCCTCGGGCGCGAGCGTCCCGTTCGCCTCGTCGACGACCGCGTCGGCGGCTCTGAGCGTCACCGTGTAGTCGCCGACGGCGCCGCCGCTGTTTTCCACGGTGGTCCGGACCGAGAGCGTCTCCCCGGTTGCAAGCGTTACGGGCGCGGCCACGCTCGCGTTGCGGTACGGGCCCGTCGCGCGCAGGTCGGTCGCCGCGTCGAAGTTGACCTGCAGGAGCGCGGCCTCGGCGCCGAACGCCTCGCGATGGGCGGCCTGGTCCCAGACGTCGGGTGCAGCGGTCGTCGTCGTGTATCGCTCCGCGGTCGCGCGGGTCTCGGCCGTGGCGGCGTTCCCGACGGCCGCGAGGATATCCCCGTTCGTGATGGGGGTCGTGTGGCCGTTGAGCGCGCTGAACACGCGCTGGAAGGTGGCGCCGCCGTCGGTCGCCAGCCGGATCCGGCGGTCGAGTTCGCCGGTCACCAATGCGCCCTTCCAGTAGTTGGCGTTGTTCGCCCACGTACTGGGGTCTGCGAGCACCGAGGAGACCTGTGGGCTCAGGGTGCCGCGGCGCAGGAACTGCGCGAACTCCTCGTAGCTGACGCCCTCCTGTTGGTTGCTCAGCAGCAGTGCGTACCACGTCGCGCTGGCTTCGGTGAACCACCGACCGGAGTCGGCGGTTTGGAACGACTGCCGGGTGTGGACGTACTCGTGCAGCCAGGTGCTTCCGACGGCGTCGATGGGTCGACTCGCGCGGGTCCAGAAGTCGCTGTCACCGAGTTGGAGCCCCTGGACCGCCCATCCGACTCGCCCCGTCGGCGCCGCGACGGCGAACACCTGCGGGTCGCGGTCACCGACTTGCATCGCTCGCGAGGCGTTCCCGAGGCCGTCGAGGATCTCTTCGGGTGGGTCTTTGGGGTCAGCCGCGTTCGGCACGATCAGCCGGATCTCCTGTCCGGCGACCTGTCGGGTGTGGACCTCGTGGGCGCCGAGGAAGGCGATCGCTTCGCCGACGGCGCCCTCGCCGTCGACGCGGGTTTCGCGCTCGACCTCGATCGCCTGGTCGCCCCGATAGCTCCACCCTAATCGAACGTTCGGCTGCCGGACCAGCGCCCACTCACCCACGTCAGCGAAGAGATACGTCCCGCCGGCGCTCATCGGACCGTCGCGCTCGCTCGTCAGGTTGGCGTCCATCGTGTAACGAAGCTGCGGGGTCGGCGTCTCGCCGTCCCACGCCCAGGTTCGGGTGTCGACCTGACTGAACCCCTCGGTCCCGATGACGGTCGACTCGGGGTCGAGGGTGACTCGAAGTTCGACCACCTCCTCGGGCGTGTCGAACGTCTGGACGACGCCGATAGCGCCCGGCTGATCGGGCGTGAGCGAGAGCGCGGTGTCGACCTGAATCGTCGGCACCGCGGCTGTGGTGGCGTTTGCGGTGTTCGCAGCGTCGGCGGTCGTGTTGGCGGCGTCGACGGCGCCGCCGGACCCCGTCGTGATCCCGGATTCGGGTACCGCGGTGGCAACCGCTGGCTGGGCGAGTACGACGAGCAACACGAACCCGATAGCGACGGCTCGAGGCACGTTGAACGGGTCGAGACGAGCCGACATAGTTCCCCCGACGACGCCACGAGGGCGAGACGGGTGAGAGATCAGGTCGGCACGGAGGGGTCAGGCCACGTTGAAGCCTTTGTCGCGGAGGAAATCCTCCACGCGGCCGCTGTGGTTGCCCTGGAGTTCGATGGCGCCGTCCTCGACGGTGCCGCCACACGCGAACTTGGACTTCAGATCCGAGGAGAGGCTGTCCATGTCCACGTCTTTCGGATCGAACCCTTCGATGACCGTTACCTCCTTGCCGTACCTGCGCTCGTCGATGCGGATGCTGATCTGTTGGGACTCCTTGGCGACGTCTTCGCAGACGCAGAGTTCCTCAGGCAGCCCGCACGTCGAGCAGACTTCACCCATTACGACTGGAAATTAGCGACCCGTGCTACAAAACAGTATCGGGGCGGAGACGCGTCCTGCGCCGGCGGGACCGCTCGACCGGCCGTCGGTGGCCTACTCCTCGTTCTCCTCGTGGGGCCACTTGTGGACGTACGACCGGCCCGAGAGCCCGCCGAAGAGGAGTTCACGGACGCTGAGCTTCCGGTCGTGCCCGTCACGTCGGGCGATATCCAGCCGTTCCTCCGTCGTCTGGAAGTAGTTCACGACCGTCACCAGCAGCACGCCGCCGACGGTGTTGCCTATCAATACGGGGAAGACGAACCAGACCAGGCCCTCGAGGAACACGGGGTAGCCCGCGAACGCGAGGACCGCCAACTCCGTGAAGGAGACGACGGAGTGATAGAGGTTCCCCAGCGGCACCGCGAGGAAGGCGAGGTAGACCACCACTAAACGAGTGAAACTGTCCCGGACGGCGTACACCAGCCACACGACGCCGGCGACGATGAGGCCCGCGAAGGCTGCCTTGAAGAACAGCGGCCAGAACCCGGTCTCGATCCCCTTACGGGCGATTTTGGTCGCCGCTGTGGCGCTCGCGGGCGAGAGCACGCCGGTTCGGGAGAGGATCAGCGCGCCGAACCCGCCGCCGATGAAGTTCCCGAAGATGACCATCCCCCAGATCTTGAACAGCCGTGGGAGGCTCATCAGTCGTTCCAGCACCAGCACCACCGGCGGCAGCGTGTTCTCGGTGTATAGCTGGTACCCCCCGAGGATGATGAACACGAACCCCATCGGGTAGAGGAGCGCGCTCAGCACCGGGTGGCCGTCGGTCGACGCGGTCAGCGAGGCGTACAGCAGGAACGTGATGGTGATCGCGAACCCGGCCGCGAGGCTGCTGAAGAACAGTTCGCGCGGCCCCGTTTGGGCCTCCTCGTCGGCGGCGGCGATGATCCGCTGGAACACCTCGTGGGTCTCGAACTGGTCCCGCAGCACTGCTCCCGCCGCTGGCGCACCGTGTTCGGACTGCTCGATCGCTTCCCGCACGCTCTCGTCTCGGGAGTCGCCGTCGGGCATTAGCTGGGCCTACACAGCGGAACGGGTAACGTCTGGGGATATCGTTGCCGCTCAGAACGGGACGTAGGCTCGCACCAGGATCGCCAGGCCGACCAGCGCGGTGATGGCGCCGAAGATCTGGGTGGCGTCGATCTCCCACTCGTCGGCGACATCGTTCTCGTTGCCCTCCTCCATCGCCGCCTTCCGGGCGGCTTGGTACGGCGCGAGCGTGTGAACGCTCCCGGAGACGAGGAGGAACAGGCCGGCGACCAACGGCTGCCACCATTCGAAGGCCATGGGAGTAGTTCCGTTTCAGCCGGGATATCGGTTGTGACGCGTCGCCGTGACGGGGACCGAGACACGGCTGTCGAGGACGACACCACCCCGACCGCGTCGAACTCGGTGATCTCGATTCGGCCGTACGCACACCGTTCGAGAGGAGGTCGAATATACACCACCTACAGCACTCCTGTCTGTCTATTTCGACCAACTGGGTCCGAAATAGATGTTCCGCTGACCGGTCGCAGTACCCGTGCCCAAACAGCCCGCGTTCGGCTGCGACGAGAACACGCCTGTTCGGGTCCGACAGCGTCCATCCGTCGATATCGCCGTATTCTCTCTATAACGATGGTCTGTGGGGTCGAACGTGCTGGCACATGACACAACCCAGCATCCCGCTCCTGCAGGCGGAAACGATCCCGCAGACAATCGAGCAGACTATCGCCGACGTGATCGCGTACCTCCCGACGCTGCTAGCTGCGATCGTCATCCTCCTGGTCGGGTGGATCATCGGCCGAATCTTGGGCGGGCTCGTCACCCGTGCCATCCGCAGCCTCGGTATCGACCGGTACTCGGCGGGGACGTCTGTGGAGGACGTCGGCGGCGAGGACGGCATCGCCCGCGGACTCGGCAAACTCGTGGCGTTCTACGTCTACTTCGTGGCGATCATCGCGGCCGCGGACGTCCTCGAGATCGAACTGGTAACCGACCTGCTCTCGGAACTCGCCGTGTACCTTCCGGTGCTTCTCGGCGCGCTCATCGTCCTCATCGTCGGGTTCATCGTCGGTCGGTTCGTCGGTGAGCTCGTGGCCGACATCGTCGGTGGGTTCGATATCGGCCAGCACTTCCGTGACACGCCGCTCGAATCCTTCGGCGATCAGGAGGGCGAGTTCGGCCGTATCGTCGGTATCCTCGTCGCCTACTACATCTACCTCATCACGCTACTGGCTGTCGCCGACATCCTGAACGTGGACGAACTGTCGACGTTCCTCGACGATATCGTCGCGTACCTCCCCGCACTCGTCGCCGGGCTGCTGGTGCTGGTGGTGGGCATCTGGGTGGCCGAGCGCGTCGGTGATCACGTGGCCGAAAGCGGCGATACCCGGGCCGCCGACATCGGCGCGACCGTCGTGAAAGTGTTCATCTACTACGTCGCGGTGACGATCGCGCTGTCGACGATCGGCTTCGAAATCGCGCTGCTGACGAGCCTGTTCACCGCCTTCGTCGTGGCCTTCTTCGGCGCGCTGGCGCTGGCACTCGCGATCGGTATCGGCATCGCCGTCGGCCTCGGCAGCCACGAGTACGTCGCCGAGAACATCGACGGCTGGATGCGGACGGCGAAGAAGTCCGTGGAGGAAGACGACGAGGGATACGAAACCGGACGGTGACGAAACGCCTTCCGGACTAATCCAGCCTCGGATCCGGGCGTCGACGAGGATATCGGCGGGTTTCGTCGCGTTCGCTCCTCGCAGGAGGTCTGGTGCGGGCGGTGACCTACTGGACCGGGAGTCGAACTGCTGGACGGGAGTCGAACCGCTGTGGGAAATGCTCGTTCGCTCTGCTCACTCCGCGTTCTCCACAGGCTCGACACCCGGTGACCGCTTTCGCTCCTCACTGTCGTTCGGAGACGAAAGCCTGGACCGGGAGATCGAACAGAGCAGGAGGTGCTCGCTCACGTTCGTTCGCTGTGCACCACCTGCAGGCTCGACTCCCGGTCCAGGCTTCCGCTCGTCGCATTCGCTCCTCGCAGGAAGCCTGGACCGGGAGTCGAACCCGGGAAGTCTCGATTACAAGTCGAGTGCATGAACCACCCATGCTCTCCAGGCGCGGCCGGTGCTACTCAGTCCTCCCTTGAGTGCGTATCGCTTTCGGGTCCTTTCTCCATCTCCACACGGTGGGGTTCGTACCCGTGTCGCGCGTAGAACCGCCGGGCGGCCTCGTTGGGTGCCAGCACGTCCAGGACGATGCGCTCGGCGCCGCCCTCGCGCAGGCGGTCCTCGGCGGCCGCGAGCAGGTCGCTCCCGACTCCCTCCCCGCGGTGGCTCGACCGGACGTAGATGTTCTCGATGACGCCGCGCTCGGTGTCCCGCCGGTAGCTCACCGTCTCCGGCGCGAACTCGACGAATCCGACGATGTCGCCCTCGTCGGCGCGCGCGATCAGCACGCACTCGGTGACGATGGAGCGCGACAGCCCCTCCCGGACCGACTCGCGGTTGGGTTCGGCCTGGAGGTGGGAGCCGTGTGCGCGCTGGTCGCGCGCGAGATCCACCCAGAGCGACGCCAAGTGGTCGGCGTCGGCCATCGTCGCCGCCTCGATCTCCATGTCCCCGATCGTTGGGCCGCCGGCGGGTAAGAGGTATCGGCCGTCGCTCGTGACTGCACTCCCTCCGCCTCCTCGCCGACCGTCGTGAACGTTACGGACTCGTCGGTTCAGCACCGCCGCGCTGTCGCAGAATCGATCCTACCGAACAACCCCCAGTGCGTTCCCGAGGCGGGAGAGGGAAACGTTCAACCGACGTCCGGCCGACGGGAGCGGCATGGAACCTGAGGATATCGAACGGATCGCGGTGCTCGGCGCCGGCAACATGGGTCACGGTATCGCGGAAGTGGCCGCACTGGCCGGCTACGACGTGACGATGCGGGACATCAACGAGGAGTTCGTTCAGAAGGGCTACGATCAGATCGAGTGGAGCCTCGACAAACTGGCCGAGAAAGACCAGATATCGGGCGCCGACGCCGAGGGGGCGCTGGAGCGCGTCACGCCCGTCGTCGACCTCGAGGAGGCCGTCGGCGACGCCGACGTGGTGATCGAGGCGGTGCCCGAGAAGATGGAGATCAAGAAGGACGTGTACCGCGACGTGATCGAACACGCGCCGCCGGCGGCGATCCTCGCGACGAACACCTCCAGCCTCTCGATCACGGACCTCGCGGAGGTCACCGACCGACCCGAGCAGTTCTGCGGGATGCACTTCTTCAACCCGCCAGTGCGGATGCAGTTGGTCGAGGTCATCTCCGGCGCCCACACGTCCGAGGAGACGCTCGACGCCATCGAGTCGCTCGCCGAATCGATGGGGAAGACGCCGGTCCGGGTCCGAAAGGACTCGCCGGGGTTCATCGTCAACCGCATCCTCGTGCCGCTGATGAACGAGGCCGCGTGGGCCGTCGAGTCCGGCGACGCCACCATCGAGGAGGTCGACTCGACCACCAAGTACGACCTCGGTCTCCCGATGGGGTCGTTCGAACTCGCCGACCAGGTCGGTATCGACGTGGGCTACCACGTCCTCGAGTACATGTACCAGGAACTCGGCGAGGCCTACCGACCCTGCCCGCTGCTCGCCGAGAAAGTCGAGAACGAGCATCTCGGGAAGAAGACCGGCCGCGGCTTCTACGACTACGAGAACGGCGGCGTCCAGATCCCGACCGACGCCGGCCGCGAGGACCTCCAGGAGCGCCTGCTCGCGCTGATGGCCAACGAAGTCGCGGGGCTCGTCGCCGAGGACGTCTCCGACCCCGAAGCCATCGACGAGGCGGTCAAACTCGGCGCCGGCTACCCGGACGGCCCGGCGAAGATGGCCGACGACTACGGCCTCGCGGCGCTCGTCGATCGACTGGACGAACTGCACGAGGCGACGGGTGAAGACCGCTACGTCGCCGTGGACTACCTCCGCGAACTCGCGGACTCCGGCGCCAGCTTCCACGGCGGCGACGGCGACGACGGTACCGACGCGGCCCAGTACGACACGCTGAACGTCTCCGTCGACGGCTACGTGGGTCACATCGAGATCGCCCGACCCCACCGGATGAACACGATCAGCGAGGAGCTACTGGGCGAACTCGACACCGCTATCGACGAACTCGACGCCCACGAGGACGTGCGCGCGGTGCTGCTCACGGGCGAGGGCGACCGCGCGTTCTCCGCAGGTGCCGACGTGCAGTCGATGGCCGCCGGCGGCGGGGACCCCCTGCACGCCGTCGAACTCTCGAAACACGGCCAGGAGACGTTCGGCAAACTCGAGTCCTTCGACGCGCCGGTCGTCGCCGCCATCGACGGCTACTGCCTCGGCGGCGGGATGGAACTCGCAACCGCTGCGGACCTCCGGGTCGCCAGCCGCCGGAGCGAACTCGGCCAGCCCGAGCACAACCTCGGCCTCCTCCCGGGATGGGGCGGCACCCAGCGATTGCGCCACATCGTCGGCGAGGGTCGGGCGAAGGAGATCATCTTCACCGCCGAGCGCTACGACGCCGAGGAACTCGAGGCGTACGGCTTCATCAACGAGGTCACCGAGGACGGCGAACTGCTCGACCGCGGCTGGGAACTGGCTCGCGACCTCGCGGCCGGGCCGCCGATCGCCCAGAAGTTCACCAAGCGCGCGATGCTCGCCGGCCGCGACGACACCGACGCCGGCCTCGAGATCGAGAACCAGGCGTTCGGCCACCTGATGAACACCGAGGACCTGATGGAGGGCGTGACGGCGTTCATGGGCGACGAGGAACCGGAGTTCGAGGGGAAGTAGATAGCCGTCGCGGCAAGGATTTTTTGCGGATCACGCGGCAGACGCCGCCGTGGAGCGTCGATACCGAAACGGCTGGTGGCTCGAACAGAAGTACTGGGTAGAGGGGCTCACACAGGGAGAGATCGCCGAGGAGTGTGGGGTCTCCGCGAGGTGTATCCGGAAGTGGATGCAGAAACGCGGTATCGAGGCCCGCGAACTGGTCGGCGAGAACCACCCGCTGTACGGACGTGAACGTGACGAGGAGACGAAAGCGAAGATCTCCGAGTCGATGCAGGGCCGAGAGATCACGGAAACTCATCGGGAGCGAATTGCCGAGGGACACGAGGGCCGGACGCTCCCCGAGGCCGTGCGGGAACGTATCTCTGCATCGCTCTCCGGGCGCACGGTATCGCGATCGACGCGCCGTCGGATGAGCGAATCGACGACTGGGGAGGCGAACCCGAACTGGCAGGGCGGCTACAGCCATAGATACGGCGACGGCTGGTCCGTCTGCCGAGCGTTCGTCCTCGATCGCGACGAACGCTGCCAAGCCTGTGGCCACGAGGGGGAGGACCGCTTGCTAGACGTTCACCACAGTATCCCTGTCCGTCGGTTCAGGCAGGCGTCCGATACGGCGCTCGCTGAGGCGCACGATCCCCGTAACCTCGTGGTTCTGTGTCGCCGGTGCCACCCGAAAGCGGACAACGGATCACTCACGTTCGAGTCCGAAATCGACCCACCAGAGTAATTCGGTGACGGCTGGCGTCTTTCGATGGGATTAAAAACTCACAGGCGCCATGTTCAGATACGCTCGGTTGGTGTAGTCCGGCCAATCATTTCGGCCTTTCGTCCGCGAAAGGAATCGTCCTACGCGGGAAGAAAGCCGATGACCGGGGTTCAAATCCCCGACCGAGCATTGCTACGGTGAGCAACGGTCGCGAGCCGTTGCTGTGTGTCGTCGGGGATTCTGAATCAGGAAGTGGAGCGAAGCGGAACGACCGTGGTTCAAATCCCCGACCGAGCGTTCTGCGAGGAACGAAGTGACGAGCTGTAGCGCAGGGAGCGGATTTGAGCAAACGAGTCGCGCCAAGCGGAGCGAGCACGTCTCGTCGAGTTCAAATCACCGACCGAGCATTCCTCTATCGACCAACGATCACGAGCCGTTGCTGTTCGTCCCCGGAGTTCTGAATCAGCGTAACCCGGAACGAGAAACCTATCCACGCAGGCCACCCATGACCGGCTATGGGACTGGACGCGCTGCCGGAGCCGTGGACCGTCTGGAACGAACAGCCGGGCGGCCGCGTCATCCTCGCCTACCGCCCGGACGTGTTCGACGCCGACGCGTTCCCGGCGCCGTGTCTGCCGACCATCTACGTCACCAACGGCTCGCGGGCCAACCGCCCCGGCGCGGGCCAATACCGAACCGAGGAGTGGCACGCGACGCTCTTCGCCGAACCGGAGGTCGAACTCGCGAACGAAACACGCGAGAGCCGCGAGGCGGCCGTCGACGCCGCCGTCGCGGTGGCCGAACGGTTCGCGAACGGCGATATCGACTACCGCGCGGCGTACCGCAACCCCCGCGAGGGCTATCTAGACGAACTCGACGCGTTGACGGGCCGCGACGCCTGAGCGCGGCAGTGGGGCGGGAGCCTTAACCCCGCCGCGTGGGTAGTTTCGTCCATGACCACCGTCACCCTCGTCGGCGCCAGGCTCGCCGACCCCGGCCAGGAGTTCGTCTACCAGGGGGAGTCCTCGGACTGCGAAGGCTGTCCCTACCGGAGTCAGTGTCTCAACCTCGCCGAGGGAACCCGCTACCAGGTGACCGACGTACGCGAGAACACCCAGATCCTCGACTGTGCGGTCCACGATCGGGGCGTCCGTGCCGTCGAGGTCGAACCGGCGTCGGTGCCGGCGAACGTCCCCGCGAAATCCGCCTACTCTGGCAGTAAGGCCAAACTCGCTGGCTCGTGCCCACACACCGAGTGCCCCTCGCACCCGTTCTGTGAGCCGCTGGGCGCCGACTTCGACGCGGAGTACCAGATCGAGGAAGTCGTCGGCGACCCACCCCACGACACCTGCAAGCTGAATCGGGATCTGAAGAAGGTCGATTTGGCGCCCGAGGAGTAGTCGCGCTGGGGTCTGAAGGCGCCAGCATTGTTCGTCGTACGGTCCGGACGGACAGGAGCTTCAGTTACCACAAGTATTCGGCGACCGAGTGGTCCGAAGGACCCGGAATCGGGCGAGAGCTTCACTCTCGCTGAGTCACCTTCGCTCGCGTGGCGGTCGTCGATTCACTCGCCGGAGGCGAGATCAAGAGCCGACTAGAGAGCGACGGCGAAGCCGTCCCTCAAGCCGTGCGGGCGACTCGTGGGTCGCTCGCAGACTATCAGGGGGCTCGCAGGTTTTTGATCGAGCTTTTGCCAGGGGGGCGCCGAAGTTCCCGCGAACGGAGTGAGCGGGAGCACGAGGGAGCGAAGCTCTCTCGGAGGCGCCGACCGCAGCAAAAGGTCGGGCTACTCCAGTACGACCAGCACGTCGCCCATATCGACGCTCTCTCCCTCCTCGACGAGCACCTGCGAAACCGTCCCGCCGCGCTCGGCGTCGATGTCGTTCTCCATCTTCATCGCTTCGAGCACCGCGACCGTATCGCCAGCCGCGACCTCGTCGCCGACTTCGACGTCGACCGACAGTACGGTCCCCTGCATGTCGACGGCGATGGACTCGCCGCCCTCGGGAATCTCGGGCGTGTCGGCGTCGTCGCCGCCGTCGTCGCTACTGTCGCCAGCGCCGGAGGGACGCGAGCGACCGCCGCTCCCGCCCGTCTCAGGCGTCGGAATCGCCGGCGCGCCCTCCTCCTCGAGGTTCACCTCGAAGCGCTTGCCGTTGACCTCGACGGTGAAGTTTCGCTCCGTCGTTTCGGCATCCTCCCCGTCCTCGCTGCTGGTGTCCCCGCTGCCCCACTTCTCCTGGGCTTCGGCGATCCGGGCCGGATCGAGTTCCTCGTCGAGATACTTCGTCGTGTGTGTCCCCGCGACGAACTCCTCGTCGTCGAGCATCAGACGGTGGAACGGGGCGATGGTGACGACGCCCTCGATGTCGTACTCCCCCAGCGCGCGCTTCGAGCGGGCGATGCACTCCTCGCGGTCGCCCGCGTGGACGATCAGCTTCGCGATCATCGAGTCGTAGTCGGTCACGAGTTCGTCGCCCTGGGCCAGCGCGTCGTCCATCCGGACCCCGATGCCGCCCGGCGGGTCGTAGGTGGTGAGCGTGCCGCCGGTCGCCGGCTGGAACTCCTCGTCGGCGTGCTCGGCGTTGATGCGGAACTGGATGGCGTGCCCGTCGAGGTCGACGTCGTCCTGGGAAAAGGTTAGCTCGTCGCCGGCGGCGACCCGGATCTGCCACTTCACGATGTCGATACCCGTGAGCTCCTCCGTGACGGTGTGTTCGACCTGAATCCGGGTGTTCACTTCGAGGAAGTAGAAGTCCGCGTCCGGGCCGAGCATCTCGCCGCCCTCGGCGTCGCGGTCCTCCTCCTCGACGAGGAACTCGAAGGTACCGGCGTTGTAGTAGCCGGCGGAGTCGGCGCCGCGGCGGGCGGCCGCGCCGATCTCTTCGCGGAGTTCGTCCGATAGTGCGGGGCTGGGCCCCTCCTCGACGACCTTCTGGTGGCGCCGTTGGAGCGAGCAGTCACGCTCGCCGAGGTGGCGGACGTTCCCGTGCTCGTCGGCGAGGATCTGGACCTCGATGTGCCGGGGGTTCTCGAGGTAGCGCTCGAGGTAGACGTTCGCGTTGTCGAAGTACGCCTCGCCCTCGCGTTCGGCGCTCTCGAACTGGTCTTCGGCCTCTTCGGGGCCCTCGACGATCTTCATCCCGCGGCCGCCGCCGCCGCCCTCGGCCTTGATCGCGACGGGGTAGCCGTACTGGTCACCGAACTCTTTGACTTCCTCGGCGCTCTCGGCCGGTTCGGTGGTCCCGGGGACGATGGGTACGTCGGCTTTCCGCATCGTCTGACGGGCTTTGGTCTTCTCGCCCAGTTGCTCCATCGCGCTGGCGGCCGGGCCGACCCACGTGATATCGTCGTGGGCTTCGACTTTCCCGGCGAACTCGGCGTTCTCCGCGAGGAACCCGTAGCCGGGGTGGATGGCGTCGGCGCCGGCCTTCTCGGCGGCCTCGATGACGGCCTCGTGGTCGAGGTAGGAGTCGGCCGCGCGGGCTGGCCCGACGTTGTACGCCTCGTCGGCGTGGCGGACGTGACCGCCGTGTTTGTCGGCCTCGGAGTAGACAGCGACGGTGTCGACGCCGAGTTCCTCGCAGGCGCGCATCACTCGGACCGCGATTTCGCCGCGGTTCGCGACGAGCAGCTTATCGAACATTCTTGGCACGCTGTTCAGCCAGCCGGGACGTGATTCTGTCGGTCCGGAGTGAGCGATGCAGTTTCCGGCGATCTCGACGGACTCACCGTGTTTGACGCCTGATTCTCCAACTGCCGACCGTCAGTAGTCGCTGTAGTTGTGGTCGTCGTCCTCGCGGCTCGCCAGCCCGACGAGGTGGCCGGCGGTCGAGACGATCAGTTCCGCGCCCATCTCGGCGGCGTTCTCGCTCCCCGGGAGACAGAAGACGGGCACCCCGCGAGCGACGCCGGCGGTCGCGCGCGTGGCGACGACCATCGGGCCAATCTCCTCGTACGATTCTCGGCGGAACAGTTCGCCGAACCCCGGGAGTTCCTTCGAGAACAGGCGGGCGACGGCTTCGGCGGTCACGTCGTCTGGCGTGACGCCGGTGCCGCCGGTGGTGATCACGACATCGGTGTCCTCCCGGTCGACGAGGCGCTCGACGGTCGCCTGGACGTTGTCGTAATCGTCGGGCACTAGATCCCGGGTGGAGACCTCGTGGCCGGCGGCCTCGAGCGTCTCGGCGATTCGGTCGCCCCCGGCATCGTCGTCGAGGCTTCGCGAGGAGGAGACCGTGAGGATGGCGACGCCGAGTTCCTCGCGGTCGTGGCTGTGGTGGTCGTCGCTGCCGGGTTCGCCGTGGTCGTGGTCCTCGTGGGTGTGTTTGTGCTCCTCGTGTGAGTGATCGTGGTCGTCGCTCATGGTTCGGTGTCGGGTCCGCGGGCACAAAACTCCGGTCGCTCGCGTCACGGCGCGCCAACGATTATGCCGGCGCCCTGCCAACGCCCCGGCCATGAAGGCAGTCAAACTCCACGGCCACGGCGGCCACGACGTGATCGCGTACGACGAAGTTCCCGAGCAGACGCCCGGGCCGAACGAGGTCCGGATCGACGTGAAAGCCGCCGCGGCGAACCACCTCGACGTCTGGACCCGGCGGGGGATGCCCGGTATCGATCTCGAGATGCCCCACACGCCCGGGAGCGACGCGGCGGGCGTCGTCGTCGACGTGGGCGAGAACGTCGAGCGCTTCGAACAGAACGACCGCGTCGCCGTCTCGGCGGGCGTCGCCTGCGGCCACTGTGAGTTCTGCCGCGACGGCGAGCCGTCGATGTGCGTGCGCTACCAGGTCATCGGTGAGCATCGCCCCGGCGTCCACGCCGAGTACGCGACGGTGCCGGCGGACAATCTCGTCCCAGTGCCCGAGGGCGTCGACTGGGAGGTCGCTGGCTCCGCCGCGCTGGTGTTCCAGACTGCGTGGCGGATGCTGGTCACGCGCGCCGAGCTTTCACCCACGGATTCGGTGCTGGTGCTGGGGGCTTCTGGGGGTGTCGGACACGCCGCCGTCCAGATCGCCGACCACGTCGGCGGCGAGGTGTACGCCACGGCCTCCAGCGAGGAGAAACTCGGCTACGCGGCGGACTGCGGCGCGGATCACGTCATCGACTACACCGAGAACGACTACGCCGAGCGAATCCGGGATCTGACGGGCAAGCGCGGCGTCGACGTGGTCGTCGATCACGTCGCCGGCGAGTCGTGGTCGGACTCGCTTGGCTCGCTGGCGAAGGGTGGCAAACTGGTGACCTGCGGCGCCACCGCGGGCGGCCAGCCCCACACCGACGTCAACCGTATCTTCTGGAACCAACTCTCCGTGCTGGGGTCGACGATGGCCACCCCCGGTGAGGTGGACGACGTGCTCCCGCTCGTCTGGGACGGCACGTTCGAGCCCCGGATCCGCGAGGTGGTGCCGATGTCCGAGGCCGCCCGCGCCCACGAGATGCTCGAGAACCGGGAGGGCTTTGGGAAGGTAGTGCTAAAACCGGATAGTGAGTTCTGAGAACGACGACGGCGGGTACATGCACACGCCCGAGGCAGCCGGGGGCGTCGACGACGCCGACGGCGGTGACGGCGAGCAGGGCGGCCCGGGTGGCTGGCTCCTCGTCGGCGTCGTGACGCTGGCGACGCTGGTGATCCCGGGGATCATCTACCTCTACCCGACGCTGCTCGCGGACCATGTGCCGTTTCTGGTGGCGATGCTGGCGCTGCCGTTCATCCCGGCGCTGTTGCTTGGCGGGGTCGGTGTCTGGGCGATGAAGGAGTAGTCGGTCGCAGTTCGTTACCGGAGAGCCCCGGCATCGCGCTCCGTCACTCCGGCACGGCGGCCGGAGCAGGTCACTCGCCGCGGCTCCCTATCTTTCGAAGCCGACGCCGCCGTCGTCGACGGTGGTGCCCTCGTGATCCCGGCGCATCGCGATTTCGAACCACGGGCAGAGTCGGAGTTGGCGGTACCACTCGGGGTTCTCGTACAGCAGGTCGTAGTCCGCCCAGAGCAGGCCCTCGATCTCCTCGGTGTCCGGGTCCAGATCCGTGTCGGTCAGCGTGACCTGCAGGACCGCACAGACCTCCCACTCCAGGCCCTCGCGCTCGTAGCGTCGCTTGTACTCGAAGCGGTCCGTCACCCGGAGGTCGTCGTACTGATCCGGGGTGACGCCGAGTTCCTCCTCGAGTCGCTGCTCGGTGGCGTCGACCTGACTCTGCCCCTCGACGGGGTGGGAGGCGACGGTGCCGTCCCAGTGGGTGTCCCAGAGGCGCTTGTCGGCGGCGCGCTGGGCCAGCAGAATACGGCCCTCCTCGTCGAACACGAGCGCCGTGAAGGCGCGGTGGCGCTGCCCCTCGCCCGTGTGGGCATCGAGGCGGTTCGCGAGGCCCGTTCGCTCGTCGTCGCCGTCGACGGCGACCACGTCCTGTGCGGCGTTCGGGTGGGGCTCGGTTCCCCCGCCCGTGTCGGCGTTCTCGCTGCTCATACGCGAGTCATTGACCACCGGGGGTAAGGTCGCTTCGATGCTGGGTGGCTCGCTCCCTGGCCTGCCGATCAGGCGTCGACGCCCAGTTCGTCGAGCAGCGTCAGCGCGGCCTCGTGGGAGGAGCCCGGTCCCCGCCCGGTAAGCAGGTCGCCGTCGACGGTGACGGAGGTGTCGGCGTCGAGTTCGGCGTCCCAGTTCGCGCCCGCGGCCTTCACCTCGTCCTCGACCCAGTAGGGGAGCTTTCGGCCGTCGGGCAGCAGGTCGTTCTCGTCGACGATGCCCTCCTCCCAGGCGTTCGGGAAGCCAGTCACGTCGCGGCCCTCGACGAGGAACTCGCCGTCGGCGTCGCGCGTGAACGCGAGGATGCCGACAGTGTGACAGACGACGAGAGCGACGCCGTCCTCACCCTCGACGGCCGTCCGGAGCGCCGCGCGGGCGTGCTTGTCCTGCGTGATGTCCCACTCGGCGCCGTGGCCGCCGGGGAACACGACGGCGTCGTAGTCCGCGGGGTCGGTCGCGGCGAGCGGTGTCGGATCGTTCAGTCGCTCGTCGGTCTCGTGGATCTCACGGAGTTCCGCGGCCTCCTCCTCACCGATGTCCTCGGGGTCGAGCGAGCGCTCGTCGACCACCGGCGGGTTGCCGCTCGGCGTCGCGACGTCGATGTCGACGCCCGCCTCGGTGAGCGTCGTAAGCGGGTCGATACACTCCTCGGCCCAGTAGCCCTCCTCGCTGACGATGAATAGTGCGTTAGTCATGCATCCGTAAGTGAGGGAGTCGGACGGAAAAGCCCACCAGCCGCGGCACGAAACGGGAGCGCGAGATCCGGGTACGGGTTTGGGTCCGGGTTCAGGAGCCGAGACGTTCGTCGAGAATCAGTCGGGTGGTGCTCTCCTCGACCTCCTCCTGCTCGCGGGCGCGGGAGATGAGTTCGTTCACCGCGCGGGTGTCGACACAGTCGACCACGAGCACGATGTCGTCCTCGCCGGAGACCTGCCAGACGAAGTCGACCTCCTCCCAGTCCGCGAGGCGCTTGCCGACCTTGTCCGTGTTTACATCCATCGCGACCGAAATCTCGATCATCGCTTTCACGTTCCCGGTCCGGGTGGTGACGGTGAAGCGCTCGATGACGCCGTCCTCGACCATCCCCTCGACGCGGTTGCGCACGGTCCCCTCGCTCGTTCCCACCTGCTCGGCGATCTCGGTGTAGGGCGTCCGGGCGTCCCGCCGGAGCGTGTTCAGGATCTCCCGATCGAGTTCGTCCATACGGCCTCCTGACGCTCCCGAACCATACCCGTTACGAATTTCGTAAGAATTCTTCGAACGACACAGTTATTACGCTAGATGAGTTCGTTTCTCGTAATGAGCGCGTACATCGCGCTGGCCGACGGTCGTGTCGTGGAGGGACGCACTCGTGCCCCCGGCACGAGCCGGGGTGAGCTGGTGTTTACCACCGCGTACACCGGTTACGAGGAGAGTTTGACGGACCCTTCCTACGCCGAACAGGTACTGACGTTCTCCTACCCGTTGATCGGGAACTACGGCGTCCGGGAGGAGCGCTTCGAGTCCGAAACGGTTCAGCCCCGCGTCGCCGTCGCCCGCGAGTTCACCGACGACGTCGCCGAGTGGCTGGAGAGCGAAGGGATCCCGGCTATCGACGGCCTCGACACCCGGGACCTCGTCACCTCGATCCGCGAGCAGGGGGCGATGCGTTGTGGCGTCGCGGCCGGCCCGGACGCGACCCCCGAGCAGGCCCGTGAGCAACTGGCGCAGTGTATCGGAATGAGCGACCACACCGAAATCGGCGCGCAGGTCAGCGTCGACGAACCCACGCACTACCCGGGAAGCGGCGTCAACGTGACCCTGCTCGACTGCGGCGCCAAGCAGTCGATCATCGGCGCCCTGTCCGAGCGGGGGGCCGACGTGACCGTCCTGCCCTACGACGCGACGCCCGCCGACGTCGCCGACACCGACCCGGACGTCCTCTTCGTCTCGAACGGCCCGGGCGACCCGGCGAACTTCGAAGCCGCCGGCGAGGTCGTCGACCAGTTCGTCGGCGACGTGCCCATCGCGGGCATCTGTCTCGGCCAGCAGGTCGTCGCGCGTGCGCTGGGCGGCGAGACCGAGAAGATGGAGTTCGGCCACCGTGGCCTGAACCAGCCAGTTCGTGACTTGGAGAGCGACCGCGTGGTGATGACGACCCAGAACCACGGCTACAGCGTCGCCGACCCGGGTGAGTTGGCGGTCACGCAGGTCAACGTCAACGACGGCACGGCGGAGGGGCTGGAGGGCGTCGACGTCGACGTGCTCACCCGCCAGTACCACCCCGAAGCGAACCCCGGCCCGCACGACTCGCTGTCGTTCTTCGACGACGTGATCGAGATGGCCGAGAACCGCACGCCAGCTGTCGCCTCGGACTGAATCTCGGCTGCACGGCGCCTGAACCGGCGCACAACCTTTTTCCGCCTCGTTCGCGTCAATTACGTATGAACTACGACGCGGTCGTGTTCGACAACGACGGCGTTCTGGTGGACACCACCGACTACGACGTACTCCACGAAGCCGCTTGGCACGCGTTCGAGGAGGCCGGGATCGAGGATCCCGACCCCGAACACGTTGAGGACGTCGTCGTCGGCGTGACGCCCGAATCGCTGGCTGCAGTCTGTGACGTGTACGATATCTCGGTCGAGGAGTTCTGGCGGATCCGCGATCGGACGGCCCACGAGGCCCAGCGAGCACACGTCCACGCCGGCGGGAAACCGCTGTACGAGGACGTCCCGACGCTCGCGGATCTGGATCTGCCGATGGGGGTCGTGAGTTCGAACCAGCAGGAGACGGTGGACTTCCTGCTCGATCACTTCGGCGTATCGGGGCTGTTCGACACGGCCTACGGCCGGCAGCCGACGATGGAGGACCTCCGGCGGCGCAAGCCCGACCCGCACTTCATCGAGCGGGCGCTGGCCGATCTGGACGCCGACGACGCGCTCTACGTCGGCGACCGCGAGAGCGACGTGACGGCGGCGTTCAACGCCGGCGTCGATTCGGCGTTCATCCGGCGGCCACACCGGAAACACCACCGGCTCTCGGTGGAGCCGACCCACGAAGTCGACGACCTGCACGACGTGCGTGCGCTCTGTCGATAACCTGGAGCCGTTTGCTGTAGCTGCTGTGTGGCGGTCGGCGACAATTTTTCGAGGTCAAGTGACTGCGACAGCGTCAGCATATCGATCGTTGACCAGCCTCTGTTGAAGTCCGAATGCTCAGACAGTATCTACGGTGAAACAGCCGGCAAGTGGGGTCGCCTATTCATCCGATTCGGCGGGGAGGGTTTCGAGTCGCCACGTGAAAATTGCCCGCAGCACTACGACGAGACTGTTGTGCTCGCCCGTCCCCCATATACCCGTCTCGGAGATACCGTCCGTCACGTCCTGGTTGGCGAGGACACTCACGAGGGCGGTTCGCTTGTCCGTGATGAGCAGCCTTCCGGCTCCCTCATCCCCCCACGCCCACAGCGTCTCGAATAGTTCAGCCCCGGGGATCTGTTCTTGGATCTCAGCTTGAACGGGCTCGGAAATCCCGGCGAGATAGATATTCACCCCACGCTCATCAGCCGCCTCCAAGTGGTCGAGATGCTCGTCGGTGAGCAGCTCGTCAACCGTCATGAAGATGAGTTCGTCTTCAGCGTCGTCGATGAATTCGAGGAGGCGACTGGAGACGTTTTCTTGACCCGTGACCGTCCACACGCCGAACTCCTCGGGCTGCCTGTTGGCGGGTTCGAGCTGGTCGAGTAGTTCAGCTAACTCCGAGATAGTGTTCTCGCGTTGGTGGTTGAGTTTGCGGAGGGCGCTCTCCCGTGACACCGGCGTGAACTTCTTGGGGGACATGTATTGGATATCGACCAGTCCAGCCTCCTGAAGGGTGTCAACCGCGTCGTAGACGCGGGTTCGGGGTACCTCGCCGACCTCTGCGACATCCTTTGCAGTACCAGTCCCGAGACGAAGCAGATAGACGAACGTGTAGGCTTCGTACTCGTTGAAACCGAACTCTTCGAGCAGATTGACACACTCGTATTCGAGTTGTTCGTTTGTCTTTCCTGCCATACTCCCTCATAGGTGCTAGCACCGGAAAAGAAAGAGGTCATCACTTGTCCGGATGCCTCAAGACAGAGGTGAGTAGATTCTGTGTACGTCGCGATCACCGCCAAACCTCTCCCTAACTGAGGGAGCCAACTGAAGCGGTAGCGTGGACTCTCTCCCCCTCGCGCAGCCACAGCAGGCCGCGAGTAGGGGATGAGCGCGTCAAACCGGCTCAAACACGATTGATGCTGACGGAGGGGTTACGGCTTCGCACCACTACCGTCGACAACGCCCACGCACCGAACTGGCGGAAGGGTTAGACGGGCACAGCCCCTACACCCAGTATGAGCGAATCTTCCCCCGACTCGGAGCCGAACTGGCGCGAGGAACTCACCGACGAGGAGTACGAAATCCTGCGCGAGCGCGGGACCGAGGCCCGCTTCAGCGGCGAGCACGTCGACCGCGACGACGACGGACTCTACCGCTGCAAGGGCTGTGGCGAGGTGCTGTTCGACTCCGGCACCAAGTACGACTCCGGCTGTGGCTGGCCGAGCTTCTACGCCGCCGAGAACGACGCCGTCGAAACCCGGGAGGACTCCCGACACGGCATGACCCGGACCGAAGTCGTCTGCGCGAACTGTGAGGGCCACCTCGGCCACGTGTTCGACGACGGACCGGAACCGACCGGGAAGCGGTTCTGCATCAACTCGGTCGCGCTGGAGTTTGAGGACGACGAGTAGGCCACCTCGGCCACGTGTTCGACGACGTTCACGCGAGCGGGGCGGAACCGGAGGTTCCGCCGGCAGCCGGCGACACCGTCGCCGGCGACGCCAGCGAGCGTGAGCCAGTCAGACCGGCGCAGCCGGTCTGACGAGGGACCGGAACCGACCGGGAAGCGGTTCTGCATCAACTCGGTCGCGCTGGAGTTCGAGGACGAGAAGTAGCTGTCCGGCGGGAGCGGCCGCCACCGCAACAGTCATTCCGTCGGCGTTTCGTCTCCGTGTATGGTCGAGACGAACCTCGTCCTGACCGCCGGCGTCTTCCTGACCGCGCTGGCGCTGGGGGGGCTGCTCGCGGTCCGGGTCGGCCAGTCGGTGATCCCGGCGTACATCCTGGTCGGGGTGCTCGTCGGCCCGTACGCGCCGTCGGTCGGCGGCGTCTCGCTGACCGTCGTCGAGTCGCCGGAAATCGTCCAACTGCTGGCGGATCTGGGGGTGGTGCTGCTGCTCTTCTTCGTCGGGCTGGAACTCAGCCTCGCCTCGCTGATACAGAAGCGCTCGCAGTTCGCCCGCGCCGGCGCCGTCGACGTCGCCGTCAGCTTCCCGCTGGGCATCGTCGTCGGCCTCCTGTTCGGCTTCTCCGTGGTGGAGTCGCTGTTCGTCGGCCTGATCACGTTCAACTCCTCGACGGTGATCATCGCCAAATCCCTGATCGACCTGGAGTGGATCGCCAACCCCGAGAGCGAGGCGATTCTGGGGATCATCGTCATCGAGGACATCCTCACCGCGGCCGCGTTCGCCGTGCTATCGGCCGTCCTCCTCGGGGGCGCCGACGTGGCGAAACTGGGCCGCACGCTCGGCCAGGCCGCGGTGGTGCTCGTGGCGCTGGGGCTACTCGCCTACTACGGGAGCGAGTGGATCGACCGCGCGTTCGACGTGCGCTCCAGCGAACTGTTCCTCCTGGCCGTCCTCGGCGCGACGGCGCTGGTCTCCGGGTTCGGGCTTGCTGCGGGCGTCAGCGACGCCATCGTCGCCTTCCTCATCGGCGCCGCGTTCGGCCAGACCTCCCACGCCGCCCGGCTACAGGACCTGCTCGCGCCGACGCGGGACCTCTTTGCCGCGGTGTTCTTCTTCGTCATCGGTCTCGGCACCGACCCGCGGCTGGTGGTCTCGGTCGCTGGCCTCGTCGTCGCCGCCGCCGCAGTCACCGTCACGGGACAGATCGTCAGCGGCTACTTCGCCGGTCGGAGTTGGGGGCTCGACGTCGAGCAGTCCGCTCGGGCGGCGAGCGCGCTGGTCCCCCGCGGGGAGTTCTCGCTGGTTATCGCCGCGTTCCTGCTGACCGCGGGGACGACGACGGCGCTCCGGGAGACGATTCCGGCGTTCACGGTGGGATACGTGCTCCTCACGAGCGTTCTCGGGACGATACTGATGCGCAACGCGGGGTTGATCGAACGGGTCGCGAGACGGCTCCCGAGTCAGTCCTGAATCAGGTTCTTCAGCGCGGCCTGCTCCTCGTGGGTTCCGATCGAGACGAGCAGGTCGCCGGCTTCGATCCCGAAGTCGGCGTCGGGATTGGATTCGGTCTCGGTGCCGCGCTGGACCGCGATCACGGTCGCACCGGTCTCGTGTTTGAGGTCGGCCTCGCCCAGCGTCGCGCCGTCGAACCCCGACGACTCGGGCACCTCGACCCACTCGATGATGGCGTCGCCCAGCGGCACCGTTAGCTCGTCGACGTTCACCGACTCGAAGTAGGCGCCCTCGAGGATCGATCCCAGCTTGTTCGCCTCGCCGCCGGTCAGATCGACCAGTTTCTCGCCGCTCGCGTTCCGGTCGGCCCGGCGGTACAGCTCACACCGGCCGTCGTGGTGGACGACCACCGACGCGACCCCGCCGGCGTCGAGTTCGAGGTCGAACTTTCGGCCGACGCCGGGGAGGTCCGTCTCGTAGACGGTCATACTCCCACTGGCGCGGCGAGCGGAATAACGGTATGGGTCGACTGCGGGCCGCCGGTGTGGCGGCCGTGAGTCGCGGCGACTACGGCAGGTAGCGAACGCTGACGACGCCCGGTTCCGAACGGATCTCGACGCGGTTCACGCCCAGTCGGGCCGCCCGGCTCAGCGTCGCCTCGCGGTCCTCGAGCACGTCCTGGACGGCCGCCTCGGTCTCCTCCTCGGGGACGGTGATGACGTGGAGTTCGCCGATCCCGGCGCGCTCCTCGCGGGTGAGTTCGCCGACCGACTGCTCGGCTGCGATCTCGCGTTCGTGCGTCGTCGGGGGCTCTCGACTCTCCCGGATGGAGAGCGGGCGGCGCTCCTCGACCTCCACCAACTCGGCGGTGACTTCGAGCGGTGGCTCCGGGGCGACGACGCCCTCGACGGCGTCGTCGACCGCCAGTCCGGGGTTCGAGGAGAGCGTATGGACCTGCCCGCGGTCGACGTCCTGCAACACTGCGCTGTCGTCGTCGGCGTGCGTGACGAGGAACGTCCCCTCGGTTTCACCGTCGAGGTCTGCGTCGCTCATACCTGATCTGGGCGCCGGAGGCTTTTCCGGATTTCGTCCGCGACCGCGGCTCAGGAAAACCGTCGGTGGACCGCGACCACGAACGCCGCCGCGGAAACCGGGAGCAGTGGCGCCGCGACGGCCGGGAGCGCGTAGAGGGCGGCGACGACGGGCGCGAAGAGGCCCGAGGGCGCGGGTCGGCTCACGGTTTCGCCGTCGAGCGTGAACGTCTCGGGCATCGACGCCACGAGCGCGAGATACAGCGAGAGCACACAGAGGTAGCCGCCGACGGCCAGCAGCGGTTCGTAGCGCCGGGGTGGCTCGAACGATTTGTCCGCGGCGCGACCGCGCCGACGGGTCCGGGCGGCCAGCAGGACGGGCGCGACCACGGGCAACACTGCGAGCAGGCCCAGAAGCGCGATGAACGACCGGGAGAGCGTGAAGTTGCCGCCGCGGGCGCCGGCGGTCTGGCCGAACACGACGACGACGGCGAGCACGCAGGTGAGCGCGAGGCCGAGCGTGACGAGGCCGCCGACGAGCACGTACGAGCGGAACAGCAGCGAGTCGCTCCGCCGGAACGCGTAGGGGAACGCCCCGAGGATGCCGCCGTAGTCGTCTGCCATCGCCGGGGGTTGTGGGTGGGCGGAGTTAAACACCGCGAGCCGTCGGCGTCGCTTCGTCACAGAAGCAACGCTTTTTGAGACGGGGTGCGGTCATCCTGCAACCGAATGGTTTCACTTCCGGACTCGTTCTCCGACCTCTCCCGGCGCCACCGGCTGGTAGTCTACTACCTCGTGGCGCTAGTAGCGTTGGTTCTGACACTCACCGTCGTCTACTTCTACGGGATGCGCACGCTGGAGGGTGAAGGACCTGACTACACGATTTTCAACGCGTTGACGACGGTCGTCGAGACGATGACGACCACGGGGTACGGCGCCGACTCGCCGTGGGAGCACCCACTGATGAACCTGTTTACGGTGTTCATGCAGCTTTCGGGCATCGGCGTCGGGTTCTTCACGCTCCGGCTGGTCATCATCCCGCTGTTCACCGGCGCGGAGGTGAATCTCGACAACCGGCTCTCGCCGAAGAACGACCACGTCATCATCTGTGAGTACCGGCGCGACTCGGCGGTGCTGCTGGACGAACTCAAGGAACTGGGTATCGACTACGTGCTGATCTCCTCGGACGAGGAGAACGCGAAGGACCTCTCGGACGACGGCTACTCCGCGATTCACGGCTCACCCCAGGACCCCGAGGCGTTCGAGCGCGCGAGCATCGGGAGCGCGCAGGCGGTGATCACCGACGCCGCCGACGCCAACGTCAACACGATCCTGACGGTGCGATCGATACGTGAGGACATCGATATCATCGCGCTGACCGACGACAGCAGCCTGCGGGACGTGCTGCTCGAGAGCGGCGCCGACAAGGTACTCTCGCCACACGGCGTGCTGGGACATCGACTCGCGGAGAAGGCCGTCGAGTCCTTTACCGCGGAGATCCGCGATACCGTCGAACTGGGCGGCGACATCCAGATGACGGAGATCCCGGTGCCCCACGGGAGCGAGTTGGTCGGCACCCGCATCCGGGACTCCCACATCCGGGAGCGGACGGGCGCGAACATCATCGGCGCCTGGATCGACGGGGAACTCCAACTCCCGCCGGACCCGGACGCGATGATCCGCAACAACACCGTCCTGCTGGTCTCGGGCCGCCCGGAGAACATGGAGAAGCTCAACGAGTTCACGCAGCCCCGGCGGGCGTTCCGCAACCACGACCGGATCATCATCGCGGGCCTGGGCGAGGTCGGGAAGGCCGCCCGCGAAGTCGTCGAGAAGGCGGGTATCGACACCGTCACCATCGACGTGATCGATCGCGATGACGTGGACGTGATCTCGGACGCGAGCACGCGGGAGTCCCTGGAGGACGCCGGCATCGAGGACGCCGACGGCATCGTGATCGGCCTCCCGGACGACTCGAAGTCGCTGCTGACGACGGTGTTGGCCAGATCGATGAACCCCGAAATCGAGATCCTGACCCGGATCAGCGATACCGACGCGACCCGGAAGGCGCTGAACGCCGGCGCCGACTACGTGCTGTCGGTGCCGCGGGTGAGCGCCCGCATGATCGCGAAGGCCCTCCGCGGCGAGGAGGTGCTGGAGCCGGGAAGTCAGATCCGGCTGATCCGCGTGCCGGCGACGCCGTTCGCGGGGGTGACGATCGCCCAGTCGGGCATCTCCGAGAACACCGGCTGTCGGGTCATCGCGGTCGAGAACGAACAAGGGTTCACCAGCAGGATCGACCCCACACGGGAGCTTTCCGCCGAGGACGAACTCACGCTGGTCGGGACCGACGAGAACGTTCAGCGGTTCCTCAAAACGTACGACGTGGCGCCGGCCGACGAGAACGGCGAGGCGTGACTACTCCGCCCGCGGGAACGCCGCGATGGTGTCCTCGCGGAACGCCTCCTCGTCGAACTCGAACTCGTCGCCGAGGAAGTCGACGACGGTGTGGGCGTCACGCATCGCGTTCTTCAGACAGGTCGACGCGCCCGGCGAGGGCGTGACGTTGAAGATCACGTCGTCGCCAACGATCTTCGCCTCGCCCATGTCCAGCGATTTCTTCCTCGTGTCGACGATCTGCGGGCGGATGCCGCCGTACCCCTTCGCGCGCTCGATGTCGTCGAGTTCGACGCTCGGGACGACCTTCTGGACGTGCGGGAGGAACTGCTTGGGGCCGATCCCGGGGACGTCGTAGACGAGGTTCCGGAGGACGTACGGGAGGAGGATGCGGTCGGCGAGGATGTTGGCGTAGCTCAGGAAGGAGGCGACGTTCAGGCCGAACACGTCGACGAAGTCGCTGACCGTGGAGATCCGGCCGCGTTCGAGGGCCGGCACCAGTTTCGCGGTCGGGCCGAATCGAGTGATCGACCCGTCGTGGACGTCGGCGTCGCCGTGGATCGCGGCGAAGGGCAGTTTCTTCATCTGCAGCGTGTACACCTTCCCGTTCAGCAGGTCGTCCGCGAGGAAGAAGCTCCCCGCGACGGGCAGGAGCACCTTGTCCTGGCCGTAGCCCAGTTCTTTGGCCATCTGGAGGCTGTGGGAGCCAGCGGCGACGACGGTGGCGTCGGCTTCGAAGCGCCCGGCGCCGTCGGTCGCGATGGTGTGACCGTCGAGCGTGGGCGTGATGTCGGTGACTTCCGTCCCGAGGTGGACGTCGACGCCCTCCTCGTCCCGGACGGCCTCGACGAACGACTTGGCGACGTCGCCGTAGTCGACGACGTAGCCGTCGGGCGTCTGGAGCGCGAGCAGGTCGGTGTCGGGGTCACGCCCCTCGACGACTTTCGGCTCCTTCTCGGCGATCTCCTCGCGGCCGATCGGCTGGAGTTTGGGGAACAGGTCGCCGAACCCGTTCTCCTCGTACCGTTCCTCGAGTTTCTCGACTTCCTCGTCGCCGACGCCGAGCACCATCTTGCTGCGCTTGGCGTGCATCTCGCGGTCGGCGTCGTGGTTCTCGAGGTAGCCCGCGAGCAGTTCGGCGCCCTCCTTGACCTCCTCGGCTTTCTCGAGCGTGTAGTTGGTCTCGATGTCGCCGAAGTGGAGCGTCTGGGAGTTGTTCGTGTGGTGGGAGTTGATCGCGCCGATCTCGGGTTCCTTCTCGATCAGGGCGATAGAATCCACGTCGGTGAACTTCGCGGTCGTGTACAGCAGCGACGCGCCGCTGATGCCGCCGCCGACGATGACGAGGTCGTATTTGCCGGACATGTGCCTTACACACACGCTCGTGCTCCGCACGGATAACGGGTATTCTTTGTCGACGGATTTAGACGATCGACGAGCCGCCGTTCGACGATCTGCAGCCGTCTCCCGGAATTACGTGGCTCGCCGGCTCTCCAACGGTCTCCCGGATCGCCTGCGGTCGACGAACCGGGGAGCGCCGACCGAACAGCTTGTGTCGGCGGCGCCCACAGCGGGGCTATGACCCGGGCGGCGGACCTCGATCGGTTCTACGACCTGCTCGCGCGGCTGGATCGGCGCGTCGGTGGCGCGCGCCGACTCAAGCACTGCACGGGCTACATGGACTGGCCCGACCGCGGGGTGTACGTCTTCCTCGAACCGGGGCAGTACCACGCGGACGGGACTCGACGCGTCGCCCGTGTCGGCACTCACGCCGTCTCCGCAGGTAGCAGCACGACGCTCTGGGATCGACTGAAACAGCACTACGGGACGGGCGACGGCAGCGATGCCCACCCCCACGGCGGGAACCACCGTGGCTCGGTCTACCGGAAGCGAGTGGGCGAGGCCATTATCGAGAAACACGACCTCGCCGCCGAGTACCCGGACTGGGGCGAGCGCTGGTCGACGGTGGATCGGGACCGAACAACCGTTCGCGACGGGGAGTACCCGTTGGAGCGTCGGGTGAGCACGTATCTCCGGGAACAGCCGTTCCTCTGGGTGAATCTGGACGACGAACCCGGTCCGAAGAGCGACCGCGCGGTGCTCGAAGGGGGCATCATCGCGCTGGTGAGCAACGCCGGCCGGGAGCCGACCGATCCGCGCCCCGCCGACTGGCTGGGTCGACACAGCCCCAGCGCCGCGATCCGGGAGTCGGGGCTCTGGAACGTCGACGGCGTGGAAAACGAGTACGACCCTGCTGTGCTGGATCTGTTGGAGAGCGCCGTCGACGCGACGACGCCGCCCTGACTACTTGCGGTCCTCGGGGTCGCGGTTGTCGCCGTTTTCGGTATCGTCGTCGGCCCCGCTGCCCTCGTCGTCCACTGATTCGTCGTCGGCGTCCGTCGCTTCGGCCTGCTTGACGGTCTTCTCGACGGTCTGTTCGACCTCTTCGGTCACCTTCTCGCTCACTTCCTCGCTCACTTCCTCGCTGACCTTCTCCGCGACCTCGTCTACCTCCTTGCTGACCGTCTGTTCGACCTCCTCGCTGACCTTCTCGCTCACTTCCTCACTCACTTCCTCGCTGACCTTCTCGCTCACTTCCTCACTCACTTCCTCGCTGACGGTCTCGGAGACTTCCTCCGTGACGGTATCGCTGACTTCCTCGGTCACCTTTTCGGAGACTTCCTCCGTGACGGTGTCGCTCACTTCCTCGGTCACCTTTTCGGAGACTTCCTCCGTGACGGTGTCGCTCACTTCCTCGGTCACCTTCTCGGCCACTTCGTCGACCTCCTTACTGACGGTCTGTTCGACCTCCTGGCTCACGGTGTCGCTGACGGTTTCGGTGACCTCCTCGGTGACTTTCTCGGAGACTTCCTCGCTGACGGTCTCCTCGACGTGTTGGGCGACCTCCTGTGTCATCCAGTCGGGGTCGAAGCGGGCCATCTTCCAGGCGATGTGGATGATGTAGGAGAGCAGCACCCCGAGCCCGAACGCGACACCGACGGCGGTGTCGCCTTGCACGATCAGTACGATGGCGACGAATATGGAAAGTCCGTACGCGATGTCGACGACGGCGTCGACGCGGGAAGCCTTCATCGACACACCTCGCGCTGTCGAATATCGTTCATACCGAACCGCCGAGTTCCAGACGGGTATACCCATCTTTCTCGGCTCGGTGTAGGTCCCATCGCTTAAGAGTACGCCACACATCGATCCGGTATGGTCGCCATTCTTCTCCTCGTCGGGATCGCCGTCGCGCTGTTCGTCGGATTCAACATCGGGGGGTCGACGACCGGCCCCGCGTTCGGGCCGGCCGTCGGCTCGGACGCGATCTCCAAGACCGGTGCGGCGGCGCTGATGTCGGTGTTCTTCCTCGTCGGCGCGTGGACGATCGGCCGCCGAGTCGTCGACAAACTCGGCCAGGAACTGATCACCAGCGCCAGCGTGTTCACCATCGAGACGAGCATCGTCGTCCTCTTTTTCATCGGCGGCGCGCTGTTCGTGGGCAACTTCTTCGGCGTCCCGGCGTCGACGTCGATGACCGCCGTCGGCTCCATCGCGGGGCTCGGCGTCGCCACGGGGGAACTCGACTGGGAGGTCATGGGCGAAATCGCGGTCTGGTGGATCGTCGCCCCCATCGTCGGCTTCTGGGTCTCTGGGATGGTCGGGCGCTACCTCTACCCGCGGATCAATCAGTGGGTCGCCATCGACTCCAGCGAGGGGGCGCTGATGACAGTCGACCGCTCGGGGACGGTTCCCCGGGTCACCTCCGGCCCCAACACCACCCGGCGGGAGATGATCGGCGGCATCATCGTCATCAGTATCGGCTGTCTGATGGCCTTTGCCTCGGGCACTTCCAACATCGCCAACGCCATCGCGCCGCTCGTCGGCGCGGGCGTCGATCTGAACATGATGATCCTGCTGGGCTGTGTTGCGGTCGCGGTCGGGGCGTTCACTATCGCCCGGCGCACGCTCGACACGCTCGGGAACGACATCACCGACCTCCCGCTGACGGCGGCTATCGTCGTCGCGATCGTCTCCTCCTCGATCGTGATCGCCCTCTCGGCCATCGGGATCCCGGCGTCGTTCGTCATCATCGCCACCACCTCCATCGTGGGACTCGGCTGGGGGCGCGCGACGCGGACGGCGACGCTCTCGGGTGGCGTCCGGGGGGAGGAGTCGGCGAAGGTCTCTGTCGGCGCGCTGGCGGCCGACAAACCGGGCGAACAGCCACCCGAGATCGGCGAGGAGGAACCGGAGGACATCCCGTCGGCCTCGGACCTGTTCAACCCCGCGACGACGGCCCGGGTGCTGCTGATGCAGAACGTGGTGCCCGTGCTCTCGACGGTCGGCGCGTACGTCACCTTCACGCTGCTGTTCCGGTTCGTCTGGTGAGGCGGTCGTCGCCGCCCCCGTTCGGCCGCTACTTTTCGCGGTCGTCGAGGTACTCGAGGATGTCGTCGCTTCCGTACATCGTCAGGCCGTGGTCGGTGTCGACGAGATACGGGATCTGGTCCTCGCCGCCGGCGGTGAGTTCGTCGTAAGTCACGTCGTTGGTCACGTCGCCCCCCACGTTCCCCGGCAGTCGCGGGTTGTGGAGGACGTACGAGACGCCGAGTGTGGAGAGTTTCTCGCGGACTTCTGCGGAGTGTGGGCAGCCTTCAGACTGGTAGAGTTCGAGCATGATCCGAGTCAAACTGTCGCGCCGCCAACGGGAAAGGAGTACCGCCGGCAGGCGATCGCTCGACCGCTCAATCCGTCTCGCTCGCCTCGCCGGCGTCGATGCTCCCCATCTCGGGGCTCGCCTCCTCGCCGACAGCGTTCTGGAGTTTCCCGGCGAACACCGCCAGCGCGTAGATTCCGACCGCAACG
>Ga0136556_1000308_pt1 | contig 31671 bp, 30 predicted proteins | sample AntRauTorckE6831_FD_104780 | JGI IMG/M metagenome (GOLD analysis project Ga0136556, IMG submission 104780) | Saline lake microbial communities from Rauer Islands, Antarctica - Metagenome Torckler E6 #831 | ecosystem: Environmental > Aquatic > Non-marine Saline and Alkaline > Saline | place... | reverse complement strand
GCACATATCCGAGGAGGCTTCCCGCAATGCGAACTACAGTACATGGTAGAGTAAACAACAGCACAACCGCAAGCGGTGCCCACACAAACCCATGAAGAGCAAGGATAATTGCTGACAAAGCCGCTAAAGGGCGCAAACCGCCCCAGAACAGGGCATCTCCTACAGCAGCAACTGGTGCCATAACTGCAGCAGCAAATTCATCTGGTCCAATAACAACATACTCACCACGTGCCTGTTTTTCATGCAATGCCAACTGGGCTGCAAGAACTGTAGGGGCGCAAAAGGTATTGGTGTTGAAGTAGTTTATCTGTACTGCAGACTGTGAAGATCCATCTGAACTATTATCTGCATTTCGGGTTGAAATATTCTGACGGAATGCCTGAATAATCCATGCACTCCCCACACCCTGAAATACACGAAAATTCCAGCACACCTGTAATAACAGACAACGAAGATTCAGTTTCAGGAGGTTTTTTACCACTGCATGCATAGGTTCAGACCAGGGTAACAAGAAGTGTTATGCCAAAACCGGCGCCAAATAGTACTACACCGTAGCGAACTGTAATGCAGGCATATACCGCCCCTACTCCGGCAAGCAGCGCCGCATATACGGGCATAGCCGAAAACTGCCAGGAAAATCTTTCCAGCAGTGGAACTACAAGAGCGATACTTGCCAGGGTAGCACACAAAATAATCACCTGACTGAAGAACGCTGCAATGGCAAAATTCATCAATCCGGCAAGGTTGGCCCAGCGCAAAACATTTGGAGCATATAGGCTTGAATTCCGCTCAAGGGTGGCTTGTGCCCGGTATTGAATCCGTCCATTCATATGGCGTGCGCCTATGTCAACCAGACGTCCGAGGTAGGCAAACAGTGTGGCAAAAAACAGCACCACTACCATTAGCAGATGCTCTGGAAGCAGAGTGTGCAACCCGGTATTGAAACCGCAAAACAAAAACACTGCTGTAATAGTGGCCTGTGTATCATCCGGAGCTACTGTCGCCCCCACAGGCAAACGCATGAGCCAGAAGAGCTCCATCACTGCTCCAATCAGCAGTCCGGCAGCGTAGTTTCCCATGATCAAACCACACAGACCGCCGCACAGGATGGGGCGACACAGTGATGTCTGAGCCAGAGCGGTTCTATCCAGTCCACTTATAATGGCAAGAACCACGATGAATACCCACTGTATTGCACTCAGATCAGCTGCCCAATTCATGACATGTACAATCCCAGCACTGGGCTCTGTCACTCGGAACACACTGGGCCGTTACCTTTACTCCCATTGCTGCAAATCGATCCAGAATCTGTGTATCTTTATCGTCTACAGCCAGTGTGCGTGATATACAACGTTTTCCCTGTTCCAGATGCATGTTCCCAAGGTTAAGACGTGAGAACTCGAGACCGTTTTCGTAAGCACTCAATGCATCCTGTGGAGTTGCAAATAACAGCAGTAAATTATGGCGTCGCTCAAGATGGCACTGGCTCAACGCGGGCAATTCATCCAGAGAACATATCTTCACCTGCAGGTGATCAGGTACACATCCGAGCATGAGCTGTTTGCGAAACGGATCACCAGCGATAGCATCATTGACCACAATTATGTAATCTGCATGCACATACGGAATCCAGGCCTCGAGCACCTGTCCATGGATCAAGCGATTGTCAACACGCGCCAGAACTACCGACATCACCCCTCCATTCCGCCCAGTATGTCTCGGGTATTGATGATACTTTTTTGTCCGTAACGTTGCAGAAAGTCAGCGAGGGTATCTACTGCCATGGAATCTCTACTACCACAGAATTTAAGCACCATAGGCAGGTTCACTCCGTTCAGAACTTCAATTCCCGGAGTATTAAGAAATCTGTTAGAAATATTGGCCGGGGTTCCACCAAACATATCAGTCATAATCAGAACCCCATCGCCATCGGAGTTTACATCTGCTATAGCGTGGCTAAGTCTGGTGTAAATAGCTTCTACATCTGTACCGCGCTCTATCGATAACGCCTGTGCCTGCGGCAATGGCCCCATAATGGATGTTGCGGAACGCAGTATTTCAGTTGCAATGCCACCATGCGCTGTAATAATCAGTCCGACCATTATTTCTCCCTGACTAAATCCCGATGCGAAACCCTCACATTATAGGCATCAGCCAACAATTCTGCATGCAATTTTTCAGCGATAGCAACACTGCGATGCTGACCACCGGTACACCCGATGGCGATGGTCAGGTAGTGTTTCCCCTCATCCTGGTACAGGGGAAGAATAAACTTCAACCACTTCAGAGTTTGCTCCAGGAACTCGGCGCACACGGGCTGGCTCAAAACATACTTGGAGACCTCTCTATCCAGACCGCATTGAGGGCGCAAAGCTTCGATGTAGTGGGGATTAGGCAAGAAACGTACATCAATAACCAGATCAGCGTCAACAGGCAAACCGTAGCGGAATCCAAAGGACTGCAGGCGCATCATCATGGTGGAGCCGGCATCTGTGTCATTGTACAGATGGCGCAGAACACTGGCTTTGAGTTCGTGAACCGAAAGGGAGCTGGTATCGATGATAGCGGTAGCTCTATTGCGCAGTGCGGCAAGCATTCTACGCTCTGCGGCAATGGAGCTGCTCAGCCCTTCAGTATCGAAAAGTGGATGGCGGCGCCTGGTTTCTGAAAAACGCCGAATCAGGATATCGTCAGAAGATTCAAGAAACAGGATATCTAGCTCATATCCGGCTGCAGAAACGGCCTGAATACTGGACTCACACTCCACTGAAAAGTGGGGATTACGCACATCCATCACCAAAGCAATTCCAGCCGACTGCGCGAGAGGTTTATCCTGATTCAGTTTAAGAAATTCCGGCACCAGCGCCAGAGGAAAATTGTCAACGACATAGAACCCCTCATCTTCAAGCACCCGTGCGGCTGTAGTACGTCCTGAGCCAGACAACCCCGTAATAATGATAAAACGCACTGATATCACTCCAGGTTATCGCCTATAATGTGATGAGAGTGTTGCTGTGCAACCTCAGCCATACGCTTTTCCAGACGATCCTGGAACTCGCGTGCACTATTGTATCCCATCTCTTTGAGCAATTGGTTCCGCGCTGCAACCTCTATTATTGAGGAGATATTACGCCCCGGACACACAGGAACCTTCAAAAGCGGAATTTTAATATCGAGCAGTTCAAAAAACTGGTCGTCGATTCCAAGGCGGTCATACAATTCGCCATCCTGCCATTCGGTCAATTCAATCGCCACATTAATTTTTTTGCGTTCACGAATCGCCGAGATGCCGAACAGATGCTTGATATTGATAATGCCAAGCCCGCGGATCTCCATGTGGTAATGGAGCAAATCACTGCCTTCGCCAAAGAGTACTTTGGGAAGCTTGGTGCGCACCTTTACTACGTCATCTGCAACCAAACGGTGTCCGCGCAGCACTAGATCCAAAGCACACTCGCTTTTGCCGATACCGCTCTTGCCCATCAGGAGCACACCGACCCCGAACACATCTACCAGAACCCCATGCACTGAGGTTTCAGGCAGAAGGCGTTCTTCGAGAAATCTGCTTATAAGGGAAATAAATGTGGAACTCTGCAACTGGGTGCGCAGCAATGGAATGGAGTATTTCTGGGTTTTATCCAGCAGCACCTGCGGGATTTCCTGTCCTTTGGTCACAATCATACAGGAAAAGCCCAGCGCACAGAACTCCTCTACATTGCGTTTTGCGACATCTTCAGACAGATTTTCAAGGTAACTAAGCTCGGTTGAGCCAAGGATCTGCAGGCGTGAAGGGTGGAGGAAACTCAGGTGCCCTGCCAGGGCCAGCCCGGGCTTTTGAATTCTGTGTGATTCAATCGTTTTCTCCAGCCCCTCGATGCCGGACATAACTTCCAGATCAAGCCCGGTTTCTTTTTCAGCCAAGAGACATTTGACACTGAGTTTATCCATTTGATCCCCGTGGGTCAGGCACTATCTTCGGTACAAATAATTTTGTAGATCACCTCGGCGTTCTCGGCTTCAAGCAATTGCGCACGCACCTGCTCTTTTTTTAACAATTTTGAAATACGGGCGAGGGTTTTCAGGTGTGCGCTTATGGATTCTTCAGGGGCAATAAGCAGAAAAAACAGGTGGGCTGCTTTGCCATCCATTGAATCAAAATCAACCCCTTTTACGCTACGTCCAAAGGCCAGATACATCTGCTGGATATCCGCAATCTTGCCATGAGGAATCGCGACCCCATCGCCGATACCAGTGCTTCCCAGGCGCTCACGATCCTGTAATACACCCAAGACCTGGTCGCGATCGAGATTCGGCGCCGAACGCAACATAACGTCGGTCATCTCTTCCAGAAGCCCTTCCTTGCTTTCGGCGTTTATATTTGCCTCAACTGCGGAATAATCGAGTAAATCTACTATATTCATATCACTTCTTCAATAAGATGCCGGACGATTCCAGCGGGCACTCTCGTCCGGCATCTATTCAGGTTAACGTTCGGGTACAATCAGTCCGTAGTTGCCATCTTTGCGCCGGTAAATGACATTCACCTCTTCGGAGCTATCATCGGTAAACACCAGAAAATCTTTATACATCAGATCCATCTGCATTACCGCTTCGTCAAGAGACATGGGTTTTACTGGGAAGCTGTGGGTTTTGACAATCTTGGGCTCATCTCCTCCTTCATCGATACTCGCCGCTTCGATGATAGACTTGGTGACATTTCTCCCCTTGCCTTTACGTGGAGAGTGCTCCTTGAGTTTGTCTTTGTAGCGCTTGAGCTGGCGTTCAAGTTTATCCACCACGGCGTCAATAGCCGCATACATATCATCATTAACTTCAGCTGATGCCTTGATGGTAATTCCTTTGGCCGTAAGAACAACTTCAGCAATATTGCGAATCTTTTTTTCCACCATCAGCACGGCCTGCGCTTCAATGGGCTCTTCAATATATTTCTTTACCCGTGCGAGCTTTTCTTCAACATACTCGCGTACAGGATCACTGCTGTCCATGTGACGAAAGGTTACAGCTATCTGCATAGATTAATCCTCCATATTGCTAAAATAAACGCTTGCGCGCGGTTGATGATCGGATCCCCAGCATCTCCCGATATTTAGTGACGGTGCGCCGAGCTATATTGATCCCCTCTTCTGCCAACATTTTGACAATCTTCTGATCTGAATACGGCTTTTGTGAATTTTCTGCCGCGACTATATCCCGTATCCGGCTTTTTACTGATTCAGCGGCAACATCGTTACCTGTAGATGTACCGATACCACTGTTAAAAAAATACTTCAACTCAAACAGGCCCTGCGGCGCCTGCAGATACTTATTGGTTGTTACGCGACTGATAGTGGACTCGTGCATTCCAATATCTTCCGCCACATCACGCAACACCAGCGGCTTTAAAAAGTTGATCCCTTTGTCAAAAAAATCGCGCTGAAATTTTACAATGCTCTCTGTGACACGATAGATAGTTTTCTGACGCTGGTAGATACTTTTCAAAAGCCATTGTGCTCCGCGCAACTTTTCCTGCAAATATTCATTGGTTTTATCATCTACCCCCTGCTTGGACATATTGGCATAGTAGGAACTGATGCCAAGATTTGCCAGGCCATCATCATTGAGACTTACCACGTATCCATCCGCAGTTTTGTGCACGAATACGTCAGGCGTAATATACTGCACATCTGAGCTACCAAACATACTGCCTGGATACGGATCAAGCTCACTCAATACGTGCGCCGCAGCGTATATTTCCTCTTCCGTGACCCGGCATTGGCGTGCAATTACGTTATAGCGCCGCGCTTCGAGTTCTTCACTGTAGCGGGTGACGATAATATCCGCCAACGACCCTTCAAGATTAAGAGCTTTTAACTGCAAGTGGAGACACTCGCTCAAGTTTCTCGCTCCTACACCGGCAGGATCCAGTTGTTGCACAACTTCCAGACCGCGCAGGAGCAACTCTTCAGACACATTAAACTGATGCTGCAATTCCTCCACAGGAAAACTGAGATATCCGGATTCATCAAGATTGCCCAGAACGACTGCAGCTGCGTCTACCACTTCATTGGGATAACGCCCAAGTTGCAACTGCCACATCAAGTGGTCATGCAGGGTCTGAGTGCCACTCAGAGTATTATCATATGCGGGCTGATCATCATCAGAACCTTCGGCTATACTTGCTCCCTGGCTGTAACCCTGCAAGTAGCTCTGCCAATCCTCAATACTTGCCAACCCTTCCGGTTCGCCTACCTCCGTTGTGGTTTCAGCGTCCGTTGAAGCTTCTGAGGAATCTTCTTTTCTCTGATCCTGAGATTCCGCTTCAATCTCTGCAGTATCCCCTTTTTCCAGGAGTGGGTTCTCTTCGAGCTCCTGTTCGACGACCTCTTCCAGCTCGACACGGGAAAGTTGCAGCAGTTTTATCGCCTGCTGCAACTGCGGTGTCATAACCAGCTGTTGGCTGAGCTTAAGTTGTTGTCGAAGTTCCAGTGCCATGAAGCATTCCGATCATCTAGTCCAATTTAACGTAAACCCGGTTAAGTCCGGCGATCAAAGCCATTCTAACAGCAACTGCATCCCTATACCTACATAAACCCGCGTGCACCTGCGCTAAAGCTGAAAATCCTCCCCGAGATATATCTGACGGGCTTTGGAGCTGGACGCTATCTGCTCTGGGTTTCCCTCCTCTAGAAGTTGGCCATCATTAAGAATATATGCCCGATCACACACACCCAGAGTCTCACGCACATTGTGGTCCGAGATCAATACCCCGATCCCGCGGCGTCTTAAACTGGTGATTATTTTCTGAATATCAATCACCGCAAGAGGATCAATCCCAGCAAAAGGTTCATCCAGAAGAATAAAACGTGGATCAATCACCAGTGCTCTGGCTATCTCGGTGCGGCGACGTTCCCCGCCTGACAGAGCATATCCGGGTGAACCAGCCACGTGAGTGAGGCGAAATTCCTCCAGTAGCTCATGTAGTCGCTCTTCACGCTGTAGTTTGTCCGCAACATGGTATTCGAGAACTGCAAGAAGATTTTCCTTCACACTGAGTTTCCGAAACACCGATGATTCCTGGGGTAAATATGCAAGACCTGCTGCAGCACGCTTGTACATAGGCCATTGGGAGACTTCTGTCTCATCCAGCATTACTTGCCCACTGTCAGGACGAACCAGGCCGACAATCATATAAAACGAGGTGGTTTTACCTGCACCATTGGGCCCGAGCAATCCGACAACTTCGCCTGAATCAAGACTGAGGCTTACACCCTTGACCACCTGTCTGCCACCGTACGACTTAAATAACCCCTCAGCCTGAAGTCTGTGTTTATTTATCGCCATCATCCTCCGGTACAAAGATTGCTTGTACCCTCTCACGTGCCCCACCTTCAACAATGCTGCGCGCATCATCAAGGTAAACAGTTATTTTTTCACCTGCGATGGTGTTGTCGCCCTGTACCACCGTGGGAGAGCCAGTCAAAACGACAGAACCCTCCGCATACATATATTCTGCGCGTTCTCCGGTGGCTATGCGCTCTTCCTGAACAATTCTTACAGAGCCACGCGCGACGATTTTTTCAATACTGCGGCTCTGTGTATCGTCCGGACCACCATCATCCATAGTATCTTTTTTCTGGGTATAATAGACATCTAACTGCTCAGAATATATGGTGGCACTATCCTGTTTCGCCACCACATCACCACGAAAGACAAATACCCCTCTCTTATCATCTACCTCAAGGGAGTCGGAGGTAATATCCACCGGACGCGATGAATCGTGGTTTATCTTCTCCTTTTGCCCGTTCTCTTCGGGTTTTATTTCATCCTGCCTGCTGGTGCTATCTCCATTACGGACGTTCTCCTGCGCCCACACAGGGGACATCCACAGCAAAATGGCACAACTCAAACTTACACCTAGAACCTTTATCTTTCTTTGCATGCTGTTACCTATGCACCTTTGCATTATTTATCTCCTGCCTCCAGCGCACATAGCCACTACTGCTTATCCTGAGCTGCAACAGTGGAGTCGGCATGGCTTGTACTCGGGAAAATACGTGCTCTTACATCGTTGTGAATCTGCAGAAAACGGGGGCCGATCTGATATGTCATACCCAAACCTTGAATACGCATTTTATCCGTTTCGAAGTCAACCTTTTCGTTGGTATGGATCACTCCATCAAAACTACTGCTATCTTGGTGGTTGGTGTCTTCTTTGATGCGCTGGGAGTATTCAAGCACTGAAGTTCGTAGTTGATACCCGCTCGCAGTGGTCACAATTACATTCCCACGTGCCTCTATGGTTTCGTTATCCAGACTGGCTTGCGCCGAATCCGCAGTCATGGTGAGACTCTCATTCGGGGTATCACCAAAGAACTCAGCTCTGATATCCACCAGATTAGTAATGTTGCGCTTCGCATCGTGGGTACCACGTTCCGCCTCAAGATCCCATTTCGGCTGCCCCTCTTCAATCTGGGTATAGGTAAAATGGTGCAGAGCAGCATCTGCTTCTACTGCAACATCCTCAATAATCTCTTCCTTCTCCTCCAGGCGCTGATGGGTAAAAATAACCACCCCCACCCCAAGACTAAAAGCCAGAATGAGTCCTAAAAGGACGATGCGGATTTTCTGGCGCGTAAGCATTATCGTACCCATTCCATGTAATGATTAAGAGGATAGACCTTGAACATAGTCCTATGAAAAGTCCTGTTCGTCAAAGTAGCGCGCCGTGACCTGCGTCCACTTTCCACTCTGCTTCAAAATCAGATCACACACCTCGCGTACTGCACCACTTCCCCCCGGGGTGCTGGTTATATAGTCAACCCAGGGGCGCAGTTCAGCCACAGCATCTGCCACTGCTATCGCAAAACCAACCCGGCGCAGTATCGGTAGATCCACAAGGTCATCTCCTACGTAGGCTACCTGATGATCAGCATAGCCGCTCTGCTCCAGAATCTGCTCATAAGGTTCAAGTTTGTTCTTCGCGCCCTGAAATACGCGCGTGATTCCCAATTCTGCCGCGCGTTTTTCAACTATGGCGGACTCCCGTCCGGTTATAATCCCCACTTCAATTCCGGCACGCTGAAGCAGCTTTAATCCATGTCCGTCCCTAACATGAAAACGTTTGGTTTCAACGCCATTGTTATCGTATATAATCCCACCATCGGTCATCACTCCATCGACATCCAGGAGCAGGAGGCGAATATTTACCATTCGTTGCTTGTTCATACCACTCCAGCTTTCAGCAGATCGTGCAGATGGACAATACCGACAGGGGTTGTGGAGTCATCCGTTTCAAATACAAACAGTGAAGTTATCTGATGTTCTTCCATACGCTGGAGCACACGTGCGGCAAGATGGTGGCGCAATACTCGCTTGGGATTAGTCGTCATCACATCTGCAATGCTCTGCTCCAGACATGTAGCGTTTTCCTCTAGGCAGCGGCGCAGATCGCCATCAGTAAATACCCCGGCAAGACTACCGTCTGCATTGGCAATGCCGGTGATCCCGAGCTTTTTATTCGTAATCTCGAACAGAGCCTCTTTAACACTGGTTCCCATCGCAACCATGGGGATATCATTGCCGCTATGCATGAGATCTTCCACTTTGAGAAGCAAACGCTTTCCCAGAGCCCCACCGGGGTGAAACAGGGCAAAATCCTCTGCCTGAAAATCGTGCAGTTTCAGTAGAGCCACTGCCAAGGCATCACCCATGGCCAGGGTTGCGGTGGTACTTGCGGTAGGAGCAAGCCCTAAAGGGCATGCCTCCTGCTCTACGGAAATATCCAGAGATACATCCCCGGAGCGCGCCAGTGTGCTTGAAGAATTGCCGCTCATGGTGATAAGTTTCAGCCCCAGACGACGTATAACGGGGAGGATCTTAACAATCTCCTCGGTTTCGCCGGAATTGGAAACCGCAAGCACCACATCCCCCTTCATGAGCATGCCCAGATCCCCATGAATACCCTCTGCCGGGTGAAGGAAAAATGCCGGAGTTCCGGTGGAGGCCATAGTAGCAGCGATCTTCTGACAGATAAGACCGGACTTCCCCATTCCGGTTATCACCACTCGCCCCTCACATGCAGCCATTATCTTGACCGCCTCACAAAACACCCTGTCAATCCTTTTCTGAAGCGCAGTTACCGCTTTAGCCTCAATCTCCAAGGTCTTCTGCGCATTTGCGATTAGTTCTTTATCTTCAAGCATTATTTTTCACCACTTTGTCAATTTCAAGTAACGGCCGCAACATCGTTTTCAGATCATGCAGACGCAAGGAGTTAGGACCATCACAACGAGCGTTATCCGGATCATCGTACACTTCCCAGAACAGACCATCAATCCCTACCGCCACAGCGGCACGTGAGAGTGACGCAACATATTCCCGCTGACCACCGGAACACCCGCCACTACCACCTGGGAGTTGGACCGCGTGAGTAGCGTCAAAAACAACTGGACACCCGAGACCTTGCATAATAGGCAGCGAACGCATATCCACGACCAGGTTGTTGTACCCGAAACTGGCACCACGCTCAGTGAGAATTATATTATTGTTCCCAGTCGACTTAACTTTCCCAGCCACATGCTGCATATCCCAGGGCGCCTGAAACTGGCCCTTTTTTACATTTACCACTCTGCCACTGTTTCCTGCAGCAACCAGCAGATCTGTCTGACGACACAAAAATGCCGGGATTTGAATGACATCCAGCACTTGTGCCGCAGCGGAAACTTCATGCGATCCATGTACATCGGAAACAACCGGGACACTGAACTCTTCTTTGATCCGCGCCAGAATCTCCAGACCCTTCTCTATTCCCGGGCCACGAAATGACTCAACCGAGGTACGGTTGGCTTTATCGTATGAACCCTTAAATATCAGGTTGATCCCCAAGGATGCACAGGTATTCACCAGGGATTCTGCGATGGAGCGGGCCTTATCCAGATCTTCCAAGACACAGGGGCCGGCAATCAGCACAAATGGTTGCCCTCCCCCCATAGTAATATCACCAATCTGCAAGCTATCAGCACTCATCGCTCTCTCCTGCATGTTGGCGCTCTTTCGTTACCTTCATACACGCGCCCACAAAGGACTCAAACAGTGGATGAGGTTCCATCGGACGCGAACGGAATTCGGGATGGAACTGACATGCTAAAAACCAGCGAAGCTGGGGTAATTCCACAATTTCTACGAGATTTTTTTTCGGATTAACCCCGGACACCACCAGACCATCCTGCTCCAGTTTGTCGCGATAGTTGTTATTGAACTCGTACCGATGTCGATGGCGCTCAGAGATGTTTTTCTGCCCGTAGATGCGCTGTGCCATACTCCCGTCGCGCATCTCACACTGGTAAGCCCCCAGACGCATAGTGCCGCCAAAGTTATCCAGGTTCTTCTGCTCTTCCATTATGTCAATAACAGGATTCTGTGCTTCTGACCTGAATTCGGCGGAATACGCATCCTCTAGTTTACTCACATTCCGCGCATACTCCACTACAGCCATCTGAAGTCCGAGACAGATACCGAAGAAGGGGATATCATTTTCACGCGCATAGCGTACGGCGGCAATTTTACCTTCACTTCCACGTTCTCCAAACCCCCCGGGGACCAGAATGCCATCTACATCGGTAAAAGCATCTCCAATACCGTGGCGCTCGAGCGCTTCAGAATCTACATATTTGAGATTGACGCGACAGTCGTTGCCTATCCCCCCATGGATCAGAGCCTCGGATAGTGACTTGTAACTTTCGGTCAACTCTACGTACTTACCTACAATCGCAATAGTTGTCTGGGTCGCAGGTTCCTTAACCCGGCGGATAATATTTTTCCACGTACTCAGATCCGGTGCTTTAGTCCAGATCCCCAGACCATCCACAATACGCTCATCCAGCCCCTGCTCATGGTATACCACCGGAACTTCATATATGGATTCTACGTCACGCGCGGTTATAACAGCCTCATCTCTGACATTGCAGAACAAAGCGATCTTGCTCTTCATATCCCGCGGAATTTCGCGGTCACAGCGGCACAGAAGAATATCCGGTTGGATCCCGATCTCGCGCAGCTCTTTGACACTGTGTTGTGTCGGTTTGGTTTTGAGTTCACCCGCAGAAACCAGATATGGCACCAGAGTCAGATGGATATACAGCACATTTTCATGTCCCAGATCGGTGCGAAACTGACGGATAGCCTCCAGAAATGGGAGAGATTCAATATCCCCTACCGTGCCCCCAACCTCTACAATGGCGAGATCCGCGTCGCGTGCGTTTTCAATGATTTTATGCTTAATCTCATTGGTGATATGGGGGATAACCTGAACCGTACCCCCCAGATAATCTCCGCGCCGCTCTTTGCGGATAACGCTATCGTACACCTGTCCGGTAGTAAAATTGGACTTTCGTGATAAACGCGCTGATGTATAGCGCTCGTAATGACCCAGGTCCAGGTCGGTTTCCGCCCCGTCATCGGTTACAAAAACCTCCCCATGCTGAAACGGACTCATGGTTCCCGGATCCACATTGATATACGGGTCAAGCTTCTGCATGGACACACGCAAGCCACGCGCCTCCATCAACGCCCCAATTGAAGCGGCAGCTAAACCCTTGCCCAGGGACGAGACCACACCACCGGTTACAAACAGAAACTTGGTTTTCATCGAGTGAACTCCTGCATTTTTAAACGTCTTTCTTTAAAGACAAAGGTTATTTTCGTACCACCAGCAAAAAGGGGGAACTCTACACCTAAAAGGGTAAAAAGTAAAAAGCAAAAACCGGTGCATCTGCGTGTGGCACCGGCTCTTGCCCGGGGGAATCAGTACAACAATGTGAGGCCTTCACCTCAGGCTTTGAATGCAAGCGCAGCTTTGACCTTCTCAAGATCTTCAGGGGTATCCACACCCAGACTCTGATGTGCGGTCAAAGCCACATGAATGCGATAACCGTGCTCCAGTGCTCGCAATTGTTCGAGTTTTTCAGCCTGCTCAAGCGGAGTGGGCTCCAACTGCGGATAGCGCATCAGGAAATCGCGCCTGTACACATACAGCCCGACATGTCTGTATCCGAGCGTTTGCATTGTACCGTGGCCAGCATCCCGCGTATGGGGAATAGATGAACGGGAAAAATACAGCGCCATGCCTCGTTGATCCGTAACTACCTTCACCACATTCGGGTTTAAGAAGTCATCCTGCGTATCGATACGTGCCATCAAGGTTCCCATACTGATATGGGTATTTTTAAGCAGCGGGGCGATAGCGGTATCAATCATATCTGCTTCAATCATGGGTTCGTCACCCTGTACATTAACAATCAGCCCTGTATTCGGAAGTTCAGCTGCCACTTCTGCAAGGCGGTCGGTGCCTGTTTCATGTCGCGGAGATGTGAGCATTGCCCGGGCCCCAAAACTATGGGCTGCAATCAGAATACGCTCATCATCCGTGGCGATAATGACTTCATCAACCAGACCAGCCATCTGGGTGCGTTCATACACGTGCTGTATCATGGGTTTGCCATGGATATCTGCCAGAGGTTTAGCCGGAAAACGTGTAGAGGCGTAGCGAGCCGGAATTATTGCAACAACGCGCATGGAATCTCCAAGAAATCAAATGCTATTCAAGCATTGTAAAACTATGCGGAATTTACAGCAGAAACCTATTTATTCTGACACTTAGGGCACAAACCGTAAATCTCCAGACGCCGGTGTGACAAGGTGTAATCATGAGCAGAAGCAGCCTTCTGCAACAACCAGTCTATCTGCAGATCTTCAAACTCGACAATATTACCACACTGCTCACAGATCAGGTGATAGTGGTGATCTTCCCCGGTATTGGCTTCATAGCGAGTCTGCCGATCACCAAAGTGGCGCTCGGCTGCTATACCACTTTCCGACAGAAGTTTCATGGTACGATATACAGTCGCATATCCGATATTCGGGTGTTTCTTTCGCAGGCGAATATACAACTCTTCGGCCGAAAGATGTGAAGGAGAGGAAAGAAAGGCATCCAGAATAATCTGACGCTGGCGCGTAACCTTCAGATTGTGTTTAGCCAGATATGCGCGAAACTGTTCTTGTACTGAAGACATCCATTCACCTACACTTAAAGGAAATCCGGGTCTGGACAGTCTGCTCCGAGGAGCCACCAACCTGGAATGAAGTTTGCGGGACTCTAGGAACCTGTAGGACTTTGCCTACGATCCGTAAAATCAGACATGCTCCTAGAGATTTTCCAGATACTCCACAACATTAGGTTGCATCCAGTCAATCGCACCCATCACATGTTCAACCACAATGCCGTTCCTGTCTACAACAAAGGTCTCTGGATACTTGGATACATTGTAAAGGCGTTGTGCTTTTGCCTGGGTGTCGAACAGTATTGGGAAACTGTGTGACTGGTCTTTAAGAAAGCTCGCAACCGCCTCAGGACCGTTTTCCTCCACATTAATCGCGAGCATTTCAAATTCCTGATCCTGAAGATGCTGATACAACTTCTCCATGGAGGGCATCTCCTGACGGCATGGGGGACACCAGGTAGCCCAGAAGTTAACCAGCACCACCTGCCCGCGTAGATCTGAGAGGGTCACGTCCTCACCCTGGATATTCTTAAGGGTAAAATCTGGGGCAGCTTCCCCTATGCTCACCTTGGCGCGTGCCGAAGCATCAGGCGACTCTCCTTTATCACAAGCAAGCATCATTAAGCAAAGGATGCACACCAGTACAACGCACCCAAACTTATGTATAAACGGTCGGTACATTCTTTAAATTCTCCTGAAATCGTTAAAAAACCTAATACATGACTTAACTCAATTCCGCAGATAATAACCCGCATATCTCTACACATAAAGGGGAAATTTCCCCAGCTGAAAAAACCCACTCCTTTATGGTTGTTCTGCATTCCACCATCTACAAAATAACGGCACATTCTCATAACCACCATATAATCCGTTGACCGCTAATTATACGGTGTGGAATACTCCTCTGCATCATCCTTAATTTTTAACTCTGCTCATACATTTTGCAGGAGTGTATATGTCAGAAACAGCGACAGGCCGCCAGTTCAGGCCTTTCTCCGTGGGAGAACGTTTCAATATAGTGCCGGAAAACGTACAAACTCCAGCAAGTGAGCGCATAAACCTCATCATGACTGCAGGGGCATTTGGCTCCGGTGAGCACGAAACCAGTGCCAGTTGTCTTGAGGAGTTAGAGCAGCTTTCATCCATGCACGAGAAGCGGGTACTCGATCTGGGCAGTGGCACCGGCATTCTAGCAATTGCGGCGCTAAAACTGGGGGCAAAGTCGGCTGTGTGTGTGGATATTGAGATCAAAGCGGTAGAGACCTGTACCTATAATTGCGAGCTCAACCTGGTTCAGGACAGGGTTCGTCACTGCTGTGGTACAACCGCGGATATCGGAGCAGAGACTTTTGAGCTGGTTCTCGCCAACATCTATGGTGATATCCTCCTCGACATCGCTGATGATCTGCTGGAACACGCGAGTCCCGGGGCCAACCTGCTCCTCTCAGGGATACTATACGAATACAATTTCGATGTGCGCCAACGCTATGAACGCCTGGGGTGCAAAGTGATAAAGAACCGCATGCTCGACGAATTCAGCACCATATTGTTGCAATGCCCATAATGCGGTGACTTAATCCCCCTCCAGCAGTTACTTTTCCGCCGCCCGCGCACATTCGATACACAGCAGCGTAGACGGATCTACCCTCAGACGTCCTTCGGTAATATCCTCCTCACATCTGCTGCATATTCCGTACTCGCCGCTCTTCATACGCTGTAGCGCTGTACGAATGCGCTGTAACTCTACCTGGGTTCGCCGCGACGATGCCTGCGCCATAGCCTGTTGCTGCATAGCATCCATGCGCGACAAGCGCCCAATCCGACTTTGGTCGAGCTCTGTCGCCTTCCCCTGTTCATTCCTGGCATCTGTTCCATCCACAATCCGCGCAAGGCGTTTTTCGAGTCTTTGCTTAAATTCATTTATATTCAGATCATCACGTATCTGCACTGGATCTCTCCACTAGACTATCAATTTTAACGATACAGCACCTCAACCGAACATTTACACATCATCTACACAAACACCACCAGAGCTGGTAACACTAGGAAAAGAAAACACACAAGTGCCCAGCGCAACATCTGGCGCGTTCCAACCACGGCCACCATAGCAAGCTTAAACGCCATATTGGCTACAAATGCGATAAGAATACTGAAAGCGGCCTTTCCAGTCTCCAGAGTTCCCGTTTGAACCAGGTGTGTGTTGGAAAGGGTTATCGCATCTACATCGGTAAGACCAGAAATAAACGAAACCGCGTATACTCCGCTGTCACCCCAGATATCTTTAGCCGCTGAAACCGCCAGCAGTACCAGGGCATATAAAAAACCGAACAACAGAGCCTGCCTTAACTCCGCCGGATTCTTGGTCTCCGGCAGTGGAGCCTGTTCATCTACACTTTTCTTCCATGCCACTGTGATGGGGATAAGCGCACACACAAACATGGCAGCAAAAGGCCACGCCAGATTATACAGGAGTGGATAATGAACCACTCCGACCAGAACCGCCATTCGCACCAGAACAATCGCCGAGGCAAGTGAAACCACGATGGCAGCCGTAAGGGAAAAACCCGGATGCTTGCGCGCATGACGACTGAATGACAGAGTAGTCGCGGTACTCGATACCAGCCCACCCAGTAGGCCAAGAACCGGACCACTCCAGCGCCTGCCGATAAACTTAACCGCAACGTACCCGGTCAGGTTCAGAGCGCTTATCATTACCACCATCAACCAGATATTGTATGGATTAAGTGCTTCATATGGGCCATAACCACGATCCGGCAAAATGGGTAGAATTACAAACGCAATCAGAACAAACTGCAGAATCGCATGGATATCCGGGGCAGAGAGTCTGCGACTGAATGCGTGCATCTGTGGTTTATAATACAGAATTGTAGTGGTGACGAAGCTCAATGCTACTGCAGCTCCAATCATCCCCTGTGCCAACAATACGCCAATCCCGTAGGCGATCCCCAATGCCACCGCCGTGGTCAGCCCCAATGCTTCATCCTCACGCACACGCTGCATCTGCATAATCACGGTCTGCAGTGTGACGGCTCCAATCCCCACAGGTATCATCCAGAAACTAGCGCTGATCTCGCTGATGTGAGCACACAAACAGCCAAACAACGTCACAAGCATAAAGGTGCGCAAGCCGGCAATTTTGGTAGACTTGCGTTCCCGCTCCAGCCCCATTAGAGCGCCAAGCAGTGCTGAGAGCAGATATATCTCTAGAACTTCAAATCCGTTAACTTCCATAAAGTTCAATCCCCGCGCTCAATGCAGGTGAGTTCAGGCATCATCTTCAGAATCATTCACGGGCATAGCCTCTGCACATGCGCCATCCGGTTTACTTGGCTTCCTTTCGGTAATAAATGATTCAAATGCTGCCCGATCAAGAGTTTCTTCCGCCACCAGCAACTCAGCCAATTCCTCAAGAATGGCACGGTTAGCCGCTATGATTTCAGCGGCACATTTTTCCGCCTGCGTAACCAGATTCCTGACCTCCTGATCAATCACCCACGCCGTTTTATCGCTGTAATTTTTCTCTGTTGCGAGTTTGCGCCCCAAGAACGGATGTTCCTCCCCACGCGGATAACTTAAGGCTCCAAGGACATTGCTCATCCCCCACTGGCACACCATTTTCTCAGCCAGATCCATGACCTGTTTCAGGTCATTCTGCGCTCCGGTGGAGAACTCACCAAAGATCTCCTTTTCCGCCATGCGCCCGCCGAGCATTACACACATTCTCCCCATTAGATAACTGCGCTGATAGTAATATACATCGTCATCTGGAAGCTGCTGGGTCAAACCCAGTGCCTGCCCGTGGGGAATAATGGTAATTTTATGCACCGGGTCGGATCCGGGGATCAAGCGCGCCACCAGTGCATGCCCCCCTTCGTGTACGGCTGTAAGATGACGCTCCAGATCTGAGAGGATAAGTTTACGCTCCATCCCCATGAGCTGGCGATCCTTGGCACGTTCAAAGTGTGCATTGCTTACGCGCTCGCAATCTTCCCGCCCAGCTATCAATGCCGCTTCGTTGCATAAACTCGCCAGATCAGCCCCGACCATCCCCGGAGTGCCTTTGGCAATGGCTTCAAAATTAATATCATCCTCGGTAGGGATATTGCGGGTATGTACACGGAGAATATCGGCACGATCGCGCCAGTCGGGCCGCCCGATCACCACCTGACGATCGAAGCGACCCGCACGCAAGAGAGCCGTATCGAGTACATCGGGGCGGTTGGTCGCTGCGAGGACTATCACCTCATCGTGTGGAGTAAAGCCATCCAACTCCGACAACAGCTGATTGAGGGTCTGCTCGCGCTCGTCATTTCCGCCCCCGAGTCCAGTTCCGCGCGCACGCCCAACGGCGTCCAACTCATCAACAAAGATGATACTTGGGGCGTTCTTTTTAGCATTCTTAAACAGATCGCGCACGCGGCTTGCGCCCACACCGACGAACATCTCGATAAACTGTGATGCCGAAATGCTGTAAAATGGGACATCCGCCTCACCGGCTACCGCACGCGCCAGGTAGGTTTTACCAGTACCGGGCGGACCTGCAAGCAGCACACCACGCGGTACACGTCCGCCTAGGCGGGTAAACCTCTGTGGATCGCGCAGATAGTTAATGATATCGGTCAACTCATTTTTTTCCTCTTTCAATCCCGCCACATCAGCAAAAGACACCCCGGTCTGTTCTTTTACGTAGCGCTCTGCACCGGACTGGCCCACTTTACCCATCATACTGCCGCCCATTCCGCCCTGGCGCCGCATCCGCGCAATAAAAAACCACCACACCCCGATAATCAGAACCCAGGGGAGGAGATTAATCAAAATTCTTGCCCACAGGGGGGATTCTTCTACTATGTTGGCCTCGATCTGCACTTCTTGTTCTTCGAGCAGTGGAAGCAAAGTGGGATCATCCACCGGAGGAAGGACGGTCCTGAAACGCATATAATCGCGTAATTCTCCCTCGCCTTCCCCTCCACTCAATAGAGATTTTGATGCAGAAGGCTGTTCCAGACTAATCCTTTCTTTAAAATGGCCACTTACCCGCTTATTTTCCAGGGTGACTTCAGCAATGTTACCGCTATTGAGGATCTGTTTGAAACGACTGTAGGAAATAAGAGCCTGCGGCTCCTGCGGCTTGGAGGGGAACAAATACGCAAACCCTGCGTTGAGGGCAATTATGGCGAGCATGAACAGTACAACCCTGTTCCAGTTTGATTTCATAAGATGAATCTCCCGTATATATGCGAATCTATGTCATATTCAAAATTTTAGCGATGGCCAATTGCGAACGTTTGTATATCATCGGAATATCTTTGGTACCTATTCAGTCGGGGCTTATGGCACCCATTTCAAGGGACACTTTACGCCGTCCATGGCGACAGACGCCTTTTCCATGGGTACCACAAGTCCACTACCGGTAGTGGTGGTCAATAGTTACTGTTTTTGATTCTAACAGAGCTTTGCTACAAGCCAAAGCGCATTGCACACATACCTCCTCCCCATACATTGCCTGCGCCTCTTGTGCAGCTTAGCTCCCCTGCGTTTGCACTTGCACCGCACCACATAATGGGTTTATTTTTATACCCATCCATGAAGCCTTTAATTTTCAAGCTCCCACATTGAGGATGCATGTCACAACTCACTATCCACAGCGCTGCTTCAATCCTGGCCCGCATAAATATAGAGATACTCAAAGCAGAGAATTCCCACTGCACTAGACGCACAGGAATGCTATCACAGGAACCTGTGCATTTTTGCTGGCAGCATTTGATACGCAACCTACTCTGCACTCTGGGGTTGATTGTGTTTCTCGCCTATCCGACCTATGCGCAGGAACTCTCCCTTAGCGCTGCACTTGAGCGCGCTTCAGCCCGGGCAACAGAACTCCAACGCCTGCAGAAGCAGGACCAGCTGGCACGCGCCACTCACACCCGTTCCGCGCAGGCGTTTCTACCCCGTATCAGCGCTGATTCTACATGGATACGTAGCGACGCGGATGCGCATGAGCATATTCCGAGCCTCAACCTGCGCGCTACCCCTCCAGGGATAACCACCCAAGATTACGGCCCCGTTGAAGGGGTTGTCAGTGGAGTAAATATTGTTCAGCCCCTTATTCATGTAGAGGGCTGGGCAGGTCGCGCCCAGGCAGGCACCGCCGCCCGAGCACGCAAGGCCGCAACCGAGTGGGGGGCTCAGATACTGAAGCTGAAAACCGCACAGACCTACTTTGGGGTGCATATCCAGGGGGCGGTTTTACATGCAGCACAGCAGGCATTGCACGCAGCACAGCAGGCACTTGAAGCTGCCACTGCCAACTTCTCAGAGGGGCTGGTAAGCAGACTGGATGTAACCAGAGCCAGCGCTGAAGCTCAAAGTGCACAGGCGCGGGTATTTGCTGCCGAAGCTGAGCTTAATAAAGCAAAAAATGATCTAGCAGCTCTGCTCGAGCTGAACCCTGCAAAACCGATCAGAGTCACAACTCCTTTACCGCAGCCCCTTCCTCCCATGGGATATCCCCTGCCACAACAGCAACGCGCTGACATTACCGCGACAGAACTGAAGCTGGAGTCGGCATCTGTCGGGGTTGACAAGGCGCAGGCACGCATACTCCCCAGAGTAAACCTCCTGGCGCGCCAGCAGTGGGTGGATGGAGATAAGGAGCTCGAAGACAATGGCGATGCGTGGCTCGTAGGGGTCAATCTTGAGTGGAATCTGTTCGAGGGGTTTGATCGCGTGGGTGAAATAGCTGAAGCCAAAGCACATGCAGACCTGGCCCGGGTTGAAATCACGGCGAAGAAACGCGCCGCAGAGTTACAACAGCACAACAGCTTTAACGACTGGGTTTCCTCATGGAAGGCATGGCAAGCATCACAAACTGCGGTGGATTCCGCTGTGACCGCAGCAGACCTGGCTGCGCGCCGTTACGCTGAAGGGTTGGGAAATCTTACCGAAGTACTTCTTACACGTGCAGAGTTGTTTCAACACCAGGTCAATACAAGCAGGTATCAGTATCAAACTCTTCTGGCGTGTATGAGCTATTACCTGCACCACGGTTACAGCCCTTTGCAGGGATTACCACCCCAGTTGAGGTGATTCTACATCCCCGGCAGAGAAAGCACGCTCTCACTACGACCGCAAACATCATATACACACAGGATGAACCTATATGCACTCTGCAAACCACAGATGCCACTCAAACACCATACATCTCTGCATAAATTCGGTTCGCAACATGGGTAGAAAGGTGTGCATGACCTTATACGGGTTTGCGCTCATCCTGTGTATTCCCGGCCTGTACGCATGCCAAAAGGGGGAAACTGCAGACACCACCCCTGCGACTGTCTCTACCTCTACTGAAAGCAGTATTCCTGAAATTGCAACTGCAGAGGTGAAGTTATGGCGCTCAGATATACAGCAGCGTTTCAGTGGAGTGCTACGCCCCAACAAGCGCGCCCTGCTGAGTACCCGCATGAGTGGGACACTGACCCATCTGCATATTGACGCGGGAGAAAAGGTCGAAGCTGGGAAATTGCTCGCACAGGTGGATGCACGCGATATTATTGCTGCCCTCGATGCAGCGCAGGCACAACTCCAGGCAACTCAAAGTGCCCATGCCAAAGCGCAACTTGACGTACAGCGTCTGGAGCGCCTCTATGCCGAAGACCTTATTGCGCGCAACCGCCTCGAACGTGCCACGGTAGAGCGCGACAGCCAAAAGGCGGCGCTGGAGCAGGCGCGTACCCAGGTGCGCCTGCAGCAGACTAACCTTGAATACGCGCGTATCAGTGCCCCATTCAACGGCGTTGTGAGTGAAGTCCCGATTGATGAAGGTTCGTTTGTCGGCCCCGGCACGACCCTTGTGATTCTCGAAGATCGCTCCTCTTTTCGCATCGATGTACCCATATCTGCACGTGCAGCCGACACCCTCAGAGCAAATAATCCCCGTTTTCTGGTTAAAACTTCATCCATGCCTCAGGCCCGCGTGGCCACATATCAGGATGTTATCCCTTCTATGGAAAAGGGCGGAGTCGGGCAGATGCTGCGCCTGCATCTCGAAGCTGCTGCTGATGATGTCCAACCCGGACAGATAGCAGAGGTTGTACTGGAAACGCCACCAGGGCTGGCACCAAAAGATGTCGCCCCAGGCACCCCAACCACAATGATTCCGCGTTCCGCATTGATACGCCAGGGTCAGCTCACCAGCGTGATGCTCGTAACAGCAGCGGCGGAAAAAGATTCTCAAGGAAAGCCCTCATACAGGGTGAAGAAGCGCTGGATTGTTACTGCTTCTGCTGACATCTCAACTCAATCTGGACCGACATCTGAACAGATGGTCAAGGTTCTTCAGGGGTTGAAACCCGGCGAACGGGTGGTTATCCATCCCACCCCTGCCCTAAGCAGCGGCCAGAAGGTCAACCTTGCACCGGAGAGCGACTGATGCAGCGTTTAGGCCTTGCGGGGCGCATCGCGCGCAGCAGCATCGATTCTCCCCTGGTACCACTGTTTGTAATAGCGTGCTTCATTTTCGGCATTTACAGCCTTCTGGTGATCCCGCGCGAGGATCGTCCCGCCATCGATCTGCCTACCGCAACGGTGATTATCCCGTGGCCCGGTGCCGGGGCTGAGCAGATCGACAATCAACTCGCGCGCCGCAGCGCAACCTGGGTGCGTCAGCTCGCGAGTGTCACCGAGGTGCGCAGCAACAGCACGGATGATGCAACCCTCCTGCAGATTGAGTTTACCCCTGGCACCGACAAAGCGGTAGCCTTCGCGCGTCTCGAAGAGTTATTTGCCACCCACGCCAGTATGCTCCCTCAGGGTGCCGGCCCCGCGCAGATTGAAACCTATGGCGATGACCACCTGGTGATGCTTTCTGCAAGCCTGAGCAGCAAAACCCGCTCTGCGACGGAGCTCGAACTGCTTGCTACGGAAATGGCTACCGAACTCGAGCAGCTCGAAGGGGTACGCAGTATCAGCGTGTATGGAGGAAATCAGCGCGCCATAGAGATACTTCCCGACCCTCAGGCACTCGCAGCACACAACCTTACCTTAACCCAGATTGCCGACGCTATCGGTGTAGCCACGCGCCAGTTTCCCGTGGGACGCCTGGAAAGCAACCCCGTAACCCTGATCCGTGCCGGCTCCCATATCGGGCAGGTCGAGACTCTGGCGCGTATCCCGGTGGGGAAGGGAGACAGCGGTCCTATCTACCTTGAAGATATCGCGACCATCCGCGATGGCAGTGTTCAAACCAATCAGGCCACTCTTTTCTGGCAGCAGGGCCAGGGTGAAGCGTGGCCTGGTGTAACCCTCGCAGCTACCACCCTGGATGGTGAAAACGTCAGCGATGTTACGCGCTCACTAAGAAAACACATGGATCAACATGCTGCCACGCTTTTACCTGCGGATGTGAACCTCACAACCACCTACGACGCCGGCGCCGATGCTACCGCACGGGTGTATCGCGTCTTAAACCAGCTCCTCAGCGGTACCCTTGTGGTGGTGGGGATTATCTGGCTCGGGCTTGGATGGCGGGCGGGCCTGATCATTGCCATGATGATGCCTGCATCACTCGCGGCGGTACCCTGGCTCTATCATCAGATCAACTTCAGCCTTAATCCGGTTTCCATTGCCGCCATGATCCTCGCCATCGGTATTCTCTCGGACGATGCAGTGGTAATGCTGGAAAATATCTCCCGCCGTTTTCGGGCTGCGGGAGAAAAAAGTCGCACCATAGCCATCGACGCCATTAACGAAGTGGGCAATCCCACCATCCTCGCAGACCTGCTTGTGGTCGTAACCCTCCTCCCTACCGCATATATAACCGGCGAGATGGGGCAGTACGTCCGTTCGATACCGATTGGAACCTCGGCTGCGGTAATGTTTTCTCTACTGGTTGCCTTACTCATCACCCCCTATTTCGGCTTTCGACTCCTCACAGTTCCTCCCTCGCGTACCAAAGAGGGGGGAGATGCACACAAAAAGCATAATTCCACGGCGCAGGGAATTGATGCGGAGAACAACAACACCCCTGCCATATGCACCACCTTCTATTGCGCCATCATGCGGCCGCTTCTGGGGCAGAATAGCGTACTGCGCTGGCTCATGTATCTCAGTCTATTGATCCTGCTGGGAGCAAGCTTTCTCCTCCCGGCAAAGCGCATAGTTCAAGTGGGACTCACCCCCTTGCTCGATCGCGAGGCATTTACCATCAACATCGAGCTACCCGCAGGAGAAACCCGCCTGGAAACTCTGGAGGCAATAACCGATGTGCAAGGCAAACTTCGAACATATCCAGAGATAAAATCCCTCACTACCTATGTGGGAACCAGCGCACCGCAGATTTTCCCTCCTTCTGAAACTCCAGCGCCTGTAGCAGATATCGGCCCCCATAGAGCGACCATTCAGGTACAGATGATGCCGGAAGATGAGCGCCAGCGCCTCAGTTATCAGGTTAGTCAGGAAATAAATACCCACCTGGGTACATGGCTTAAGCCTTACAATGCAATAGGATACATTGGCAGAATACCCTCAGGGCCTTCGAGCGATCGGGATATAACTGCAGAGATATATGGCGCAGATCTGCATGCGCGCGAGAAGACAGCGGCACAACTCGAAGAATGGCTTCAGCGTAGAGCTGGCGTTCTGGGCACAGAGCAGATTCCACGCACTCCATTACGTAATCTGACTCTGCACATCGATCCTCAACACTCTGCTTTGCACAGCGTAACACCGGACACCCTGATCCGTACCCTGAACCTGGCTCTGAACGGAGATCAAATAGGAACATGGCCTGACCCGGGGGCGCGGAATTCAATCCCTGTGGTTTTACGTCTGGATAAACAACAGCGCCAGGACAGAGCGGCCCTGAATGCGCTATATATCGCCAGCGAGAACGATACTGCAGTCCCTCTTGCAGATCTGGTGGAGTTCAATGACTCGGACGGGCATCCTTCACTGCAACGCCGCGACCTTCGCCCTGTCCTCACTGTCGCAGCAGATCTGGACCGTGGCATCTCACTGCCCTTAAGCGTTCAACTTGAAAGCCTGGTGCAGGGGAATACCATAGTAAATGGCGAACAGAATATTCCGGTATACTGGCTCAATCTGCCCGATGAGGGAGAAATATCCAATGCAGCCGGAACCGTGGTGTACTGGTCGGGTGAATGGGAGATGACACGCGATGTGTACCGTGACCTGGGGGTTGCAAGTGCGGTTGCGATGCTCCTGATATACATCCTGATTGCCGGCTGGTTCAGTTCCTACACCCTCCCCGCACTCATAATGCTTCCGATCCCCCTGATCTTTATCGGAGTAATCCCGGCGCACTGGATTTGGGGCGTGAATATCGCGGGTACTGGAGTTCTAGGGATAATCGCCCTCGCCGGCATTGTGACCCGGAATGCCATTCTCCTGGTTGATTTCATCATACAGCGGGAAAAAGAGGGGATGGAAATAGGCCAGGCAGTCCTCCAGGCCGGGGTTGAACGCACGCGCCCTATTCTTCTCACCGCCGCCACCGTGATGTTCGGCAGTGGCGTACTGATCTTCGAACCCTCCCTGGAACCCCTGGGACTAAGTCTCGCTAGTGGGGTTCTGATCTCTACACCAATTACACTGGTGCTGATCCCGGTGCTGTACTTTCATGTGTATCGGAAACGTTGGGGTAATAAGGACTTAAAATCCCCATACGCAAAGAGCCAAACCAGCTAAGTTGCTGATTTGACTCTTGTTTTAATGGTACTCGGGACGGGAATCGAACCCGTACAGGATATAATCCCGAGGGATTTTAAGTCCATTTGTTTGAGTTTGAATAAACCTTGTTGATCAAGAATAGCTTGTACTTTTCAACAACTTAGGCTATATTAGTCCCTATTGTATATCACTTAGTTTTGAATTGAAGTGATGCACCACTGATGCACAGGCGGTGCACGAGGAGACAATATGACCGACACCAAGAAGCCCCAAAAAGTACGCCTGAACAAAACCAACCTGGACAAGCTGAAAGCCGCAGACGGGAAACGCCGCATTGTATGGGACAGCTCTATACAAGGCTACGGCGTTCGCATCATGCCAAGCGGCGGGAAAACCCTATTCTTTCAAGCCCGGTTCAAGGGCGAGATAATCCGCGTAACCATTGGCCGTTATACCGGAGTATCCGCAAGCGCCGAGGCTGGCCGCAAACACGCAAAAGAGATCAACGCAGACCTGGCGAACGGTATAGACCCCCGCCCCGAAAAAAAAGCCGCAGAGGCCGCCACCTTTGGCGATATGCTGCAAGGTTATGTGGAACTGCTGGAGCAAAAAGGCAAGAAATCAGCGCTCGCCGTCAAAAACCAAATCACCGCAGACATAGAAAAAACTCAGCGGAAATTGTGGAAAAAGCGAGCGGCTGAAATTGATATTGATGATTGTGTGAAAATTGTGGCGGACGTTAAAGACCGGGGCAAGCTACGCCAAGCCGACAAGATCCGCTCTTATATTCGTTCAGCCTTCACGGAAGCAATCAAAGCACGTGGCAACGTGAACGCTCCCGCCAACCTGAGAAACATGAATATAAAAACAAATCCCGCGCGCGACATGGTGAAGATTGAAGGCTCTAGCCAAGCCAAGACACGCGCCCTTTCCCTTTCAGAGTTCCAATGCTATTGGAAGCGAATTGAAGAGCAGCCAGAGCCAGCCCGCTCGCTCGCTATTATCCATGTGCTGACCGGCGGGCAGCGTATCAAACAGCTTTCCCGCGTCACCATGCAAGACATAGACCGGGAAGATAAAACCATAACCATACTGGATTACAAGGGCCGCAGATCCCAGCCCTATCAGCATAAAGTCCCCCTACTTCCTGAGGTTCTGGCCTGCATTGATCGCATAACCGGCGCGGGTGAATATGTGTTCAGTTGTGACGGTGGCATAAAGCCAGCCCACGAGCTTTACCTAAATGATCTGGTGAAGCGAATTAGGAAGGATATGGAGAAGGCGGGCGAACTGGAAAAGGGAGCCTTCACCGCTGGCACCATCCGCGCAACCATTGAAACACGACTGGGCAAAGATCCGTACAAAGTCCCTCGCTGGATTCGCGGTTATTTAGCCAGTCACGGGCTAGGAGGTGTGCAGGCGCGGAATTATGAGCATGACGACTACATTGAAGAGAAACTGGACGCGCTGCAAAAGCTGCAACGCATGGTAGAAGGCAAGCCGGAGCCCACAGCCCAGATTATCCCCTTTAACAGAGAGGCTATGTGATGATTACCGAAGAACAGGCAAAAACCTTAAACAACCGATTTGACACCTGGCAGGAGCGCACGGACTCACCCGCGCCCCGCAATCCTGAAAACTTTAGGGAGAGTGTGCTGGCAGTGTTCGCACGGGATGAAGAACGGCAGCGCAACGACCGGAATACTAGCGAAGCACTGGAGAAGGCGCTCAGGCACACACAGAAAGCCATAGAGGCGTTAACCGCAGCCCATGCAAAGCAGGATGGCTTTAAATACAACCGAACCCACAAGCTCCTGGACTCGCTGGAAACGGTCCTGGACTCGCTGGAAACGGCATATTACGAAGCGGGCGAACCGAAAGACAAGGGCGAGATCCACAAAAGCTATTATGACTCCGCTTCTGATAGTTGGATGCACTCGGTATTGACCGCGACAAAAAATCAGAGATCACCCACAGCCCGGCTAATTTTTGACCTTGAAGCCCTGTGGTTCTCTGAGTTTGGAGAGCGACCGACTACCCACGATGGGTCAAAATTCTTCATTTTTGCGGCCGATATGATGAGAACTAACAGAAGCGGAGTCATAAAAGCGATTGATTCGAGTGCCGTCAAAAAGCAGCGAAGCCGCACCGTGCCGCCCATCAAGGCAAAGGAAGACAAATAAGGGCTGAAAAACCTGCGTATCTGTCCTAGCTCAAAAACTACACAAAGACTCATGCTGGCCCCAATTCAAACACACGGAGGCCTAATCATGAGAAAACCCACCCATTTAAAAGAAGCACAAACAACCGAACAGCCCCACGGTTCAACTGTCGTCATGCCCCGGCTATGGGATCAAAAACAGCTTGCCGCGTACCTTGGAAAGTCTACCGCCTGGTGTGAGCGCTCAAGGTGGGAAGGTGAAGGCCCGAAGTTTATTAAACTCGGCCGTCACGTTCGCTACAAAGCTGAGGACGTGTTGGAATGGATCGAAGAAAACGCCCACACCTGTACAAGGGAGGGCTGATAATGATCCCAAAAAAAGCGACCCCCGCAACCAGGCAGGAAACGGGGGCACACAAGATGAGACGACAAGACAAAAATACCCCAGTTATCAACACATTGTCAAGTGAAAGCCGCCTATACCCGTTCTATTCTGACATTGAGCAATCAGCACCAGCTAAAGTTCTTAGCCTGGCTGAACTGGTGTGTATGGCCATTGATCCGAGCATAGGCCCGAAGAACAAAGCCGCAGCCCTGACGCCTTTCAAAGCCAGCGCAAAACGAAAAGAAGTGGCGCTAAGATCCGAGTTCCACGCCCTCGTTACCGACCATGACGACGACGACAAAACCGCCGAGCAGATCCGCGCCGCCTACGACCAATGGAACGTGGCTTATCTGGCGTACACATCGGCAAACCATGAGCAGGAAAAGCACGGGATTACCGGCAAGCGATGGAAGCCAGTTATACCCCTTGCCCGCCCCGTGAGCTATGAACGCTATAAGGTGCTATCCCGTGGCCTGGTGCTTATGAATGGTACCGATGCCGTTCAAAGTCGTTCGCAGCAAGTGTTTTTCGCGCCCAACAAGATCAACGAGACAGCGCCGTTCGACTATATAAAAGAGATTGAGCGCCCGTTTCTTGACCCGTACGATAACAGCCACCCGTTAATTAAAGCCTGTGTGGAAGCCTACGAGGCCGAAACCCAAAAGCAGGAAGCCACCGCCAGCAAGGCGGCACCAAAGCCCCGCCCCAACTTCACGGACGAACAAGGCGGAATAATCGGGAAAGTGTGTGAGCACTACAGTCTTGATGCCGTTTTAACAGCCAAAGGTTACCGACCTTGCGGATCGCGCTGGATGTCTCCAGACAGTTCCTCCGGCATTCCCGGTATTGTCCTGCTTCATGGCGATGATGGCAGGGAGCGAATCTATAGCCACCACGGCGCAACAGACCCGCTTTCCAATCTGAACAATGATGGGCACTCGCTGGACGTTTTTGACGTAATCTGCATTTTTGAGCATGGCGGAGACTTTAGCAAGGCAGTGGCTGAACTGGCGCCGGATGTCGACCCAGAGGGCCAGAATCAGCGCCAGCGGGATCACATGGCCGCTAAGGAAGCAGAGCAAGCCGCCGCAGAGTTCAAAAAAGAGATAGAAGCGGACCCCGCCGCAGCCCAGGCCGTGGACCTATTCGACAACCTGACCCCGCCGCCGTTCCCCCTGGATCTGCTACCGCCTGCAATAGCCGATTACGCGCGGGATCAAGCCGAATTGATAGGCGTAGACCCTGCTGTGATCGCGCTGGCAGCCATTGGAGCCGCCGCCGCTTGCATTGATGACCGCATAGAAATACAGCCCAAAAGGCACGACACCGGATGGCGTGAACAAGCCCGGCTATGGGTAGGCATTATTGGAGATCCAAGCGCCAAGAAATCCCCAGGCATTAGCAAAGCCATGGCCCCGCTGTTCAAGATCGAACAGAAATGGCGGGAAGAAACCGCACAAGCCAACGCCGAATGGCGGAAAGCCTGCGACGATACCCCGAAAGGTGAGAAAGAACCGCCCGCCCCTATCGGCAAACGGCTGATTTTGAATGATGCTACCGTTGAGAAGATGGGCGACATTATGAGCAAGTCAGAGCCGCGCGGTCCGCTCAGTTATCAGGATGAGTTGAGCGGCTGGCTGGCCTCAATGGATGCGTACAAAAACGGCGCTGGTGGTAAGGATAAGGCCGCATGGCTGGAAGCATACAACGGCGGGCCAAAGGCCATAGATCGTATTGCCCGTGGTTCAATATTCGTGAAGAACTGGAGCGCGTGTGTTTTAGGCGGTATTCAGCCAAGCGTGGTGCAGGCATACGCACAAAGCACCAACCACGATGGAATGTTGCAGCGGTTCATTCTGTTAAAAGCTGGTGAAGCCCGGCTAGGCGCTGACCGCCGCCCGGATCTGGCAGCCAGAGAAAGCTATAACTTCATCATGGAGCAAATGGCAGACACTCAGGAGGCTGGGCATTCAGTGGTTACGCTATCAGAGGATGCCCACCTAGTGCGCGAAGCCCTCGACATAAAGCTGCATAAGCTAACCATAAACCACCCGAACAAGTTTCTTGCAGCCGCCTTGGGGAAGTGGAACGGGCTATTTGCTCGACTACTGCTGACTTTCCATTGCGTAGAAGCCGCAACCGATCATGAACATCCGTGTTTTCGTGAGGTATCAGGCGAAACCGCGCGCCGTGTATCTGACCTGATGTGGCGAACACTGCTACCCCATGCCGTGGCCTTCTACCAAGGGCTAGACCCTGTGGAAGATACCGCCCGCGAGCTTGCCGCCTTGATCCTGGCGCATGAATGGGCGCGATTCACCGTTAAACGCGACCTGAACCGGAATTGGCGAGCCAGTCGTAAGCTGAAACCGTGGGAGCTGGAAGAAACACTAGACCGCTTGGAGGCGTTTAGCTGGATATTCCCGCAGCCTGGCCACTTGAATGAGAAAGGGAAGCCCGCCGCCTATCTGGTTAACCCCGGAGTACATACACGCTTTAATGAGCAGGCAGAGCGGGAACGAGAACGGCGAAAGGAAGTCACCGCCATGATGGCAGACCTAAAACCGTAAACTCTAGCCGGGCTTTGTCCCGGCTTTTTAATGCCGTGTCGACGTTGTCGTATACGCGCACGTAATAGAATGAGAAAAAGACGGTAAATATAAGGGAAGAACAAGTTTTTGTTATTTTAACACGGGTGCGCATACGACATTGTCGACATTGCAGAGCAAACCCTCACACTAAAGAGTAGGTTAGAAAATATGAATTATCGCTCCCCCTACCCTCTTCCAGTAGACTAACAACAGACCTTATGGATATTATGTCCCTTGTGTGATTCATTCAAAGTACCTAAACTATTGACTTTTACCTTTTTATATTTTATGGTGTATCAGTACGTGCATCATAGTAAGCAAAAACAAGCAGATTACTCCGGATATAGGGAGGTTTTATGAGCCCAAAAACACCACAAAAAAAATTCAATACCGGGTGGCTTTCAGAGTTGGACAAGAGAACGGCCCTTGCCCAGGTGATGCTAGAGCGTTACAGGGCTTTCACCGATGATCTGGGAGGCGCTGACAATCTCACTTATGGCCAGCGTTCTCTTGTTGAAAGGGCTTTGCATTTGGAATATTGGCTGGCGCAACAAGAGCGGGCGCTTATGGAAGGTGCAGAATTTGACGTGAGCAGGTGGACACAGGCCACCAACAGCCTGCAAGGTATTCTCAGTAAGTTAGGACTGGAAAGACAGGCTAAGGACGTGACAAGCCTTAAAGATTATATACGGGCCAGGGAGGCCAGCGCATGAGCGTCACTATTCGCGATGCCATGACAGATCCGGCCTTGTTCGGGGATCAATTCAG
>Ga0136556_1000295_pt1 | contig 32952 bp, 40 predicted proteins | sample AntRauTorckE6831_FD_104780 | JGI IMG/M metagenome (GOLD analysis project Ga0136556, IMG submission 104780) | Saline lake microbial communities from Rauer Islands, Antarctica - Metagenome Torckler E6 #831 | ecosystem: Environmental > Aquatic > Non-marine Saline and Alkaline > Saline | place... | reverse complement strand
CTCCCCTGCAGAAGCCAGCTCCGGACGTTCAGATTCGGCTTCCTGCTCGATTACACAGACATACAGTCCGGCACCTTTGACGATGTCCAGTTGCTCGACAGCGGCAGAGCCGCCTTCAGCCGCAACGGGGTCAAACGCCGTCGGACGAACTGTCACAACTTTGATGCTATCGCTGGATTGAACAGTAGCAATGGCGTTACCGGCATAGATCGGACGCACAAACGTGTCGGCCGATTCCACGCGCATGATGTCGGACACCTGAGCTACGTCCAGCAGCGCTGCAACGCGCGGCATGAAGTCTTTGCCCGTGGTACCGGCGGCAGCCAGAATGTGGCTGTAGGCCTTGCCCACTTCAGCAACCAGCTCGCCCAGGTTTTCCGCCAGGAAATGGCCATAGGCGGCGTTGTCGGCCACCAGCACCTTGTTCACGCCCTCGGCCTTGGCAGCAGCTTCAGCGACGGCGCCTACATTTTCACCGGCAACCAGTACATCAACGTCTCCGCCGATGGCTTTGGCAGCCGCTACAACATTCAGGGTAGCCTGCTTCAGGCTACTGTTGTCGTGTTCAGCAATTACCAGGATGCTCATTCAGATCACCTTCGCTTCGTTCTTCAGTTTGTCCACCAGCTCGGCTACATCAGCTACCTTGATACCACCCTGGCGCGCTGCCGGGGCTTCAACCTTCAGGGTAGACAGACGCGGGGCAAGCTCTACACCCAGATCGGCGGGGCTTGTGGCTTCCAGCGGCTTCTTCTTGGCCTTCATGATGTTCGGTAGAGAAGCGTAGCGTGGCTCGTTCAAACGCAGGTCTGTGGTAACAACCGCCGGCAGATTCAGGCCAACAGTGACCAAACCGCCGTCTACTTCGCGGGTTACGTTAACTTTGTCGCCTTCAACAACCACTTCCGAAGCGAACGTGCCCTGGCCCATGCCGGTCAGCGCAGCCAGCATCTGGCCGGTCTGGTTGTTGTCAGAATCGATGGACTGTTTGCCCAGAATCACCATTTTGGGCTCTTCTTTCTCAACCACTGCCTTCAGAAGTTTGGCCGCCTCGAGGGACTGCACTTCTTCATCGGTTTCTACGTGGATACCGCGGTCAGCGCCCAGTGCCAGAGCGGTACGAATCTGCTCCTGTGCAGCTTTGGGACCAATAGAAACCACCACGATTTCACTGGCAACGCCCTTTTCTTTCAGGCGAACCGCTTCTTCAACTGCGATTTCGCAGAACGGGTTCATTGCCATCTTGACGTTGGCGAGGTCTACACCGGTGTTGTCCGGCTTGACGCGCACCTTCACGTTGTAGTCGATAACTCGTTTTACAGCGACCAGAACCTTCATAGATTCCTCGTTCTTCTACGATGGGTTTAATAGATAAGCCAGGTTGACCCGACCTTGCAATGAGACGATACTAAAAATCGACTCAAAACACACCATGTTTCAGTGTTATTCGTACAATGCCAAAGGTAATCGCGAATTTCAAACAAACGTTTGTTTGATTTCTGAAATGCGTTATCCTTTTGTGATAAACAAGACCCATTAAAAGTAGTTTGAGGAGACCAACGTGGAACGCGAATCGATGGAATTTGATGTTCTGATCGTCGGCGGTGGCCCGGCAGGGCTGTCTGCAGCCTGCCGCGTGATGCAACAGGCACAGGAAACCGGCGAAGAACTGACTGTGTGCGTAGTAGAGAAAGGTTCCGAAATCGGTGCGCATATCCTCGCCGGTACCGTGTTCGAGCCTACGGCCCTGAACGAACTCTTTCCGGACTGGAAAGAAAAAGGCGCCCCCTTGAACACCCCGGTAACCCGCGATGACATTTTCCTGTTCAAAAGCCAGGAAAATGCCACCAAGCTTCCCAATGGTCTCGTGCCGAAGAACATGCACAACCACGGCAACTACATTATCAGCCTGGGCAACCTGTGCCGCTGGCTGGCCGAGCAGGCTGAAGAACTGGGCGTAGAGGTCTATCCTGGTTTCTCTGCCGCCGAAACCATCGTTGAAGATGGCCAGGTAAAAGGCATTATTACCGGCGACATGGGCGTAGCCCGCGATGGCAGCGAAAAAGACGGCTTTATGGCGGGCATGGAATTGCGCGCCAAGTACACCCTCTTTACCGAAGGTTGCCGGGGGCATCTCGGCAAGCGTCTGATTAACGATTTCAAGCTGGACGAAGGCAAAGACCCCCAGCACTACGGCCTGGGCATCAAGGAACTGTGGGACATCGACCCTGCCAAGCACGAGCCCGGGCTGGTGGTGCATACCACCGGTTGGCCGCTGAGTGAATCCGGCTCTACCGGTGGCTCTTTCCTCTACCTTCTGGAAGGTGGTCAGGTGTATGTGGGTCTGATTTCTGACCTTTCCTACAGCAATCCTCACATGAGCCCATTTGAGGAGTTCCAGCGCCTGAAGCACCATCCGGAAATCAGGAAATACCTGGAAGGCGGCAAGCGCGTGGCCTATGGTGCCCGTGCCATTGCCAAGGGTGGCTATAACGCCCTGCCGAAGATGAGTTTCCCGGGTGGTTTGCTGCTGGGCTGCGATGCCGGCACGCTGAACAGTTCCAAGATCAAGGGCTCACACACTGCCATGAAGTCCGGCATGCTGGGCGCCGAAGCCGTATTCGAGGCGCTGAAGGAAGGCAAAAACGGCGAGGAAATCACCAGCTTCCAGCAACGCTTTGAAGACAGCTGGTTGTTCAAGGAGCTTTACGCCGAGCGTAACTTCGGCCCGGCCATGCACAAGTTCGGCAATATCGTGGGTGGCGCAATCGCCTTCTTCGAGCAGAACATTCTGCGTGGCAGCCTGCCGATGACATTCCGGGACACCACACCGGACCACGCCACTCTGAAACCGGCAGCTGACTGCAAGAAGATCAGTTACCCGAAGCCGGATAACACCCTGACCTTCGATCGACTGTCCTCAGTATTCATCTCCAATACCAACCATGAGGAAGATCAGCCGGTGCACCTGAAGCTGACTGATCCGGACATTCCGATCAAGGAGAACCTGCCAAAATACGACGAGCCCGCGCAGCGCTACTGCCCGGCCGGTGTATACGAAGTGGTGGAAGCGGATGACGGCAGCGGCAAGCAGTTCCAGATCAACGCCCAGAACTGTGTGCACTGCAAAACCTGCGACATCAAAGACCCGACTCAGAACATTACCTGGGTAACGCCCGAAGGCGGCGGCGGTCCGAATTATCCGAATATGTAAAGACATTTAGCCACTAAATCCACGAAAGAACACGAAAATAAAAAACAGCAAAAAGCCTTTATTTTTTAGTGTTCTTTAGTGGGTTTCGTGGCAAAAAATATTTGATCTTTATCGGTTAAACATAAAAAAACGGCTCCCTCGGGAGCCGTTTTTCGTACAACTTTACGAAGCGATCAGTGAGCGTGACCGTGCTCTTGCTCTTCGTCGGTTGCTTCGCGGGCTTCTACAACTTCTACGTCGAAGTGCAGAGTTTCACCAGCCAGCGGGTGGTTGGCATCGATGGTGACGGTTTCGTCGCCAACTTCTACCACACGCACGATCTGGGGGCCGCCCGGAGTCTGGGCCTGGAACTGCATGCCCGGCTCGATGGTATCTACGCCTTCGAACGCAGAAAGCGGAACCGGCTGAACCAACTCTTCGTTGACTTCGCCGTAGCCTTCAGCAGGCTCTACAGATACTTTAACCTGATCGCCGGCGTCCTTTTCGTTAAGCGCACTTTCCAGTCCACCGATAATGTTTTGTGCACCTTCCAGATAAGACAGCGGCTCGCGGCCTTCTACACGGGAGGAATCCAGTTCTTCTCCCTGGTCGTTGGTGAGCGTGTAATGGATGGTGACAACACGAGGTTGGGCCATGTGATCTCCTTGCCTGTCGCAATGACTGTGTATTTGGATAAATGGGCGATCGAAAGTGATCGTGAACAGCCGGACTGCACAGAGGAACTAACGACCACCTGCCTCGTTATAGAGCCAGGCTCGTAACAAGCACGAAAGTACAGTCTAACAAGTGAAAGACTGCGTTTTCTACCTTATTTATAGAGGCACAATCGCGCTTTTCAACCGCTCTTCGAGATTTTCCAGAAATTTCCCTGGCTGAATACTCCGTGCCAGCATTCGCCATCAACTTCACGCTCTTCCACCAGCTCCGCGAGTTCGTAGAAGGCAGAACTGAGCAGGCGGGCTTCAGCACCATGACGCACAAACACTAATGGCCGTGGTTCATCGCTGCCCGGGTAGTGGTCAACAACCAGAGGGTGTTCATCACCGATGTCGAGGGTTTCGCCCATATTCGTGGTGACTGACAGCACCTGATCCTGCCCTTCACCGCGCACGGCCAGAGAGTGTGCCAGCAGCGGAGTATCTTCGACCTGGATGCGCCACTTCTCTACCGGCGTAATCAGATAATACTCGCCGTCGTCTTCTTTTCTCAGGATCGTTGAAAACAGCCTGACAGCAGATTCGCGGCCAATCGGGTGCCCTTCGTAAAGCCACTGGCCATCCCGGGTGACGATCAGGTCCATATCGCCAGTCAGTGCTGGGTGCCACTTCTCAAGGGGCGGTGGTGCCTTGTCGGTAACGTTGTGCTCAACGCTTTTTTCAATATGATCCGGTTTCATAATAATGAACTCAGGGTAGAAACTGGGATTTCAAGTCGGCGCAGCCCGGACCAACCACGGGCATGTCCAATGCAACCGCCTGGGATGGCATAAACGGTATCCCCCGGCGATGGCCATCTACCAGCAGAGTTGACAGAGAACCAACAAAAGGCATGTGCGAGACAATCATTAAAGGCGAGACGTGGTTTTCCAGCAGCGCGTCAAGACAGCGCCCGGGGTCGTCATCGGGGGTGATGAAGAGCTTTTCCTCGACTGGACAGTTCAGCACTTCGGCGATAATGGCGGCGGTCTGCCGGGCACGGATGTAAGGGCTGCACCAGATCAGTTCCGGGCGAAAGGGTGATTCGGCAATCCCGGCGGCAACGGAGGCAACATCGCGGCGCCCCATTTCCGTCAGTTCACGTTGTTGATCGATGCTGTGCCAGCCGGCTTCGCCGTGGCGCATGATGACAAGGTTCATCACGCTCCCCCCTGCCCGGGCACCATTAAGCGATTATTCCTGAATGGTGCGTGGAAGAATAAACTCCACATCAGAATTCTGCACGGCCATCATCAGGCTGTTGATGACAGCGCTGATGGAAGCGCCTTCGTAAACAATCTCGTACAGACCGCGAACCAGGGGCATATAGATACCGATAGCTTCGGATTTTTCCCGAACCAGCTTCAATGTGTAGATGCCCTCAGCCACCTGGCCAAGTTCTTCAACAATCTCATCCAGTTGCCGGCCCTTTCCGATGGCATAGCCAACCCGGTAGTTGCGGCTTTTGTTGGAGGTGCAGGTGGCGATCAGGTCACCAACCCCGGCCAGCCCCATGAACGTCATGGGATTGGCACCCAGACTGACTGCGAACCGGCTCATTTCCGCCAGCCCGCGGGTAATCAGCATGGCCCGGGCGTTTTCTCCCATATTCAGAGCAGAACCCAGCCCGGCAACAATGGCGTAGATATTTTTCAGCGCGCCGGCCAGTTCAACGCCATAAACGTCAACATTGGCATAAACCCGGAAATATTCGCAGCCCAGCAGCTCCTGAACGATGTGCCGAACATCCGGGTCTTTGGCGGCAATAACAGTAGCCGTCAGTTCCCGGTTGACGATTTCGCCAGCGAGGTTCGGGCCACTAAGCACGCCCGAGCGGCAACGCGGAATCTCTTCAAGGAGAATCTCGCTCATCAACTTAAAGCCTTGTTCCTCGATGCCTTTGGTCAGACTGACCACCACCTGACCATCGTGGAATTCGTCACTGTGTTCGCGGATAAGAGGACGGAACGCCTTGGACGGCATGGCAACAAAGACCACATCGGATTTTTGCAATGTGGCGGCGAGATCAGTCGTCGGCTGAATGTCGCCTTCCAGGCGGACATCCGGCATGTAGCGCTTGTTGATGCCTGTTGTCCGGATTTGTTCGGCCTGGGCCGGGTCGCGCATCCAGAAGTGCACGCGGTGGCCATTTTCACCAAGAACCTTGGCCATCGCGGTTCCGAAGCTGCCACCGCCAAGCACGGCCACATCATGAGAAGTCGCCCCTTTGTCGTGGGACGCTGCATTTTCAGGCATAAAATTTCCGCTTTTCGCTGTCGGGCGGTTTTTGGGGTGCCGGGAACCGGGGTATCAGCCGGCTTCCTCGCATTCGAGAGCGCGCACCAGGTTCTTGAACTCCTCCCGGTTTTTGCTGTTCATGCCCATCAGTATCCTGTGGGCATCCAGCACCTTGTCTCGGACCTGTTGCTCACTGGCTTTGAGTACCGGAATTTCTTCCAGTTCCTCAATGCGTGACGCAGGCTCACTGACAATGATGAAGATCTTGTCGAAGCCCATCGAGGTAACAATGCGGGTAATATCAGGGTTGGTCGAGATCAGGGTTGGCAGGAACTGGCTTTGCTTTTTTGCGGCCAAAGCGATTTTGGCCAACAGCCCCAGGGTGGTGCTGTCGATGATATCGGTTTCTGTCAGGTCGATCACGACCGTTTTGAATTCGGGGTCACGAGTAATCGACTCGGCCAGATCATCCAGCGTTGAACACAGGTTCAACCGGATTTCGCCAATAAACTTTAAGACGTAAATTCCCTGCTTGTCTGCTTGCAGGATTTTATAACCAGCCATTTTCACACTGCCACTAGGTAGAGGACGTGTTATCCGAACCTTCTATGGTATCGGTTACCGATACTAACGCGATGTCGTCCGGCAGCTCCGAGATCTGATCAAGACCCAGAGCGTCGCTCAACGATGCGATAGTGTGACTACCTCCTGAAACGAGTTCAAGTAGTGTCTTCTCCTTTTCATCCAGGGATTTCGCGGCAAGCACCTCGAGAATCCCGTCAGAGAACAGGATTAAGCGGAAAGGTCTGTCCAGTGATATACGGTACACTTCCCATTCCGGGTCTTCGAAAATACCGACAGGAAGCCCGTTACCTTCCAGAAACCGGGTTTCGCCATCGGCAAACGAAATAATGGGCATCGGGAAATGAGCGCCTACAGCGTAGTCCAGTGACCGCTCGGAAATGGTGATAATGCCCACGAAAACCGTGACATGCTTACCCAGACCGGTGTCCAGAAGTTCCGCATTGATACGCTCAAGAAAGAGATTCGGGCAGAGGATTTCAGAACTGGACTGGCGCCTGAGATTGCGCTGCAGGCGGTTTGTCAGGTTTTTCAGCAGCACGGTCACAAAAGCCGAGCTGGCACCGTGGCCGGAAACATCAGCGATATAGACCAGAACCTTGTCGTCGCTCAGCTTGAAGTAGTCGAGAAAATCGCCACTCAGGTATAAAGAGGGCTTGATCAGGTGATCAACCTGAAGGCCCGCAAGGCGAAGATCTTTATCCGGGAGCATCTTCAGCTGTACTTTGCGGCCTGCATTCTGATCCGCCCTGAGCTCCGCGATACCGCCGCGCAGTTCCCGATTGGTGTCTTCCAGCTCCTTGCGGTAAAGCCGGTTCAGCCGGTTGATTCTCACCCGGTCGAACAGCTTTTCAATAACGTCATCCAGGGCAATCTTGTCTTCATGGCACGGTTTGAGCACCACGTCCGTGGCCCCCGCGCGAAGGGCGTTGACAACATCAGCACTGAGCGTGCTTTTGGTACAAGCCACCAGGGGAACGTAGTGCCCCGCGTTCTCCAGTTTTCTGGATAACTGTTGAATAGCCTCCGGCGAAAGGTCTGCAAAGATGACATCCGGAATGTTACCGTCTGATGCCACACTGACATCCGCCAGCTTGGAGTGGACGGTTACATAGAAACCTTTGAGCTCGAGGTACCGGGAAAGGTCTGCACGGGCCTGCTCGTCAGCATCGATAATCAGTATGCGCTCGGTGCGCGATGTCATGTTGATTGCCCTAACCTGCCAGCGGTAAAAGAGAATTTGCCTGCGTATCGCCTATTCTGGCATGCCTCTGTGATATAACAAGGCCGATGAGATCAATTCGGGAGTATTGAAACCATGCGACGTGCCGTTAACGACCTGCTCGGAGCCTACGACAAGCTGATTATGGACCCGGTGCACGGCGGCATTCCATTGTACCGCCACGAAATTCAGGTGATTGACCACCCGCTGTTTCAGCGTCTGCGTAACATCTGCCAGAACGACATTTTAAGCTTGGTATTCCCGGGCGCCACCCACTCCCGGTTTCTTCACAGCATCGGCGTTATGCATGTAGGCACGCGCATGTTCCGCTCCATGATCGACGCCTACCTGCGGGAACGACAGTTGAGCGAACGAACGGATCTCGGGCTGAGCCAGCTGGACGCCATCGATTACCTGGCCAAAACCATTCGCCTGGCCTGCCTGCTGCACGACAGCGGCCATTCCAGTTTCTCCCACCAGTTCACCCAGGCCCGGCGTATCCGGAACCTGATGTCCCGGCCTGAGCGCTTTCGTGATCTCTGGGAAGGCGTGGATTATCATGACTATTTCCGCGAAGAACCCGCGGAACTGGAACATGAACACTATTCTGTGCGGGTTGCCCACGACGTACTGGCAGCAGTGGATCTGGAAAGCGCCGGGCTTAATGCTGTTGATGTCATCGGCATTATGGAAACCACCGAAGTTCAGCCCAGCGACGCCTTTTGCCGCCATGCGGAAACCTTCTGGAAATTTATCGCCGGTGATGACGCCATTGCCGGCAGCATTGCCTCTCAGGATGTTCCGCGACTGGTTATGGACTTGCTGGCATCTATTGTCTCGGGCGAGATTGATGCCGACCGGGCCGATTACATGCTGCGGGACGGCTTCCACAGCTCGGTAACCATCGGCGGTTTCAACCTGGACCACCTGTTGAGCAACCTGCGCTTTGGCTGGGAAGTGTCCGAGCCCTGGATGGGTCTGGCCATTACCGAGAAAGGTCTGGGCGCGCTCGAAGACTTTGTTTACAGCCGCTATCAGATGTACCGGAAGGTTTATGCCCACAAAACCGCCCTGGGTTTTGACTGGCTGTTACGTGAGGCCATTAACGAAGTGCTGGAAGATCCGGAAAACTTTGAGTGGATCGACACCTGCCTCAGCGACATGCAGTATTTTGCCGAATTGACCGACAACTTTTTCTGGGAGGCCTTCCGGAAAGTGGCACGCCGCCAGCCGAAAAGTTACTCGTTCTGCATCGTCAACCGAGTGAAACTGCGGCATCTGGATACCCGGGAGAATCTCGATGGCTCTGGCATGCAGGCACACAGTAACTGGCTGGCTGGCCAGCTGAGTCTCGATTCGGCCGAGGTGGTCACCTGCTCCATGCGTGCCCGGTTCTCCAACATTCAGGATAATTTTGACGGCATCAAAGTGCTGCTGAGAAACCCGATAACCCGTGAGCGGTCGCTGAAGAAAATAACGGATGTCAGCGCCTTCTTCTCCAAATTTGGCGACGGCACCATCACGCACTTCTACCAGCGCCCGGAAGTGGCCAACGGCACACCTCCGGATCTCACGGAGTAATAAAAAGGGAAATAAAAGGAGTAATAAAGAGCACCCCGGGCCCGTGCGAGCGAGAGTCAGCCGCGCTTGATCGCTGCCACCAGGCGGTCAGCGCTTTCCCAGGCCCCTTCCACGCGCCCACCGGCGAGCCAGTCACCAGCCAGTCCCACGCCCTGTTCGGCATCCAGAATGTAGCCCGGGCAGGCGCCGTCGGTTGAACGTGCGTAAAGCCAACGGTGGGCGAAGCTCTCGGCTACATCGCCACCGTATCCTGTCAGATCCCGGAAAGCGCCGAGCAGCCGCTCTGCAATAAGGTCCGGCGCGGTCTCGAGATGATGATTTGTCCACTCTGGTGTGGCGTGCAATATCCACCACGGACCACCCTGCTCCCGGCCGGGCTTGGACGCATTGTTGGCGACCCAGTAGAGCGCATCACTGTTCGGGCGCATAGCTTCGTACCCCAGAGGCACAGAGCCTTCCAGCCTGGCTGCCACGGTCCAGCACGGCAGCATCTGGCCGGCAGAGTTCGCAATTTCGTCAGCAATGGACGTCAGACCACTGAGTTCAAGAATTTCCCGGGCCTGGGCGGGCGGCGCAGTAATGACAACCTGATCAAAAAGACCGTGATCCTTGCCCTCCGTGCACATCAGACGCCACTTGTTCCGCTCGCGAACCAGGCGGGCAATACGTACCGATGGTTCCACGTCCACGTGTTCAGACAAGGCCCGGGAAATCGCCGTCATTCGTGGTACCCCAACATAGCGGGCCTCCTCCGGAAACGGCTGCCATCCCTCCTCCGGATGCTGAAAACCAAAACGCCCGGGCCAGAGCCCGAACGTGCCCCCTCCTGCCCATTGTTGAAGGAATTGATGGAATTCAGGATTGCGGATAGTGAAATACTGCGCCCCGATATCCGCAGAATCGCCATTGCCCGCGCGCTTGGACGACAGCCGCCCGCCCGGACCACGGCTTTTCTCGAACACCCGCACCTGATGGCCCTGCTGCGAGAGCGAAATGGCGGAAACAAGTCCTGCCAACCCTGAACCGATGACGGCAACGCTGCGTATCATTGAGCTATCTGAATGACTATTTGGCATGATGAATTATGATCCGAGTGAGTAGCTGGCTGACAAACATTCTGAGGTGGTTCGATTCCGAAGCTGGATCAGATCACCTGGACACCAGTTCCAGATCGTTTAATCTTTTGAGAGTGCTGCCCTTTATCGGGTTGCATCTGGCTTGTTTGCTGGCTCTTGTGACCGGAGTCAGCACTTTCGCGGTGGTTTTTGCCATCGCGTTTTTTATTCTCCGCATGTTTGCCATTACCGGGTTTTACCACCGTTACTTCTCCCATAAAACCTTCAAAACCAGCCGGACCGCACAATTCGTGTTTGCGGTACTCGGTGCCAGTGCCGCCCAGCGTGGTCCGCTGTGGTGGGCGGCGCATCATCGCCACCATCATCAATATTCTGATCGCCCGGAAGACCTCCACTCCCCGCACCAGGGAGGATTCTGGTGGTCCCATGCCGGCTGGTTCACCTGCGATGCGGGCTTCATGATGAACGAAAAGCGCGTTCGGGACTGGCTCAAATTCCCCGAGCTGCGCTTCATTAACCGCTTCGACTCGCTGGTGCCGGCTATTTTTGCAGCGTTGATTTACCTGCTCGGCGAGGCGCTTGCGCTCTGGGCCCCCGGACTGAACACCAATGGCCTTCAGTTACTGGTCTGGGGTTTCTTCATCTCCACCGTTGTGCTGTTTCACGCCACGGTGTCAATCAACTCGCTGCTCCACGTCTGGGGCAAACGCCGGTTCGAAACCGACGATGACAGCCGTAACAACTTCTGGCTGGCTCTGATCACCCTGGGAGAAGGCTGGCACAACAACCATCACCGTTGGCCGCGATCAGTACGCCAGGGCTTTCGCTGGTATGAAATCGACATTACCTGGTACGGCCTCTGGCTACTGTCAAAACTTGGCATTGTCTGGGATCTCAACCCCATTCCCGAACACATCCGGGAAGAAACCCGGCAACTCGACAGGAATAAAAGGAATTGCCCATGACTTCTCCCGTCTCACCTCTTGAAGTCGGCTCACGGGATGCCGCGGTACCCGTGGTTCTGGACCGGTTCTGCCAGTTATTCAACGAACTGGACAGCGGCAATCTGCGCAAATTGCAGGAGGTCTACAGCGAAGATATCCGGTTTCAGGATCCCTTCAGCCAGGTGACAGGGCTGGATTCGCTGACGGAATATTTCGCGGGAGCCTATCGCAATGTCATCAGCTGCCAGTTTCGCTTTGGCGAACCGGTTATTCGGCACGGCAGGTGCGCTGTGCCCTGGGTGATGGAGCTACGGCACAAACGGCTCCGGGGCGGCCAGCTTGTGGCTGTAGACGGCATCAGCCATCTGGAAATTCGGGATGGGCGGGTATGTTACCACCGGGATTATTTCGACGCCGGCCAGTTGCTGTATGAAAACCTGCCATTGCTGGGCGGCCTCATTCGCCGGATTCGGGAGCATGCAGGATGAGCAAACGTTTGAGCATTCCAACCAATATCTGGCTGACAGGCGCATCATCGGGCATTGGTGAAGCACTGGTGCATGAACTCGCCGGCTGCGGCCACAACCTGATTGTGACCGGCCGGCGCCAGCAGGCCCTGGATTCGCTGGCCGACCACTACCCGGAACGCATCGCCACGGCTGCTGCTGACACCACCAACGTGGACGACCTGGCCGGAATCAGCGATGACCTGAATCATTTCGGCGATCTGGACATGGCCATTCTCAACGCCGGCACCTGCCAATACCTGGAGATTGCCGATTACGACAGCCGGGTGATTGAAGCCAACATCACCACCAACGTGCTGGGCACGGCCCGAAGCCTGGACATTGCTCTGCCGGCTCTGCGGGCAACCCGGGCGAAAGGCAAGCCTGCCACGCTGGTGATTGTCAGCTCCTCCGCCTGGTGGTTCCCGTTCGCCCGTGCCGAGGGCTACGGTGCATCAAAAGCCGCGCTCAGCTACTTTGCGCACGCGCTTCGCGCTGACCTGGCCGCGGAAGGCATTGACGTAGTTGTTGTGTCACCCGGTTTCGTAAGAACACCTCTGACCGACCGCAATGATTTCGCCATGCCCTTCATCATCGATGCGGAAGACGCAGCACAGCGTATACGCAGCGGACTTGAGCGCGGCAAAACAGAGATTGCCTTCCCACGGCCGTTTATCTGGCTGATGAAGGTGTTCAGTGCGTTACCACAGAGCCTGACCGACCGCCTTGCCGCCAGAATGGCCCGGAATACCGATTCTTGAACCCTATCAGCCCAAGGAAAAATGAACAGATGAATCAGGATCGTCAGCGTATTGCTGTCATCGGTGCCGGTGTCTCCGGCCTGACCGCAGCCTGGCTGCTCAGTGAAAAACACGACGTTGAGCTGTTTGAAGCCGGCGACTACGCCGGTGGCCACACCAACACCGAACAGGTGGAAGCGGGCGGGCGCACCTGGCCCGTTAACACCGGTTTCATTGTGTTCAATGACTGGACCTATCCCGGCTTTATCCGGCTGATGGATCGGCTGGGCGTGGCGTCAGAAGTGAGCGACATGAGCTTCAGTGTCGACAGCCACAGCTCCGGCCTGCAATACAACGGAACGAGCCTGAACACCCTGTTCGCCCAGCGCCGGAACCTGTTCAAGCCAGCTTTCCTGAAAATGATCCGGGAAATTCTGAGGTTCAACCAGGAAAGCCGTGCAGACCTTGCCGCCGATACCATTCCGGACGGAGAAACCCTGGGCCAGTATCTGGACCGCAACCGCTACAGCCAGTACTTCCGCAATAACTACATCGTGCCCATGGGTGCGGCCATCTGGTCAGCCCCGGAAATTGTGCTGGAACAGTTCCCGATTCGCTTTTTCCTGCAGTTCTTCAACAACCACGGCATGTTGTCAGTGGACGACAGGCCAACCTGGCGCGTGATTTCCGGCGGCTCCGCCACCTATGTGAACCGCATGATGGAGCGCCTGGGCGAATGCACGCACCTGAACAGCCCAATATCTGCTGTCGAGCGTGATGAAGAAGGCGTTACCGTTGTCACCAATGGGAACCGCCACCGGTTTGATCAGGTCATCCTGGCCTGCCACAGTGACCAGGCGTTGGCCATGCTGAAAGATGCCACAGCGCAGGAGCAGGACATTCTTGGCGCCATCGGCTACCAGAAGAACGATGTGGTGCTGCATACCGATGCCAGTGTTCTGCCCTCCAATCGTCGTGCCTGGGCGGCCTGGAACTATCGAATTCCGGCCACCAACAGCGAGCCGGTCTCAGTGACCTACAATATGAATATCCTGCAGAATTTTGACGAGGCACCGGAGACCTTCTGCGTAACCCTGAACCGCAGCCACGATATCGCCGAAGACACGGTTATCAAGCGTTTTGAATACGACCACCCGGTGTTTACCCTGGATGCCGTCTCGGCACAGGAGCGCTATGACGAAATCGGCAACCGTAATCGCACGCATTTTTGCGGCGCCTACTGGTTCAACGGTTTTCACGAAGACGGCGTACAAAGCGCCCTGCGGGTAACCCGGGCCTTTGGTGTGGAGCTTTAAAATGGCCACTGAATGGCTAGAAGGCACTATAAGACATCGTCGTAAGATACCGGCCAAACACGATTTTCAATACGACATCAGCATGTTCGGCCTGGACCTGGACGACTGGACCAGCATTGCCCGCTTCAGCCCGTTTCTGTCTTCCGGCCGCTTCAACTGGGTGAGCCTGTACCGGGAAGACTACCTCGACCCGGAAGTTCCCAGCCTGCGCCAGGCCGTTGCTGTCCGGGTAAAAAACGCCACCGGGTGGGTGCCCGATGGCCCCATTCAACTGATCACCCACCCGCGTTATCTTGGTTATGTTTTCAATCCGGTCAGCTTTTACCTGTGCTACCAAGCCGGGCAGCGCCCGGAGCGCGGTGATGTACCGAGAGTGATACTCGCGCAGATTACCAACACACCCTGGAAGCATCGGCACGTTTACTGTCTGGAATGCCGCCAACCAGGGCCCGGCAGTGAATCCGAATGGCAAACCGAGCGCTTTGCCTTCTCCAAGCGATTTCACGTTTCACCCTTCAACGGCATGAAGCAGCACTACCAGTGGCTGTTCAGTTTCCGTGGCCCTGAATTACGTGTGCACATGGACGTCAATGAAGACGACCGCAAACATTTTGATGCCACTCTGGTGGTCCACCGCCGTCCATTTGATCGTAATACCTTCCATAGAAGTCTGGCCCGGTTTCCGCTGGAAACCATCAAGGGGACAGCGGGCATTTACTGGAACGCCCTGAAACTGAAACTCAAGGGCGTACCTTTCCATACCCACCCGAATAAACTCGAGGCCAGTGCCGAAGAGTACCGGAGAGGCGCGGAAGATAAAGGGCTCGATGTCACCGAATCGCCAGACAAAGACAACCTGTCGAACAACAAGTCAGCAGCGAAGGTAAGCTCATGGAGAACCTGAACACTTCGATAGAAAGCCAGAGTGCCACGAAACGACTCCCGCTGGTCAGCCGTATCGCCCGCCAGCTGGTTTTCAGACAGCTCGCCGGTCTCTCCAAGGGCAAGCTGGTGGTACGAGAGCCGGGGGTTGGCGAGCAGGTCTTTGGCGACGGGGATGGCCGTTACCCTGTGGCAGAACTTGTGGTGCACAACCACGGCACCTGGCGGGATCTGGTAACCGGCGGCAGCATTGGCGCTGCCGAAGCGTTTGTAGCCGGCGACTGGAGCTCACCAGACCTGACCGCCCTGCTCCGGTTCTTCAGCCGCAATCTGGACACCATGAACGCTTTTGAAGACAAGTTCAGTTGGGTCAGCAAGCCCGCGCTGAAAGGGCTGCATTGGCTGAACCGCAACACCCCCGAGGGCTCCCGCAAAAACATCAGCGCCCATTACGATCTGGGCAACGACCTGTTCAGCCTGTTTCTGGACCCGACCATGATGTACTCGTCGGCCATTTATCCAACCGAAGAGACCAGCCTGGACCAGGCAGCGGTCCACAAGCTGGATGTCATCTGCAGGAAACTGGACCTGCAACCGGGCGATCACGTGGTGGAAATCGGCACTGGCTGGGGCGGTTTTGCCATCCACGCCGCGAAGCACTATGGCTGCCACGTGACCACCACAACCATTTCCCGGGAACAGCTGGAAATGGCGCGGGAACGGGTGGAAGCCGAAGGTCTTGAAGACAGAATCACCCTCCTGTTTGACGATTACCGCGATCTGCAAGGCCAGTTCGACAAACTGGTCTCCATCGAAATGATCGAGGCGGTCGGGCCGGAATTTCTTGAAAGCTACCTGCAGCAAATCGGCGCGCTGCTCAAACCCGATGGCCTGGCATTGATTCAGGCCATTAATATGCCGGAACAGCGTTATGCGCGCGCCCTGAAAAACGTCGATTTCATTCAGCGTTTCATTTTTCCGGGCAGTTTCATTCCATCGTTCGGCGCCATTCTTGACGCCATGCGAACCGGCTCTGACCTGGTGCTCAGTCAGGCCGAGGATTTTGGCTTTCACTACGCCCGAACTCTGAACGACTGGTGCGTGCGCTTTATGTCGAACCGCAACGAATTGGAAGAACTGGGTTACGACTCGGCCTTCCAGCGCCTGTGGCATTTCTACTTTGCCTACTGTGAAGCCGGTTTCAGCGAACGGGCGATAGGCGTTGCCCACCTGTTGCTGGCCAAGCCGGCCAACAAACGCGATAACATTATCAGCGTATGATTACTTCAGAAATGCACCGTAATGTTCTGAATTTCATAATTTTTCAGGCCGGCTGGTTTATCTGTGTGATTTACCCCAACCAGCTGTCGGTGGCAGTAATCGCAGGGTTGCTGCTGGCCCACTTTTTGCTGGTCAGCCGTAAGCGGTTCGCGGAGCTCCAGTTCATTGGCGTCGGCATCGTGTTGGGCACTCTGCTGGATACCTTATGGTTCCGCACCGGCGTGCTCGGCCTTGGTGATACTGAAGAGATTCTGGCCGCCCCTCCCTGGCTGGTCGCCATCTGGGCCATCTTCATGACCACCCTGTGCCATTCGCTGTACTGGGTGGGCCGTACCCGCTGGCTGCCATTCGTGCTGGCCCCCATCGCCGGGCCTTTTGCCTACTGGGCTGCCAGCGAGTTGGGCGCTGTCACCTTGCCCGATCCCGCCCTGTCTGTGCCGGCACTCGCGGTTGGCTGGCTGGTTCTGTTCCCCTTGTTGCTGTCTATCCGCAAGGTACTTTATTCGGAGCTGGAAGCATGAACCTATTACAGGTTGGTCTTTTCGCCACTCTGGTTGCCTCTGCTCCGGTGTTCGCCACCACCCTGGAATTTCAGGGCAAAGCCATTGGCGAAAACGGTCAGGAACTCTATACCGAACATCATCAATCGACCGGAGAATGCACCGGGGGCCTGTTCCGGCCCGGCGAACATCAGGTGGACTACCGCAAGCCGGACAGTGATGACGAATTTGCAAGCAAACGCCTGATGTTTTCGGATTCGGTGCTCCGCCCGGCTGTCACCTTCACCCAGCCGGATTTCGATGAAAAACTGACCATCGAATATCCCGGTAAGAATCGAGCCGCGATCAAATGGCGTGATCTCTCGGGTAGCCAGAAAGACTACTCCGTGACGTTTGACCAGAGACTGGTGGTTGATTCAGGTTTCGATCACCTTATCCGGGCCGAATGGGACAACCTCAGGGACGGCCAGAAGATAAAGTTCCGTTTTCTGGGGCCTACCCGCGGCGAACACTACGGCTTCGTTGCCGAGGCAGTGACCAACACAGACATTACCGCCGACCTGGTTGTAAAACTGCGACCTACCGGCATTTTCCTGAGCATGCTGGTTGACCCGATTGTCCTGGGGTACAACAGCCGTGGCGCCCTCACGGACTACCAGGGCATGACCAATATTCGCAAAGATGAAGACACCAACCACACCGCTCATATTCACTACCAGGTAACCCGCTACCCGGATTGCCCGCTGGTACCCTGATACCGGAAGGACACCACTGGCGGGTATGGTAAACTCCGCGACAAACCGACCCGGAGGACTCCAGACCCATGATGTTCGTGTCTTTTAACGTCAACAGTATTCGTACCCGCCTGCACCAGCTCGAATCGGTTATCGAGCAGCTGAACCCGGACTTTATCGGGCTTCAGGAAACCAAGGTCAGCGATGAACAGTTCCCTGAAGAAGCCATTCGTGATCTTGGCTATCACGTGCATTTTCATGGCCAGAAAACCCATTACGGTGTAGCCCTGCTGTCCAGAATGGAACCGGATCGTGTGGTGAAAGGCTACCCCTGGGACGGCGAAGACTCCCAGCGCCGGCTGATTACCGGCCAGTTCACCGTTGATGGCAAGCCGTTGACGGTTATTAACGGTTACTTTCCCCAAGGCGAAAGCCGGGACCACCCGGTGAAATTCCCCGCCAAAGAAAAATTCTATGCCGATCTGATGGCCTGGCTGGACGAGTTCAACAAAGAACCCGGTGAAATTGTGGTGATGGGCGACATGAACATCTCCCCCACCGACAAAGACATCGGCATCGGCGCGGATAACGCCAAACGCTGGCTACGCACCGGCAAGTGCAGCTTCCTGCCAGAAGAGCGCGAATGGTTGTCGCAGGTCGAACAGCGTGGCTTTACCGATGTTTTCCGCCACCTTTACCCGGAAGAAGCCAACACCTTTAGCTGGTTTGATTACCGCAGCCGGGGTTTTGAACGGGATCCGAAGCGGGGCCTGCGCATTGATCTGATCATGGCCAACGACAATCTGCTGCCCAGGGCGAAAGAAGCCGGAGTGTCCTATGAGATCCGTGGAATGGAGCGCCCGTCTGATCATTGCCCGGTATGGGCGCGGTTTGAACGAACTTAACCCCAACCTGGAGAAGTCTGATGAAAATCAGGAAAATTGATAACACTATTTCTGTAGCTCCCCAAATTGCTGTAGAAGACGTGGCCGAAATCGCACGCCTGGGCTTTAAGACGCTGGTCGCCAATCGCCCGGACCACGAAGAGCCCGGCCAGCCGGCCATGGCCGATATCAAAAAGGCGGCTGAGGAGCACGGCTTGAAATGGGTATACATGCCCGTTCAGTCTGGCAACGTGACCAACGAAGACGTGGATCAGTTCGCGCCGATGATCCGTGACGCCGATAAGCCCGTAATGGCCTTCTGTCGTTCGGGAACCCGCTGTACCATACTGTGGGCCCTCAGCACCGCCCGCGAGCACGACCTGGAAGACATTGTGTCCCGGGCCCAGCGTGCCGGCTATGACATCACCGGGCTTGCACCACGAATGATCGAGCAGGCCCAGAAGCGCTAATTCTCTGACAACCGGATTGCCTCAATGCCGTATACAGGTACCGAAGATTTCAGCCACAACCAGCCGGAACGCATCGGCGTTCTCGTTACCAACCTGGGAACGCCCGACGCACCAACTACGCCGGCCCTGCGCCGGTACCTGGCTGAGTTCCTGTGGGATCCACGGGTAGTAGAAGTCCCTCGCCCCATCTGGTGGATGATTCTTCACGGGGTAATCCTGCGGATTCGCCCGAAAAAGAGCGCCGAGGCCTACAGCGGTGTCTGGAAGCCTGAAGGGTCGCCACTGCTGATCCACACAGCCAACCAGGCTGACGGCATTCGAGATGCCCTGAAAAAGCGCTACGGCAGCAAAGTGGTGGTCGGCTTTGCCATGCGTTACGGCAACCCATCCATCGCCAAGGTGCTGGATGAAATGCAGCAACAAGGCGTTCGCAAACTGGTGGTGCTACCGCTATACCCGCAATATTCGGCTTCTACCACGGCGTCCACCTTTGATGCCATCTCGGCGGATTTCACCCGCCGACGCTGGTTGCCGGATTTCCGGTTTATCTCCCACTACCACGATTACCCGGCCTACATTGAAGCCATGGCCAAACATATCAAGGCTTACTGGGACGAGCATGGCCGTAACGAAAAACTGATTCTTTCCTATCACGGTGTGCCGCTGAAGTACCTGCTGAAAGGCGATCCCTATCATTGCGAATGCCATAAAACCTCTCGCCTGCTGGCAGAGCGGCTGGGCCTTGGCGCTGATGATTACCTGACAACTTTCCAGTCCCGCTTTGGCCGGGAAGAATGGCTGCAGCCCTACACCGACGAAACGCTCAAATCGCTGCCCGGCAAAGGCGTAAAATCCATTGATGTATTCTGCCCCGGCTTTTCGTCTGACTGCCTGGAAACCATCGAGGAAATTAACGAAGAAAACCGCGAATACTTCATGGAAGCAGGTGGTGATGGCTTTGGTTACATCCCCTGCCTGAACGCCACACCCGGGCATATTGATGCGCTGGTGCAGTTGGTGGAAGATAACCTGCAGGGCTGGGCCATTCCGGACAATGACCCGGATGTACTGAACGCCCGGGCCACCCGTGCCGAGCAACGCAAAGAAGCCACGTTTCCCGGGCGAACCGATCTCTGACAAACGGTAATGCCATGAAACTGAACTGCGACCTGGGAGAAAGCTACGGCGCCTGGCAAATGGGCCAGGATGAGCGGGTAATGCCACTGATCGACACGGCCAACGTTGCCTGTGGTTTCCATGCGGCTGACCCTATGGTGATCCGCAGAACCCTCGCCCTGGCGGCCGAGCATGGTGTCGAGGTGGGGGCCCACCCCTCCTACCACGACCTCCCCGGCTTCGGGCGGCGCTCGATTCACCACACCCCGGAAGAAGTCGAAGCATTGATGCTCTACCAGTTGGGCGCGCTGGAAGGCATGTGCCGGCGTGAAGGGCTCTACATCGCCTACGTGAAGCCCCATGGCGCACTCAACAACGACATGATGCGCGACCCGCAACTGCTTCGCGCGGTATTGCGCTCGGTGAAGCTGTTCCAGGACGGCCTGCCACTGATGATTCCGGTGACCCTGCGGTATGCGGAACACCAGGCTCTGGCCGAAGAAGAAGGCGTGCCTCTGCTGCTGGAAGCCTTCGCCGACCGTGCTTACGACAACGAAGGCCAGCTGGTCTCACGCCGGCAGGCCGGCGCCGTACACGAAGACCCGGACATCATCGTTCGCCAGGCGCTGTCTTTCGCGCACAAAGGTGGCGTGTACAGCGCCACCGGCCAGTGGCTGCCACTGCCGGCCGACAGCCTGTGCGTACACGGCGACAACGACCAGGCCCTGGCCGCCATCCAGGCCATTCGGCAGGCACTCACCCAACCCGAATCATGATCGACGCAGTTGGCGAAGATGCGCTGCTGATCACCTTTGGTGAGGCCATCGACAGCGCCCTGCCCGCCAAAATCGCTGCGGTATGCCGGCGGATTGAAGCCCTCGACCTTCCCTGGCTGATTGACCTCGTGCCCTCCTACACCACCCTGTTGGTGATTTACGACCCGGTGGCCGTCAATGTGTTCGAGGCCAGAGCGCAGTTGCGCCCACTGCTGACACAAACGCACTCAGCGAACGATACAGATTCCAAAGCTCCGGAAAGCCGGGTGATCGAACTGCCGGTGTACTACAGCGAAGAAACCGGGCCGGACCTGGCGTTTATTGCCCAACAAACAGGCCTGAGCGAGCAACAGGTAATCGACCGCCATACAGCAGACACCTACCAGGTATACGCCATCGGCTTTGCGCCGGGCTTCGGGTTTATGGGCCAGGTGGCCCCTTCCATTGCCTGCCCCCGCAAGGACACACCCCGCACCAAAGTGCCGGCCGGCAGTGTGGGCATCGCCAACCGGCAGACCGCCGTTTACCCGAAAGCCTCTCCCGGTGGCTGGCAACTGATCGGCCGATGCCCGACCCCGCTGTTTGATGAAGTAAACCTCTCACTGCTTCAGGTGGGTGACCGGGTGCGTTTTATCACCATTACCAGAGACGAGTTTCTGGCTCAGGGTGGGCAATTATGAACGCCTTAAGAATCATTGATCCCGGGGTAAAAGCAACCGTTCAGGATCTGGGCCGAACCGGCGTTCGCCACCACGGCCTGGCCCGGGGCGGCGTGCTGGACCTGCGCAGCGCCGCCTGGGCCAACAAACTGCTGGACAACAACCGCAACGCCGCCTGCGTGGAAATCGTGCTGGGTGGGTTTCGGGCAGAAGCCTTATCGGCCTGCGAAGTATCGGTAACGGGCGCCCGCACGGAAGTGACGGTTAACGGCCAGGCCGTCGACATGTGGCGCAGCCTGCAGCTTGCACCGGGGGACGAACTCGCTATCGGCCACGCCCGGAATCACCGGCTGATTTACCTGGCTGTGCGAGGAAGTTTCGAAACAAGGAAATGGTTTGGCAGCCGTTCGGTGGTGGAGCGTGAAGCACTGGAAGGCTCCGGCCCGCTACAAGCCGACGACGTTCTGCCGGCGGGCTCTGGCGAGCTTACCGGGGGAACGCCGCGCATCGCCCCACCCCAGGCCTGGAAATGGCTCGACCGCCCGGCAGTGCTTGGGTTAATCCCCGGCTACCAACACCACCAGTTTCAGCCGGCGGATTTGCAGCGGCTCACCACCACGGGTTATCAAGTATCAGACCAGTCAGACCGAATGGGCTATCGTTTGGCAGGAACACCGATGGCCGAACCGCCACCGGGCATTGTTTCGGAAGGCATTGCACCGGGCGCGGTGCAGGTACCAGGCGACGGCCAGCCCATCGCCCTGCTGGCCGATTGCCAGACCATTGGCGGCTACCCCAAGCCCGGTGTAATCCCATCGCTGGATTGCGGCCTACTGGCCCAACAACTGCCGGGCGCGCTGGTACGGTTTGAATGGACAGACGTACTCAGCGCCCAGAATCAGCGTCGTCTGTTTGAGCGGCATTATCATCAGACGGTCTGGAGCGAGGATGGCCGTTCTCTGCATTGGCGTTAGCCCCAGAGTCAGCCTGCTCTCCGCTTTCCTCACCCTCCGGTCCATCGTCCAGAACTGGCACCCCCTGGCAAAACGTACATTCCTCGTTATCGACCGCGGCACCCCCCGTCTCCACATAACGAATTCGATGGCTGGATTTCCCCCGGTTGGCAGACACAGCAAACCGGCGGCGATCCCGCTCGGGAACCGAGTTTTCTGAATCGTAGTCCGTCATGGGTACTCTCCTTTTCAAATCCGCTGCCTGAAGATCGGGCAATCGTGTTACTTCAAAGCAGCTAAAGGTTTACGCCTACTTTCAGTAATACACGAACATTATCTGCGTCCCAACCTCTAGCGTCCAGCCGCTCTTCGGCGCTGACGTGGTAACGCGCCTCGCCGCCAAAAAAGAAGGCACCATGGTAAAAGTGTACGCTTGCAACAGCCTGCCCCGGCAGCGCATCGTCGTGGGAGCGAGCTTCTACATCCCTGACGCCAACGCGCGCCCCGGAAACAGACGAAGCAAAGCCCGGGTCCACGCCCCCTGCGGCCAGCGCCAAAGTGCGTTGCGCCTGATAACCATAGCTGCTGGAACCGGGCAGTTCCGCCCCTTCAGCAGCAACGCTCTGGGATGCCCCAACAAGCACAAGACTAATAAGCGAAGCGCAGATCTGCATTTTCATCACATGAACCCTGCCTGGAGTTTGGTAGACATGGTCATGTTAAACACGATTTAACATCGAATCTGTGATGAGGTTAAATAATGAGCAAATCTCTTAGCGCAACCGTCAGCAATGACCTCGTTTTTTGGGTGATAGACTGTCATTCGATCAGTTGACTCATTGCATCACTAGTTCGCCTGGGCGTCGTTCAAACGGCGACGGGGTCCAGCTCTCAGCCTCTTTCAGGGATGTCAGCATTCTATACACATTTCGACATTCCCTCCGCTTCAAAACCCAAGAAACAAACCTATAAAACTGTTTTAAAAGGTGTTTTTTATCATGGCGTATTTTTTGCCTTTAACCACCTAGCAGCGGCGCCAACTCGTCTCTGGCTCGAAGCGAACATCGGCCATCCTATATAAGATAAGGAACAAACAAATGCGAACATTAAGCTTAACACTAAGTGTGGTTGTACTCAGCCTGGCATCTGCCATGGCGCAAGCCACACCCTTCATGTCCAGCCTTAGCGACAACTGTGTTGGCTGTTCCCTTTCAGACAACACAGTCAACACCTATGTTGATCCATCAGGAACAGCGCTTGATGGAGCGGATTGGATACAGGACACTAGCAGCTGGTTCGTCAATGATGCGAATTACCGTGTCTGGGAAGAGGATCTGAACAAAACTGGAACTGACGCAATTATCACATCATTGTTTGTGTCATATGACGATGACCTTTTGATCAAAAGCCAAGGGCAAACTCTTTTTGACTCAATGGATTACGCAATCAGTTCGCCATGGACAAAGGTTATAGACGTCATTGATCTTGTGGGCGAACAGTTTCTCATTGCAGGTGACGGCCGACTCAACTTTTGGGTAACTAATAGCGCTAACGGCGCCACAGGCGTTATCTGGAAAGGTACTTCAAATGTGCCTGAACCGGGCACCCTGGCCCTGCTCAGCCTGGGCCTGCTGGGATTGGGCGCGGCTCGTCGTCGCAAGGCCTGAAAGCCCCTGCTGAGTATACGCACTGCCAAAGAGCCGGGCCCCGCGCCCGGCTCTTTCTTTACTAAACAGCAACCCCCAGGCGCCAGAGTGATCTGCCCCGCTATTCTTTCCCGCTCATCATGCTTTTCAGGTCGGCAAACGGGTTGTGGGTTGCGGCCGTTCGCCCGGTCTCCGTGGTGCTGCCGTAGCGGACGTAATTGGAGAATTTTTCATGCTCCTCGTCATGGCAGTAAAGGCAGAGCAACTCCCAGTTGCTGCCGTCTGAAGGATTGTAGTCATGGTCATGATTCACATGATGCACCGTCAGCTCGCGCAGGTTGGCCCGAGTGAACTCCCGGGCACAGCGCCCGCAAATCCAGGGGTACAACTTCAAAGCCTGCTCCCGGTAGCCTTTCTCCCGTTTGGCAATGTACTCGCGTTGCTCGGCCAATACCCGGTCGAGTTTGCTGCTTGATGCTTTGTTATCGGCCATGGCTCTTCCTAAAGTTTTCAGTCGTTCTGTGTGCCATCACACCCCAGTTTTGCCTGATAATCAAGGCTCCACCCCGGCTTATTCGTAGTGGCTCCAGAGCCTGAGAACTTTCACCACTCGCTCGTCCTCAAGCACCTGGTAGACCAGACGATGCTGAATATTGATGCGGCGTGAATAGGCCCCCGCAAGATCGCCAATGAGCTTCTCAAACGGAGGCGGCTTGCGATATGGATCTTCCGCTATCAGCGCTAACAGTTCCTGGGCTTTTGGTTTGAGGCCGCTGGAGGCCAACTTCTTTGCATCTTTCTGGGCTTGCTTGGTGTAAACCAACTTCCATGTCACCAGTCCAACTCCTCATCGCATTCATCCACGGGGGTATCCATCCCCTCACGAACAGACTCCCGCATACCGGGTACGGACAGCAGGTAAAGTGTTTCCTGAATTGCTGACCAGTCTTCTTCGGAGACCAAAACCGCTTTGTTCCGTTTGCCCATGATGACGATTGGTTGATGGGACTCGGCAGTTTCGTCAATCAACCGATAAAGGTTGCTGCGCGCCTCAGTTGCAGTGATTCCGGTCATGACGCACCTCTTGCGTGTTTAACGTTTGATCAATTGTACGTCTTCGGGTACGTACGTCAAGACGAACGCCACACAACCATTGACAAAAACCCACCGAAACCAAACACGAATGCCTGTTACCCGGCGCATTCTCCACTACTATCAAAGATAAGTGGGCGCTAAAGGCGACATTGCCATGGGACTGTCGATCAACAAATCGGAATTCTCGGCGGAAGACTTTGAACAGTTTGCGGCCAAGGTCCGAACGGACCTGACCGCACTCAATCGCCTTCTGAACCGGCCCGGCTTTGGTGAGGGGGAAAGTTCCATAGGCGCCGAGGTTGAGTTCTACATCGTAAACCCTGACCTACGCGTTCAACCCATCAACACAGAAATCGCGGCCAGCGTTCAGGACCCGCAACTGACCGTTGAGCTCAACCGCTTTAATCTCGAATACAACCTCAGCCCGCACCCACTCAGGGGCGCCCCGTTTGCCCGAACAGAGCAGGAACTGCTCGCGGCCATCCAGCGAATCAACCAGCACGCCGAGCCCCTGAATGGCGAACTGGTAGCGATTGGCATTCTGCCCACCCTTCGCCGGTGCGATATGGGTGCGAAGGCCATGACAAACGAGCCCCGCTACCATGCGCTGTCCACGGCACTTTTGGAGCAACGAGGCGAGCCCTTCACCATTCATATCGGTGGCAACGATGTCATAGACCTGATGGCCAACGACGTCACCATGGAGGGCGCCAACACCTCGTTCCAATTGCACTGGCGTGTGCCGGCCCACCGGTTTGCAGACTATTTCAACGCAGTCCAGCTGGTCACGCCGATTGTCCTGGCCCTGGCCAGCAATTCGCCCAGCCTGTTCGGCCACCAGTTGTGGGACGAAACCCGGATTGCCCTGTTCAAGCAATCCATCGACAGCCGATCCCCCAACCGTAAAACCTGGCGGCACCCGTCACGGGTTTATTACGGCAACGGCTGGGCGCGCAACGCCTGGGAACTGTTCGCCGCCTCGGCCTCGTTGTATCCCCCGATTATCCCAATGATGTCGGAGGAAGACCCCATGGCCGTGATTGATCGTGGAGAAGTGCCGGAACTGTCCGAGCTGCGCCTGCACCACGGCACCACCTGGCCCTGGAACCGCGCCATTTATGATCACGCCAGCGGCGGCCACCTGCGCATCGAGATTCGCTCCATGCCTGCCGGCCCCACGGCCGTTGATATGTGTGCGAATGGGCTGTTTGTGATCGGGGCGGCATTGGCGGTGCTGGATGACATCCCGCACCTGACCTCGATACTCCCGTTCCACTACACCGAGCACAACTTCTACCGCGCCGCCAAATACGGTATCGACGCCGAGATCATCTGGCCGCAGAAAGACCAGGTTCAGCTGCAGGCTACGCCCCTGTTAACCGTAGCCCGGGAACTGCTGCCCCGTGCCCGGGAAGCGTTGCAACAAACCGAAGTGGACGAGGCGGAAATTGACCGCCTGCTGGGCGTCATCGAAGGCCGTATTGAGAACGCCATGACCGGCGCCCGCTGGCAGCGTCGTATTACCGAGTCTTTGCTCAAATCCCGCAACCCCGATGAGGCGTTCCGGAGCATGCTTTCGCTTTACATGGCCAACCAGAAGAAAAACATTCCGCTTCATGAATGGACGTTGTCACCATGAGCCACTCGAACCTACTCGATTACCTGGATAACCCGTCACCCCGCACGCTGGGCCGCTCCCCCCTTGAGTGGCTGGACCGAATGGACAGACCCACGGTGGTTCGTGTTGCCGGCCGGGACAGCTCCCGAACCCGCGCCATGGCAACGCTGCTCCACGGTAACGAACCGTCCGGCCTGTTTGCACTGCACCGGTGGCTAATAGAGCAACACACGCCCGAGGTGAACATGCTGTTTCTGGTGGGCGGCGTCTACCCGGCGAAGATTCCGCCCAGGTTATCAATGCGACAACTGCCCGGAGGACGCGACCTGAACCGCTGTTTCAAGGAACCGTTTGAAGGCCAAGAAGGCAGGATTGCCGAAGCCATACTGGCCGAACTGCACAACGCAGAACCCGAATGCCTGCTGGACGTACACAACACCTCCGGCACCGGCCCAGCCTTCGCCGTAACCATCACCAACGACGCCGCCCACCAGGCACTGGCCTCGCTCTACAGCGAGCGCCTGATAATGACCGACCTTCGCCTGGGCGCACTGATGGAATATTCCGAACAGGAAGTACCCACGGTCACCATTGAGTGCGGCGGCTCCCAGGATGAACATGCCCATCAACTGGCCTACGAGGGCCTGGTTCGGTACACCTCCGGGGCGGACGTGTTGTCACTGGAAAAGGCTGAGTGGGATGTGGTCGTCCTGCGAAACCCGATTCGGGTGGAACTGGCGCCGGAAGCCACCATCGAATACCGCCTGCAACCCAGCGGGCGGGCCGACATTACGCTGCCGCCAGACATCGAACACCGCAATTTCGGGACAGTTTCGCCGGGCGAGCCATTGGGATGGGTGGGAGAAAAAGGCCTTGGCGTACTCACCGCCATTGGCCATAACCGCAGCGAAAACGTGGAGAAGGTACTTCACGTGAAGGATGGGCAGATCTACCCCGCCCAGGCCATCAAGACGTTTATGATTACCACCAACCCGTTAATTGCGAAGAGTGATTGTCTGTTTTATGCGGTTAAGGCGTCGGGGGAGCCACTTTTTTAAACGCACCCTCTTAACCGATAACGGTAAATCGGTGACTTGAAAAAATCATTAATTTGCACAGACGCTTCTGGCTGAAAAGATGGTAAAGCAAAGTAATTGCTTATTAGAAAACCGTTGAAGCCTTCCTCTGCTGCCAGCTTTTCGGCAATTTCACGCATACCATCAGTGTGTAAAAAACACACAAGCACATCAGCGCCAGACAGATCTGCCTTCAGAAAATTTTTCTTGTAGATGTCGAGGTTGCCTAACCTGAGTATTTTCTTGAAGAAGACAGAAACCAGCCATGGAAAAAACGAAACTTCATACCCCACCACCCTACGATCTGGATATTTTTTAGCCAGCCGTATAGCCAGGCCACCCCATCCACTGCCGAGATCATAGACCGGGCCGGTGCTTGTATCGGCCATCAGCTTGATGATTGCGTCGCGGGCCTTCCTGGAACTCGGCGTAGGCGATATACCTACTCTTGATGTGCTCCAGACAATGGATGCGCCGACGAGTAATGTGCCCACTACTGAAACAATCTCTAATACGGACAAACGGGCTCCTTTTGAGGCTGGGGCGTGTCATGCGTATCGGGGGAGGTCCACCGCGTACTACAGCGACTGGTTAGGCAAAGCGCGATCCGGGTTTGACAGCGCCATAGAGCTCTTTCTCAACCTGTTTCTCCGCTTCTCTGAACAATGTCTGTTCTCGTTCTACCAGAAAGTCTTGCTCGTCATGAAGCTTTTGAATGTCTGCGTCGGATAAGTTCGAACGACTCAGTTTGCGTGTGCATTGGATCCGATCGAAACAGGTGTCGAAGTACTCGGCCAGCTTTTGAGATGTTTCAGTGTTCGAAAAATAGAACCGTGCTTCACGAGATGGATGAAAAAACGGCGCCACATGGTGAGCCTCGATTCCTGCGCCATGTGTTTGAACGGAAAATCGGAGGTTGTGAAGAGCTCGATAGATTTCCATTCGATTGGAGTGAACAGAGAGTTCGTTTGTTCTCTTAGCTTCGTACCAAGCCCATCGGGCATACAGTGCTGCTAGGACTGCTCCAAGAAACGAAAGGATTACTATGAGATCTGGCACAATTTCTCCCATGCCTAATGCCAGCCATCACCGGTGACAGAACCGCAGCGAAGCGGAGGTTTTGGCATCCGGTGCATGGCCTGGTTATGTGCTGCTTCAGGCTGCAACGAGCTTCTTCACGTTGAGCTCATTGCGATGCTGTTCGGCATGCCAGAGTTCATATTGCGACTGCTGATTCAGCCAGCTTTCTGCCGAAGTATCGAAAGCAATAGAGAGCCGAATCGCCATTTCGGGACTGATACCGGCCTTGCCATTCAACACGGCACTCAGCGTTTTGCGGCTAACGCCCAATGCCTCTGCCGCCGCCGTGACAGAGAGGCCAAGGGGCTCAAGACAAAGCTCTCGCAGTACTTCACCCGGGTGCGGAGGGTTGTGCATTAACATTGGCGGTACCTCAGTGATAATCTTCGTAGTTCACAATCTCGGCATCTCCGTCTTTAAACCGGAAGGTCACTCGCCAGTTACCACTGACTGTCACTGACCAGATTCCGGCCCGGTTGCCAGAGAGTTCATGCAAGCGAAGACCGGGTAAGTCCATATCTTTGGCATTCGCCGCTGCATTCAATCTACCGAGAATCAGCCGAAGCCTCTTCGCGTGAGCGGCCTGAATACCTACAGTGCTGCCGGACTTGAAGAATTTTGCCAAGCCCTTGTGTTTGAAGCTTCGAATCATTCCTTGAGTGTACCCTGTAACGTATCAGGTTTCAACGCTCATAACGCGAAGCTTTGCGGCAATTTTGGAGTCGCAAAGCGGCGGAAAAATTGTCCGACAGCAGCGACTTGTTCAAACCCTTTAAAGGCGCCGCGCGATATCGCCTATCTCTGGATCGATAAATGCTTTTGGCTCGTGAGTAACCTCCGCTCCTTGCGTTAGAGCAAATAACGTAGACGGCTTCCGCCTGATTTCATGGGTTTCTGTTGTTTGGAGTGTCGACATTTTTTCTTGCACGTGAGTAACTTCGCCTCTCCCTTTGACGACTTCTACCTGACCCAGGCTTTCCTTGGTTTCCGGATCAAATATCTCATCACCGATTGCCAAAATCAGGAAGCGCTGCCCGACACGGACACCGTGCTCGCGGCCTTTGTTGATAACGATCCGATGGTCATCTATGATTTGAGCGATTCGACCCTCAAAAACAACATCATCGGCTTCAGTTTGCTTATTCGACATCTGCATTATCCTCTAGAAACCGGGACCGTATCTCTGGCACGACACTCATGCTTGCCCAGCGAGACTGGTCTGACAAATAATCTTTCAGATTTTCGTTAGTTAATGACCTCAGAACCACACATTGGGGGAACTTTTTAGTTGTAAACGTTTCAACTCGTAACAAGGCTATGGGCGTTTGAACGTCATCTGTTGTTTGGAGAAGTACCAGTATTTGTTCCGCATGAATCCAGTTTGAACGGTCAAGTATCAGAACCATTGACCCGAGGTAATGATGCTTGCCATCCGCGATCTTTCGAACCGTCACCGGCGCTCTGACTTGAGCATAGATCTGATGGCATCTGTATAGGAGCATCACCGTTGCCAATACAAACGCGATAGCTACAACGACGAGGACTCGTTCACGATCACTAATGCCTGAAGGAATCCCAAGCCAGCTAGCTATTGAGGCCAAGCCAGTTACCACAAGCCAGACCCAACCTAAGACTCCCCAAACTACTTCTCGAATGAAATTCATCGATTTCCTTGCTCAGACTCCGACAGAAAGAGACTTTGAACGCCGAAGCACAGCGGCGACCTTGGAGTGGCGACAAAGGAGCCACGTAAAGGGCGTCCGGCGGCCACCGGCCGCGTACTGCTGCGACTGGTTATATGGTGACAAGCAAATCTCCGTAGCCCCAGATAATCGTGCCAACTGCGGTAAGGACAAGCAAAAGAATAGTTAGCCCCTTGTAGATCGGCAGATACTTGGCTTTGAACTCCGCGAAACCTTTGTCGACAAACCCCGGAGGAAACAGCCTGCTGTGAATGGCAAATACCTTTAAATCCAGGACCAAGCAAAGCACCGTCATTACTGATCCACTGCGCTGGAACCATACACCCACAGGCTCACCGGACGGCCTGATTGGTAAACAAAGCGCACAAATTGGTATTGCCACAGCTACGAGAGCAAAAAAGCCGAAAATCTTCAGATCACTGCGTGTTTCTGGCTCATCCCTGTACAACTGATACTACTCCCTTACATATAACGAGGCTGTAGAAAAACCCATTCCTGAGCCCGGTCTACCGCCCTCTTGTTCGTTTATTCGCCCCGGCCAGCAATCGGTCTGGCCATCGTGTTTTGCCCATTCGATCAGCTAAACCATTGCATCAGCAATGACCAAGAGCAGATTTTGCCCCTAATGGGGCTAATTAGTGGCCTTTTTGGCTCATTCATGCCGCGAACTGCCCATAATTCGCCAATTTCTCGATGTTGTGCACCAGGCAATACAGCTGCCACTGGCCCTGTACTTTTTTCTTACCGCGCAGACTGAATCGATTCAGGCGCTTGGTTGTGCCGATGTTGCCGAACACGGGTTCTACCACTGACATTCGGTGACTGTAGATCTCTTTGCCTCTTGGGCTGTCTACCCGGTGTTTCATCCAGTCGGTGTAGTTCGGCAATCGCTTGTTTTCGATGGTGAACGACACCTGTCGACCGGAGCCCTTGCGGTGATTGGCAGAAGCCGGGTTTTGCATGCACTGGTGTTTCTTCGGGCAATGCCGGCATTGGAGAAGACGGCCTTCAAAGTGCACCCGGGTCTTGCCGTTCTCGGCTTCGCGGGTGCTCTGGTAGCTGATGGTGTTGCCTGCCGGACAGACGCAGGTCAGGTTTACCGGATCGAACTGGAACTCACTGGCTGGGATAGTGTTTTTCCAACCGGATTTGGGCAGATTCTGGTGGCGTTTGCCGTACTTGTCCTTTTGATTCTGGAACTTCGGATCGCGGCTCCGGAATTTGTTGTCGGGCACGTAGCCATTGATCTGGCGCTCATGCAGGTATTTCATATTCACTTCGTTGGCGAAGCCGGTGTCGGCGGTGACGATGGCGCCTTGCTGGTAGATGTTCTCGGCAATACCCAGTTTCTTGAAGCGGGCTTCCACGGCTTCCAGCACCGGTTGCAGGGTGTGGTGTTCCTGCCCTTCCCCGAAGGCTTGGGCATCGATAATAATCTGATGTTTCTTGTCCACCGTGGCCACGCCGTTGTAGCCCTGGATCGTGCCCTTGCTGGTGGTCATCTTGGCGCTTTCGTTATCGGTGAGGTTGCTCTTCACTTCCTTGCTCCGCTTCCGCCGGCCCATCCGTGGGCGGTTCGTCTTTAGGAAGCGATCCACTTTGTTCAAGGACTCATCCAGCGAGAGGATGGGTTTTGGCACGGCGGATATCGCGATCCAGTTCGGCTTCGGTTTCCGCCTCGTCCTTTTCGTAGTGCTCTCGCAGGTGATGACGGACCAGTCGGCGCAGCTTGTCCCGCTTCTCACCCAGCTCCTTGAAGGTACCGGACCACTCCTTGGCCGCATTCGAGGACATTTTGCAGCCGTCGATGGCAAAAAGTTCATTGCCCAACAGACCTTGCTCGTGACACACCAGCAGGATCTGTTCGAACAGCTCTTCGATTTCATCAGCATGGCTGCTGACGAACTTGGCCAGCGTGGTGAAATGCGGAACGGTATCGCAGGACAGGGCTTTAAAAATGATGTTGGTCTCGCAACACCACTGCATTTCGCGACTGGAGGTGATGCCCTTGGAATAGGCAAACAGGATGATCTTCAGAAGGATGGCCGGATCGTAGGCCAGCCGGCCGGTATCTTGGTTCCGGTACTTGGGGTGAAACACCGACAGGTCCAGCTTGTGCTCGATCAGATAATGCACCGCGTGTTCAAAGGTGCCGGGCTGTAGCTGTTCCTGGTAGTTGATCACGACCAGTTCGCTAGATTTTTGATCTTCACTAGCATCCGATAAGTTGTCTTCATCCATTAGTTGATTAAAAATCTCTTGATAGGCACGTCCAATATGTACTCTCGCGATGTTATACTCACGATTTAGTGCGCTTGTAGCAACAACTGTGGCGAAAATCGCAGGGAAAATCATCATCATTGAT
>Ga0136556_1000280_pt1 | contig 33973 bp, 29 predicted proteins | sample AntRauTorckE6831_FD_104780 | JGI IMG/M metagenome (GOLD analysis project Ga0136556, IMG submission 104780) | Saline lake microbial communities from Rauer Islands, Antarctica - Metagenome Torckler E6 #831 | ecosystem: Environmental > Aquatic > Non-marine Saline and Alkaline > Saline | place... | reverse complement strand
GCCATCGTGCGTTACGACAGTGCCGGCAACGAAGTTGCGCGTATTGGCTCATTGGCCGAGCGTTTACCCGAGGACATCCCCTTGCCCGCAAATCTGGACATCCGGGAATACGCGCTGCAAAACAGCACCAGCAGCCAGCCGCTGCTGCACACCATCGGGACAATACAAACCAACGGACAGACAGTCGGTTATGATCTCCTCATGTTCAAGCCTGCCCCCTTTCAGCGGGTGTTTGAAAATACTGACAATTTCGTTGTCTGCATGCTGGACAAGCCCAGAACAAAACGCCTTGCCCTGAATGAGCATAGCCACCAAGTGGCGCTTACCAAGCCGGTTGGCTGCCTGCATTCCAGCGATAATCTCCAAGAAGGTCGTTCCGGAGATTACCAGCTGGCCGAGGAAGTTGACGGCACTCAGGTGATGAGTTTCCTGCGACCACTGGAAGGGTACGACTGGGAAGTGCATATACGCTCTGAATCGTCTCAGGTGTTTTCAGGCGTGTTCCGTGAAGCGATGATTGCAATATTCATTATCATTGGCCTTTCCGGGGTTTCCGGGCTTCTGGTCAAGCGCGCGCTCAAGCCATTGGTACACACCCTTAGCAATCAGGCGGAAAAAATTGCCCGGTCGTCCGAAGAGCTTCGGCTGGCCTACCAGGTGTTCGAACACACCCATGAAATGGTGGTTATTTCGGACCTGTCGCTCAACATTATTCGCGCCAACCCGGCCTTTATTGATGTCACCGGATTACCCGGGCGGAAAGTGGTCCACAAAAAGGTAACCGACTTTCTGGTCAGCGAGATGGCCGAGCAGGAGATTGTTGACTGGCTACAGACACAGTTGGCAACGGAAAAAATGTGGCAGGGAGAGGTCTGGCTACAGACGGCCAAGGGCCGGGCAACACCTTTCCTGGTAACGGTTTCACCGGTTACCGACAGGCTGGGAGCCACTCAACAGTACGTACTGACGTTCACCGACATAACCGAACGCGTAAAATCCGAAACCCGGATTAGACGGCTGGCCCACTGTGATGAGCTCACAGGCCTGCCTAACCGCGCGGCATTAGAACAGCACCTGCGACAGGTCATTGATCAATGCCACACAACCGGCACACGCTTTGCCGTGTTATTTCTGGATCTGGACAAATTCAAACCAGTGAACGACATCTATGGCCACCAGGCAGGCGATGAGATACTGGTTAATGTCGCCAAAAGACTGACCAACTGCCTGCGCGAAGGCGACTTTGTGGGGCGGCGTGGTGGCGATGAGTTCCAGATCATCACCGGCCCGTTACGACGCCCGGAAGATGCCCGCCCTATCGCCGAAAAAGTAGTGGCAGTGCTGAACGAGACCTTTGAGGTCAAGGGGCACATCGTTGACGTTGGCGCGTCAGTCGGCGTCGCCCTGTATCCGGATGACGGCGTTACGGCCATGGATCTGGTGAATTCCGCCGACACCACCATGTATCAGGTAAAAGCCAGTGGCCGCAATGCCGTCGGCTTTGCCTGACCTCAAGCCTGTTCGTATTCCCGCACCAGTTCCTGAAGGAAATACATACCCGCGGAACTGAGGAAATAACGCTCAGCGCCTGCCTGAAACAGTAGGTTGCGCTTATCCAGGTAATCCAGTGCTTCCGCCAGGCCTTTTTCAAAGCGGGCGGCGCGCAGAATGTCCTGGTATTCTTCATCGGCGGCCATGGTTATCAGATCCTGCTCGTTCAGGCCCGCCTCCGGTCGCCCGAGAAAGTCCAGATCGCGCCCGCTCCGGGCGAAGTAGCGGCCAATCAACAGCAGCACCACCTGCACACGGAACGCGTTTTCGTCGTGCTCCTCGCTCTCGTCGTCGCTGCTTTCCTTGAGAAAGAAAAAAGACCCATTTTCGCTGAATACCAGCTCGCTGCCCAGGTGCTCATACAGTGTCCGGAAATGCCCTAAATGGTTGTACAGCACGTTATACAACGGGTTGGCCACCAACTCGGAACGGTTGCTGTCCCATATGTCCCGCACGATCACCCGGCCAGACTGGAATTCCTTATAGATGGCGGCACTGTGGGCCGGCAGGATTTCATCAAATTGAGTGGCCGAGGATTCCTGCACTGGCTCGTTTGACTCATGAAGAGCTGTTGGTTCATTCATTTTGCATCTCTGTTCGGGGTTCCAGACGGCGTTTTCGATACACAAACTGTTCCGACACGTGTTCATCCGGCTCTTCGGTTTCCAGGGTGCGGAAGCGGTTGGTGGTTACTACCCGGAAACCGGCCGGTGGCGTATTAACCAGTCGGTTCAGGGCCGCCAGCAGATCCGGCGGGCGATAACCCGGCATAAAGCCATCCAGTCGACCATGAAGCTCCCGCACCAGATCGGCCGTAGGCCGCAGATCCAGGCTTTCCAGCCAGTCATAAAGCGCTCGAATGCGCTCTACATCCACCCGGGTATTACGCCCGCTACCCGCCACTTCCTGCAGCACCGGCACTTCCTGTCTCCGGCGAATATCCGCCAGCCGCAAATCCAGTTCACTGAACAACAACTGGTAATAACTGGATGATTGCCCAAACGCATAATGTTTTGGCCGTTGCCGGGCCCGCAGGCCCACCAGGAAACCGGTACTGCGCGCAAACCCGCTACCTTCCAGCCATTTCCGGCGCAGGCTCAGGGTTTCGGTTTCGTCTTTCAATGCCCGGAGCTTGGCATAGAAGTGTTCCATGGCGTTGTACTGCACCATGCCCTGGCGGGTCTTGCGCAAAAAGTGCTCCACTTCACGGGCCACGGCCTGAATGGGCTTATATAGAGCATTCAGGCTGAGTGACGAACGAAACAACTGGTCGGCCAGATTATGGTCACCGTTGTTTTCCAGCAGACGCACCATCGCTTCCAGGGTTTCAAACAGGTTGCTGCCATCCGGCAGGCGGGTATCCGGGTTCAGAAACACCAGCGTCGGTTTGATGTGTCGCTCATAAAGCGTAACGATCTGCTCGAACAGGGTCTGGCGGAACTGCAGATATTTTTCCGGTGCCCGGCTGGCATCACCGGACATGTCCGCCAACTGGCCACTGATGGTCTGCATGCGAATCACGTTCTGGCGCAACAGGCCGATCAACTGGCTGACGCGCTCGTTCAGATCGTCCCGCAGTTCGGTGAAGTCCGGGTCGGCCTCACTGAAGCTGCTGAATTCCAGCCGGTCACGCACATCTCTCAGGGTCACCAGGTGGCCCCGCAACCGGGCATCGGTAAGTTCCTGATACAGCGAGGCGTTGCAGGCTCGCATCAGGTTGATCAGGGCATCCTGAAATACCAGCCGGCGTTCACCCTCGGCTTTGATAATGTCGATCACCAGGCCAGTTCGGAACAGGTTGTCGGTATTCAGGGCCAGCCGCACCCGGTCCTTGTCTGCCCTGCCGAGAGTGCGGGTGTAGTCCATGACTTCCGCCACCAGGTCGCCTTCTCGCACGTAACGGGTCTCGCTGCGGTCCATGCGCTCGATCAGCCGGAACAGGATTTTCGGATGCTCGAACAGCAGGCGCGCGGTATCCAGCGTGCTGAAGCGCTTACTCATCCGCCGCCTCCAGCAGGCTGTTCTGAGTATGATCGGCCCAGTGACTAACCGGCTCGCCACCGGTAAAACCTTCAGCGCCGCCCCAGAAAACCAGGGTCCGGCCAGAGCTGTATGGGACCGCGGTGCGCATCTGGCCGACTTCCAGATGTCGGCCTACCAGGTAAATCATTTCCGTACTGGCGCTGTGGGTGGCCGCGGAGAACAGGTTGAAGCCCTGCTCGCTCAATCGTTCCAGCAAAGACGGCATCTGGCTGACATCAACACTGGCCAGCTCGTCCAGCACCAGCGGGAATGACAGATGTACGCCCGGGTAAAGCACACGCCTGAGCAGTCGATACACCAACTCCAGGTTGATCAGGGCGGTGGTGGATGTGGACTGTCCCTTGCGATCCAGCGTGGTGGCGTTTTCTTTGCGGGTGCGATAGGAAATGCCAATAATCACCCGATCCATGGTCAGGTGCTTGCTGCCGGCCTGGTCACCAAAGAAATCAGCAACGAACACCCGCAACCGGTCGTAGAAGGCATCAGACTGCAACTGGTTGCCGTAGGGGTCCATGTTATTGGCTTCCTCCACCAGATTCCGGAACTTCGGGTCGGTATGGATATCCACTCGGATTTCCACCAGATCGTTGATCCGCACCCCATCAAGCTCCCGGTTAAGCTGGGCTTCAAAGCGGGAAATGTGTTCGTGGTTGGATTTCAGGGCCTGCCGGTAACTGGCCACCGTTTCATTGTGAATCTCTACCTGTTCCTGGTGCACCTGCCATTCCTCGGCAAGCCCGGCAAACAGGTCCGACAGCCTTTTAAAGGCGTCCCGTATGGCGGAAACAGGCGGGCTATCTTTTTGTAGCTCGCCCTCGCTATCTTCAAGCAAACCCTGGAATACAAATTGATTCAGATTGTTAAGAATACTGCGTCGCAGAGCTTCCAGTTCGTCCAGCTTGTTCTGAAGCTCGTCGAATGCCGCCACAGACAGCTGGTCGACCGGTAGAGGCTCATCACACCGGGCCGTTTTCAGATGCTGAAACCGGTGTTCCGCTGTACCCACGCTGCGGCTCAGTTGCGCCAGCTCCCGCTCACGCTCTTCAACGCGATCTTTATCGGCTTTTGCCCGGGAGGCCTTTTCCTGCACCGCATCCAGCCGCGACTGTTCCAGCCGGGCCTGTTCGTCCACTTTCGCCAGGGCTTCTTCAGCGGCTTCTTTTTCGGTGCTGGCATCCCGTAGCCGGGTTGCCGCCCCGGGAAAGCGCTCAAGCGTTTCCAGGTCTTTGCGGGCACCCCGGATTTCCTTTTCCGTGCGCTCAATCAGTTGCGGCCGGTCCTGTTGCTGGCCAGCGTTGTCGGCCAGTTCTGAGCGTTCCTTATCCAACGCATTAAGCTCGCCCTGCAAGCGTTGTCGTTGACCGGCGTAGTCTTCCTGGCGAGCAGGCTGGGCCGGATATTCGGTATCGAACCAGTCATAGCCCCGGTCATTGCCGGTAAACAGTTGCGAAAAGGCGACAATCGTTTCCCTGGTTTCGGCATCCAGCTCCTGCCCCGGGCTGGCCAGCATCAGGCGTTGATCCACCGCTCTCAGGGGTGCCGCCACAGACTCATCCAACTGATTCGCCAACTGCCACTGCTGACGGTTTTCCCGCTCACCCACAGCAGTCAGCTGGCGCTCCAGGTTATTGCGGTTCTTTTCAATCTGCTCCAGGCGAACCTCTGCCTGAGCCGCACTTTTAAGCGCTGCCAGATGGCCCTGCTTGCGCTCCAGCTCCTCCTTCAGGATCTCATCAATCTCCTGCAGGCTCATGTCGCCATACTGGGAGGCAAGCAGTTCACCATCTTTGTGATCCTGCTCAGCGCGCTTCAGGTTGCGATCCGCCGATTTGATTTCACCTTTCAGGCTACTGGCTTCCTGCTCGAGCTTTTTCAGCGTTTGCGCCACATGTTTAAGCGCCTCGTTGTGCTCCCGGTAACGCTCAACCACCGCCTGTCGCTGGGTGCCAATGTCCTTCAACGCATTGGCAAGGCCGTCGCGAAACGCCGCGAAATCGTGCTGGCTGCGCAGCAACGTCTGGTAATTCTGGTAGTCGCGGTTCAGCCGCTCAAACCTGGGGCGTTCCTTTTCAATTCGATTGAGCCGGGTCTGGCGCTGCTTGAGTTCCTCGTGGCGATCAAGAAACTCATCAATATTGAAGTCAAAGGCATCGTCAGCAAATTTCTTGTCGGCTTCAACAATGCTCGCCACGGCATTGGCCATGGCCTGATCATCGGACTTCATCTCGAACAGCAGCAGAATCAATGTGCGCAGGGACTGCACCCGCCGTTCGTCCGATTCACCCAGGGGCAACACGGAATAACGCACGGCATCAGCGTTCATCAGTTCACTGCTATAAAGCAGGGTCCTGAGTTTGGAGGTATCACTGACAAACCGGGTTTCCTTCGAAAGCTTCTTCAGAGCTTCCGACACTCTTTTGAAAGACAGCTCCGGCACGGCCTGACCAATGCCGTCTGCATCGTCGCCACGCCAGAACATTGGGCGTAGCTGGTCGTAACTCAAGGGTGCAAAGATGCGCCCATAACTGAGCTGACTGCTGTTATCGCGATAGAGAATCTGGCAGTGCACCCCGGCGGGGTTTTCCGCCTCCATAATCAGGAAGCTGAACTGGCTGGGGAAGTAATGCTGGTAGCTTTCTTCATTGGTGTAGAAGCTGCCGGCACTGGCGTTGCGGAAGGCGAATTTCTTGCGACTGTTCCTGAAATTGTTTTCCGGCAACAGAAACAGGCGTAAGGAATTCAGAAGGCTGGATTTACCCAGGTTACCCGGGCCAAGAATCAGCCCGTGGTTGTCAACCGGGATTTCCACATAACAAAACCCGGCGGAATCCACCAACACCAGCCGGCGAATACCAAAATTGAAAGCACCCGGACTGGCCTGCGCATCACTCATCCAGAATCATCTCCTGTTCCATGAATTTGCCGGTCTCTCGAAACGCATGAGCAAGGGACATAAACCCCAGATCTTCCGCCAGCGACACCGCTTTTGTAAACCGTTCTGTGGTGTTTGGTGTTTTCCGGAAATGGCCGAGCCAGGGCTGCCAATCTGCCGGCTGAACAAAACCGGCCTTATGGCCCAGCGCTCCAGCTACAGTCGCAAACATCTGCAGACCCCCGGCGTCGAAATCAAAAGCACAAAGCACCTGTTGATAGCTGCGATCAAGCCAGGCCAGGGTTTCCGCGCCAGTAATGCGGTTACCGGCCCCCAACACCACATCGCAATTGCTCAACGCAAGATCGGCGCCGGCGGTATCACGGGCAAACGCCAACATTTCTCGAAAGTGGTAGAAGTTACGTTCGTTTTCCACCACCAACACACGAGATGCAGGCGTAAAGCCCATATCCGTACCGGTACCGGAAAGCACAACCGTGTCCGGCCGACTCGTGGCTTGCCCGTGATGATAAAACAGAAGGAAGGAAACGCCAGTGCCGTGGCGATGAGAATCACCCTGATGGGCGGCCTGGATACGGCTTTCAGGTGCGGCAGCGCGGGCCTGCAAGGCATCGAAGGCGCGCTGATCGATAACTTCAACCCGCCAACGGTTGGCGGAAACTTTGTGTGGCTGGAAAACGTCGCGGTGGCGGCTACGAACCCCCACCGGAAGCGTTTTCAGGAAGGCCGGGTAATTGATTGGCTGGTTCTGACGAATCTTGTCCAGATAGCGTTTCAATGACCCGCGCCTCCCTGCGCATGGAATCAGTCCCGGGACAACCGGAACTGTTCAATGGTTTTGTGCAGTGTTTCCGCCATGGCCAGAAGATCCCCGGCAACCCTTGCAGTTTCCTGGGCGTCGGTGGAAGTCTGCTCGGCAGAGCGGCTGATCTCGATCACGTTCTGATTGATGGACTCAGACACATCACTCTGCTCGTTGGCGGCGTTCTCCATTTCCTCATTGAGGCCGGTAATCTCGCGTACCGCTTCCGCAATGGTCTGCAGCTCATGCTCGACCTTCAGGATAGCGTCCACCTGGTCCTGGGCCATCTCCGAGGCATGGCGCATGGTACCCACACAGTCCACAACTTCTTTCTTCAGACCGTCGATCGTCTTGCGGATTTCCTCAGTGGAATCCTGGGTACGAGACGCCAATGCCCGAACCTCGTCAGCCACCACGGAGAAACCACGGCCCTGCTCACCGGCTCTGGCTGCCTCAATGGCGGCGTTCAAAGCCAACAGGTTAGTCTGGTCGGCGATATCGGAAATCATCTCCAGCCGATCCGCCATTTCGGTAGTGCGCTGGTCAAGTTGCTCGATCCGCTGGGCACCAGACTGAACTTCGGTATTCAGCGATTCAATACCCTGCACCGCCGTGCGTGCCAGTTGCTCGCCGTCCTGCGCCGCTTTGGTAGTGTCGGCAGATTTACGCGCCGTGTTGACCGCGTTTTCTCTCACCTGCACCGCCGAGGCAGCCATCTCGGTCGTCGCACTGGCCACCTGGTCAGTGTTGTCTTTCTGGGCCAGCACTTCACGCTCGGTGGTTTCTGCCTTGCCGGCGATCGTTCTGGCTGCCTGCTCAACCCGGGCAGCGTTATCAACGACCGTCAGCATACTCTTGCGAATATTCGCCACCATGCGATTGAACGCCCGGGAAACCGAACCGATTTCATCGTTACGGGAAACATCCAGTTCAATGGTCAGATCAGAGTTGGTGGAAATCTGATCCATGCGGTCGTGCAGCTTTTGTAAGCGGGAAAACACCAGCCGACCCAGCACAAAAGTAACGAGCACAAAAATAACCACAAAGATAAGAATCTGCACGCCACCGCTGAACATCAGCTGTTTTTCCAGCCGGGCATCACTCTTGGCCAGGGAATAATCAACCCTTACCGCACCCAAAACCTGCCCTTCTTCGGCCTGGTGGCAGCCCAGACAATTCACACCCTGATAATTCTCACTGGCGCGCATGGGCTCAATCAGGGTGTAAACCCGACCGGTTTCATTTACTGAATAATGCTCAATGCGCTCTCCATTCAACGCCTTCTCGTCAATGGCTTGCAGGTTCTGCTCATCGGCATTGACTGTCCCAAACATGTCAATAAGGTGATCGCTGCGAAGCACACGCACATCCAGCACTTCGTCGGGTGCCATGGTTTTTTCTCGCAGCACATCCTTATTACCGATGGTACCTGTCACCATCATGGTGTTCAGACCATCGAAATAGGATTTCGCCAGCCCGTCCACATACTTGTGGCTGTATTCCTCAAGATGCGCACGCTGCGACCAGGCGCTGTAGGCCACCGTGAACACAAGAATGACAGTGAACGCGGCGGCCAGTGCGGCCAGAAGCAAAAAGCGGATTGAATATTGTTTTTTCATGACGCCCCGGTGATTGCTGAGCAATGGTTATGATCTGTCAATCTTGACGGCTGATTGGCCGATAACTTTATAGCCAGACAGAATTTTTTATATGACGCAGATCATTTACACGTTTTCAAAACCGTCAAACGGTTACTGATTATACCCTCTCCGCCTCCCCAAAAACTGGCCCGAAACCTGCATTAACCACCAAGTAGCCCTAATTGACAATTTCCCGGCAACTTTTTACCGGAGGAGGAAACGCACCATGTCTTTGCTGGCATCGCTCATACAGGCAAGCACCCGCTTTCAGCAAGCCATGGACCACCGTCAACCGGCCCAGGCTACGAACGCAGAACCACAAGCCCAAGCCGCGGATAAAGCACCGGAACCCGCCGGCAGCCCGGGAGACGACCGTTTTACACCCTCGGGCCGTGACGCCGACAGCCTTGCCAACCTGAAAACCCGATCGCTGGCCCTTGGCGAATACAAACAAACCGTCGCCCAGGATCTGTCCTTCGTGCGGGAAACACTGCGGCACAAGCTTGCCGAGTACAACTTGCACCCGGCAACAACGGTCAATGTCAGCAAAGGGGAAAACGGCAAAACTCAGGTAGATGGCTCGATGCCGGACAACCTGAAAGGCAAGATCGCCCAGGACCTCAACAACAACCGGGGCTTTCAGGAGGCCTTCGGCCGCCTGAGCACCACCGAACCCACCCTGGATTTCATGGATAATGCCCTGAAACTGAACCAGGCTTACGGTGTAGGCAACTCATTGCTGGACTCCATGGTCAGCGAAAACCAGCAATTCAACGGCCTGCAAGACCTTGTCACCCGCTACGACAACCTCAAACGCAGCGCCAGCCAGCAACAACTCGAAGCCGCCAACCAGCAACGCTATGCCTTCACACTGAACACCCGGGCCTGAAGCCCGGCCGGTTGATCAGAGCTCAGGCGTCACACCCGGAATGGCTCAGGATCACCCTTACCTACCCGGGTAACCTCCGGCACTTCACCGGTAAAGTTAACCACCGTGGTTGCCTCCATTCCGCAGTTACCGCCATCGATAATCAGATCCAGCTCATGCTCCAGCGCATCCCGGATGTCCTCGGGATCGGTCATCGGATCGGTTTCGCCCGGAAGAATCAGCGTACTGCTCATAATCGGCTCTCCCAGTTCACTCAACAACTCCCGGACAATCTCGTTATCCGGCACACGAACGCCAATAGAACGACGCTTCGGATGCTGCAAGCGGCGCGGCACCTCGCTGGTAGCATCCAGAATGAACGTATACGGCCCTGGCGTGAACGTCTTCAGCAATCGGTACTGAGTATTATCGACCTTCGCATAGGTGCCAATATCGGAGAGATCCCGGCACACCAGCGTAAAGTTGTGCTTGTCATCCAGCTTACGAATCCGCTTGATCCGATCCGCTGCCTGCTTGTCACCCAGGTGACAACCAATGGCATACCCCGAATCCGTGGGATACACAATCACCCCACCCTTACGCAGGATATCGCCCGCCTGTTTGATCAACCGCTTCTGCGGCGTTTCCGGGTGAATCTGAAAAAACTGACTCATACATCGTCTCCCTGCTTCAGTTTCGCGGCCATAGCCTCATCGCCTTTTGAACCGCCCATGCAGTTTGGTGAATCCGGCGCTGCCTGAGTACTCTCACGCCACTCATCGGGCGTATATAAATGCAACGCCAACGCATGCACCGGCCCGGCCAACTCATCCGCCAGCACCTTGTAAATCGCCTGATGCCGCCGAACCTTCATCTGCCCCTCAAACGCCGGCGACACCACCGTCACCTTGAAATGCGTCTCCGAATTCGGCGGCACGGAGTGCATATGACTCTCGTTTTCCACCGAAAGCACCGACGCGTCAAACGCATCGGCGAGTTTCGTTTCGATAGCCTGTTGTACTTTCATAACGCTTTACCTGACTCCTTCACCCATTTGCGGGCAAAACGGCGAATAGCACGGAGTTCAAAGCGGCTATGCGGGCAGGCTTCCCAAAAGTGTCTGTTGCCAAGGATGGCAACAGCAAGCCCCCATGGAAGGGTTCACGGCGTCTTTTGGGAAGCCTGCCCGCATAGCCGCTCTCCCCCCGAATCAAAACAGTCTACTACACAAGGCAAGCACCACCAGAAGCCCTTGACAGAAAACCACCAAAACGCCACATTCCCAGACCATTCAGCAAGCATCCGTCCCAGCCATGCACCTGTACATCGCCGAAAAACCCAGCCTGGCAAGAGCCATCGCCGCAACCCTCCCCGGTCCCTATCAGAAAGGCCAGGGCTACATCCGCTGCGGCAAAGGCCAGGACGCCGCTACCGTCAGCTGGTGCATCGGCCACCTGCTCGAACCGGCAGAACCCGCGCGCTACAACCCTGCCTGGCAGAAATGGCGCCTGGAACACCTGCCCATGTTCCCGGAAAAGTGGCAACTGGCCCCCAAAGACAGCGTCAAACAACAGCTGAAAATACTCGAATCGCTGATCCGCCAGGCCGACACCATCACCCACGCTGGCGACCCCGACCGCGAAGGCCAGTTGCTGGTAGACGAAGTCCTGCGATTTGTCGGAACCCAGGTTCCGGTGCAACGGGTACTGATCAACGACCTGACCCCCAATGCCGTCGCCAAAGCCATCCGCACCCCCCGCGACAACCAGGAATTTCGCAGCCTCTCCCACTCTGCCCTGGCCCGCCAGCGGGCAGACTGGCTGTACGGCATCAACCTGACCCGGTTCTATACCCTGAGCTATCAACAGCAGGGCGAACAAGGCGTTTATTCCGTCGGCCGGGTGCAAACCCCGGTCCTGGGCCTGGTGGTCGAGCGCGACAACACCATCGAAAACTTCGAGCCCAAGCCCTGGTATCGCATTGAAGGCCAGTTCCAGGCCCGGGAAGAGAACGCCGACCCACGGCCCTTCACCGCACGCTGGCTGCCAGATGAGCAATTTCAGGACCATCTGGATGAAGAAAATCGCTTGCTGAACCGGGACATCGCCGAACAAATCATCCGGGAAGTGCAGGGTCGACCAGGAACCATTAGCGAATCCCGGTTCCGGGACCGCCCGGAGCCGCCGCCCTTGCCATTCTCACTCTCTGCACTGCAGATCGAAGCCGGGCGACTGTACCGCATGGGAGCCAAAGAGGTACTTGATACCGCCCAGAACCTCTACGAACGCCACCAGTTAATCACCTACCCAAGGTCTGACAGCCGCTATCTGCCTGAAGAACACTTCAGCCAGGCCGACCAGGTAATAAGAGCCGTCAGCCGGGTCAACCCAGAGCTGGAAGCGCTCACAGAGAAACTGGATACGGCCCGGCGCTCCGCCGCCTGGAACGACAAAAAGGTGGACGCCCACCACGCCATCATCCCCACCAGCCGGCCAACGTCCAATGGCAAACTGACCGCAGCGGAAGCCAAAATCTACGGCCTGATCAGCCGTTATTACCTGATGCAGTTCGCTGACAATGCCATCCACCGTGAAGGCCGGCTGACGATCAACGTTCAGGAACACCGCTTCCGCGCCAGCGAAACCGCTGTCGTCCAGGCCGGCTGGAAGGCCCTGGAAATACGCCGCAAAGAAGACAACACCGAGCAACAGAAACCGCCGCTGCCAAAACTGGACAAAAGCGAACCGGTCATCTGTGACGGCGCAGAAGTAAAAGAGCGTAAGACCCAGCCTCCACAACATTTCACCGATGCCACCTTGTTGTCTGCCATGACCAACATCGCCCGGTTTGTGGCCGACGCTGAGCTGCGCAAAACCCTGCGGGACACCGACGGCCTGGGTACCGAAGCCACCCGCGCCGCCATTCTCGACACCCTGTTCAAGCGCGATTATCTGTTCCGGGAAAAGCGCTTTATCCGGGCCACCGATAAAGGCAAGGCACTGATTGGCGCTCTGCCCGACTCCATACGCACCCCAGACCGCACCGCCGTATGGGAAGCCACCCTGGAATCCATCCGCCGTGGCGAAGCTGATCCACGCCAGTTTATTGCCAACCTGCAGGAAGAAATTACCGGTTTCATCAACCGTCGCCCGGCGGCCAACGACGCCGGGCCGGAATCGGGCGAGAAAGGCATTCACTGCCCGAAATGCCGGGCCCCGATGGTTCAGCGCGACGGAAAATTCGGCGCTTTTTTCGCCTGCACCCGCTACCCCCAGTGCAAAGGCACACGCCCACTGGAAGACAGCGCGCCTGAAGACGGCACGAGCCAGAAACCCATTCCCTGCCCACACTGCTTTTCGCCCCTGGTGAGACGAAAGGGCAAGAAAGGCTGGTTCTGGGGCTGCAGTAATTTCCCCGCCTGCCGACAAACACTGGACGACAACAACGGAACACCTGTGTAATTCTACATATCGATACTGAACACAGGTCCGTTTTCTGGAATAATCCGTTAGTGTCGCGCGTAAGTGTGTTACAACTCTGCGTGTGCTTGACCGAACCGGGCAATATCTAACGAGGGCCAGGATTAATGCGCATCGCTCTGCTGGAAGACGAACAAGAACAGGCGCAAAACATCCAGTCGATGCTGTCTGACCGCGGACATGTCTGCAACAGCTTTCCCAGTGGCCAGGCCTTTCTGGGCGCCATTCTTCATCGCAGTTACGACCTGATGATCCTGGACTGGCAAATACCCGACATGTCCGGCATTGACGTACTGAAACACGTGCGGGAACAACTGAACTGGCCGATGCCGGCAATCTTCCTGACCCAGCGCGACACCGAGGAAGACATCGTTCAGGCTCTGGACGCTGGCGCTGATGACTACCTTGCCAAGCCTGCCCGTGCAGCAGAGCTTGTAGCTCGCATCAATGCCCTGGCCCGACGCAGTAACCCGGAAAGTGAAAAGGCGGTGCTGATGTATGGCCCCTTCAAAGTAGACACCCACCAGCGCAGCATTCACTTGCATAAAGAGCCACTGAACCTGACCGACAAGGATTTTGATCTGACTCTGTTTCTGTTCCAGAACCAGGGCCGGTTGCTGACCCGCGAAATGCTTCTGGAGAGAGTATGGGGGATGACCCGGGATCTTAACACCCGCACAGTAGATACCCATATAAGCCGGCTTCGCCGCCGCCTGGGACTGAACCCGGAAAATGGCTTCCGGATCAAAACCATTTACCAACGGGGATACCGCCTGGAAGCCATCACACCTCCAGACACCATGGAATTCATGACCGACAATACCGCCAATGCATAGTTTTTCGAAATCACTCGGCCTCACGCCGTGGCTGTTGTTGCTGATATTGCTGCCGACAATGGCCTCCGCCGGGCTGTCTATCACCAATGGTTCGGCACTGTCAGCCAGCGCTGCCGCCAACACCAGTTTCAGCCGGCCCGCAAGCGCCTCCCTGACGCTGTCTGACCGGCAACCGGAACCAGCCAGGGCACGCTCCGTGTCTGGCAACGTGTCTCATATTTCCGGCGCCACCGGACGCAAGCTGCCGCTGACCGAAGACGCCCTCATCCGGGTCGGAGATGAGATACTGTCCGGTTCAGGTTCTGCCACCATCAAACTCGCCGATGGATCAGAACTGAGGCTGTCGCCCGACAGCCGCCTGATGTTCAACCGTCTGTCCACACACAGCAACTCCAATGCCGCAGACACTCGCCTGCGGCTGCAGAAAGGTTCACTGCACACCCGCGTGAAACCGGTATCCGGTGAAGGCGGTCGCTTCGAGATTGAGACTCCCTCTGCGGTTGCGGCTGTTCGAGGGACTGTTTTTGCGATGCAAACCAGAGACAATGGCAGCAGCGTTCAGGTAACCGAAGGTGTTGTGGACTTCGGCATCCCGGGCAAGACCCGACAGATCCCGGCCGGTTACGGTGCGACCCTGTCTACTGACAACAGTGAAGGCCTGCGCATTGGCCAGTTGCCCCCCGCACCCAAAATCGGTCCTGTTCCGGATGTTCTGACCAGCCTGCCAGTTGAACTGAGCTGGCAATATCAATGGCCCGCCCGCTACCGGCTGGACATTTTTGAGGAAGGCACCGGCGCCTGGGTACGGAGTCGTGAAATTTCCGAGAAAGACTTCGCGCTTTCTGACCTGAACAACGGCCGCTACGAGATTTATCTTGCCGCTCTGAATTCACAGGGCATTGCCGGCATGCCCGACACCACGACGGTGGATGTGAAAGTGCAGGCCCGTAAACCCGGGCTTGTAGCCCCTGCAGACGGCGACAGCGTAAATGATGACAAGCCGGAGTTCCGCTGGCAGTTGAATGGCAGCAATGAAGTGGCCCGGGTAGAAATTGCTGAAACCGACAGCTTCGACGAACTCGTAGGCACCAGCGACTGGGCACCACAAAGCCGCGCACAGCCCTCACGGTCACTCAGTCCGGGTCAATATCACTGGCGTGTCGTCAGCGAAGCCGGCGGTAATTCAGTGGCGACCTCTGACTCCCGCAAGCTGGTGATTAACGGCACCCTACCGCCGGTCAAGATTATCAGCATCAATTACCTGGACAACCAGGTGCGGATTTACTGGGAAAAAGTCGATACCGCCACCGGCTATCGCCTGCAACTTGCAGAGGAACCCGGGTTCCGGAATATCATTAAAGAAGCAGACGTCGACGACACCACCGCGGCGTTGCGTCTGATTCCGGGAAGACGATACTTCGTGCGTGTAAAAGCACTGTCCGACGGCCCTCTTGCCAGCCGATGGGGTCCGGGCAGAGAGCTTTATCTCGAATAAGCTTATGGTTCAGTTCTGGGCTCTTATTCTACTTCTGCTCACCATCCCGGCCGCCTTTGGTCTTCGGCTGGCCATCACCAATCGCCTTCTGAAACGACAACTCGACGACATCGCCCGGGCTCCCTCCCTGTCCATCCGGGAACCGGGCGTACGGCACCCTGCCCAGCTGTTGCGCCATTTTCAGGCGTTGTTCCAGCCAGAAGGATGGCTACTTGCGGAAAACGGCGAGCCACTGCAGCAGCATGGAATGCGCCCCGGCGATGCACCTTCGCCGTTGCCCCCCGAACAATGGCAGCACCACCAACAACAAAGCTGGATTCGCCTGATTCGTGGTGAAACCGAATATCTTATTGGTCTGTCGCTGCGCAACGATCTGAGCCGGGAAGTCATCCAACGCTATCTACAGCACCTGGAACTGGAGCGGAATACTCGTCCGGCACTCGCTACAAAGAGCCGGAAAAATCTCTCCACGAAAGTCGAGAATATCCGCCTCGCCACGGAACGCCTGACCCGGATTCAATCCTTTATCCGCCACAGCTTCGAGCACATGCCAGACGGCATTATCGTCACCGACCAGTTGGGGGTCATTCTGTTTGCCAATCGCCACATTGAGCGCTGGTTCCGCGAACCCACACCCAGTCTGAGCGGCATGCCTCTTGCCACCCTGTTGCAGGGCCACGACCCCAGAGACTTACCACCCTGGCATGAAACCGTCTCCGACACACTGACTCAGCAGGAAAGCCGAACCGTTGATCTGACCGTTCACAGCAAGGATCTGTTGATTCACTTTGCGCCGTTTATCCTGCCCGACAACAACCAGCCCGGCATCATCGCCAACATCTCGGACATCACCGAGCTGAGAGAACAGCAACGCCAACACCGTGAAGCTATCGACTTCATCTCTCACGATGTGCGCTCGCCCCTGGTCTCTCAACTGGCACTGATTGAACAGCTCAAGCGGGATCCTGATCATATCGATGAACACCAGATTGAACAGCTCGGCCGGCTGGCCCGGCGCAGCTACCACTTGGCTGAAGAGTTTGTGCAGCTGGCCCGGGCCGAGCAGCTTACGGAAACCCGATTTTACGAGTGCGAACTACTGGCCATTGTGGAGAATGCCCGCGACAGTGTGTGCGAGCAGGCGCTGGAAAAGAACATTCTGCTGCAATTGCACGGCACTGAGGATCTGTGGCTCAACGGCAACGCGGAATTGCTTGAGCGGGCAGTCATCAACCTGCTGACCAACGCCGTGCAATACAGCCCCGAGAACTCATCGATCAGTATTGATGTCTATCGCGCCGGTCATCTGGCCTGCCTGGCCGTCGCAGACGAAGGCATGGGAATTGACCCTGGCGAACTGCCCCGCCTGTTCGACCGTTACCATCGGCCCAAGCACAGTGAGCTGGCAGGCAATTTCGGCACGGGACTGGGCCTGTCTTTCGTAAGAACCGTCATCGAAAAGCATCAGGGCGAGATCAGCGTCGACTCCCGCCCGGATGAAGGCGCCACCTTCACTCTCAAACTGCCAATAGCCAATCCAATGGAGTGATGCTCCTGCCGGGCACACTCATGTAGTCTATTCTTTACTCGGAGCTAAACAGAAAAGGAGACGACACTTCATGAAACTGACCCATACCATCCTCGCACTGCTTGCCGCAGCCATCCTGGCCGGCTGCGCCGGACCCAGCCCGATCAAACATACTGAAGGCCAGACCGCGGTCACACAGATCAACATGTGGTCGTACAATGGCAAGTCGGAAACCACCAACTATGCGGTTGACACCTTTATTCCAGTGAATTCCGAAGTAGAAGTTCTGGATACCAGCGCCGATACCATTGTTTTCCGGGTAGTAGACACCGGCTGGGAGGTCACCCTGGTGAACAAGGCCAACTACACCGGTAAAACCATTGATGAAATCTACGACCGCTATTTTGGCAACTCCCGGGTGAGCCTGAGCGGATTCAACAAGCTTGAGCGCGATGCCATTGAGAGCGGCAAGGTCGTCACCGGCATGTCCAAAGACGCCGTCCTGATTGCCCGCGGCTATCCGCCCGCCCACAAAACACCATCGCTTGAAGACGACAGCTGGCGCTTCTGGCAATCACGCTTTGACACCATGGTGGTGGAATTTGAAGACGGCGAAGTGGTTAACATCCAGCACTAAGACCTGGCTCTGACTTACTGGAAAACAGCGTAGCCCGACACCAGCAGTGCGCAGACAGCCAGAGCAATGGCCGCCCAGGCCATGGGCCTGGGCGCGTGGCGGGGTTGCGCTTCTTCCAGCGCCGCCAGCTGCTCATGCTGCTGTTCGAAAAGCTGCTGCAGTGCTGCAATCTGGGCCGAGTGAATACGATCCTGTTCGTCACTGGATTGCCGGATAGAGCGCGTTGACTCCTGGAGCCCTTCAATCAGTTTCTGATGCAATTCATCGTTGGCGTCGCTCCGGCTCAGAATGACTTCTGACTTGCGGGTGATCATCTGCTTCAACCGCTGCGTATGGTTCTCACTCTGTTGCTTCAGACGCTCAATGTCCTGTCCCAGCTCCAGCGCCAGACGCTCACTTTCAGACGCCACGCTGTGAAGCTCTTCAGCCTGTTGTGCCTGCAGGCGCTCGATTTCAAACTGTTTCTCACTGAAGCTTTCAGCTTCTTCCACCAGAATCTGCGCAAACTCTTCGCCAGACTCGTTCAGATTAACCAACTCTCCTTTATGGTTCTCGAAGCCATCAACAACCATTCTGGACATCGCCAGATGCATGGCTTTGGACAACTGGCTGTTCAGTTGAGTGAAACGAATAGACTCCTGAATAAGGCCATTCATATCAGCCACAGCTTCGTTAGTACGCACCAGCGCCCTGGATGTGGCATCTGCCTTTTTGGAGGTTTTACCAAACCAGCCGGTTTTCATGTTCCTGGCGCCTTCGGCGTCCGACTTCGCGGTTTCAATGCGGTCGGCGGCTGCCTTGATTTTCAGCAGGATCTCTCGTGCAGCCTGTTCCGCCAGCGACCGGATCTCTCTGGATTTCAACTTGCCCAAATCCGCCGTATCAATCAGGGCCAGTGCTTTTTCATTCTTCAACGTTGTTGTCTCCGCTGCCTGAGTTTTTCCATTGCGCTGTTGCGCTTATGACGAGCATCCTGCATTTGCTGCGTGCCCTGATCTATTGAGCTCCGGGCCTGCTGAGATTCACGCCACAGCTCCCGGGCATCGGTTTCGAACTGTCCGTAAGCATCGTGCAGGGTCAGCCAGCTGCGGGCGCTGGAATATTCCACCAGCAGTCCACTCTGACTGATCAACTGAATGTCCAGCTTGTTGGCGAGCGCGCCATTGCGAAGCTGGTCCAGCAGGTAGATAGCAATGGTCGAAAGCAAGCCCCCAACAATGCCTGAGAGCGTCACCGCCAGAATATCGCTGACCGTCGTTGGCTCTCCGTCGCCTGAAACCACCGGGAACATCATTAGTGGCTGAAGACCTGGAATCGCTTGCAGTAGTTTTTCTATGGAAGCACTCAGGCCCAATGAAAGCGCGCCAATCACCCCGGCCGTGAGGATTTTCAGGGCCTCAAAGCCGGCATCGCCCCTGGACATACCCGGAGGCGGACTGGCGAGAAGCTTCAAAGCCTGCACCAGAGATACAAAACCCGCCCGGATCATCTTCACCACTTTTTTGAGAGTGGTGGCAAACATATTGATCAGGAACACCACAATATTGGAAAGAAAGGCAGTAATGCCCGCCTCAATAGAGCCGGCGGCAATCTCTTTCCAGCGTTTTTTCAAACGGACCACCACCTCGTGCATTTCCGCCTTGAAGATATTCAGTATTTCCCTGAAACCCTGGTGCCGTGCCGAAAATGCTTTTTTAACGGCCTTTACCGAACCCTCGGCCAACTCTTTCATGATCACGCCCAGCGCCGTGTAGTAAGCCATATTGGCGGCGTCTTTGGCCCCGGTCGCCATCAGCTCCCCGGTGTATTTCTTCAGAGCAGCCGTGTTTACTTCACGATTGATGGTCTTTCGCGCTCGCTGGTCGCGTTTTTCGGCTTTGTCCCGGTCGATGCCGTAACGCTCATGATTGGCTTCACCCTGGCGGTTGGTCTTGTCCAGCCAGTCTTCCATTTTATGATCGTTTTTAGAGGCATTGATCGATTCAGACGTGAAAGCGAGATTGTCGTCGTTCAATGCCAGCCTGACCCGTTCGTCAGCCGAGAGATGAAGGTTCATTCCGGCATCGGTATCGATCTCTCTTGCAGAGACAACATGATCAAGATGGGTACGGCCATCCTTCGGCAGCTCGCGACCGGTGTATTCATCGCGAAGGATTTCGTTTTTCTGGAATCCCTCTTTACGGCGCCGGGGAAAATCCCGGTCGTATCCCTTTTGCTTGCGCAGGTCTTGCCACTCGGCCCCAGACATGGACCGGGACTGATCCATTCTCTGGTATTTTTCGGCATCCCCGGCATTCGCCGTGAGGCCCTGCTCGAAATTATGGGTGGTCGTAACAGCGCCACCATCGCGGGAGTCAATCAACAGGCTCGCGAGGCCGAACTGCCCGACGACGGTATTGACCACGTTGTCTTTGCAAAGGGCGAGCAGGTTATCGCCACCAAGGTTTTCCAGCTGTGACTCCAGGTCTTTCATCTCCTGCAGAGCAAGCTCAAAACCTTCATCTACTTCCATTCTTAGTGCGCTCATGGAATCGAGAGACTCAATCTCGATTTCAGTCTCGTCACTTGCTTGCAAGAGCTGGCTCACAGAAACATCCCTATCGTTTGCAATTATTGGCATATCTCAGAGAACGTTAATCTATTCAGCCACTTGAGTCGCGCGTTATTGTGTAACAATTCTTTATTCATTAAGTTATAAAAACAGGTTGGCAAGAGGCCGTAATGTCTTTATCATACGCGCCTCGTTGATCGGCACAGACCGGTTAACAACCAGTTTGATGCGGGGTGGAGCAGTCTGGTAGCTCGTCGGGCTCATAACCCGAAGGTCGTTGGTTCGAATCCAGCCCCCGCTACCACATAAAAGAAAGGCAGATCAGTAACTTACTGGTCTGCCTTTTTTGCGTCTAGCCCTTCTGAAAATCCTTGTGACACATATGTGACATATATGTGCCAAAACCTTTGTTGCGATGTATTCCCACCTTCAAAAAATGACCGTCGGTCTGTTGCTGTCACCGCAATGGTTCACTGCACTCCCACCCTCCACGATGCGGATATTTGTACGTCTTCTGCTATTATGTGTATATGTGGACATACAGGGGAGATTTTCCATGGCCCAGAAGCAGAGTACCGATAACGATCCCGCCAAAGCAGACGCCATGCGCGGTTATGTTGCGCTTAAAGGGTTTTTCAATATTTGCCGCGAGTGGGGCTGCACCCAGGAAGAGATGATGCAGTTGCTTGGTGGTGTTTCAAGAAGCACGCTGTCGAAGTATCAGAAGCTGCCACAGATCAAGCTTTCACGGGATACGCTTGAGCGAATCAGTTATGTGATGGGGATCTACAAGTCTCTTCGAGTCATGTATCCAACCGCAGAGCGGGCAAATCGTCGGGTTCGGCTGACAACCACTGACATCCCCTTCTCCGGCACGTCCGCCATGGACTTCATGACCCGTGGCTCTATGAAACATCTTATGCAAACCCGGCGCTATTTCGATGCGAAGCGGGGATGGACATGAGACCAGCACCAACCCTCGTGTTACCAGACTGGACCGCACACCGAATCATTCCGAGCCACTACCCGCCGATTGACCTCTTTGAGCGTATCTATGACACGCCGGTAGAGCTTGAAATCGCCTTTGATATTGAGTCGATGACAAACGATCGCCTATTGGATGAGACGGGCAATTTACAGCTCGTCGCGCCGCAGGATCGTCTGATAGGCCCCGGAGCCAGTCCGGTCATGGCTGCGTTTACCCACCTGGGATTTGGCAGTCGATTCACCAACGGCGAGTTTGGGGTCTACTATGCGGCCGATTCTCTGGAAACGGCGATTGCAGAGACCATTTACCACAAAGAACGTGAGATGGCGGCCGCAGGAGAAGAATCCATCGAGCTGACCATGCGCTGCTATATGGGCGGTATTGCTCTGCCCATGCTGGATATTCGCGGACCGGCTTTCAACGACCTCCATAACCCCGGCGATTATTCCGCCAGCCAGACATACGCTGCCACCGCTCGTGCAGATGGACACAACGGCCTGCTCTATCAATCTGTGCGACGACCAGGGTACGAGTGCATTGGAGCATTCAAGCCCGTGGCGTTGGAAGCGCCAGTGCAATCAGAACACCTCAAGTATTTCTGGGATGGCGTGAAAGGTCGAATTACTCACTGGGCAAGAATCTCTGATGCCCACGAGGTCGAGCCGCGACGCTAGAAGCAAGGGCAGCCCACCGGCGCGGCCCAACCAATGCCGGCGGAGCCTTACGGTCATTTATCTGGACGGCTCATTGGGGGCACCCGTGCCCATCCTGATTGGTCTCTTTTGCCATTAATGTCCTCTGCCACCAGTTTCTGAAATCCGCGCGATCCCACTTATCATAGGCATACAGACGATTTGGTGTAGTTTTTCGACGATTAACAAGTCACTATTACGTCACGCTCATAACCGAGTCCAGCCCCCGCTACCAACATGAAAAAGGCCAGCTTTTGCTGGCCTTTTTTCGTTTACGGGGTGAAGAACATTGAACCCTTAACGTCCAAGATATCGATAGTAAGCATTGCCCCATAAGCGCTTTGGGGCTCATGTGATGCGTATTCAGGAACTAATAGATGAAGCCAACGCACTGCCCGGAATCCCAGGTGCCGACGTGATTCAAGTGCTGCGAGTGCAAAAATCGGCTGGGTGGTGCGCTTGAAATGAGTGTCTACCCAGATATAGGGCTTGAATGCGTGCCAGTCATCAGACACATCCTGGTTAATATTCCCGATGCGTTGACGAACTTCCTGCTCATTCAGCCCGGCCACTTTGCTCAGCGCCACCAGAAATTCCGGGGTGCTGTATTTCAAGTCAAAGCCACCATCCTTCAAACCGAGCGTTTTACTGGCCAGGACCTTTTCAAGGCGCTCCATATTTTTCTCATTTGGGTGCGGATAGCCCATGGCTTTCAGAATTTCCTTCGAAGTTTTGCCTTTCAGGCCGGCTTTGAGGTCTTTTCTCAGTTCACTTTCCATCGCTCGCCTCCTTGTTCAGCCATTAGATGGCCGCCTGGATCTTGCGCTCAGATACGGTGGCTTCTTCGCCGTCGTAGAACCAGTCGTGATCGTTTCTGCCAGTGCAGTTTTGAGTGATTCGCCGGCTTCCAACCGACCCAAAATATCTGCTGCTATATCGTCGTATTCGTCGAAACAGTCGTTTTCTTTGCAGCGGGTGTTCATCGGGTCTGTTTGGAACAGCGCACGGGAAATGATTACTACGGTATGGTGGTTGCTCATTTTCGCCCTCCACTGGTCTATGAGCTCACTATGCAGGAGCCATGCGACACACAACGTCGCATAAACCATTTACTCTTTGGCTACAGGAACTATCACAGGGGGATGACGATGAACCGTGCTGAGACCGACAATTCACGCTGGGCCGTTGCCAGTGAAGGGGCGCTACGCCGGCTCGGATAAAACCAGCCGCAGGCACCCTTTTCTGCTCGTTGTGCCTGTTCGCCCATGCCCTACCCCATAGAAGAAAAGCTGGTCATTGCCGTTGCTTCCAGCGCGCTGTTTGATCTGACGGAGTCTGATCGGGTCTTTCAGGAAGAAGGCGCGATTGCCTACCGGGATTACCAGGAGGCGCACCTGGATGTTCCACTGGCCAAAGGGGTGGCTTTTCCGTTTGTGCGGCGCTTTCTCAATATCAATAATCGGTTCCCGGAAACCACACCGGTAGAGGTTGTGCTTCTGTCACGCAATTCCTCCATTACGGGCAAGCGGGTGTTCCGATCCATTGAGCACCATGGCCTGGACATTTCCCGTGCGGCCTTTCGATTCACCTGCCGAACCCAGATCTCGATCATCTCAATCAATGATTTTTCATCCACTCTCAGTAGCTCTCATCCAAAATCCCAGCGTGTCCGGCTGCACGTAGCCACGCTCCTGTCCTATCTCGATAAACGCCTGCTGAACCGCCCGAGCCAATTCGGGCTGATGGCACAGGTACAGGCTTCGAATCATGCGCGTGATGCGCAGGTGATTGTGGCCACCGCGTTTCAACCAGATGTGCCTGTAAGGGTGCAGGTTGTTGCAGGGCTGGATGATGTCGCCCAGCCTATGTAAGCCACAAAAACTTAGCATCCGGTCAAGCGCCTGACGTTGCTGAAATCTCAGATAAGGGTCCCGACGAAACCATTGCCTATCGGGTTCGCTCAGCACGGGCGCTTTCAGGTTCGCCCGGCTGGGCGTGTCGATCGGGAACAGCCATTGGATGTAGTCGTGAGTGTGTTCCAGCCAGAAATCGTCCAGTGCCAGAATATCGTCCAGAAAACGGCCCTGATGATCTGCCTGATGGCCACGAAGAAACTCAACGAGCGGACTCTTTTCCAATCGGGATTCCAGGACAAGCCCTGTCAACTCATGCTCGGCCCAGAGCTCTGCGTTGTCTTTATCAAACACGATCAGCCACAGTGGGCTGCCATAGTCATGGGCCAGAACGGCATGATGGACGATCGGGTGTTCGATGTTCAGTGGTTCGGTTGCCTTAATGGGTGCGGCATGGCCCAGCATCAGCCGCTGAATGCGGCGTGCCTCCGGGTTGTCATTTGGCAAAAGTTCCAGATCCTGGCGCAGCGCCTCCCATCGGTGTTCCGAGTAAAGCTTTAACGCCCGCCAATCCGGTGACACCGTGATGGTTAGATCGCCGGTGACCAGCGCTTTTAGCTCTGACGACAAACGAGACAACGCCTCTCGATTGAGGTACAGATCTCCGGACTGACTGTCCTTCAGGGCCGTAACGGGGTAAAAGCCACCGGTTTTCCAAAGTGATGTGCGGTTTTCCATGTGACTGTCCTAACCTCTTACTGAATAAATCCGATGGGCTGGCTGATTACACCGTTTGTCTGGTGCCTCTGTTCTTCTGCCAGTGCTGTCAGTAACCGGCCGGTTCTCGGCTTGAAGCCCCGCAGGCGAAGGTTTTGAACCGCTGCGCGGATCACCCCTGGCGTCAGGTAATTCAGGTGCTGCAAGTCCTCCGCGGTTAACGCTTCGGCGTGCTCCTTGTCAGCCACGCAGGCCGAAATGATGGCGTGAACCTGTTGAGTGGTCAGGTAATCAAAGCCGACCTTCAGCTGAAACCGGCGCAGAATGGCTTTATCAAAGCTCTCGAACCGGTTGGTGGTGGCCAGAAATACCCCTTCAAAGCGTTCCAGACGCACCATGAATTCGTTGCTGGCACTCACCTCCCAGCTCTGGCGGGCCATGCTTCGGTTATAGAGAAACGTGTCCGCCTCATCGAGCAGCAAAACGGCACCGGTGCGTTCGGCTCTGTCGAACATATCGGCGATGTTCTTTTCGGTCTGCCCCACAAACATGCCCAGCAAGTCGCTGCCAGACTGAAGCATAAAGGGCTTTTTCAGGCGCTTGGCCAGTTCCTGGGCGTAAGCGGTTTTACCCGCGCCCGGCGGGCCATACAGGCACAGGCGAGCAGTCTCTTCCCGGCGAATCAGGCGCTCGACGTTTCGCAGAGACGGGCGGGTGTTGATCCACTCGGTGCGGAAGGCCGGGAAATCGGACTTTTTGGTTTTCTTGAGAACCCGCCCGGGCTTGCCCTCCCCCATCACCGACAGCCGTTGGCGAATCAAGGCTTCCAGGCGGTGCTGGTTTCGGGTGACTTGTTTTGCCGGCAGGTGGTGCCCTATCTCGGCCAGATTTTGAGCCAGCGCCGGCGTCATCCAGGATTTGCGGGCAACTTCAGTCATCCAGGCCGGGGTAACCGGCAACGCCGACAGGGTTTCATTCACACGGGTCATCTGCTGGTCGCCGTTTGTGCTTTCGATTTCGACGATGAAATCAAACCGTCGCAAAAAAGCGGGATCCACCGAGCGGATGTTGTTGCTGATCCAAATTACCGGTGCCTGGTTCTGCTCCAGCAATTGGTTGAACCACCCTTTGGCGAGTTGATCGGTATTGCGGAAGGCGTCTTCCATCTCATCGAACAACAGGATGGCCCCCAGGCGGTCTTCCAGAAACATTTGGGCCATTTTGGCGGCATCCAAGCGAATGCGACCTGTCAAAGCACCGGATCGCTCGCTTTGCGTGGGTACTTCGTACAAGGGCGCCGAGAGCTTTACTGCCATGGCACGGGCAAGTTGGGTTTTACCGGTCCCGGGTTTGCCGTAAAGCAGAATGTTTTTGCCCTTGGCCTTGTTCGCCAAAGATTCCTGCAGGTAATCCAGCATCAGCTGCATCTCCGGAATCCCTGAAAAGTCACCGATGGCATGTTGCGCCGGTGGCCCGGGTGGGCAGATGTGGCGGAACAGGAGCTGTTCGACATCGTCCTCTCCATGGCGCCCTTCCGAAGCCGGCATGTTCGAGGTGGCGATCACCAATTCGGCAAGTAAGGGGCCGGGCTCAACGAGATCCCAGATATCGCTGTTGTAGTGTGCCGGCTCAATCAAACGGATCTGGCTCAGCGTACCATTCTCGTCCAGCGCTGCCGCAACGGTCCGAGATGACTCACGCATGGCTCGGGCCAGCGCGCTCACCGAGTTGTTGAGCTCGTTGATCTCCAGGTCGCGCAGAGCTTCCTTGGCTTTCGGGTGCTTGAGTATCAGGATGGCGTAGATCAGCAATTTGATCTCTACCAGATTCGGCTTGAGGAGCATTCTCAGGTTGTTCAACAGCGGCTCGAACGACAGCCGGGGCTTGCCTTTCAGGCTGCGGGTCAGAGATTTCTCCCGCCGGCGGATGGCGCGCAGATAAGCAGGGTTGCCGGGTTCGGCCTCCTCGTCGGTTTCCGGCGCCACACCCAGGAATTCGAGCGTGTCGTCATCCCGGAACACCGCAGGCTTGTCCTGATTCACCGGCGACAGGTACAGCCGGCAAAGGTAGATCTGCAGCAGTTTCAGATCGTCTTTTGAGGTGGACTGCGTATGCTCCGTTTCCTGAGCTTCACTGACGAGTTCTTTCCAAAGCAGCATGGGCGGGCCTCCTGAATATCTATAGATATTGTGAAGCCCGATTGCGACACCTCGCGTCGCGAATCAGCTATTTTCTTAACCCAATTCCCAACGACCAAATCTGTGCTACTGACGGAGTCATCATTTAATCATGGGAATCGTTGACTTATAAAAATGAGGGTGAATTAATGATCGCTTTGCGCAACGATCCTTACAACAACGAGTTAAAACTGTGTCCGAAATCACTCTTCTTAAATCTTCTCCGTACAACCGCCTTCAGGCTATTGAAGCCGCTCTTCTCGAAGCGCATGAGGACGCAATAAAATACAGCCATTCATCTCTAAACCGTATGCCTGAGAGTTTTATGGCGTTACGAGTCGCTGATTATTTCGCTACTCGGTTCACCAATTTTAGTTATCGGCTTGAAGCTCAAGTAAAGCGCACATTCCAAGAGTCTGATATTCAAGGAGCAGAGATTGATCGCCTCCTGCAAGAAGCTGATCTTCGCCCGGATGGGCGTTTCGATTTGGTATTACGCTCTGGGAAGCGGGGACGTACGGCCCACATCATCGAATTTAAACGTGGAGATTCCACCCGAGCTTTACTGAAAGATATTCGCCGTTTGGCTAAAGTCAGCAAGAATGCAGACAGTCACAGCCTGAAAACGAACTATCTCGTTTTGACTCGCCCCTGCCCGAAGGATAAAGACACCAGCGACAGACTTATCGCTCGACTCTCCGATGCTCTCGACCAAGCAGGGTTGGGAGATACCAAAATCGAAGTTACGTCGACACAGCCCCAACATCCATTTTTAAACCGCGCACATAAACCAGTAAGCAGCCGCGCATTCCAGATAGTGATTCTTGAAATCTGTGGTTAGACGCTACAAGACGCCTGGTGAGAATTTGCATACTGGCAAGGAAGCCTTCGGCTGATTCTGCTCTGAAAGCTCGTGTTTTTTGCACGGCGTCGTAAGATAGGTCATCCACTATTAACGTTGGTTTACGCGCCCTAGCCCTCGCTTGAGCGTGTCCTCGATTTCTTTCTTCAGCCACACCGGCGCCAGAATATCGCAATGCACCGCCTGCGCCGTCAGCCACCAGCGCAGATCCTGGGTATCACCCACCGTAACGGCGATATCGAACGTCTCATCGTCAATTTCCGTACTGGTTTGATCAAAGCCCAGCGGCGACTCCATCAGGTGATTGAGGGCCGGCCTGTCACAGCGCAATTTCAGGTACACCGGCTTGTCGGATTTCAGAATGCCCATGGCACCGGAATGGATGTAGAGATCCAGGTCAAAGTCTTCCGGCCGGTCAACGGGCTCCTCAAGGAGTTGCCCAGTAGTCGCACGGTGAAGGACCAGCTGGCGAATGCCTTCCCGGCCATCAATAGTGCCAATCAGGTACACGTTCGGGTCCCGGAATATCAGCCCGAACGGGTGTATGGAAATGGTTTCCGGCTCTGGCCAGCTGCGGGCTTGGTATGTCAGCTGGCATTTATACTCCCGTAGCAGCGCTTCAGTCACAGTTTCCAGCACATCCGCATCAATAGCCGGACGTTGGCCGCCCAGGCCACGATTAATAACCCGCACATGATTGGGCCATTGGCCCAGCGGATTTCGCTCACGCAGCAGCGTGCGATGCGCTTCGTCGAAATGCGGCTTCAGGTGAGACAGGGCTCTTGGCGGCAACAGCGGCTTCAGGTAGGCCTGCGCCAGCTCAAAGGTCAGCGCCGCCGGCAAGTCCAACGCCGGAATGATATCCATGGTGCTTTCGCGATCGAACGACCACTGGTGAGGCCGGGAACTTTCATCCACCATCAAAGGGAATTCGACGCTCAGCTTTTCCAGATCCCGTTGAATGGAGCGCATGGTGACCGAATAGCCCTGCTCTTCCAGGCGCTCGTACAATTCGCCAGTTGTGATGGCTCGGGGGTAACGCGGCACCATCCGGAGCATGGTGAGATAGCGAATGGCGGTATTCGACATGTGCCTTCCTTTGCAAATGGTGAATGATAGCGACCATGCGTGTCGCAAACCTACTGTACGATATTGGCCGGAGAATGGAAGGCTTTAAAAGGATGGACAAAAGTGGAAGGCGCACCGCCCATGAGCACCAACACGGTAGAGTTTGACCTGAGCCAGGTGCTCAATTACCCGATCACTGTGCGAATCAATGGCTGGCACTCGGATCAGCCACTGCACTGGGCCAGTTTTAATGATGACGACATGGTGGCCGAAGGGCTTTTCCTGGAGGCGCCCGGGCTGCCGCTTTTTACGCTAAGCGACGACAAAGGCCAACGCCTGTGTGATGCCATTCCCGACGACATCAATGCCATTTGCAGCTTGATGCCGGCCATGGATTTTCAGGTGGCACAGGCCTGTGCCGTTTCGACGGCCGCAAGGCAGTTGGCCTATGACGCGCCTTTACTGTTTCTACTCGCTGTCGATTACGCCCGCCAGCGACCGTTATCCATGGAAGCGTTCGAGCAATTTTTACAGTTCAAGCGCGCGGATATCCTGAGCGCTGCGGGGCTGCCGGGAAGTAAATCTCTGGCCCGCCTGGTTGGCCGGCTCAAACTCTCGCCAATGATGCCCTGGGAGCTGGACGATGTTCGCCTGGCGTTACAGCAATCTGAGTTCCTTACTCTACTGCGACATCACGCAGAGGTTCACCTGAACCATCTGCGCTTGCTGTTACGGGTTCGGCGCCCTTTATGGCCGGGCATGCTTTGTCTGGTGAACGAACACACCCAAGCGGCGGATTTAACCTGGACCTGCCGGATGATTCGCGACACGTTGAATCTTGCGGGCGGCAACGAGCAGGTGATGGTTCAGGTAAATTCCCGTGAAGACCTGCAAGATCAGCACGACCGTTTTATCGATCGCTTCAACCGTCAAAACCACCGCAACTCAGCCGAAAAACGGCTCGAACTGGCCAAAGCGCTTGAGGAAGAACACGGCGCATACCCTAAACCACCGATCGCACCGGTGGAAGGCATACAGCCCCTCTCTTCCTGGCTGGAGCTGCTTGAAGAAGGTGCCACAATGCGCCATTGCGTGGGCAGCTATGACATGGCCGTGGCGTGGGGTGAGGTTTTTATCTATCGGATGATCTCACCGGAACGGCTGACCATTTCACTGGAACACCGCAACGACGCCTGGGTGGTTGGCGAAGTGCGTGCTTCGTGCAACGCCAATCCCTCACCCGCTGCACTTGAGCGGGTTAGGCGCTGGGTAAACCTTTGACAGCATGAGCCTATTCTTTCCCGGTTACCTGGGGTTTTGCCTATTCCGTTAGTCTGATCCAGAACTTTTCGCGTTTTTGACAGCGCACCCGAATTATCAACCGGGCTATAGAAGCCCATGAAAACCCTCGTCGTGATCAGCGCGGGACGCAATCAAAACCCAGCTGTGACATTGAGGGAGGCCCTTAAGATATTGATCAATGGAGTCGCGAAGACGCTGATGACGATTCGCAGTCGTGACTTCTTGACGATACCGGTTTGACAGAAGGGTTTTCAGATAATGACCAATGCTCGACATATCCATTGTCTCCAAGGGGGCATGAAACTAGAACAAGGGATACTTTATGACCAAGATGCGACATTTAGCGTCGCAAAACTGCATCTAAAGCAAGTTGTCGTTTTGAGAGGAATGGCACTCCGTGCATGAAAGCTTGCCGCAAGGATATCGAGCTCGATTCATACAGCCCGATAAAGACAACGTCTATTCATCGGCGGGGATCGTTTCGACTTCTCCCACCGGTACTAATTTCTGAGGGCCCATGACAGGCTCACAAACCAGCGGTGCGGATATATGGGTTTTCATCATGCCCTGAAAAGCATCGACCTGATGAAAGTCGGAATCGAGCCACAAATCAAACTCCTCAGGTCGCAGCATCAGCGGAATGCTTTTGGGGTGAATGTGGCTGAACCTTGGGTGTGGCGGCAGCGTGATGACCGTAAACGAATTGACGGACTCATCCCCAAAGTGCCAGGTCTGCCATAGGCCTGCGAGGGCCGTCGCTTCATTTTCAGGATGAATGTTGTAAACCTGCTTGCCCTGCCATTCATGGAATGCGCTGACTGGCAGGATACAGCGCTTAGATGGATAGGCTTTCTTCCAAAGCGGGCTGCTAGTAAGTCGGTCACTACGGGCATTGAACGTATTAAATTTCGGATTCGGCCGGTAGCCATGGCCATCCGGTCTGTGCTCAATTAACAATGACCAGATTCCGGGCAGCAGATACCGATCCCCGGCCGCTTCAATCAAGAATTCACCGATGCCGCCCGGCGGCACGTTGTGTTGTGGCTTTGGCAGCTGATCGAGCAAGCCGAGCTGGTTCATCAGCTGTCTTAATTCAGGTGAGTCCCCAACATTGTATCGGCCACACATAGTCTGTCTCCGTTAACCCGATCCCCCGCCAACCTTATCAGACTGGCGAAGAAATAATCTCAACCAGATCTTGAAGAGACCGCGCTAGGCGGCCCAGCTTCCAAACGACCAGAACCTCTCCATTCCGAAGCATTGCTACAGCTCGGGTCGCTCTTTCAATGCCCCAGCCAATTTTGCCGGAAGACCTGTTTAGCTCGCGCTTTCTCCAGAGCATCAACCTGGATTTCGGGATTTTGGTCGTTTGTGCTTACCCGTGCAAAACCTATGATCAAAAAAGGTACCTTTTCTGTTCATAGATTGTTGAACGTGCTTGTTGGACACGAAACAAGCCGAAATCGGGTATTTTTGAGGGGTGAGCGGAAACGCCCAACAAACGACCGTTATATAACCCAAGCGAGCATTGCGAAGCCCCGTTCCTATGGTAGCGGGCGTCATGGAGGATGATGGGCTATATGGCAGGTCTTTCACTGATGGGGTAGGCTCCGGATATACCTCTTGATTTGAGCCAAATTATTGATAGCGACCAGCGTTTACCAAAAGGACAAAATGCATGATTAAACCCTTAACACAACTGTCAGCCGGATTAATGCTGGCCATGGTTCTACTGAATGCGCATGCCGAATCAGAAGCGCCTGAGACATTGCCTCTCATCGATTCGCAACAGGCTCAAGCGGCACCGGTTACAGATATTCCTTTAGGTGAGATTCCTTTCGGTGCCAGCAAAGTCGTGCTTGCTGAGCAGGATAATGTCACGCTTTATGTCTGGTCGACTCCGGCGGGCCGCTTCGAGTTTACGCCACTCAAAGGCGACCTGGGAGCGGTGAAGCAATTTGATGCCAATTTGGGATATAACTGGCGCTTTAGTCGAGACGGAGACCGGTGGCAAGCCAGGCGGGTGCATTATCAGTCTCAGTATGAAGAAGAGTTTGATCACCCCTACGACCGTTTAACACGCGGCAATCCCGTCCTGACTGAGATTGGCTTATTCAATGAGTCCAAGATGATTGATTGTTTGCAAACCAGGGGCCCAGAGTCAGATCCCGCCCGTCGCTGGACAAGGGAGGAAGCAGTTAGGAAATTTTCGGGCAAAATTTGGGGGTTGGGAGTCGATGCTATGACAAAACCCGGTTGGGAAGATATCAAGGCTTGCAGCCCTGGCATGCTGACCTCACTGCTGTATTTGGACAAGGAGCGCTATGCGACCCTGCATGAGGTTGGCTTAAATCAGGCTGCCAGAGAGGAAAACCGGCAGGCACATGAAGAAAACCGGCAGGCACATGAAGAACTTAAAAGATTGGAAAGTATCATCGAAAAACTATCGGGCGGTTGATGCAAGCCAGAACTCCATCTTAACGATGGTCGAGAATCGGTCAGGAAAGTCACAGTGACATAACTTTTCGGCCTGGTTTCCTGTGCCCCTCCCCTAACCTTATTGGGTGGCACTTTGGATGGCAGGCGGGTGGCTGCACCTATCGAGCGTTATGTTCAACGCTGTACGGTTCCAGGAAAGCTCTCTTTGCCGACTAGTAAAAGCGCTCCCGGCCAAGCCTCGCCGTCATGGTCGATGGGTGCGTTAATAGCCCTGTCCTGCCTCACGGATTCATTGCTTGACTCACTAGCAATCATGAATTTTAAGGGTGGCACGCCAACTGACCGTGCATGTCGAGCCCTTCCCCGTCGGAAACCTACCGTGTACTGCCTATTCAGCGAATGTCCAGCCACAGCACTGGCGATATAGTTTGACGCTTAACGATAAACGGCATACGCTACTAAACATGATCAAGAGCTTTCGATGTAAGGACACTCAGCGCTTATTTGAAACGGGTAAAACCCGGCGTTTTTCCGCAATCAAAGCAGCCGCAGAGCGCAAGCTCATAATGCTTGAAGCTGCCGAAGCGCTGGAGGATCTGAAGTCGCCACCAGGTAACCGGCTAGAGCCTCTGACCGGGGATCGTGAAGGCCTCCACAGCGTCCGCATTAACAAGCAATGGAGAGTCTGCTTCCGGTGGACGGACGATGGTCCGGAAGACGTTGAAATTGTTGATTACCATTAAGGAGAATGCGCTATGACTCGTAACGGTATGCGCCCCATCCACCCCGGGGAGATCCTTCGGGAAGAATATCTGGAACCGCTGGAAATGAGCGTGAATGCGCTGTCCAAGGCGCTGCATGTTCCGCCGACCCGGATGAATGAAATCGTCAGAGAAAACCGCGGCATAACAGCGGATACAGCAATGCGGCTGGCCCGGTATTTTGGCACCAGTGAGCGTTTCTGGCTAAACCTGCAGACGGAGTATGCGCTTCGTCAGGCTCAAATCAGCAAGGCAGATCAGGTGGCCCGGGAGATTGAACCCCACGCAGCATGATGTCGCTATTTTCTCAGTCAGTTCACCTGAATGGCCAAAGGGGCGACTTTTAGCCAAGAGGTTGGAGTAATCGGCCAGCTAAGCACCTGACCAAAATAACGTCTCACAATCGCTCATCAAAAGAGGCCTGCGACAGCCAAACGGGTAGCGACATGATTTGTCGCAAGAATCATTAAACTGTCCCCTAGAGCAGTGAATCGTTCACAAAGGGGCCAAGCAATGACTTCGACAGACGGTAACATTAGATTAATCGGTATCGGCGGGTATGGCTCAACGGTCATTGAAGATCTTTTGCTCGATGAGGAATGGCAAACCGATTGCGTTTTGCTGGCAATGGATCACCAGACCGAGAGTACCTCTTCGGCTCAACAGGTGATCAGAGTGGACGAGAGTGTTATCGAGTCGACGACTGAAGATCAAGAAAGGGATCTGAACGAACTAAAGGTGCAGATCCGCCAGGCTCTCCGAGGAACATAAGTATCTGTTATTACATCAGG